>Ga0173480_10000593_pt1 | contig 12298 bp, 10 predicted proteins | sample NitcycUS209509C1_FD_122622 | JGI IMG/M metagenome (GOLD analysis project Ga0173480, IMG submission 122622) | Soil microbial communities from Arlington Agricultural Research Station in Wisconsin, USA - Nitrogen cycling UWRJ-S209-509C-1 (version... | ecosystem: Environmental > Terrestrial > Soil... | reverse complement strand
GTCTCCGCCCTGCTCGCAAGTGACGGCGGGGCATACAGGGCGAGCCCTGGCAGCTATCTGGCGCATCGCGCCGAATCGTGGGCTACTGGAGGCGCTTCGATGCTGTTTCCCAGTTCGGGTTCGTGCAAAGACTGCAGTCCTTACCCACGAACATCTTCGCTGCCTGCTTGTCGCTCTTGAACTGCCATCGCAGCCAGTTCGACGCGACGTTCGCCCACTCGCCACCGCCCGGATGATCGACGGTCGCCGTGTGGCCGGCGCCGCGACGGGCGCCGTAAAAGGCCGGCAGCGTCTCGATGGCGTCGAAGGTCGCCTTGGAAGACGCCATCAGGAAGTCCCGCTCGTGCCCGTTGATCAGCAGCACTGGACCGTGCAGCGCTTTGAGTCGAGCGATGTTGTCCCCTTGCGCACCCGAGTTGAACACGCCGATCGTGTCCACGCGCGGGTCGGCTCCCAGCTCGATCGACAGGAACCCTCCACAGGACTGGCCCATGATCGCCACCCGATCGAGTGCGACCTTGCCCTGCAGCGGCGACCCCGCGCGCTTGTTCTCCGCTTCGGCCCAGTCGACGGCCTTGCGCAGGTTGTCGGCCGTGGCCCGGCCGCCCGTTGTACCCGGCTCGGCGGCCGTCGCCATCACCAGGAAGCCGTGCGATGCGATCGTGGTCAGGAACCCGCCGTAGCGAGTGCTGTTGATCGCGCACCCGCCGTTGCCCCAGACCATCACGGGCAGCGTATCTCGGGTTGGAAACGGCGTGAGATCCGCCGGCCGGTAGACCACATGACCCGGCGAGCCGAAGGCTGGTCCGGATTCCACTTTGTAGGGCCCCGGCACGGCGAGAGGCGCGCCCTCCACGGGCAGCGCCGTGGCGATCATCTCGGGCGTGATACCGGCCGGACGCTGAGCGTGGGTTACGCCAGCGAGCGCAAGGGCGATGGTCGTACCAAAGACGATTGATCCGTTTCGCACGCTATCCACTCCTTCGGCTGCGGGCCGCCCCACTGCGATCGCCGGCGGTGAGTCTACTCCCGAAATCGGTCATGCCGGTATCCGCGATCACATACCCAGTGCCACCAAGGCGCAGCAGCCGGCGACCAGCAGCGCGATGGGCGCCCACCACCGCTCGATCGGCGACCGCGACACGGCGTTGATCACCGCGCCCAGGAGGAAGAATCCCGTCAGCGCCCACATCAGGGCGGTGCCGGCTCCGGGCAGCGCCCATCCGGGAGCGAGCTCGGCCGACGACGCGATGCAGGCGATGAGCAGAGGATAAACGGCGGCCGCCACGATGGCGCTGGCGATCCGGAGCCGCGTCGGGAGGATGCGGCCGTGTTGCCCGCCCCAAGCGGCACGCCCCCAGGGCCTTCCGATCGCGAGTCCGACCTGGAACAACGCTACGCCGGCGAGTACCGCGATGGCGAGGCAGGCGGCGAGGGTCGTCATTCTGTTGCGCGGCCGGATCTGCCCATTTCGTCGCGGGCGCTAGGCGTGGCCCGGCACGCGCCCCTTCACGGCGTTGGCCCTGGCACTGTAGGTGATACGGCCATCGGCATCGGGCGGCAGGAGCAGGCGCATGCGCGCCTTGAGCAGCGAAAGACTCTCGGACGCCATCGCGGCCAGCTGTAGGCCGACGCTCGGCCCTCCCTGGATGGTGGTCCAGTAATCCTCAAAGTCGGCGAACGTCCGTTGTACCGTGATCGCCTGCGTTTCCACAGCGTCCAGTCCCGCACCAGCCCACAAGTCGCGCATGGCGTCGACAGCGGACGCGCCGGGGTTCGGCGGCGCCGGAACGGCCACGCCGAGTCCACGAATCTCAGCCTGCAACGCCGCATAGGGAAAGCCCCCGTCCAGCATGTCCCACCCGTAGGCCGTGACGGCGCCGCCCGCGCCCACCACGCGCGCCATTTCGGCTACGCCCTTCGCCGGGTCGGGAACGAAGAAGATCACCAGCGGCATGACCGCGGCGTCGAACGTGTCGTCAGGGAAAGGCAGCGCCATGGCATCGCCTTGACGAAACTGCGCGGCCTGCAGTGCTGGCCGTGTGCGGGCGTAGGCCAGCTGCGCCTCGGACGGGTCTATTCCTTCCACCGAGGCCGGCGCACACCGCTCGACGATCATCTCGGTGAAGGCGCCGTTGCCGCAGCCGACGTCGAGCCATCGCCATCCTGGCGCGGGCGCAAGCCAGTCGAGGAACGCTCCGCCGGCAAGCTGGCTCCACGTCCCCATGTAGCGTTCGTAGGCAGCCCCGTCATCAAAGCGGATCTGCGGAGCAATCTGGTCGTCCATTCGCACCCCTGTGACAGACATCTCCGGCCTGGCCATCGCCGCAGCCTCTCGTCAGCCCAGAATCGCCGCGATTACGCGCGCCATGATCGACGACCCGCCGGCGCCCGTGGCCGGAGCGCCAGCGCGCCAGGCCACCACAGCGTCCGGTCTCACCAGCACCGCACCGCCTGGGCCGATGCCGAGCGCCTCTGGCAAGACGCCATCCGGATCGCGCACGGCGTCCCCGACGCGGTGCACGTCGCACGACACGCCCGCGGCGGCACACGTCTCCCGGGCGGCTGCGGCCCACGCCTCGCCTTCCGGGCCGGCGAACAGCGCGAAGCCGGCGCCAACCAGATCGATCGTCGACACGCGCGCGCCGTCACGCTCGAGCAGCACGTGCGGCAGGCGGGTACCGGGCCGGCCGCGCATCTCTCGCGGATCCTCGGTCAGCGCGCTATCGTCCCCGGACTCGCTCAACACCGCCGCCGAGCGATAGCGGTAGCCGAGATCGATGTGCGCGTCGTTGATGAACGGCGCCATGCCGCCCGGCTTCAGGTGGAGCGCTCCGCGCAGGACGTAGCGCGTGTACGCCTGCTCGGCCGTCATGGCCGCCACCGGGCGCCGTTCCTGCTCGTAGGTGTCGAGCAGTGCCGGCGCGGCCAGTGCCTCGAGCACCAGCGCCAGCTTCCACGACAGGTTCTGCGCGTCCTGAATGCCGGTGTTGCCGCCGAACCCGCCATAGGGCGGCATCACGTGCGCCGCATCGCCGGCCAGGAACACGCGCCCCTCGCGGAAGCGCTCCGCCACGTCGGCGACGCACTCCCACTTCTGGACGCTCTCGATCGTCACCGGGATGTCGGCGCCGAGCCCGGAGCGGACGAGCGCCCGCGACTCGGCCTCGGAGAGGTTCCACACGTCCGACACCGGGGCCTCTGGATCGCCGATCGAGTTGATCACCAGAAAGCCCGACTCGAACGGCTTCTCGATGCGGAAGAATCCGCGAAACACCTCGTTGCGCACCAGAATCACGCTCAGGTTCCGGCCCCGCATCAGCGGCCCGACCTCGGCGCGGAAGTAGATGGTGACGCTCTTCGACAGCACGCCGCGCCCCTGCATCGCGATGCCGAGCCGCTGCCGGATCGCGCTGCGGTTGCCGTCGCACCCGATCAGATACTGCGCGCGGACGCGCGTCTCCTGCTCGCTGGCGCGATCGCGGATCACGGCGGTGACGCCATCGGGATCCGGCTCGAAGCTGGTCAGCTCGGTATTGAAGCGGATGTCGGCCCCCAGGCGCCGAGCCCGCGGTCCGAGCATCGGCTCGAGCGCGTTCTGGGTGATGAACAGACGTTCCGTCGGACTCAGATCGCGAACGTATTCGTTGAGCGTGGGAATGTCCCAGTTCAGTTCGTTGCCGGCGATCGATTCCACCGACATGATCGCGCCGTCGGGCTCGAAGCGCCGGTACGACTCCTCGCGCACCGGATCCTCGATGCCGAGGCTGCGGATCACTTCCATGGTCCGCTGGTAGATCATCGCGGCCCGCGGGTGGATGGCGCTGCCGGGATGACGCTCGACCACCAGCGGGCGGATCCCCTGGCGCGCCAGCAGCGCGGCCATGAACATGCCGACCAGGCTTCCGCCGGCGATCAGGACTGGGGTCTCGTGCTCGGTCATGGGGCACGGCCTCCGTGAAAAGAAAAGGCGGGGCGCCAGAGCCCCGCCTCATGATGCAACGGATCGCCCCGCCCTACGGCTTCGCGGCCTTCTCCTGGGCGCGCGCGCCGCTCAGGATGTTGAACATCGTGTAATTCCCCTCATGGCACGCATACTCGTAGAGGCCGTAGCCGTCGTCGCGCGGAATCGGCATCCGCATCGTCCACGGACCGGTGTAGGTGCGGGGATCGTTGACGGTCATGCGGTATTCGAGCGTATCGGCGCCGGTCAGCGTGAAGCGCTCGGTGAGGATCCCCTCGGGCGAGAGCGGCTGGCCGTTGATCGCCGATTCGGGTTTCAGGTTCCGGGTGGTTACCACCAGCGTATCGCCCTCCCAGCGTCCGACCGAATTGCCCATCCAGGAGCTGATCGCGAGGTTCACGTTGGTCCGGCCATCGGTGGGAATGACCCGCGTTTCGTGAATCATCTCGTTGGTGAAGGCCAGCCAGCCGGGGCCCTGCACGATGCGGCTGCCGGAGTTGTAGATCTTGGGCGTCACCGAGTTGAGGGTACCGAGGCTGATGCAGCGATCGTAGTTGCTGCGATCGGTCGTCCACTCCGCCTCGATCGCCCCGAGCTGCTTCCGCCGCGCCTGCGCCGCCTGCTGCCGCTTCTGCGAGGCGGCCTGCGCCTCGGGCGTGAGCGGTGGTACGCGGCCGTTGGCGGGCTCGACCACGAACGACGCGATGCGGCTCACGTTCTTGGCCCGCTCGAGCCAGTGCGGCGGGGGCGACACCGGACCGCCGACGGCGCCGAAGCGCTCGAACTTATCCGACTCCTCGATGTCGAAGCTGTCGTTGTCCGACGCCAGCAGCGTGTCGCGGCTGGCGACCCGCTGCCGGTACTCGTCGTCGTTCAGCACCTCGCGCGTGCCGACCGTCTCGGCACGCTGCATCGGGACGCCCTGAAGGTCGTTGCCGTTGTAGATGCCCTGCAGGTCCGGCTCGCCCCACGGTGTCTTCGGCACCTTGTAGGGGCCCTGGGCCGCAGGGGTCATCGACATCGCCGCCGCGAGACCCAGCGCCGTGCCCCAGGCAACCATCACTCGGAACCGACTTGTCACTATGCTTCTCTCCACGCCCTGAGCCTTGAGCCTTGAGCCTACAGGCGGGTCTAAAGACCCGCCTCTACTTTTTCTCGGCGGCCCGAGACCCGCTCAGAATATTGAACATCGAGTAGTTGCCTTCATGGCACGCGTATTCGTAGAAGCCATAGTCGTTGTCGAGCTTCAACGGATACCGCATCGTCCAGGCGCGGGTCCAGGTCTTCGGATCCGAGACGTGCATCTCGTAGTCGATCTGATCGCCCCCTACGCGCGTGAAGCGCTCGGTGACCACCAGCGCGTCGCTGATGCGCGCGCCGCCCCCGTTGACGGCGATGCCGCTCGTCCGCGGATCGAAGTTCCGGGTCTCGACCACGAGGGTGTCGCCGTCCCAGCGCCCGCGCGAGATGCCCATCCACGTCTTGATCTCGGGAGACGGATGCGGCCGCCCGTCGAGCGGCACGACACGCGTCTCGTGGATCATCTCGTTGCGGATCGCCACCCATCCCGGGCCCTGCACGATCTCGTTGCCGTTGTTGTAGATGACCGGCAGGATCGAGCCGGCGATTCCGCGGGTGATGCAGCGGTCGTAGAGGCTGCGATCGAGATAGGTGTCGGCCTCACGCCCGTTCAGCTCTTTGCGCCGCGCCGCCTGGGCGTCGCGCTGTGCCTGCTGGCGAGCCTGCGCCTCCGCGGTAAACGCGGGCATGCGGCCGTCGGGCGGATCGACGATGAGCGACGCCTGGTACTGCGGCTTGCCGCGCTCGAGCCAGTGCGGCGGCGGGGACACCGGTCCGCCGACGTCGCCCCCGGGCGTCGCCGCGGCCGCTTCGAGATCGAACTCGGCTTCGTCCTGCGCCGCCTGCCGCGCGAACTGCTCCTGGCGCTGCGTGAATTCTGCTTCGGTGAGCACGTTCCGGGTTCCGACCTTCGGATCGCGCTGCATCGGCACGCCGACCAGGTCGGTGCTGGGCCACTTGCCCTGAAGGTCCGGGTCGCCCCAGGGGGTGCGGGGAACGCTGTAGGGCTTGGCGCCGGGCGCCGGCGCTCCCTGGCCGATCAATGCGTCAGACGACAGAATCGCGGCGAGGGCCAGACCTCCGGCCACTCCAACCGCATGCAGGGTGAACTTCATGCCACTCCTTGGGGAAAGCGATGCGCTCTATATATTCGCCCAACGGAAGGCCGAAGGTCCAGCTAGGGGCAGGTCAGGGCATGCGGCAGGCGAAGCTCGCCGCATCGTTCGGCGACCCGCTGCCCTTGTATTGCGCCACCTGCGGATAGGCACAGACGAAGCGAGTGCGCTCCACCGCTCCGTCCGGCGTGCGCACGGTGATGTGGAGCGTCTCGGGCGCCGTATCCGTGGACTTCCAGCGGCGGAGGATGCCCATGACGTCGAGATCGTGAATCGCCCCGTAGATCGGGTCGTCGAGGCAGTGATCCATCCCCGGCACCATGAACAGCCGCACCCCACTCCGCGCTTTGTCTGGTCCGACGGCCTTGACGACCGCGTCGTAGTAATCCACGAAGCTGCCGGGCGCCAGCGTGTGATCGGCCCAGCCGCCGATGAGCAGCAGCTTGCCGCCGCGATCGATGAACGGCCGGATGTCGCCTTTGGTGGCCTGGATGACCTGGTTGGGCGCAGCTTCGGCCAGGTCGACGTGCGAATCGAAGTTCGGGAGCCCGGCCTTCCAGTCCCACATCGGATCCTTGAAGACCGCATTGCGGTAGAAGCCGGGCGCGTAGTTGTACGGCGCCGGACCGGCCATCGGCTCCCACTGCAGTTCCCCTCCCGGCGCCATGCCGGCGAAGAGGTACTTGCCCGTCCTCGCGTGGACGGCCGGGCTGTAGATCTGCTTCGCCGCTGCAATCTGCGGCGCGGTCAGGCACGAGGGACCGTCGCCAGCCTTGCAGGCGATCGCGTCGAGGTCCACCTTGCAGCGCGGCGGGTCCTCGATGATGCCGTCTTTCAGTCCGTCTTTCGCATCGCACGAGTCGAGCGCGGCCTTGTGGATGAGCGGGTACTTGCTCGGGGGGATGTAGCTCGCCTCGGTCTTGTGCGTCGCCTCGAAGACCCACATCTGCCCGATGCCATGGTGGAGCGAGTCGTAGACGAAGCCAACGGCCGCGGCGGCATCGAGATCGCGCGGATGATCCTGCACGAGCTGCAGCGCGTCGCGCGAGCCGCCCCCGCCGCACTCGTTCATCAACGACAACGCCGGAGGCTTGCCGTAGAACGCATCGATCAGCCGCTTGGATGGCGGCACCATCAGGTGGTAGGCCGCGCTCGTCATGTCGGCGAGCTTCCACGGTCCGGGAATGTCGTGACCGCGGTTCGTGCTGGCGGTGGCCCACCCCTGCCGCAGGTTGGCGGCCATGGTGGTGTAGGTAATCGCGCCACCGGCAAACCCGCTGGCCGCTGGACGGAACTCGCCGTTCCAGTTCTGGAGCGGCAGCCATGCCTCGAACTTCACGCCCGTGTCGTTGGCGCGGTGGACGACGCCCACGACACGACAGAACGCCGGCAGCGTCTTGAACGACGGGGCTTGCGGCGAGGAGTTGAACGCGCCCGCCGCGACGGTCTCAGCGCTCGCGATCGTCGTGTCGGGGATCGAAAGCGCGACAAGCCGTTCGCATGAAACCGTGGCTGTGGGCTGCGCGTGCGCATACGCCGCGAACAGCCCGAACGCAACGAGCGTAAGGAGCGTTCTCCCCACCCGGCCCACCCGCCCTACCTGCCCTACCTGCCCTACTGCGGCGCCGCAGGCGCGGTCGGCCGCGACGGGATGAACTCGCGGCGCTTGAATTTCCAGCCGGCGTCCGTCTTCGAGTAGACGTCCTCGTAGTGGCCGCCGAGGAAGATCGTGCTCGGCGTGGCTGCGGAGCCGATGTCGAGCACCACCAGGTATTGCTTGCCGGTGGCGCCGTCGGCCGTCGGCTCGATCACGATGTTGGTCAGGTAGTGGCGCACGAAGTTCGGGCCGTGCGGCTGATCGATGGCCAGCTTGGCCAGGTTGTCGCGCCCCTTGGTCGGCGGCCGGATGAATTCGCCGTCGGGCGCGAAGTTGTCCGCGTAGTCGAATCCGTTGTTCACAGCCGTGTCGAGCGCGTAGGGATAGGTGTAGACCAGCTGCTGGATTGCGATGTAGTCCTCGGCCGTGAGGTTGCGGAGCCCCGTGGCCTTCGGCACCGGCGGCGGCGCGGGAGTGCCGGGCGCGGCGGCTGGAGCGGCCGGCGCCTTCAACGGATCGTTCTGCAGCTGCTTCGGCGTGGGGCCGCCTTCCGACGCGTAGAACGCACGCGTCTTGAAGCGCCAGCCGTCGGGCGTCTTCACGTAGGTGTCCCGGTACATGCCGCCGTTCGTCCACGCTCTTGCCGCCCGGCAGGCTGACGTCGCCGATGAACGCGTACTGCGTGCCGCGGGCGCCTTCGGGCGTCGCCTCGAGGATCACGTTGGTGATGTAGTGGCTCACGTAGTTCTGGTTGCGCGGGCCGCCGCGCGCCAGCGCCGCGAGGGTGTCGCGCCCCCGAAACAGCCGGCCAGTCTCGCCCTGGTTCATGCCCACGAACACGCCATCGGGCGCGAACAGGTCCGCGTAGTCGTAGCCGTTGCGGCCCCCGGTATCGAGCGCGTAGGCGTAGCGCGCGATCAGCTGCTGGATCTGGATGCGGTCCATCGGCGTCAGCGGCAGGAACTCTTTCGACTGCGCGGTGAGACCGACGCTCGACACGGCGAGGGCCGCCGCGACGACGAAACTCGAAATGATGCGCATGGTCGTCGTCCTCGCTCAGCGGACCGGCGTGGGTTTGCCGACGTTGGTGGTCGGTCCGCCGTCGTTCGGAATGAACTGGCGCCGCTTGAAGCGCCAGCCCTGCTGCGTCTTCACGTAGGCGTCCTCGAAGTGGCCGCCGGTGACGACGGAGCTGGGCTGCCTGTTCTCGCCGAGCGCGATGATCACCGCATAGACGCGCCCCTTCGCCCCTTCCGGCGTGGCCTCGAGCAGCGGATTCATGGCGAAGTTGCGCGCGTAGGCCGGCCCCTGCCCGGGCCGATGGCCCGATGCCATTTTCAACAGCGCATCGCGCCCCGTGTACGTCGCCTGCGGTGTCACGAAGACACCGTCCTCGGTGAAGAGCTCGGCCAGCGCTCGGCCGCCCTCGCCGCCGTTGTCGAGCGTGTAGGGGTAACGCGCCACGAGCTCCTGAATGTCGAGCACGTCCTGCGGCGCCAGCGACAGCTGGCCGCTCGCGCGCGCCTTCAGCTCGGCGGGCGTGTAATACGAGCGGTTCTGGAAGCGCCAGCCCGCGGCGGTCTTGGCATACACGTCGTCGTAGGCGCCGCCGTTATTGGGCAGCGTCACCGTGGCCTTGGCGCCGCCGGGGCGCGCCTCGATCGCGCTGAACTGCAGCGCGGGCGCGCCGGACCCACCCGGCCGCGCCGGCTGCGCCGCCCCCGGCTGGCAGTGCCGCTCCGATTTCACCAGCGCCACGAGCTGATCGCGCCCCTGGATGTTGCCGCGGAAGCCGCTATAGAAGATTCCGTCGGCCGCGAACAGGCCGGCGTAGTCGTCCGCCTTGCAGGTGCCAAGGTTCGTGGCGTACGCCGCGCTCAGCGCCTGGATGTCGTCCTTGTCCTTCTGCGTCAGCGGTGCCTGGGCCGACAGGTTGGCGAGCCCCAGCACGACCGCGCAGGTTCCAAGAAACAGCTTCTTCACGGGTTTCCTCCGGCGCCGAGTGTATGAGCGGATGGATTTCGGCTCATATCCCCCAAATGGGTCACACCACGTATGTAGAGGCGGGTCTTTAGACCCGCCTGCGTGGGCAGGTCTGAAGACCTGCCCCTACGAAGAAGGCTACGGCAACGCAAAGACGCGAACGGTATCGGTCGCGACGATCGCCACGTACTGCTTGCCGTTGGCGCCCTGATACGACATCGGGTTGGCGTTGGCGTTGCGCTCGAGTGTTGCGCTCCAGAGCTCCTTGCCCGTCTTGGCGTCGAAGGCGCGAAAGCGGCGATCGCTCGTCGCGCCGACGAACACCAGGCCGCCGGCGGTGACGCTGGGACCGGCGCTGCCGCTGTTGCCCGTCAACTGCTTCGCCACGGGGAGCGCCTCGGTGAGACCAAGCGTGCTCTTCCACGCCACTTCGCCGGTGTTGGCGTTGATGGCGATGAGTTGCGCCCAGGGTGGACGCTGGCAGGGCACGCCTTGCGCCAGCACTTTGCCGCTCGCGTCCTTGAGCGGCGCGCTGAAGGTGAAGAACGGGCCGACACCGTTCACGCTGGCGCGGTCGTAGAGCTGCTCCGACCCCACGGCGTCGAACGAGTAGGTGACGCCTGGCTTCTTCTTCTCCACCCAGCCGACGAGCGAGGTGTCGTGGGCGTTCATGTACACCAGCCCGGTCGTCGGGTCCGCCGCCGTGCCGCCCCAGTTCACGCCGCCCGTGCCGCCGGGGAACGTGATGGTGGACTTCGGTGGCGTGCCGTCCTCGTGGTACTGAAACGGCGTGAACGGTCCGGCGTTGAAGTAGCCGCCGCTCTTGTCGTAGAGCGCCTGACACTCGGCCACGTGCTCGGGCGACGTGTCTTCGGCGCGCACCATGTCGCGTTCCTTGTTGAACTCGACGCGCACCATCGGCTGCGCCGGCTTCACCGGGAACGGCTGCGTCGGCGAGTACCACTCGGTGGGCACGTTGCCCGTCGGCACAGCGCGCTCCTCGACACCGAACACCGGTTTGCCGGTGACGCGATCGAGGATGAACATGTAGCCGCTCTTGCCGATGTGCGCCAGCGCGGGCACGACGCGGCCGCCCTGCCGGATGTCGACGAGGCTGCCGACCGACGGCATGTCCAGGTCCCAGATGTCGTGGTGCACGGTCTGGAAGTGCCACTTGTAGGCACCGGTCTCCACGTCGAGGGCGACGATCGAGTTGCCGAACAGGTTGGCGCCTGGACGATCGCCGCCCCAGTAGTTGGCGGCCGGGCCGGCGATCGGCAGGTAGACCAGTCCGCGCGTCGCATCAATGAGCGCGGAGAATCCCCACATGTTGGTGCCGGATCGATCCTTCCAGCCGTCACCCCACGTGTCGTTGTAGTTCTCGCCCGGCTTCGGAACGGTCTGGAACTCCCAGAGCTTGCGGCCGGTGCGCGCGTCGAAAGCGCGGGGATTGCCGGGCGGGCCCTGCGGCACCTCGTTGACGTTGGCGCCGATCACGACCACGTTGCGATAGATGGTCGGGGTGCCGTTGTACGGCACGCCGATCTCCACCACGCCGCCGGCACCGAAGCCGGCCGACGCCGTGCCGGTGGCGGCGTCGAGCGCCATCAGCCGGGTGCCGGCCAGGAAGACGATGCGAGGCGCATCGCTGCCCGCGCCCGGCCAATAGCCGAGACCGCGGGCGGACGGGCGGCCCGCCGCGGCGGCGCCCCGGCCGCCGCGAGCCGCCGCACCGGGAGGCGCGGGCACCTCGAACTGCCACACTTCTTTCCCGCTCACGCCGTCGAGCGCGACGACGCGATTGCCACTCGGCACGTACATGACGCCGCGCACGACCAGCGGCACTGCGCTCGAACCGCCACCCAGCGGTCCGCCGCCGGACGACTGCAGGGTGTACGACCAGGCCGGGGCCAGGCGCGACACGTTCGCCGCGGTGACTTCCTTCAGAGGCGAATAGCGCGTGCCGGCCAGATCGCGGTTGTAGGACGGCCAATCACCCGGGGCGACCGCAGGCGCAGACGCTTGCGCCTGGAGCGCGACATCGAGCGCGGTGCCGGCCCCCGTCCACATGCGGGCCGCACTCACGAGGGTCGCGAGCGCGCCGACAGCAAGAAGGATCCGACCACGGTGCATGTATCTCTCCTGCATGGCTCCAAGCGGGACAGCCGTTCGCTCGGATTCTAATCCGGCCGCCCCTGCGAGGGGCCGGCAGCCACCGCACGCGCGTCCGGCGCCATCGCTCTCAGCACCAGCACGGTGACGTCGTCGTGTTGCCCCACGCCCTCTCCGAACGCCACCACGCGCTCGATCGCTGCCCGCACGAGCCGCTCGGGTGTCTCGTGGAGCAGGCCCAGAACCAGCTCGCTCAGCCGCGCATCGCCAAATTCATCGCCAGCTACGTCGACGGCCTCGGACACGCCGTCGCTGAACACCACGAGCGTGTCGCCCGGAGCCAGCCGAACCACGCCTTGCTCGTACACAGCGTCCGCGAATGCGCCGATGAGGGTCCCGCCGGTTTCCAGCCGCGTCACCGCTCCGTCGGCAAAGAGCAGCGGCGGG
>Ga0173480_10000592_pt1 | contig 12311 bp, 11 predicted proteins | sample NitcycUS209509C1_FD_122622 | JGI IMG/M metagenome (GOLD analysis project Ga0173480, IMG submission 122622) | Soil microbial communities from Arlington Agricultural Research Station in Wisconsin, USA - Nitrogen cycling UWRJ-S209-509C-1 (version... | ecosystem: Environmental > Terrestrial > Soil... | reverse complement strand
TCTTCGAGATCAGCACGCTTGTGCCGGCCCGAGAGTTCAACCAGCAGTACGAATGGAGCGCCCACGAGGTGGGCGCGCGGCGAGCCGGTGTGGCAGACGCCGTGATCGACGCGATCAAGCACGATCGCCCGGTGACCGGACTACCCGAGAAGGAAGCGACCGTCATCGAATTCGGCCGAGCAATGCTGCGCGGCAACCATCAGGTGCCTTCGACGCTGTTCGCCAGGATGGTCCGGTTGTTCGGGCGTGAGGGCACGATCGAGATCACGATGATCATGGGCGACTACACCATGACGGCGATGTTGCTCAACGCGGTGGACCAGCATCTGCCCCCGGACCGGGAACCGCTGCTCCCTCAACGGTAGGTCAACTCGCGGCTTTCACCTCGACGACAATGCCGCTGTCATCGGCGAACCGCACGACGTCGGGCTCGTCGGGTGAAGGCATCACGCGTGCCTTCAGCTCGCGGAGCCGAGCCTCGAAGGCGCGGCGGTCGAACGGAGCGACCGTGATCGCATAGTGTGCGATGGCGGGCGCCTCCCCGGGCGCCGCCTCTTCGAGACCGAGACGGGTATTGCGTGCGAGGTGAAACCAGACCCGTCCGCTGGCGTCGCGCGGCCGTTCGGCCGCCGTGCCGTACACCATCCGGTAGTACGGCAACGACTTCTCGAGGCTGCTGACGCGCAGCAGCAGGTGATCAACACCGTGCGGCGCGAGCAGCCCGTCGCGTTCGGCCTGGAGCGGCGAGGGAACGGCCGCGGTCACCAGCCCGGCGGGCGGTTGGAACAGCTGCAACTCGAGACGATCGGGATCGGGCCACGTGCCCGTGGGCCCCGCGGCGGCGACGCCGAAGCCGGCCCCTTGCAGCGCTGTCGCCATGCCCGCCCGGTCGTAGACCGTGGTCAGGACACAATAGTGACCGATGGCCGGCTGCCGCTGACCCGCGGCACCGATCGCGACGTAGCCGACCTGTCGATCGGCAGGCAGATCGCCCAGCAGGACGAAGTAGCGCAGCGTGTCGCGGACGGGCTGCTGATGCAGTGCTGATTTGAAGATCCGCGAGTAGAACCGCGCGGAGGCGGCCGGGTCGGGCACGACGATATCGAGATGCTCCAGCCCCAGGTTGTCGAGCGGCAGCGCCCTAGTGGCCGGGCCCTGCGCGAGCGTTCCAATCCCGAGCGCGGCGGTCAGTCCCGCCGCCAGAACCGTGTGTCTCATCGTTGCCTCCATGTTGCTCCCTTGGCGGTAGCAGATGTCACTCGTCGCTCGGAGGCGACGTGAAGTCCACCGACGCCACATCCGCGACGAACGGGGTGTTGAATGCCATGACGTCCAGGTGCAGCGGATGGCGTTGATAGGCGCGGAGCGCGTCGAGCGACGCGAACTTCATGATCAACGCCAGATCCCAGCTGCGCGCGTCATGCAGTTCGTCTCGGCCGATCTCGAGATGCTCGATTCCCCCAATCGTGGCTCGAAGCGCCAGCAAGCGCTCGCAGAAGGCGGTGACGTGACCGGCACTCGTGCCGTCGCGATACTTCAGGAACACGTAGTGCCGCAGCATGGCTCAGTCCCCGCGCACCCGTGCGCCCGGCGCGACGATCGGCGGCGCGCCGTTCAGCGTTTCCATGGCAAAACCCGCCGCGGCCCTGTAGCGGCTCATGAACGCCTCCCGCTCCGCGGCGGGAATCACCGCATCGATGTCGTCGAACACTCCCCGGCAGCGCTCGTCCAGCAGGTTGAGCAGGCCAAACGGTCCCGCCCCGCGGTTGCGTAGCACGACCGCCGAGATCTCGGCGCACAGCCGCGCGTCGTAGGCTTGCAGCGCCGCTCCCGTCACGCCGTGCTCGAGCATGGCCGCGCCCAGCACGCGCGCGTCGATGACGGCCTGACTCGCCCCATTCGAGCCGGTCGGATACATCACGTGTGCGGCGTCCCCGAGCAGCGCGACGTTGCCGTCCACCCAGGTGGGCACCGGGTCGCGATCGATCATCGGATATTCGAAGACCGCGTCGGCGCCGCGGAGCATCGCCGGCACATCCAGCCAGCCGTAGTTCCAGTCCTCGAAGTGCTGGATGAACGACTCGATCTCCACTTGCCGGTTCCAGTCACCGGTCGTCCACCCGCCCGAGTTGTCGACCGTGATCTCTGCAATCCAGTTGATGGCCGCCAGCCCGGTTGCGGGGTCGGGATTCGAGATCGGGTAGAAGACGACGCGGTGGCGATGGGTGCCGAGGCCGACGAACGACGCGCCAGTCCGGATCGGGAGGCCAGGGGTGACGCCGCGCCACATGATCGCTCCGCCCCACTGAATCGGCGGCTGGCGCGGATGCATCTGCGCGCGGACCGCCGAATGCAGGCCGTCGGCCGCGATCAGCAGCGACCCTTCGATCTCGAGGCGCTCGCCGTCGCGAGTCTCGATCAGCGCCTGAACGCCACCACCGCCCGGGTCATTGCGGTAACCGATCACCGTCATGCCGGTCCGCACCGCACCGGCGCCCTGGCGCGCGACGACGGCCTCGTAAAGCAGCATCTGCAGACCGCCCCGGTGCAGCGAATACTGCGGCCAGTGATAGCCGGCGCGCACCCCGCGCGGCTCGGAGTACACCTCCTTGCCGTTCAATCCGACCAGCACGAATTCCTTGGTCTGCAGCCCGATGGCGTCGAGCGGCTCCGGCCCGATGCCCAGCTCGTAGAGCTCACGCACGGCGTTCGGCTGCAGGTTGATGCCAACGCCGAGCGGCTTCAGATCCCGCACCGATTCGAGCACGAGACACGGCACGCCGATCTGATGCAGCGTCAGCGCGACAGACAAACCTCCAATGCCGCCACCGGCAATGAGAACAGGTCGACGATCCATGGGCCGCCTAGGATATCAGCCCCGAGTGCAGGCCCCTCGTGTCCGCGCCACGATTGCTCTCCCCGCCGTGGCACGGCTACTCTGAGGCCGGTGGAACTGCGACATTTGCGCTACTTCGTGGCGGTGGCCGAGGAGCTGAACTTCACGCGCGCGGCCGCCCGGCTGCACACATCGCAGCCCTCCCTGAGCCAGCAGATACGACAGCTCGAAGGGCACGTCGGCGTGCCGCTGCTCGAGCGGAGCCGTCATCACGTGTCGCTCACGAATGCGGGACGCATTTTCCTGCGAGAGACGAAGGACATCCTCGGCCGCATCGAACATGCCGGGCGGCTGGCGAAACGCGCCGCCGACGGCCGCGCTGGCGAGCTGTCGGTGGGCACGTTCCCGGCCGCGGACGTACGCATCCTGCCGGGCCTGCGCCCACTGATGGCGGCGCGCCTGCCCCATCTGCAGCTGATCCTCCACAGCAAGTACGCCGTCGACCCGGTCACCGGACTCCGCACCGGCGCGCTCGATGCCGCCTTCGTCCGCGGACCGTTCGACGCCGACGGACTCGAGGTCCTGGAGCTGCTGCGCGAGCAGATCGTGGTCGTGTTGCCGGCCCATCATGCTCTGGCGCGGCGGCAGCGCATCCCGGTGCAACTGCTCCACGACCTGCCCTGCATCACGATGGAGCGGTCGCTCGCCCCGGCGCTCCACGACGCGATCGCCTCGCTCTATCGGCACGCGCACATCCGCATGCACGCGGTGTCGAGCGCCGACAACATCCTCGGGCACCTGAAACTGGTCCAGGACGGGCTGGGGTACGCGCTGCTACCAGACTCGGTCGGCGCGCTGCTGCCGCCGGGGGTCGTGCTCAAGCCACTCGGATCGGATCCTGAGCCGACGGTGTCGATTGCGATCGCGTGGAAGGCCGGGCAGGTGTCGCCCCTCGTCCGCGCGTTTATCGACGTGGTGTGCGAGTGCTGCGGCGCGCCGAGAGACGTGCCACGTCTCACGAAGCGGTCCAGAAAGTCTTAGCGACTCCCATCGGCGGCGGCTAGACTCCGTCGCAATGTCGCCCGATCCCAGTCCGCCAGGCGGTCCGCTGGCAGGGCTGACCGTGCTCGACCTCACGCTCGCGCTCGCCGGCCCGTTCGCTACCTTCCTGCTGGCCGGTCTTGGCGCGCGCGTGATCAAGATCGAAAACCCGGCTGCGCCCGACCCGTGCCGTGAGAACCCCCCGTATATCGGGCGGAACGGCGTGTCGCTCGGACGAACACGACCGGACGACGTCTCGGTGTCAGCCCTCAACCGCCTTCGGGGCAAGTACGGCGTGACCCTGAACCTGAAACATCCCGACGCCAGCGGCGTGTTCTCAGACCTGCTCCGCCAGGCGGACATTGTCGTCGAGAACTTCGCTGCCGGCACGCTCGATCGCCTTGGCGTCGGCTACGCCTTTGCCCGCGCCGTCAATCCACGCGTGATCTACTGCTCGGTCTCCGGATTTGGCGCGACGACGAAGACCACCGGCACGGGCAAGGCCATGGACACCATCATCCAGGCCCTGAGCGGCCTGATGATGACGTCGGGCACGCCGGACGATCCCCCGATCCGGGTTGGCGTGCCGGTGGCCGACCTGCTCGCGCCCGTCTTCGGCATCGTCGGAGTCCTCGCCGCACTGCACCAGCGCGACACAACCGGCGTCGGTCAGCAGGTCGACGTCTCGATGCTCGGCGTCCTGACATCGCTCGTGGCGGCCGAGCCGTTCGACCTGCTCGAGTCGTGCGGTCTTGCGACGCGGACCGGGCGGGTGGTGCCTCGCCTCACGCCGTTCGGCGTTTACGAGTCTGCCGACGGCCACGTGGCCATTTGCGCGCCGACAGACCACTTTGCTCGCGGAGTGTTCACCGTCATCGGGCATCCGGAGTTTGCGGATGACCCGCGCTTTGCCACCCGTGACGCCCGCGTGGCTCATGTCGACGAGATGAACACCGCGATCGAAGCGTTCACGCGCGGCGTCCCGACTGTGACGCTCGTACCCCTACTGGAGGAACACGGCGTCCCCGCAGCGGCCGTCCGTGCTCCGGCTGCCGCGGTGAGAGACCCGCACGTGCGGGACCGTGGAGAAACGGTGGCGCTCGAACACCCCGAGTTCGGCCACGTGGCCGACGTGATCGGCATGGGCGTTCCCATCAGGTTTTCCGACGCTTCGGTGGGTTCCGACCGGCCGGCTCCAGCGGTCGGACAGGACAACGCCCTCGTCTACGGCGACTGGCTCGCGTACGGAGAGGCACGGGTCGAGTCGTTGCACGCCGCCGGGGTGATCTGAACTGCCGTGTCTACCGCCATCGACACGCTGACGGCCGCCTGCAACAACGCCTTCGCGCAGCTCGGACAGTCCGCAGAGCACGATCGCCGTGTGGTCGTGACGTCGTGGCCTTCGCTGCCAGTCGAAATCGTGCGCGCGTGCGAGCTGCGGCTGGTCGTGACAAGAGCCTCGACGCGTGCCACGCCTGCCGCCGATGCGCACCTCGAGGCAGGTCTATTTCCCGGCCGGGTGCGGCAGCTCGTCGATGCGGCGCTCGGCGGGCGCCTGTCGAGCGTCGCGCGAGTCGTCATTCCCCGCACGTCCGATTCGGACTACAAGTGCTTTCTCTACCTGCGTGAGTTTGTCCGTGGCGGCCTGGCCGCGGCGATGGCACCAACTGCGCTGTTCGATCTGTTGCAATCCGACGGTCCTCACGTCCGTCGTCACAACGTCGCGTGCACCCGCGCCCTGTTGAACAGCCTGGCGGCCACGTCGAGCCATCACCCGTCGGACGACGAGGTTCGGGATGAAATCAGAGTAACCAACGTCGCACGCGCCGCGGTCAGGCGCCTGGCGGCCCTTCGAATCGGCGCCCCGCGCGCCAGCGGCACGGAGCTGTTTCCCGTGCTTGCCGCCTTCTGGCACGTGCCGCCGCGGGAATACACGCGGCTGGCGAATCAGGTCGCCGAGGATCTCTCGGATCGCTCACCGCTACGCGGTCCGCAGGTTCTCCTCGCGGGTGCACCGGTGGACGGCATCGGTCTCCACGCAGCCATCGAGTCGCGCGGGGCCGTCGTCGTCGACGAACTCAGCGCGTGGAGCAGTCCCGGAACGGACGACGACGTCCGCTGCGACGAGGATCCGATCGCAGCGCTCGCCGACGCGTATCGCCGCCGGACGATCGGCCCGCGGCTTCCCATCGGTACGATGCACGATCGAGTCAAGCGCGCGCTCGGCCATGTCGACGCGGTCGTGATTTCGCTGCCCGAGGACGATGCGACCTTCGGGTGGGACTACCCTGCCCTGCGAGACGACCTGACAGCGCGCGGTCTTCCGCACGCCGTTCTTCGCGGTGACGCCCACGGCGACCTGACACCTGACGACGGCGAGCACATCGAGCGCCTGGTCGACGCCGCGACTCAGCGCCGCGCCTTCCATGGCTGAGAAGCAGCTCGGCGCTACGGCGGCCGCTTCGGCGTTCCAGAAGGACTGGTTCGCACAGCTGCGGCGTCGCGTCTTCGAGCAGCGCGAGCCCTACGCGCTGGTGCAGGCCGACGTGCCCTTCGAGCTGTTCGATCTCCTCGACGTTCCGGCGGTGAGCAATCAGTGGTGGGCGGCCGTGATCGCGGCCAAACAGCAGGCGGGCGGTCTGCTCGACGCGATGGCGGCCGACGGCCTTCACGACGGCCTGTGCCGCTACTGCAGTCTGGGCTACGCGTCGATGCGCTACGGCGACGCGGCGTCCGCGCCATGGGGAGGATTGCCGCCGCCGCGGCTGCTGTGCGCCAGGCTCACCTGCGACTGCATCCATCGGGTGTTCTCCCTGTGGGCGGACACCTGCGGCGCCGAATTCGTGGAGATCGACCATGCCGGCGCCGGTGAGCTTCAGCCCGAGTGGTGGACGCTGGGACGGCGGCGATGGCGCGAGCTCGTCGAACCACATCGGCTCGCCTTCACCGTCGCGGCGCTCGAGGCGCTCGTCGCGCGGCTCGAAGCCATCAGTGGACGCCGGCTCGACTACGGTGCGCTGCGGGCTCGACTGGATCGGGTCAATCAACAGGAGGAGATCTTCGATGAGGTGAGAAGTCTCATCGCCTCCGCACCACGCTGCCCGGTCCGGATGAACGAGCAGATCACGAACGTGATGGCGACGCAGTGGGTGCGTGGGAGCGACTGGGCGCTCTCGCATGCCCGCGCCTTCCGTGACGAGGTGAAGCAGCGTGTCAATGCGGGCGTGGCCGCTTGTCCGGGTGAGCGCGTGCGGCTCATGTGGGTCGGTGCGGGTCTGTGGCACGACACCGACTTCTACACGGCCTTCGAGGCGTCACATGGCGCCGTCTTCGTGTGGTCGATGTATCTGGCGTTCGGCCCCGACGGCTACATCCGTTACGGGCTCGACGATCCGATGGCCGCGCTGGCCAGCCGCACCGCCAGCTTCAACGAGTACCTCCACAACCCGCCATGGGCGCCCGACTGGATCGCCCACCAGGCCACCCAGCATCGGATTGACGCGGCGCTGATCCTGCGGCCGCGCAGCATGAAGCCCTCGGCGACCGGCCGCTTGTTCATCGAGCGCGCCCTCGAACGCGCCGGGGTGCCGGTGCTGCCGATCGAGGGCGACGTGGTCGATGCACGGGCGTGGGATCCGGATGCCGCACGTGCGACCGTGCGGTCCTTCCTCGATGAGCGGGTCGGCGCATGACGGAACGCGCGGTGGAGCCGGCTCGCGCATTCTGGATGTGGCCGTTTGCGGCGACGCTCGCGGCGATGTTCGCGCTGCAGCTGTCGAATCTCGGGTTCGCACCGCTGCTGCCGTCGATTCAGGACGAGTTCGGCATGAGCTACACGCAGTTGGGGCTCTTCACCGGCATGTATGGGCTGCTGGCCATGGTGTTGAGCGTCCCGGCAGGCGTCGCGGCGAAGTGGTGGGGAGAGCGACGCATCCTGACGGCCGGGCTCCTCGGGGTCGCAGTCGGCAGCGTCCTGCTCGGGGAAGCCTGGAGCACGGCCTCGGCCATCATGTTCCGGGGGCTGACCATTGTCGGCTACCGTTTCGCCTTCGTCTCCGTCCTGATCGCGGTGGCGTTGACGGCGCCGCCGTCGCTGCGAGGCCGAACGATGGGCGTGCTCGGCGCCACGTCGGCGCTCGCGTCCGTAGTAGGCGCGCCGCTTGGCGGCGTGCTGGTGGGCGCCTTCGGCTGGCGCGTGGCGATTCTCGGCTATGCCGGCATGGCGGTGCTCGGCACCGCCGTGTTCTGGCTGTTCTACGTGCCGCCGGTCAATTCCGCCGCCGCATCCCACGCGCACGAGCCGGCGGATCCAACCGGCCGCCGCAGCGCGTTCCGCTCCCCCGCCGTGTGGATGCTCGCGCTCATCGTGGGGATGGGCGGGTTCGGGCAGTTCACGGTGACGAACTTTGCGCCCAGCGTCGCGCGCTCGGTGTACGGCCTGAACGCCGCCGCGGCAGGCGTCCTGATCAGCACCGGCTACATGGCGGCGATCGTGCTCAATCTGCTGGTCGGCCTCTTGGCCGATCGCACCAACAAGCTCGTGGTTCTGAGTGGCGTCTTTGCGGTGCTGGCGGGAGCGTCGGCGTCGATGGCGGCCGACGACCTCACGACGTTTCGCGTGGCGACGGCGCTCGTCATCGGTCTGGGCTTCACGGCGACGAACCAGATCTACGGGCTGGCGGCCAGCGTCATTCCGCCGCGCGAGGCGGGCCACGCGATGGGGATCGTGAGCCTTGGCGCCGGCCTGTTCGGGTTCTTCGGCCCGCAGATGCTCGGCATCCTGCGCGATGTGACCGGTTCGTTCGATGCGGGCTTCTACATGGTGGCGGCCGCCGACGTCGTGACGCTGCTGCTGATGGCACTCCTCTTCAAGATGACGCGCACATGACCCGACGCTTCTTCATGCACACCGGCGCGCTGCTCGTGGCGCTCAGTTTCCAGGCGTCCGCGCAGTCGCCGTCCGCACGCGCGACGGGCGATCAGCGTCGCCAATACGTCTTCGCCCCAACCGGGCAGACGATGCCGTATCGCGTGTACGTGCCGACCACGTGGGACGGCAAGGCCTCGCTGCCGATCATCCTGATGCTGCACGGCGCCGGCGCCAACGAGAGCAGCTACATGGACCAGGCCGGCGGCCTGCTGCGGAAGCTGGCCGAGCAGCACGGCTACATCGTGGTCTCTCCACTCGGCTTCACGCCGCTCGGGGCCTACGGCAATCCCCTGCGGCTGCCAGCCGTCTTCGGCCAGGAGGCCACGGCCGCTGCGCAGCGGGCGGCGGTGACTCCCGCGAAGCAGCGCGAGCTGAACCTGAGCGAGCTCGAGGTTATGACGGCGCTCGAGGTGGTGACTGAGGAATACGGCGCGGATCGGTCGCGGACGTTCCTGGCCGGACACTCGATGGGCAGCGGCGGCGCGTGGCACCTGGCGGCGCGATTCCCCGAACGATGGCGAGCGGTGGCGCCGATGTCGGGGCCGTTCGTCGATCGCGCCACCTATCCGTTCGACCGGATCAAGCGGCTGCCGATTTTCATGACGGAGGGAACGGGCGCGATGCCGTCGCTCGAGGGGAGCCGCGTCATGTCGCGCTTCATGCGCGAGGGCGGATTCGCGTTCGAGTACCTCGAAGTCGACGGCGACCACGGCCGCATGGTGCCGCTCGTGTGGCCGCGGGTATTCGAGTTCTTCAACCGGTTCAAGTGAGGCCGAGCGCCTCGAGGAGACAGCAATGCCACGATCGCTTCAAGTGTTGATCGTCACCTGCGGCCTGCTCCTGCCGGCTGCGGCCTTGGCACAGCGGGGCGCGCCGGCCGACGCGCCGCCGCCACGGACGACTCCTCGCGGCTCGTACGCGGTGACGATCGAGTCCTACCCGACGCTGGCCACGCACACGGCGTATCACCCGACCGACCTCGGTGCCTTCGGACCTTCGAAGCTGCTGCCGATCGTGTCGTGGGGCAACGGCGCCTGCGTGCGCAACGGGTCGGCGTTCGCCGAGTTCCTCACGCAGATCGCCTCGCATGGCTATCTGGCGATTGCGATCGGGGCAAAGAATCCACCGCCCGGCACGGGCTCGGCGTTGCCGCCCACCGAGGCACGGCCGATCGACGACCACATGCTGCTCGACGCCGTGGACTGGGCGGCGAGACAGAACGCCGACCGCTCGAGCCCCTTGTATCGAAAGATCGACGTGTCGAAGGTGGCCGTGATGGGACAGTCGTGCGGCGGCCTGCAGGCGCTCGCCGTATCGCCCGACCCGCGCGTGACGACGAGCGTGATCATGAACAGCGGCGTGCTGCCGGCAACCGGGCCGGTGCGGGGCGCGACGCTCAGCAACGCGACCAAGGACACCCTGACCCAGCTGCATGCGCCGATCGCCTATGTCATCGGCGGCCCGACCGATATCGCCTATCCGAACGCTGAAGACGACTTCGCCCGCATCACGGCCGTACCGGTGTTCAAGGCAAACCTCAACGTCGGGCATGGAGGCACCTACCGCCAACCCGGCGGCGGATGGTTTGGCGAGGTCGCCGTGCGCTGGCTGGACTGGCAGCTGAAAGGAAGCGCCGACGCGGGCCGGTGGTTCGCAGGCAGCGACTGCCGTCTGTGCACCGAGCCGGTCTGGAGCGTGCAGAAGAAAGGCATGAAGTAGCCATGGTACGGCCGCGCTGCATGGCGCTCGTCACCGGCCTGCTCGCAATCGCCATGCAGGCGGCGGCGCAGACGCGGGAAGAAATCCGCCTCTGGCCCGGCCGGGCTCCGGGTTCCGAGAACTGGACGATCGCTGAGACGACGACCCGATCACCCGCCGGTGACCGGATCATCGCCAACGTCAACGATCCGACCCTGACGGTCTTCCTGCCCGACGCCGCAGCAGCAACTGGAGCCGCCGTGGTCGTGGCGCCAGGCGGCGCGCTGCGGATTCTCGGCTGGGACAACGAAGGTGTCCGGGCAGCGGAATGGCTGAACGCCAAAGGCGTCGCGGCGTTCGTGCTGAAGTACCGCACGCTCCAAACGTCGCCCGCGCAATCGCCCGGCGGCGGGGGCGCCCCACCGGCCGCCGGTGCCGCGGTCGCCGCACCACGGCAGGAGATGACTATCCGGAACGGCAACGCCAATCCCGAGCCCAATGACGCCCGGTTGGCCGAGGTGCTGCGCATGGGCATCGCGGATGCACAGCAGGCCTTGCGGCTGGTTCGCCGCAACGCCACAGCGTGGCGCGTCGACCCGGCGAGGGTGGGCATCATGGGATTCTCGGCCGGCGGCGGCGTCGCGGTTGGCGCCGCGCTGGCGGAGAAGAGCGACGCGTCGCCCGACTTCCTCGTGTCCTTGTACGGGCCGTCGCTGATGGATGTGAACGTACGGCCCGACACGCCGCCGCTCTTCATCGCCGTTGGCGCGACGCATTTCAACGTCACGAACGGCTGCCTGGCGCTCTTCGCGGCGTGGAAGGCGGGCGGCCGCCCAGCCGAGATCCATGTGTACGACCAGGTCAGCGCCGGCTTCGGGATGACCAGACGGGGCCTGCCAGTCGACGGCTGGACCGAGCGGCTGCACGAGTGGCTGCTCGCGAGGAAAATCGCCGCGAGGTGAGTCCCGAGGGCCAGGCCAGGCGCGACTAGCTCGTGACCCGCCTCTGGTTCTCCATGAACACGTCGCAGGCTTCACGCCGCAGGCCTTCCTTCACGACCGGCCCGGCATCGGTGAAATCCACATAGGCACGCCGGGTGGCGTCGAACCGCGGCCACTTCACCAGCCGTCCTCCATTGGGATCGCCGGTCTTGGCGAAGTTGGTCCAGTACTCCTGCATCAGGGACGCGTATTGGCGATCCGACTCGTCATAGTTCCGCATTCTCTGCCACACGGGCAAGGTGCCGAAGAGGAACGGGATTTCGGAGGCATGCGGCGCGCCCAGCGCTTCCTTGCCGTGCACCGTGCGCGAGAACTGATACTGGTAGCCGGCGTTCCCGGCGGCCGTGTGCCAGATCAGTTGCTGAACCGAGCCACAGCGGAACGAATTGTCGGTGGTGAACTGCAACATCGCGGTGCCGTTCTCGGGATCGGGCGGGGGATCGGCGGCGCCGCTCACTCCGTACGCCGCCAAGGCACGCTGAGCCAGAGGGCCGTAACGCTCCGAGATCATCTGGCGAATGTCTCCCGGCGTTCCGCGGGGCTGCAGTTCTTGTGAGTTGTTCCCGATCAACAAGGCCACCTTCTGCTGGCGACCTTCGGCGTAGATCTTCGAGGCCTGCACTGGCAGGACCCAGCCGTCGACGTTGAGGCCGATTCCGCCTTGCGGCGCCTTTTCCATCAGCTCCGTGGCCGATAGCGCGCGCAGTGTCGTGATCGCGCGCGGACCGGTGATGCCCAACCGGCCGGCGAGATCGACGCCCCGCTGTTCCGAATCGGCCAGGGACAACTGCGTGCCGATGGGACC
>Ga0173480_10000591_pt1 | contig 12315 bp, 11 predicted proteins | sample NitcycUS209509C1_FD_122622 | JGI IMG/M metagenome (GOLD analysis project Ga0173480, IMG submission 122622) | Soil microbial communities from Arlington Agricultural Research Station in Wisconsin, USA - Nitrogen cycling UWRJ-S209-509C-1 (version... | ecosystem: Environmental > Terrestrial > Soil... | reverse complement strand
GGCATCGGCGCGTCGTAGGCGATGTAGCGCGTCGACTGCTCGAGATACGCGCCCAGGCGCGGGCGCTGGAGGACCTTCGTCAGGACGTTGGAGACCCACTCGCAGGCGATGTGGGCGCCGCCGAGCTGGGCGATCGAGTCGTCGCCGTAGCCGGCGAAGACGCGCTCGTAGAGGCCCGCGGCGCGGGCGCCCTCGTCCTCGTCGAAGGGACGGCCGCCGGCCGGCGCGTCGGCGGCGAACTCCTCCAGGTAGAGGCGGCGCACGGTCCCGGAATACCGCGAATAGCGGGCAAAAAGCGCTCCCTTGACGGTCTCCGGCAGGTTGACGAGGGCGAAGACCGGACGGTCGAGATTGGTGAAGTGGGGGGCGAGCAGGGCTCGCTCCTCGGCGGTGAACTCTTCGACCGGGTAGCGCACCGGGGCATCGTAGTGCTCGAACATGACGGGCCGGGTATGGCTACGTAACCTTTGCGCATCGGCCCGGATGGACAACGACTTGTTCCGCTTGGCGCCGCCTACCTGCTGGCGGCGTTGTTCGCGGTCGCGCTCGGGCTGCTGGCGCCGCTGGTCTTCGGCGACTACTCGCGCACCCAGGAGACGATCCTCGCCGTCGCCGAGGCGGCCTGCCTGGTGGCGGTCGGGGTCGGGATCGTCCTCCTGGTCCGGCGTCTGCGCTCCAGCCACGAAGCGCTCTGGGCGCTGGCCCGGCGCGACGAGCTGACCGGGGTCGGCAACTACCGCGCCCTGCACGAGCGGCTGGCGGCGGAAATCGCCCGCCACACTCGGCACGGCCGCGAGTTCGCGCTGATTCTCCTCGACCTCGACGGCTTCAAGCAGGTCAACGAGCGCTACGGCCACCTGGAAGGCGACCGCCTGCTGGCCGAGATCGGCGGTTCGCTGCGCAAGGAGTTGCGGGTCGAAGACTCGGTCTTCCGCCAGGGCGGCGACGAGTTCGCGGTGATTGTCCCCGAGGTCAACGCCGAGGAGGCCGGAGAAGTGGCCAAGCGGCTGCGCGGCCGCGTCGTCCAGCGCGGCTTCGGCAGCGACGAGTTGCGGCCGCTCTCGGCGGCGACCGGCTTCGCGATGTTCCCCGCCGACGGCCGCAGCGTCGACGAGCTGGTCGGCGTCGCCGACGCCGACCTCTTCGCCGCCAAGCCGGGCGGGCGGCGGGCTCGCGATCTGACTTAGACCTGCGGTTCGGGCGGAGCAGCCATCAGCTCGACCCGGTGGCCGCCGGGGGCGATCGCCACCACCCGTGGCTGGCCCCAGTGTTCGCCTTTGGGTTCGACCTCAAATCCGTGTTCGCGCAGGCGGGCGACGGTCGCGTCGAAGTCGGACGCGACGAGGGCGATGTGGCCGGGCGAGGGGACCGTTGGGTCCTCCTCCGACATCAGGTGGACCTGGGTCCCCTCCCGCTCGAGCCAGGTGTACTTCTGGAGCGCCGCCGGCGGCTCGACCCGCACGAACCCGATCAGCTCGAAGAAGCTGGCAGCGGCCTCGACATCGGCCGGCGCGACCTCGATTCCCACGTGATGGAGCACGCCTAAGAATTTACAGAGATGGATTAGAGATGTAACATCTTGTCTGCTACGGTTAGCCTCATGAGCGTGAGAGAAGCCTGGACCGACGAGCGGCTGGACGACCTGAGCAAGAAAATGGATCAGGGATTCGGGCGCCTGGATGCCGAGATGCGAGCCCTTAATGGCCGCTTCGATTCGCTGCAGCGGACGCTGTTGCAGGTCAACGGCGCGATCGTTGCCGCTTTGATCGGGCTGATTGCCACTCAGCTCTGACCCTCAGAGCAGCAGCGAGCCCAGCGCCGCCAACACCACGATCGCGGTTGACCAGGTCACGGCCTCGGCGGTTATCTCCATGTCGAGGCCGTAGGCGTGGGCGATGACCAGGGAGTTGAGGCCGGAGGGCATCGCTGAGAGCAGTCGGTAGGCGGGAGGCAGGTCGATCAGGGGCCAGGCCAGCAGCATCAGGAGGGCGGGGACGATTGCGAGGCGGGTGACGATGACGAGGGTGACGGGGCGGGTTAGCGGTGGCGGCATCGGTAGCTCGCCGTGTTCGGCGTTCTCGGCCAGGGTGGCGCCGACGGCGAAGAAGCCGATCGGGAGGATGGCGACGATCAGGATCTGGGAGAGGTCGACGAGGACATCCGGCGCCAGCGCGTCGGGCGCCAGTAGGCCGGCGATCGCCGCGTAGAGCGGTGGATTGCGGGTGAAGAAGGCGACGACGCGCTGCTGCGGCGTTTCGCCGGCCTTGGTCCCAAAGGCGGCACCTACCGCGAAGGCGCCGAGCAGCAGGCAAGGCCCGGTGACGAGGACGTCGTAGAGGACCGCGGTCGAGAGTTCGTCGCGCCCCAGCAGCGCCACCGCCAGCGGGTAGCCGAGGTAGCCGGTGTTGACGCTGAGCACGGTGCAGACCACCGCCCCGACCTGCGGGCGCGAGAGGTTGAAGAAGCGGGTCGCGATCGACCAGGCGAAGAAGGCTCCCAGCGAGGAGGCCACTATCCCCAGCGCCAGCCCGACGCCGTGGCTGACGTCGATCTCGCTCGCCGCGATGTTGAAGAAGATCACCGGCGGCAGCAGCACGTAGAGCAGCAGCGAGAGCGCCGTGCGCGACGCCCGCGCCGCTCCCGCCGGCCAGCGACCCTCAGACCAGACGCCGAAGGCGACGGCCGCGACGATCGCGCCAGTGGTGAGGAGAACTCCGATCGGGCGTTTCTACCCGAAGAGGGAGGCGCCCGCGTGTGAGGCGAACTCGACCAGCGGCTGCGGGATGACACCGAAGAAGACCGTTGCGGCGGCGGCGAAGATCGCCGGCCCGACCAGGTACCAGCGACGGCCGGCTTCGGGATCGACCGGGTCGGCCTCCGGCGAGGCGCCGGCGATCGCCGGGGTGGCGCCGGGCGCAGCCTCGCGGTCAGGCATCCACATCGCCGCCACCACCCGCAGGTAGTAGGCGAGCGAGATCATCGTCCCGATCGCGATGAAGACGGCGAGCCAGGTGTAGTCGCCCTCGACCAGCGCCTCGATCAGGTAGAGCTTGCCGATGAAGCCCGCGGTCGCCGGCAGCCCGGCCAGGGCCAGCATCGAGATCGTCAGCGGCCAGGCGAGCAGCGGCCGCTCGGCCCCGAGCCCGCGTACGGCGCGGATGTCGTCGCCGAAGATCGTCTCCCGCTCGCGGGCGACGATCACCGCGAAGGCGGCGAGGTTCATGAAGGCGTAAGCGGCGAGGTAGAAGACCAGCGAGCTCGTTCCCTGGCTGGAGAGGACGACCACCCCGCCGAGCATGTATCCGGCCTGGGCGACGCCGGAGTAGCCGAGCAGCCGCTTCAGTGAGTCCTGGCCGAGGGCGCCGACGTTGCCGACGATGATCGAGATCGCCGCCAGGGCGGCCAGTGCCGGCTGCCAGGTGTCGAGCTGGGAGCCGAGCGCGACGTCGAAGAAGCGGAGGAAGACGGCGAAGGCCGCGGCCTTGGTCGCCACCGCCATGAAGCTGGTGATCGGGGTCGGGGCGCCCTGGTAGACGTCCGGCGTCCATTGGTGGAAGGGGGCAATCGAGGTCTTGAAGGCAAGCCCGACCGCCGCCATCGCGATTCCGATCAGGATCAGCGGGTCGCCGTCGAGCCCATTTGCGGCGATCCCGTCGGCGATACCGCTGAACGAGGTCGAGCCGCTGCCGCCATAGATGAAGGCCATCCCGTAGAGCAGCGTCGCCGAGCCGACCGAGCCGACGATCAGGTACTTCAGCCCAGACTCAAGCGAGCCCTCGCGCCGCAGGTTGGTGGCGCAGAGGATGTAGAGCGGGATCGAGAGCATCTCCAGGGCGACAAAGAAGGTGACGAGGTTGGTCGCCTGCGCCAGCATCGTCATCCCCAGGACCGAGCCGAGCAGCAGCGCGTGGTACTCGCCGGAGCCGGCTTCCTCGGTCGCCTTCTCGCGGATTGAGAGCAGGACGCAGAAGCCGGCGCAGAGGATCGCGATCAGGGAGATTGAGATCGCCAGGTCGTCGAGCCGCAGGGCGCCGGTAATAAGCGTCTTCGGGTCGCCCCACTGCCAGATCAGGAGGCCGGCGGCGGCGGCGAGGGCGATCGTCGTCAGGCCCGGTGCCCAGCGCTTGGTTGGTTTGAAGACGGCGCTGAGCAGGACTACGCAGAGACCGATGGTGAGGGCGATCAGCGGCGAGATGCCGGCGTAGTCGATGTGCGGCTCGTGGAAGTTCATGGGGTGAGCTCCAGGCTTCCGTTCTCGACTTCCGCCTTTTCGTCATCGGACATTTTTGAGACCTGCGCCGCCAACTGTGCCTCCGGTGCTTCGCCGCCGGTCACCTTGGTCACGGTCTGCTCGACGGTCGGCGCGGTGCGCTCGAGGATCAGCTGCGGGTAGAGCGCCAGGCCGAGAATGCAGAGGACCAGCGGTACCAGGACGAGGCCGTCGCGGACGCCGATCTCACGCGACATCAGCCCCTCCGGGGCGCGGTTGTGCATCGTCTGCTGATAGAGCCGCAGCGCGTAGTAAGCCGACATCGCGACGCCGGTGATGGCGATGAAGGCGAAGACGATCTTCTCCTGGAAGAGCCCGTTGAGGATGTAGAACTCGCCGACGAAGTTGGCCGAGCCGGGCATCGCCAGAGTTGCCAGGGCGACGATCAGGAACAGCGCCGCCAGCACCGGCGCCCGCAGCGCCATCCCGCCCATCTCGCGGATGTCTTCGGTCCCCGTCCGCTCCAGCAGGACGGCGACGATGATGAAGAGCGGGGCGACGACAAGGCCGTGGTTGACCATCTGCAGGATCGCCCCGTCGGAACCGTCGGCGCGCAGAGCGAAGATCCCGGCGGTGATGAAGCCGAGCTGGGCAACCGAGGAGTAGCCGGCGATCAGCCGCACATTGGTCTGGGTGAAGGCCATCACCGAGCCGTAGAGGATCGAGGCCAGGGCGATGACCAGGATCACCTCCTGGAATTCGACCGTGGCGTCGGGGAAGAGCGGCACCACGACCCGCAGGAAGCCGTAGGCGCCAACCTTGGCGAGGACGCCGGAGAAGACGACCAGGACCGGCAGCGGCGCCGCCCGGTAGGCGTCGGGCATCCAGCCGTGCAGCAGGAAGGCCGGCATCTTGACCAGGAAGGCGGCGGCGAAGAACCAGAAGATCCACTGCTGGCTGCCGTGGCTGAGCGGCTGTTCGGCGAGCTCGGCGATCGAGAAGGTGATCTGGCCGCCGTCGGCGGCGATGATCCCGGTCGCGATCGCCGCCACCAGCATCAGCAGCGAGCCGATCAGGGTGTAGACGATCATCTTCAACGTCGCCGCCGAGGCGGTGAGGCCGCCCTCGCCGCTGCGGTCGTAGCCCCAGGCGCCGAAGAGGAAGTAGAACGGCACCAGCATCAGGTCGAAGAAGAGGACGAAGAGCAGCAGGTCCTGGGCCAGGAATGAGCCCAGCGTCGCGGTCTCGGCGACCAGCATCAGGAAGTAGAAGTTCTTCGGCCGCTCCTGCTCGCGGAAGGCGGCGAAGGCGGTGCCGCCGACCCAGAGCACCGCGGTCAGCAGCAGCAAGAACACGTTGAGGCCGTCGACGCCGAGGCTGTAGTCGACGCCGAGCCCGGAGATCCACGGCTCGTCGACCGCGTACTGCAGGCCGGCGCTGCCGGAGTCGAAGCCGACGGCGATCGCGATCGCGACGCCGAGGGTGACGACCGTCCCCAGCGCCGCCCACCAGCCGACCGCCCGCCGTGGCAGGAAGAGGCCGACGAGGCCTCAGGCGAGGGGTGCCCAGAGGAGGAGGCTGCTCATGAGCTGCTCAGCAGGAAGTAGAGGGCCAACCCGGCGAAGCCGGCGATTAGGAGCAGTGCGTAGCTGCGGACGAACCCGCTCTGGACCGTGCGGACGACCTCGCTGGCGCCGCGCACCGTCCCCTCGGTGCCGCTGACCAGGCCGTCGACGACGACCCGCTCGAAGACGCGATTGGCGAAGCGGCCGATCGCCAGTGCCGGCCGGACGACCAGCAGGTCGATCGCCTCGTCGAAGTACCACTTGTTGGCGAACAGGGTGTGCAGCGGGCGCAGCCGCCGTTCCAGCGTCCGCGGCAGCTCAGGCCGGCGGACGTAGAGGAGGTAGGCGAACCCGATCCCGGCCAGGGCGATGAAGCCGCCGATTCCGAGGCCGACGTAGTCCTGCCCGAGCGAGGGATGGATGGCGGCAAGCGGCGAGCCCTCCCAGACCGGGTCGAGCCACTTCTCGACAACGTCGTCGACGCCGGGGATCTGGACCAGCCCGCCGACCAGTGCCAGCACCGCCAGTACGCCCATCGCGACCCGCATCGGCAGCGACCCCTCGGCGATGTGGTGCTCGGCGCCGGGGAAGCCGACGTCGGTGTCCTCGGGCTCGCCGGTGGCGGGATTCACCGGAGGTCCGTGCGGGTGGTGGAGGTGGCCGGTCTCGATCAGCTCCTGCGCCTCGGGGCAAGGCCTGCCGGGCAGCACCCGGAAGACGAGCCGGAAAGCGTAGATCGCGGTGAGGAAGGCGCCGACGTAGCCGAGCACGGTGAAGATCAGGTACATCCCGCCGCGCGCCTCGGCGAAGGCGAGGATCTCGTCCTTGGAGAAGAAGCCGGAGGTGCCGGGGAAGGCGGCGAGGGCGAGGGCGCCGCAGACGAAGGTGATCGAGGTGAAGCGCATCGCCCTGCCGAAGCCGCCCATCTTGTCGATGTTCTGCTCGTTCGCCATCGCGGCGATGATCGAGCCGGCGGCCATGAACAGCAGCGCCTTGAAGAAGGCATGGGTCATCAGGTGGAACATTCCGGCGCTGTAGGCGCCGATCGAGACGCCCATGATCATGTAGCCGATCTGGCTCATCGTCGAGTAGGCGATCGCCCGCTTCAGATCGGTCATCACCAGCGCCATCGTCGCCGCGACCAGCAGCGTTGCCAGGCCGGTGAAGGCGGCGATGTCGGCAACCGTCGGCGCGAGTTCGAAGAGCACGTGGGTGCGGGCGATCAGGTAGACGCCGGCGGTGACCATCGTCGCCGCGTGGATCAGCGAGGAGACCGGGGTCGGACCCTCCATCGCGTCCGGCAGCCAGGTGTGGAGCGGCAGCTGGGCGGACTTGGCGAAGGCGCCGACGAGCAGCAGCAGGCAGATCGCGACGATCGTCCACTCGTTGGTGGTGAAGGCCTCCGGCGCCCGCTCGAACACCGTCCCGTAGTCGAACGAGCCCAGTTCGCGGAAGATCAGGAAGGCGGCGAGCACCAGGCCGATGTCGCCGACGACGTTGATCACGAAGGCCTTCATCCCCGCCCGGGTCGCCGTCTCGCGCCGATACCAGAAGCTGATCAGCGCATAGGAGGCGAAGCCGACGAAGGCCCAGCCGACGATCAGGAGGACGAAGTTGCCGGCCAGGACCAGCAGCAGCATCGAGAAGACGAAGAAGTTGAGGTAGCTGAAGAAGCGGTGGTAGCCCTCGTCCGACTGCATGTAGCCGTAGGAGTAGAGGTGGATCAGGGTGCTGACGCCGGTGACGACGAGGACCATGAAGATCGAGAGCGGGTCGACGAAGATCCCCAGCTTGATGTCGAGGCCGGCGACGCTGGCGTAGTCCCAGAGCGAGGAGGCGTGGTGGCGCGCCTCGGGGTCTTCGCCCAGCAGGCTGATCAGCGCGGCGATGCCGCAGGCGAAGGCGAGCGCGATCGAGACCGTGCCAATCACCCCGGCGACCTTGGCCGGCAGCGCCTTGAAGCCGAGCGCGATCGTGATCGAGCCGAGCAGCGGGAAGAGCAGGACCAGCCAGGACCAGGTGGTGGCGCTCATCCGCGCAGCTCCCGCAGGTCATCGACGTTGAGTGGCAGGCGGCGGCGGAAGATCGCGACGATCAGGCCGAGGCCGACGACCACCTCGCAGGCGGCGACGACCATCACGATCACCGCGAAAATCTGCCCCTCGCCGTTGCCGACCATGCGGCTGAAGGCGACCAGGGCGAGATTGCCGGCGTTCAGCATCAGCTCCAGGCAGAGCAGGATCACCATCGGGCTGCGGCGGATCAGGATCCCCATCGCCCCGGTGGCGAAGAGCAGGGCCGAGAGGACGATGTACCACTCGATGCTCATGCCTCCTCCTCGCGGCGGCGGGCAGCCAGGACGATCGCGCCGACCGCGGCGAGCAGCAAGAGGATCGAGGCGGCCTCAAACGGGAGCAGGAATTTTTCCAGGAGGAGGCGACCGATCGCTGCCGGGTCGCCGAAGCCGGCCTTGACATCGGGGCCGTCAGTCCCCAGCGCCAGCAGGGAGGAGCTGAGGACGGCGATCGAGAGCTCGACGAAGAGGGCGATGCCGAGCAGTGGCGCCAGGAAGCGCTGGCCGGGGATCGGCTCCCAGGCCGACTCTCCCCCTTCGCCGACGTAGGCGACGACGAAGACGTAGAGAACCATCACCGCGCCGGCGTAGACGACTACCTGGGCGGCGGCGACGAAGGCCGAGGTCAGCAGCAGGAACAGCGCCGCCAGCGAGAAGAGGTGGACGATCAGCGCCAGTACCGAGTAGAACGGGTTGCGCATCGCGATCACGCCGACCGCGCCGCCGAGCGCCCCGAGCGCCGAGGCGAAGAAGAGGACCTCTTCCACTATTCCCCCTCGCTTTTCAGCGGCGTCCGCTCGACCGGCTCGGCAAGCAGCATCTCCTTGGTGAAGATCAGGTCGCGGCGGTCGTAGTCGGCCATCTCGTAGTCGTGTCCCATCGTGATCGCGTCGAACGGGCAGGCGATCTCGCAGTAGCCGCAGAAGATGCAGCGGCTGAGGTTGATCTCGTAGACGGCGGCGTAGCGCTCGCCGGCCGAGACCCGGTCGCCGGGGATGTTCTCGGCGGCGACGACGCGGATGCAGTCGGCCGGGCAGGCGGCGGCGCAGAGACTGCAGCCGACGCATTTCTCCAGCCCGGTGTCCTCGAACTTGTGCAGTTTGTGGCGGCCGCGGAAGCGTGGGTAGACCGGCGTCTTCTCCTCGGGATACTCGATCGTCATCGGCCCCTCGATCAGCCGCGCCATCGTCGTCTTCAGCCCGCGCAGGGTCTCGCCGAAGGCGCGGTAGGCGCCGCCGAGGCCGCCCGGCTCGGGCCCGCGCTGCACCTCGACCACCTCGATCGAGTCGAGGTAGGAGGCTGACTTCGGGTCGAAGCCGTTGCCGGTGTCGGCGCTCACGAGAAGGCCACCACCAGGACCGCGGTGACGAGGACGTTGAGGGTGGCGAGCGGCAGCAGGACCTTCCAGCCGAGGGTCATCAGCTGGTCATATCGAAGACGCGGCAAAGTCGCCCGCACCCAGATGAAGACGAGGACGAGGCCGAGCATCTTGGTCAGCATCCAGATCGGGTCGAGGAAGCTGGGGCCGGGGCCCATCCAGCCGCCGAGGAACATCGCCGCGGCGATCCCGGAGACGACCAGGATCTCCATGTATTCGACCAGCAGGAAGGAGCCGAAGCGCATGCCGCCGTACTCGGTCATGAAGCCCTGGACCAGCTCGGCGTCGGCCTCGGGCATGTCGAACGGGGTGCGGTTGGTCTCCGCGAAGCCGGCCAGCATGAAGATCAGGAAGCCGACGATCTGGGGGACGATGAACCACATCTCGCCCTGGGCGTGGACCGTGTCGACCAGCGAGAGCGAGCCGCTCATCATCACCACGCCGAGCAGCGCCAGCCCCATGCTGACCTCGTAGGAGATCAGCTGCGCGGCCGAGCGCATCGCCCCGAGCAGGCTGTATTTCGAGCCCGAGGACCAGCCTCCGAGCAGCAGGCCGTAGAAGGCGATCGAGCCGACGGCGAAGAAGTAGAGGATCCCGATCGGGACGTCGATCCCGTAGAAGCCGACCCCGCCCTGGACGTCGCCCCAGGGGATGATCGCCAGCGAGAGGACGCCGGCCAGGACCGGCAGCAGTGGCCCGAGGATGAACAGCGTTTTGGTCGCGTTCTCGGGGCGGAAGGACTCCTTGGAGACGAGCTTGCCGACGTCGGCAAGCGGCTGAAGCAGGCCGTAGGGGCCGACGCGGTTGGGGCCGTAGCGATGCTGGAAGCGGCCGATCAGCTTGCGCTCGAGCACCGTCAGCAGCGGCAGGATGCCGAAGATGATGGCGAAGATGACGACGCTCTTGGCGACCATGATCCAGGTTTCTTCGGCGAAGGTGGTGTCGGCGAGCGGCAGCATCTAGGCGCCTGCCTCGCTGCGCTTCTCGATCGTGACCTGGACGGGGCCGCCGTTCAGCAATGCGTTGGCGTTGCCGTCAGCGAGGCCCTCGGCCATGAAGGCGACGCCGGCCGGGACGCGCTCTTTGACGTGGACCTGGGCGTCGATGCTCGCGCCGTTCTGGGAGACGCGGACCGCGTCGCCAGAGTTCAGGCCGAGGCGTTCGGCGTCGGTCAGCGAGAGCTCGACGCGCTGCTGGGGAGCCAGGAACTTCAAAGGTGGATTCAACTCCGTGATCGGGCCGGCCCACAGGTCGCGATAGGTCCCTAGGAGGAAGGGGGCGTCCGGCCCTGACTCGGCGGACAAACTGCGGGGAGGGTCCGGCGAGTCAGGGCCGGACGCCTTGCCCGCCTCGGGCAGTTGGGTGGCAGATGGGCCGTCCTGCCAGCGGATGCCTCGGCCGCCGATGTCGGAGTCCTCGATGCCGTTGTAGAAGCTGACGGCGCTGGTGAGGGCTGCGAAGGCCGTTGGTTGGGAGCTGATGCCGGTGTCGAGACCCAGCTTGGAAGCCAGCTCCGACAGGACGATGATGTTCGGGAGGACTTCATCGGGACGACCGGCGGAGGGGCGGACTCGCTGCAGGCGGCCGTCGGGGTGGGTGACGGTGCCGTCTTTCTCGGCGTGGGTCTCGAGCGGGAGGACGACGTCGGCCTTGGCGGTGGTCGCGTTCTCGTGCATCGAGAAGCTGACGACGAAGTCGGCCGCGGTAAGCGCCTCTTCCCAGGCTGGGGTGTCGGGGAAGTCGCGGAGGGGGTCGGCGCCGAAGAGGATCAGGCCGCTCAGCTCGCCGCTGATCAGCGCCTGGCGGATCTCCTCGGTGGCCTTGCCCACCGTCGTCTCCGAGAGGCCCGGGCCGGCGTCGGGGAGGACGCCTGCCTCGCGCAGGCCGCGGGCGTTGGTGGTGTCGGGGATTTCCAGCAGTCCGGAGCCCTTGGTGTCGGTCATGTTGGTGGCCTGGGCGACGTCGAGGAGTGCCTCGGCGGCGCCGTCCTCGCGGGCGATCCGCTCGCCCCAGATGACGACCACCTTGCCGGCGCGCAGGGTGTCGGCGACCGGGGTGGCGACGTTCTCGGCGCCGCCGATCGCGCTCGCCAGCTCGCTGACGAAGTGCGCGGCCTGACCGGGCGCGTAGCGGGCGATCGCCTCGGCACCGCCGTCGAGCGCGGTCGGCCGCTCGGTCGCGACCACCAGCTTGGCGCCGTTGCGGCGGATCGCCTTGCGCACCCGCAGGTCGAGGATCGGGCTGCTGTGCAGCGGGTCGGTGCCCAGGACCAGGATCGCGTCGGCCTCGTCGATGTCGCGGACCCGCGCCGAGACGCCCGGCGCGGCCAACCGCCGCAGCACGTCGGCCCGCGGCCCGCCCGAGGGGCGCGAGTCGAGGTGGGGCGAGCCGAGCGCCTCGCGGACCAGTCGCTGCAGCAGGAAGCCCTCCTCGTTGGAGGCGTCACCGACGATCGCCGCGACCTTGTCACCGGCCCGCCGCAGCCCCTCGGCCGCGACCCGCAGCGCCTCGTCCCAGCCGGCCTCGCCGCCTTTCAGCTGCGGCCCGCGCACCCGCTCCGGGGCGTCGAACATCTCGAACCCGTAGCGGCCGCGGTCGCAGATCCAGCCGTCGTCGACCTCGGCGTTGTCGCGGGTGACGACCCGTTTCACCTTCTCGTCGCGGACGGTGAAGCTGACGTTGCACTGGCTCGGGCAGAGCGTGCAGACCGAGCCGCCGTGCTCGATGTCCCAGGGCCGGGCGCGGAAGCGGTAGGTGTAGCTGGTCAGCGCCCCGACCGGGCAGATGTCGGTGATGTTGCCGTGGAAGGGAGCGACGTAGGGACGCTCGTCGAAGGTGCCGACGAAGGTCCGGTCGCCGCGCTCGATCAGCTGCAGCTGGGCGTCCTCGGCGACCTCCTGGCTGAAGCGCACGCAGCGGTAGCAGAGGATGCAGCGCTCGCGGTCGATCGCGACCAGCGGCGAGAGTTCGATCGGCTTCTCGAAGTGGCGCTTTTCGTCGATCACCCGGCTTTTCCCGGGGCCCCAGCCGTAGGAGATGTCCTGCAGCGGGCATTCGCCGCCTTTGTCGCAGACGGGGCAGTCGAGCG
>Ga0173480_10000588_pt1 | contig 12350 bp, 11 predicted proteins | sample NitcycUS209509C1_FD_122622 | JGI IMG/M metagenome (GOLD analysis project Ga0173480, IMG submission 122622) | Soil microbial communities from Arlington Agricultural Research Station in Wisconsin, USA - Nitrogen cycling UWRJ-S209-509C-1 (version... | ecosystem: Environmental > Terrestrial > Soil... | reverse complement strand
GATGCGATACCGCTTCCCTGGCTCCGGTCGTACGTGTTCCTCTCGCGCGAGAGTGCGCGGGGCGCGACGCTGACGCCAGCGCTCCGCCAGAAGCTGGCCGCCGACGCCGTCCCCGGTGAAGCGCAGGGTTCGTCATTTGACTGGCCGCAGGCATGGAGTCGCTGCGCCGCCGACAGGCCCATCGACGCTGGACAGAATCAGCCGCCGCAATCCGTACGAGCTTCGTCGGGACGGATTGTCTTTGACGCGGCCGACCCGGTCGCGCGCGCCCTGGCCGAACGCATCACGGCCCTCACCTCGACCCGGTCTGCAGATGGAAACCTGCTCCTCGACGTGATCGTCCCTCAGTCCCGCTCGCGAAAACTGCAGATGGCACCGCTTCGCGAACCGATTCTCTCGCCAGCTCTGGACCGCGGAGATGATGCGGGATACATCATTGCGCTCGACAGGCCGAAGGGCTGCGCAGAGATATCGTCGCTGGACGAACAAGCTCCGTGGGCGACCCAGAACGGCGTGGTGCCGCTCGTGGACACGCGTCTGCGCGCGATCGTGCGCCGAGGTCGATCACAACTGGCGATGGAATGGGACGGCAGTCTGTTGATTAGCAGCCCTGGTCGGTCCCAGTGATCCCATGAGTCTGCGCGTCCGGCTGCTGCTCGCATTCGCGCTGGTCGTGCTGGTGCCGCTCGCCCTTCTGGCGTTCGGCTTTCGCTACGAGGTCACGGGACGGCTGAGCGAGCTGTACGAACGGCAGCTCAACATCGTCCGCAGCGCCGTCGACGCCGACCTCCAGCGCACGGGAGCAACCGCGCAGCAGCAACTGAACGCGCTCGCCGCGGCGCTGCCCAACGACAACACCTTCCGAGCGGCGCTTGCCGGCGTACCTGAGGAGCGACAGTACCTGCTCGACTGGGCCGCGTCGGCCATGCGCCTGACTGGCCTGTCTCTGCTGCAATTGTTCGACGAGAACGGCCAGATACTCAGTTCCGGCCATTTCCGTAACGAGCACGGACGAACGGCCCCCAACCTGCTGCCGGCGCTGCGCAAGTCAGAGGGTCGTCTCGCCTTGATGCGTGCGCCCGGCCCCGAGCAGGACCTGCTCACGCTGGTGCGTCATGCGCCGGTTCGCGTTGGCGATCGGACGCTGAATCTGGTGGGCGGTTTCAAGGTGGACGAGCGCCTTCTGACCAGACTGGCAGGCGATCGTCAGGTCGCGATCACGCTCCGCTTTGCAGGCACACGTCTGACAGCCGCCCCGGATGACGACGCCGGCGCCAGCATAGGGACCGCAGCGGTTCCGACGGCGGCGGCGACTCGCGAGATGCGGATCCCGACCGTGCTCGTGAGCGGCGATGGAACGGTCGACGTTCAGGACGCGCTGTTGAGCATCGTTCAACCGCGCACGTATCTCGTGTCGATCCAGCAGAGCGTCGATTCCTGGTTCCTGACCACTGCGGCGGCCGCCACGGTGCTGGCCCTGCTCCTCGCTCTGTGGCTGTCGTCGCGCGTCTCCAGACGGCTGGCCATGTTGGCCGACAAGACGGCGGTCATCGATCTCGATCGTCTCGATGTGGAGTTCGACGAAGGTACCGATGAAGTCGGGCGACTGTCCCGGGTGCTCGGAGACCTGACCGAACGGTTGCGCACTGGAACTGCACGGGTACGCGAGGCCGAGAGGCGTGCGACGGTCGGCGATCTCGCCCGGCAGATCACGCACGACATTAAGAACGGTCTCATCCCGCTGCGGAACGTCATGCGCCACCTCACCCAGGTCAGCCGCGACGATCCGGCGTCATTGGCGTCCGTGCTCACGGAACGGCGCCAGACGATCGATTCCAGCATCGGCTACCTGGAAACGCTGGCCACCAACTACGAGCGTCTGTCCACCACGCCACAGCGACGCGAGTGCGACGTTCACGTTTTGATCGACGATGTCGCCCGCGCCGTCGGCCCGGGCGGCCAGTTCGATCTGCATGTCGATCTCGGGGCGTCCACTCCCCATGTGCTCGGCGATCCGATCGCCATACGGCGGATCCTCGAGAATCTGATCACCAATGCCGCCGACAGCTTCGGCGACAAGCCGGGCCGCATTACGGTGTCGACGGCCATGGCCGACACGGACGAAGGCACAATCCTTCGCGTCACCGTCGCCGACAGCGGACGAGGCATGTCGGCGGAGGAAGCGTCGCGGATCTTCGAGCACTTCTACTCAACGAAACAAGGCGGCAGCGGCCTCGGTCTGTCGATCGTCCGCCGTCTCGTCACCGACCTGCACGGCAGCGTTCGAGTGGCGAGCGAACCTGGAAAAGGCACCCGCATGATCGTGGAGATTCCGACCGCCTCGCCCGCGGATGCTCGTTCACACCGTCAGGAGCTCCCTCTTGAGGCGGACCAGGAGCAGCCGTCTAAACGTCACGCGAGAGGCGACAGCCGGTGGTGACACAAATTCTGGTCGTGGACGATGTGCCCGCCATGGCCGAGCAGTATGCGTACGACCTCAAGCGGGCTGGCGGGTATCAGATCGCAGTTGCGCTGAGAGTCGAGGAGGCGCTCGATCTCCTCACCCGCGAGCCGATCGACTGCGTCGTCCTGGATCTCGAGATGCCAGGGATGGACGGCTTCGACTTCCTGCGTCGCTGTCGGCAGCAGAAACTCGATATTCCGGTCATCGTGTACACCGGGACCGGCAGCTACGACCGCTGCATCCAGGCGGTCAAGGCCGGCGCGTCCGGCTTCATCGACAAGGCCGAGCCGATCGAACGCGTCGTTCAGGAGATCGAGGGTGCGCTGTCGCGCGGGCGGATGACGCGCGAGATCAGCGCGCTGCGCTCACGCGTGGACGCCGACTCGTCGCTCATCGGCGACAGCGCGCCGATGCGAACCCTGAGAGCATCGATCGCCAAGGTGGCGCCGATTCCCAGCAGCGTGCTGATTCTGGGCGAGAGCGGCTCGGGCAAGGAACTCGTGGCGCGTGAGCTCCATCGCCTCGGTCCTGGAAGCAAGGCGCCGCTCATCGCGGTGAACTGCGCGGCGCTGCCGGAGCAACTCGTCGAAAGCGAGCTGTTCGGTCACGAGCGCGGTGCATTCACCGGCGCCGATCGCCTGCGCCGTGGCGCGTTCGAGAACGCGGCAGGCGGCACGCTCTTCCTGGACGAAATCGGCGAGCTGCCGCTTCCGGCACAAGCGAAGTTGTTGCGGGTACTCGAGGGGCGACAACTGACGCGCGTCGGCGGCGATCGGCCAATCGCCGTGAGCGCGCGAGTGGTGGCGGCCACCAACCGCGATCCGGAGAAGGAGGTTGCCGCCGGCCGCTTCCGCCAGGATCTCTTCTTCCGGCTCAACGTGCACGTTCTGCAGGTCCCACCGCTGCGCGAGCGCCACGGCGACCTGCCGGTGCTGGTGGATCACCTGCTGCGGGCGATCACCGAGCAGCTCCGTGTTCGCACGAAGACCGTCTCCCCAGGGGCGCTGGCACTGCTCGGCGAGTATGGCTGGACCAGAAACAACGTCCGCGAGCTGCGCAACTGTCTCGAGCGGATGATCATCGCCTCCGAGGGCGAGACGATCACGGCGGCAGAAATCCCACCGGAGATACGCGGTGTCGGGGACGACGACAGCGCCGATCCCGACGCGCCGGCCGGCACCTTCAAGGCGCTCAAAGCCCACGCCGAACGGCGCATCATCGTCGAGGCGCTAGAGAAACACGACTGGCACATCACGCGCACGGCCGAAGCGCTTGGCCTGGCCGACCACGCCAGCCTGCTCAAGATCATGCGGCGCCATGGAGTGAGCCGGTAGCCGGAAGCCTTCAGGCTTCCGGGGCCGGCGCCCCGAGTCCCTAGTCCTCAGAGTGTCCACCCGGACACGGCCCCACTCGGCCCGCGTGTCCTCGCGTCCACGACTCTCCGGCCAAATCACCCGCCACCTCCCCGGCGATTCACACCTAACCCGCTGGCAACAGGCACCTTGGCCTTCCTGGCGTTCGGTGCGGCACAAACGGCTCTCGCCTTGCCCTCTCCTCAGCATCGCGCCCGACGCGAAGACGCGGCGGGCCACACAGGAGGAGAAGACAATGACTGGCCACTCTGGTTTCATCGCCGTCGCGCTGTTCGCCGGTGCAGTTGTGACAACCGGTTGTTCGAACGGCAGCAAGGCTACGACCGCGAAGTCGGCGAAGCCCGACGCGGCTACACCGCAGGCGGCGGCAACGTCCTACGTCCCGGACGCGTCGGTCGCGCCCGTACCGCCACCGAAGCCGCTGACGTTCGGAGACGGTGAGGCTGCGTATCACGCCGGGAACTACGCAGAGGCGACAGCGACGTTCACACGCTTCACCGAGGAGAAGCCGAAGAACGCATGGGGACACTTCATGCTGGGACTCTCGGCATCGAAGACCGGCGATACGAAGACGGCGATGAAGGCGTTCGACGAGGCGCTGCGGCTCGATCCAAAGCATGTGAAGAGCCTGATCAACTCGGCCCGCCTGCTGATCGATCAGAAGCAGCCTGATGAGGCACTACCTCGCCTGGACCACGCAGCGATGCTGCAGCCAGATTCGAATGAGGTGCAGCGGCTGTTCGCCCGCGCCTATCAGGCGCAGGGAAAGGTGGACGAGGCGATCAGCGCGTATGAACACGCGATCGAGCTGAATGACCAGGACGCCTGGTCGCACAACAACCTCGGACTGCTGCTCCTCGAGCAGGGCCGAGCGAGCGAGGCCGTCACGCTGCTGTCGCGCGCCGTCGAGCTCCGGAAGGATGTCGCGGTGTTCAGCAACAACCTGGGCATGGCGCTCGAGCACACCGGGAAGTTCCAGGATGCCGCCGCGTCATACCGCGTTGCGCTGGACGCCGAGCCGTCGAACGCGAAGGCGAAGCGGAATCTCGCGCGCGTCGAGCAAGTCAAGGACGTGTCGAAGCCGACGGAGGTGAATGCCGAGGAGAAGGGCGTCACGCCCGAGACCGACGCGCAGGCGGGGTTGCGGTGAATGCCCGCTCGAACGACGAACGACTCATGCCGGTGGCGCCGCGCCACCGGCATGTTCTGCCGTAGGACGGGCCTCGCGAAGCAGGTCCGTCATGAGGACACCATGAGACCGTCGGTGTCCTCCAGAAAGGACTCCCGACCCCATTTATCGTGACAGAATCGGAGTCGCGCCATGGGCTCATCCTCCTTGCGGTGGGTGTCCGGCATCCTGTTGCTCGTTGCCGCGACGACGGCAATAAAGCCCGTGCGTCCTGACCGGACCGGCCACGTTCTCGGCGGCTGTCGTCCTCGCCGATTCGATCAAGACCTTTCATCTCGCCACCATCGTTGGCGAGGAAACCGGCGGGCGGGCCAATACGACGATGGTTGCGCTGCCTTATCAGCTGCCGCACTCGCTGATTCCCGTGTCGATTGCGTCAGGGCGGAACGTGCGAGCCAATGGAGACGCGCGCGACGGCGCCGGCGTGATTCCCGACATCCCGGTGAAAACGAGCGCGGCCGACATCAGGGACGGTCGCGATCCGGTCCTCGACCGCGCCCGCACATGCCCGACGGTTCATTAATCCGTCGTTCACCTGTGTCGAGCCGGAGTGCGCCCTTGAGCCAGCGCGATCCAATGCTCGAGCGGGCCAAACGCTGCCCGCCGCGATCGATTCGATAGTCCGACTGGACTGGCAGCACATCAGGACGCTCCGTCATCGACGCGCGATGTCGGATAATTGCGCACCCTCGGCATTAGGGAGTGTCAATGACCACCGTCCTTGCCCTGTCAGCCCTATTGTTTTTCACCGCACCGCCGGCGATCGGCAGCTTTGCTCAAGCCTCGCCTCAGTCCGCGACCCCAGCCGCCGACAGCGTCAGCTCGCGCATCACCATCAAGATGCCGCAGGAGGACGCGACCCTGATTGTCGATGGACAACAGGACGTCGCCTTCGGCGCGGTCAGGACCATCGACAGCCAGCGGCTGCCCCGGCGCGCGCAGGCCACGACGACGCTCACGGTGCAGTGGAAGCCGAATGGCTATACGGAGATGACGCGGACGAAACAGGTCCGCTTTGCCGCCGGCGACCCCGTCACCGTGGACCTGTCGGTCGACCAGCCCGACGATCGCGTGAAGGTCATCTACGTGCCGACGCCACAGGATGTCGCAGAGGAGATGGCCAGGCTCGCTGGCGTCGGGCCGAGCGACGTCGTCTATGAACCGGGGTGTGGTGACGCCAGGATCACGATTGCCGCCATCCGTCGCGGCGCGCAGCGCGGGATCTGCATCGACATCGAGGTGGAGCGCGCCAACGAGTCACGAGCCAATGTGAAGGCTGCCGGTTTTGCCGAACGGATCGATGTCCGCCTTGGCGATGCCCTCGACCTGAAGGACCTGTCGCAGGTGAGCGTGGTGCTGCTCTACATGGGAGAACACTTCAACCTGCTGATTCGACCGGTGCTCTGGCGCGACCTCAAGGTCGGCTCACGTGTCGTCTCGCACGCCTTCGGCATGGGCGACTGGAAGCCCGATCAGGCGATCTACTTCGAGTCGGCTCAGGGCGGTGCGTACCAGCTGTACCTCTGGACGATTACGGCGGACGTCAAGAAGCGCCTCACCGCGCAGGGACCGTAGGCCGGGTCCCCTTGGACCCGGCAAGAGGCGTTGCGTACGGTCAGCTCACTCCGCCGGTTCGATCCGCAGCATCACGCCATCTTCATCGTCGGTGAGCAGGTAGAGCAGGCCGTCCTTGCCCTGCTTCACGTCACGCATCCGCCGGCGCATGTCCACGAGCAGTGGTTCGCGTCGCAGTTCCTCGAGCTTCGGGTTGATCAGAATCCGCTGAATCTGACCCGTGCCTGGAATCTCCCCGTAGCGCATGCCGGCGACGAAGATGTCGCCCTTCCACTTCGGGAGTTTGTCGCCGGTGTAGAAGGTGAGGCTCGCCGATGCGATTGACGGCATCCAGTAGATCATCGTGCGGGAACTGTTCCCGGTGGCACCGGCCGGTAGCCGGAGGCCTCCGTGGCAGTATGGTGTGGGGTCCGCCTTCAGGCGGACCTGATATTCAATAGAGCCGCGTCGCGTTGCCCTCGGCGATCTCCCGTTCGTAATCCTGCACCGTGAGCCCCGCTGGCTGGACCTGCTCGAACACCATACAGGCGTACGACGGCAGTAGGTCATGGGCGGGCCAGTCCTGATGTCTCCACAGACGGGATCGCAGCATGGCTTTCGCGCAGTGAAAGAAGCACTGCTCGACCTCGACGCCGATCGCGAGCAGCGGCGCTTTTCCGTGCACGACGGAGCGTTGCAGGATCTCGGGATCACGGGTCATCCACGCGCGGCCGTTGACGCGCAGCGTGTCGTCACGTCCTGGAAGGAAGAAGAGCAGACCGACACGAGGATTGGTCAACAGGTTCTGCAGACTATCCAGGCGCCGGTTTCCAGGTCGGTCCGGGATCACGAGCCGCCGGTCGTCGAGCACCTGTACGAATCCTGGCGCGTCGCCACGGGGTGATACGTCACACCGGCCATCCGCGCCTGCGGTACCGAGCAGCAGGAATGGCGAATGGGCAATGAACGCGCGGCTATGTGGATCCAGGGTCGGGCGCTCTTTGAGCAGCGACCGCGACTGTGGCGGCGGATCGTCGATGAGTGAACGAAGTTCTTCGAGGCTGGTGATGACGTTCTTGAATGCGCTCATACACTCTGTCGCGGAGTTTCAGGCCGGCTTTTCGGCGAGGTAAGCGTAGCGCGAGAGGCGTCGCTCCGCCGACAGGCGGTGCACGCACGCAAGAAATTGCTGCAGGCCGGCAAAGTTGGCCTTGCCCTCCCTCGTCAGCAACTGCTCACGATACTGCTCACGCGCCGCATGCCACCGTTGCGCGATGGCCTCGGCTGCGGCAGTGACATCGTCGGCCGAGAGCAGCTCGAATCCAGCACGGCGAACCAGTCGTTCATTCTCTCCTGGTGGCGCGAAGAAGTAGCGCCCGATCGAACTTCGTACGGCCAGTTCTTCCTGTGACACAAGACCGGTGACGATCATCGCATCGGTAAACAGCATGCGGCCGCCAGGCCGCAGCACGCGATGCCACTCGGTCAGCACGGCCATGCGATCCGGAATGTGGCACATTGCATCGTTCGACAGCACCGCGTCGAAGGTCGACGACGCAAATGGCAGCGGCTGGCTCGCGTCCGCCACCTCGAACGACACTCGCCCGGAGAGACCCTTCGCCTCGGCGAGGCGCACGGCGTTGCGAATGCCGTGCTCGTTGATGTCAACGCCGGTCACGTGGCAGCCGCGGGCGGCGGCGAGGTACACTGCCGGTCCCCCTGAGCCGCTGCCGACTTCCAGCACTCGAGTGTGCGCACCCACCTGCGTCTGATCCGCAAACCGGAGCCACTCCGCAGCGGTGATCCAGCTGCTCTGCCCGATGTCCTCGCCAAACGCGCGCGCCCGCACGTCCGTTTCGGCACGGCTGTCGAAATCGCCGTAGACGTTGTCGTAGAGATCAACCGGGTCTGGCATCGCTGGGTCTCGTTCCGCGCGCCAGCACGGCGCGAACGGCGTCGCTTCCTTTTTCTCCCGATGGCGGCGGAACGGCGCCGGCATTCATTAACAGGTCGACGGTCGACGCATAGTCACCGGAGCGCACATACCACCCGTGCTCCGATCCGTGAACAGCCCATTCGAGGGGCGTTGCGGAGAAGTCGGCATCGTCGACTTCGAGCGGCGGCGCGTAGCGCAGGATCGTGCGCGCCATCTCGACGTTGCCATGGAAGGCGGCCCAGTGCAGAGGCGTGGCCTGGTGTTGCCCGCGCGCATCGACGGGCAACCCACACTCCAGCATCAGCCGCACCGCCTCGGTGCGATTGTTCCTGGCTGCATGCGCCACCAGTACGCGCTCTGCCTCGTCGATCGCGGCGGCGGATGCCGCGGACGCTGAGCGGTACTTCTCGACGGCATCGGCGTCCTCTATCCAGCACGCCTCGAGCAGTCGTACTGCAACCGGGCTCCGTTCCATCAACAGGTCCAGCAGGTCGCGATGTCCACGGTCGTGCGCGACCTGGTGTGCCGAGGCATGGAACCCGAGGGTCCACTGATAGATCGTGCCGCCAGCTCTCGGGTTCTGCATTGGAAACCAGTGCTGGTTCACCCGCATCCGGAGCGCCGCCGGAGTCGCGTCCAGGTGCTCACGGGTTCTCGCCACGTCGCCGAGGGCCGCGGCCAGCATCAGGTCCGTCTGACACCCCTGCGTGACGAGATGCTTCGCCATCTCCGCGCGATCGCCGGTCATGTACTGCGCCGCCGTCGACTCATGATCCACGTCACGGGCGTTGATGTCGGCTCCGGCGGCGAGCAATTGCGCGGCAATCTCCACCGTCTTGGCCATGTGCAGCGGAGTCTGACCGTCGCCGCCGCGTGCGTGAACGAGATCCGGACGCTGCCGGAGCAACTCCCGCAACCGCTCGGCCAGACCGAGTCGCGCGGCGGCATGCGCATCGACTGTCGCTCCCCGCTCGATGGCGTAGGCCGCGATCTCGGGACTCGCGTAGTCCAGAATGCCGAACCCGCCGGCCCACCACGTGCTGCGGCCGTTGATGTCCGCACCGGCGTCGAGCAGCACGTCGAGCATCTCGCGGCTGCGCACATGAACGATCGGCGGCGAGTCGAACGGGCCGACCGGTGCGTTGACGATCGGCTTCAGCGTCGGGTGACGCTCAAGGATCTCGCGCACACGCGCCGCATCGTCGGCATGGAACGCCTGCACGGCGTCGCCCACCAGACGTTTGTCCTCAGGTTTCAGCTGCTGGAATGGTTCGGTCATGACAGACTTGTCCGACCGTCGACCTTAACATCTGCGCCGGCCCGTCAACAAGGGAGCTCAGTCGTGCAGAACGTCTCCGCCAACCAGACGGCGTGGCTGGTGTTGCGCTCCGTTCTGGTCCTCGCTCTGATGATCGGGTTCTACGTGCTTGCCCTGGGGATCGCGGCGGTGCTGTTCGGCATCACCTATCTGGCGATCCAGGGCAACGACTGGACCGTACGCCTGGCGCTGCCCTGTTTCTTTCTGGCGATTGCCGTCCTCCTGTCGCTGATGCCGCGACGCGATCAGTTCGATCCACCCGGACCGCGCCTCGAGGAATCCGCCGAGCCCAGGCTGTTTGCCTTCATCAGGGAGATCGCCGGCGACATGCATCAGCGGATGCCGGACGACATCTACCTCGATCACGATGCCAATATCTGGGTCGCGCAGCGGGGTGGCACCCTGGGCTTCGGCGGCCGGCGCGTGATGAGCATCGGCCTGCCGCTGCTGCAGGCGCTGCCGGCCGCAGAGTTCAAGGCCGTGCTCGCACACGAATTCGGACACTACACCTCCCACGACGTGAAGCTGGGCCCCTGGCTGTACAGAACGGCCCGCGCCATGTCACACACGCTAGAGGGACTGGACGACTCGCTGCTCAGGGCGCCCTTCGAGTGGTACAACAACATCTTCCTCGATCTGACGTTTGCCATCTCACGACGCCAGGAACTGATAGCGGATGCGGCCGCCGCCCGTGTCGCCGGGGCCACGGCCATGACGTGCGCGCTGCGCCGCGTCAACGCGGTGGCGCCAGCCTATCGGCTGTACTTTCAACGCGACGTCTTTCCGGTGCTTCGCGCCGGCTTTCTTCCACCGATCGCCCAGGGGTTCGACCAGTTTCTTCTCACGCCGCGCAGTCGGGATTTCGCGACGCTGCACATCTCCGCGGCACAGCGCCCGAGGAAAGCCAGACGCCACGACACCCATCCGCCGCTCAGCGAGCGTCTCGAGGCGCTCGGCAGCAGCGGCGCCGCGGCTGTTCTCCCAGACGTTATCGAACCGACATCGATGCTCCTCAGCAGCCCCGACGGCTTCACCAACGAGCTGATGCGACGCGCGCTCGGGGAACGGACGATACACGCCCTGACTCCGATTCAGTGGCGTGACGTCGCCACGACGGTGTACGCAGACCGATGGCGAATGGCTACTGCACACAGTCGGCCGGTGCTGTCCCGAGTCATGCTCGAGAAGTTCCCAGCCAACCGGAATGCCTTCATGGCACTCGCCGGCCATCTGCACGTCGTCGGCTTCAGCGAGCAGCGCCTGGGTCACGTCGTGGCGATCCTCGGCGGGGCCGTCGCCGTCCGCATGCTCGACGCAGGATGGGAGGCCGAGGTGCTGCCAGGCCGGGCGCCGGCATTCCTCAAGGACGGCGAGCGATTCGAACCGTTCGAGGCGATCCGGAATCTGGAGGACGGAACCCTCTCGCTCGAAGAATGGAGCCGTCGATGCGCGGCCGTCGGCTTATCAGGTGCCCTGTGCGACGGGGGGGATGCGGCTGTCAGTGACGGCGGCGCTCCGATGGGATTTGACGTGGCGCCACCGGCAGCGTCGGTACGGAGCACACGCCGCCGCCGGCAGTCGTGAGAGGCTGTACTTGCTGCCGGGGCTAAAGCCCCGGCCCACGAGGACCCTGGCTCGCTGCGTCGAGAATCACCTGTGCGACCAGCGCCGGCTGATCGAGGTGAATCCAGTGCGCGCTGCCTTCGACGACGACATGGCGCGTGGCGAGCGCCTGGTGAGCGCGCAGTCGCTCGACGGTCTGGTGTGCGCCGGACAGAACCGCAATCGGCACTGAAGCCGGCACCGGGAGTCGTGCGACTTCGGCCGCACAGGCGGGCAGCGCCAGGACGGACGCCGCAAGCTCTCGAAAGAAGTGTGCCTCGCTCCAACGCGTCCGCAGCAATCGGACGATGTCCGGTGGAAGTTTGGCCACCTCCGCCGCGATTCGCCTCAGCGTCGCGCTGAGGCCGAGCAGCGGACCCGCGTTACCACCACCACGTCGCAGCAGTCCCCACAGTCCCAGGCGAGCCAGGCCGAACGACGCCAGGACAGCTGCGATCTGGGAATAGAAGGCCGCGCGCCAGAGTCGGAAGCGCGTGCGCCAGCGCCGGGGCTGCCACCTTCGCGCTCCGCGCTTCGGCGCCCAAGGAAGCCCCGGCCCACGAGAACTCTGCGCTAAATCGACGAACTCTTCCGGCATAACTGGATCGATCAGAATCAGCGTCGCAACGTCTTCGGGAAACCGGTGCGCGTACAGGCGCACGACGAAGGTGCCGAAGGAATGGCCCACGAGAACGACGGGCCGCGGCAATTCAAGGCCATGAATCACCGCACGGAGGTCGTCGGTGATGCGCGTCAGCGACCGTTCACCGCGGGAGGGCCTGCTCCAGCCGAGACCCGCACGGTCGTAGCTGCAAGTACGTGCCTGCGCAGATAAGGTTTCCTGTACTCGCGTCCAATTGAGACAAGTGGCGGCGATACCGGCCTCGAACACAACAGCCGGTCCGTCGTTGCCG
>Ga0173480_10000585_pt1 | contig 12366 bp, 8 predicted proteins | sample NitcycUS209509C1_FD_122622 | JGI IMG/M metagenome (GOLD analysis project Ga0173480, IMG submission 122622) | Soil microbial communities from Arlington Agricultural Research Station in Wisconsin, USA - Nitrogen cycling UWRJ-S209-509C-1 (version... | ecosystem: Environmental > Terrestrial > Soil >... | reverse complement strand
TCGCCTCCACTTCTGGGCAGGGCGCCGCCACGATTGGCGTCACCGTCGCGTCCAATGCTCAGGCAACTGCCCGCACTGGCGCCATCGTCGTGAACGAACAGCGCCTGGTGCTCAGCCAGGACGGCCGCGGCTGCACCATCACGCTCAGTGGTCCCACCGCCGCGATGCCCGTGGGCGGCGGGCGCGGAACGGTGCAGGTCGCGACGCTTGCCGGTTGTACCTGGACCGCGACCGCGTCGGCGCCCTGGCTGACGCCGCTCTCCACGTCCGGCTCCGGAGCCGCCAACATCGCGTATGACGTGTCGGCCAATACTGGCGCGGCGCGCGAAGCGTCGCTGACGATTGGCGGCCGTACCTTCATCGTGTCGCAGGACGCGGCGCCCACGGCGCCGCCATGCAGCTTCTCGATCAATCCGCCAAGCCGCGACCTTCCCGCATCCGGCGGCGGGGTGTCGGTTGACGTCACCTCGCAAGCGGGCTGCGACTGGACGGTACAGGGCGGCGCCAGCTGGATCACCGTGGCCGTGACTTCGGGAACGGGTAGCGGGAAGGTGGACTATACCGTCGCGTCCAATCCGACGATCACCGCGAGACAGGCGACGTTGACGATCGCCGGACGTGTGCACACGATCAACCAGGCCGGGCTGGCTTGCACCATCTCGGTGACTCCACCGTCGCAGACCTTCGCCGCGGCCGCCGCCAACGGTCAGCTCACGATCACCACGCTGCCTCTCTGTCCGTGGAGCGCCTCGAGCAACGCCGGCTGGGTGTTGCTCGGGAGCACCAGCGGCAGCGGACCGGGTCCGCTGTCCTATCAGGTGCTGCAGAACACCACCGCCCTGGAGCGCACGGCCACGATCACCGTCGGCGGACAGACGCACACGATCACGCAGAGCGGTACGGCGCCGACGTGCACGTATGCTCTCGCGCCACCGTCACGCACCGTCGCCGCCACTGGCGCAACCGCTACCGTCACGCTGACGACCGCAGCCGGCTGCGGCTGGACCGCCGTCAGCAGCGACGCCTGGCTCACTGTGGCGCAGGGCAGTGCCAGCGGCAACGGCCCGGCGGACATCACCTATACAGCGGCGGCCAACACTGCCGCCACCGGCCGCACAGCGACGATCACCGTCGGCGGACAGACGCACACGATCACGCAGAGCGGTGCCACGCAGACGTGCACGTACGACATCGCTCCACCGTCGCGCACCGTCGCCGCGACCGGGGCAACGGCCACCGTCACGCTGACGACCACTGCGAGCTGTGCCTGGACGGCCATCAGCAGCGACGCCTGGCTCACCGTTGCGCAGAGCAGCGTCAATGGCAGCGGCCCGGCGGACATCACCTATACGGCGGCCGCCAACACCGCCGCCACCGACCGCATGGCGACGATCACTGTCGGCGGCAAGGTGCATACCGTCACGCAGAGTGCCGCGGCGGTCACCTGCACCTACACACTGACGCCGCCGCAACGCCAAATCCCGGCATCAGCGGGAGCCGGAACGGTCGCCGTGGCCACTGGTCCCACGTGCGCATGGACGGCCGTCAGCAGCGCCACCTGGCTCACGATCGCGACGGGCAGCGCCAGCGGCATGGGTCCCGCGACCGTCACCTACAACGCGGCCGCGAACACCACGTCGTCCAGCCGCACGGCGACCGTCACGGTCGCTGGTCAGGTGCACACGGTGACGCAGGATGCGCCGCTCATCACCTGCACCTATTCGCTGTCACCCGCCTCACGCGAATTTCTGCCGGCTGGCGGTTCGGGCACGGTGGTGGTCACCACGGGTCCGACCTGCGCCTGGACTGCGGTATCGAGTGCCGGATTCGTGATGGTCACCAATCCGAACGGCACCGGAACGGCCACCATCAACTACGTGGTCGGTTCGACCGGCATGGGTGTGGACCGCACGGCGACGATCACAGTGGACGGACAGGTGCACACCATTCGCCAGCGCCGCCCGGAGTGAATCAGCAATAGAGGGGATAGAGAACGTCACCGGCGGATTTCAGATCTGATTGCGCGTGACCGATTCTGACAACGGTCGACTCCCGCCGGGGCGTGACGCGGCGTTGATTCACGTGTCATCCCCTGCAGAAATGCGTCGACTCTGGCCTGGCAGTCCGGTTGCGAGATTTTGCGGTCATGAAGGTGATGAAGCCCCTGGCTGCAGCGTCGCTCTGTTTCATGATCATGACCGTCACGTCGCTCGTGGCTGCCCCGCCTCCTGGCAAAGGGCGGAATGCGGGACCTGCGCCGGCGGCTCCGACCATGGTGCGCACCACCAGCACGAACGTGGACATCCACTTCTCGGCGGGCAATGTGCGCGTGATTCGTGAACACTACGCGTCGCGATACCGTCAGCTGCCGCCGGGACTGCAGAAGAAATACGCGCGCACCGGCCAGCTGCCACCGGGATGGGAGAAGCGCATGGAGCCGCTGCCGGTGGCCATCGAGCGGGAGTTGCCGCGACTGCCGGACGGCTATCGCCGCGGAGTGATCGACGGCCACGCGGTGATCACGCGCGGCGGCACGATCATCGACGTCGCGGTGCTGTTCTAAGCTCGGCTTGTCCGCCGTAGCCGCGAAGCGCGGAGGCGGAGATCCAGGATTCGAACAGCTCGTGGGCCGGGGCTTCAGCCCCGGCATTCTCCACTCACTCTCCCCCACGCCGCACGTACCCCCGGCACTGCAGCACCGGCAAGACCGGATACTTTCTGAACGCCGGGTCCTCGGCTGATTTTCGACAGAGATAGAACACTGAGCCGCGCGCGGACGTCACGATCTGAACGTGGCCGCACGACGCACAGAGGCCTGCCTTCTGCGTCGTTGATGCGTCGGATTGGTCGGAGGGTTTCACGTCAGTGACGTGGGGGCCGGCGTTAGCCGGCCCAAGGCCGCCTGCAGGCGGCCCCACATCGGATTTTCGCTAATCACTCTTCACGAGCGACCCGGAGAACGGAAGCACCTCGCCCATCGTGACATACACGGGAAACTTTTCGATCACGAATCCTTCGGCGCGCAGTTCCAGCGTGTAGGAACCGTTGCGCAGCAACAGCGGCTCGCGATCCGGACCAAAGTCGTACGCGCTGCCGACGAAGTAGCCGTCGATGTAGACCGCGGCGTCGGCCGGTTTGATGGCGAAGGCAAGACCGCCAACCCCAAGGGCGTACTCGCGGCGCACGCCACTCGCCCGCGATGCGTCTTCGGTCTCGATGAGCACCTTCTCGCTGACGTTGCGCTCGTCGAACATCTCGGGCGACGGCAGCGGAACGGGAACGCCGGCCGTGAGTGCGTTGCCGACGTTGAACCAGGGCACGAAGCGGAAATAGCTGCTGCTTCGCCGCTCGGATTGACTCCTCCGATCGCGCACGGCGTCACTGCCCCGCGCCAGGTCGCGCAAAGAGCTCGAGGCCGTTGGTGCGACCGCGGAGTCTTCTGCAACGCCGCTGTCGGTATCCGTGTACACCTCCACCGGAACCGGCACGTACACCGGCACCACGACTTCGCTGTATCTCGAACGACGGTCACCGTCGTCGCGCCGGCGGAACCGATCGTCGTCGGGCTCCTTCGCGACATGGCCGACGGTAAACGCGTTCCCGACGATGAATGGCTCGCCAACCTGCACGCCGCCGACGCTGACCGGCGTCGAGAACGAAGGCGTGACAAAGGTTGGCCCTGTGGGCCTGGAGTCCCGGCGAGGGGTCTCGCGGGCCGGGGCCGAATCCTTCAGCGCTGGAGCCGGGGCCGGAACGACAGACGCCGCTGCCGAGTCCTGCGGCGGGGACGGCCGCTCGACGGCCCGGCGTTCCTCCTGTGGCCGAGGTACGGCCCGGGCCGCTGGAGCCTCGGCCGTGGGAGCGTCGCCCGACGACTCGGGTCGGGCGCGGGCGCGCTGCCAGTCGCCGGCCGACGCCGGACCCGCAATTCCCACGACCAGCGCACCGACGGTCAGAACGCGGACAAGTGTCATCGGATGGCTCCAATTCGCGCAGTGCGGCGCAACAAACAGCAACGGTGCTGCCAGCCGGATCTCCACCGGTGGCCGGCGATTCCGCGGCCGCGTCAACTTTTCCGTCAAACAGATGCTCAGGCAAGGACAGTGGGCTTTTCCCTCAGCTTCTGCTCCATTTGCCGTGATAGGATGCGCGACGCTTGCCTCAGGAGCGCCTGTGGGCAGGTCGGGGAACGCGGTTCCTATCAGAGGGAGACGGCGACATGGCGTCGATGAGCGGCACGATCAAGCGGTTGGTTCGCGACAAGGGATTCGGGTTTATCAGCGCGGGAGGGCAGGAAGAGTATTTCTTCCACTCATCGGCGTGTGAGGGGATGCGCTTCGACGACCTTCGTGAAGGCCAGCAGGTCAGCTTCGAAGCGGGAAGAGGTCCGAAGGGACCACGCGCCGAGAACGTTCGAGCGGAATAGGGACGGAAGCACGTCGTCGGGAGGGACGGGGCGGCGGGTCAGACCCGTCCCGGAGCACGTCAGCACCGGGACAACCCCCGGTTCGCTACATCGCCGCCTCGTTCCATCGCGCTTCGACACGCCCTACCTGCGTGCGCAGACGGTCCGCCCGCTGCTCGCGCATGTGGACCCGTGCCGCCTTCTGCAGCAGCAGCGCGCCAATCACGAGAACAATCACACCGCCGGCCACCATCAACAGCGGCGCCGAGGGAATAAAGTGGGTGGTCAGGATGTCGTCGCCCATTTCCTCTTCTCCGTGCGGGGGTCCGCACGTCACTGAGAAGGGCAACGGCTGTGCCTCCCAGACGCACTGTGCAGATACAGGGCGCTCTGGGTACTTGCGCCCCGCGTAAGTCTCCCTCGTGGAAGACGGAGTTCAGCGGGACGCAAGATTGTCAGGTCTGGAAACGCCGGAACTTTTTGTACCGGCCTACTTCTTGGGCACCAGCTTCAGAACCCGCCCCTTGGCGTTGTCGGTCAGGAGATACAGCGCGCCTTCGGGTCCCTGACGCACGTCGCGAATGCGCTCGCGCGTCGGCTTGAGATCCTGCAGCAGTCGCTCCTCGCCGACCACCTTGTCGCCGTCGAGCGTCAGGCGCACCAGGTTCGTGCTGGCCAGCCCGCCGATGAAGAGACTGTTGCGCCACGCTGGAAACAGGGCGCCGGTGTAGAACGCCATGCCGCTCGGGGCGATGTTCGGATCCCAGTAATAGATCGGCTGCTCCATGCCGGCCTGCTGCTGGATACCGCCGGTGATCTGTCCACCGGCGTACTCGATGCCGTAGGCGATGGTCGGCCAGCCGTAGTCCTTCCCCTTCCGGGAGATGTTCACTTCGTCGCCGCCGCGCGTGCCGTGCTCGACTTCCCACAACTCGCCGGTGGCCGGATTGAGCGCTGCCGCCTGCACGTTGCGATGACCGAACGACCAGATCTCCGGGCGCACGCCTTCCTTGCCGACGAACGGGTTGTCCTTCGGGATGCTGCCATCCGGATTGATGCGAGCGACCTTGCCGAGCAGCACATTGAGCTTCTGCGCCTGCATGCGGCCTTCGGTATCGGAGCGCTCACCCTGGGTGATGAACAGCGTCCCATCACGGCCGAAGACGAGGCGACTGCCGAAATGCAGCTGCGCGTTTTCCTGCTTGAACGTGGGTACCTGGTGATAGATCACCTGCACGTTCTCCACCTTCGGCGCCGCGCCGTCCACCAGCGTGCCGCGCGCCACGGCGGTGTTGTTACCCGCGTCACCATGCGGCTCGCTGTACGACCAGTAGATCAGACGGTTCTTCTGGAACGCGGGATCGAGCGCCACGTCGAGCAGGCCACCCTGCGTACGGGCATCAACCATCGGCAAGCCGGACACCGGTGGCGACAGCTTGCCGTCCGCGGTCACGATGCGCAGCTGTCCCGGCTTCTCGGTCACCAGCATGCGGCCATCGGGCAGGAACGCCAGGCCCCATGGACTGACCAGGCCTTCGGCGACCGTGACGACGTCGAACGCCACGTTGGCCTTCCGCTCGGGCGCACGCGTCTGACCGGCAACCGCGGGCTTCTGATTCGGGGCGTTCGCCGGCTTCGTGTTCAACCCCTCTTCGGGACCGCCTCCAGGCGGAATGAAACCACCGCCACCACGTGGCGCACCGGGAGGGGCGCCGGGCGGACCGCCTTGCGGCCCCGCAGCCGGAGCCGCCTGACCGGCAACGAGGCTCGTCGTCGCCAGGCCGGCTGCACTGCCAATCACGAGGGCAAGTACGCCCACGGTCATCGTTCTTCTCATACGGATCACGTCTCCCACAGGCGTGCCTGGCCGGCAGCCCTGCTCAACTGCACTTCACACGCGCCGGAACGCATACTTACTACGACGGGCGGCGCCGTGGAGTGTCAAGCATACAGGGCCACCCCTTGCGTTCCGGCTAAAGCCGGAACCTACAGAAGAGGGCATTGTCGTGAATCGCAACAAAACGATGTTTCGGAAACACCGGATTCGGTCGGCAACTGTCCATTGAGTACACCGATCGCGTAATAGCTACCAACTGCTGAGTTCTAATCCAAGGCTCACCCGAGGACGACGTCCGCTAAATCACTGACTCGTAAGGCCTGCGGCATCGGGCACGCGCGTTGCCTCAGATTGAAGCCCGTCAGCTCAATCTCCGATACATAGCTCGAGGAGTCCCGTTACTGATGCAATTGCGTACGGAGACGTGTGTCCGCGTTTGGTGTGGCGTGCTGCTGGTCCTGGCCATGGCCGGCTTGACGACCGCCGCACCGGCAATGCTTCCTTCTGGATGGTCTTCCCGCGACATCGGCCTCGTCGGAACCCGCGGCCAGGCGCTCAACCGGGGCGGGACCTTCGTGCTGCGCGGCGCGGGCACCAGCATCGGCGACCGGTCGGACAGTTTCCAGTTTGCCTATCGGCTGCTGCGTGGCGACGGCGAGATCGTGGCGCGGGTGTCGAACGTCGCCGGCGATTCAGCTGGAACAGCCGGTGTGATGCTGCGCGAGTCGTTATTGGCCACTTCGCGCTTCGTCTACGTGCGCGCGGGCGCCGGAACGTCGGTCTTCCAGCAGCGGGGCGCCGTGACGGCCAGTGCCAGTGTCAATGCCACCGCGGAAGTCGCTCGCACAGGGACATTGGCAGCGGACGAACGTCGCACCACGTCCAGCATCGCCGCGACTCGCGCGCGCACCACCACGACGTCTTCGCCGACATCTTCACCATCGACCTCCCGGCAGGCCGTGACACGCCCGGATCCCGATGCCGCGTCTCGGACCTCGAGCTCACTCCCGTCGCCGTCGTCCGCGGTCCCCGCGACTCCAACCGCCGAAGCGCGCACGGATTCGCGACCGATCGAGACCGGAAACCAGCAGGTCACGTCGGAGTTCGTCCGCCTGATACGCAAGGGCAACCGGATCTCGGCGTACCGCAGCGCGGACGGCGTCTCGTGGACCCTGGTTGGCAGCGAAGAAGTGCCGATGGCGTCGACGATCCACGCGGGACTGGTCGTCGTCAGTCCCGATACCGGCGACCTGGTGACCGCCACATTCGAGAACGTGCAGGTGACCGCTGGCAATGTGTCGGCGCCTGCGCCGCAGATGCCGCCCGCGCTCACGGCTCCGCCCGTCGTCACTCCGTTGACCGTGAATCCCGCACCACCGGCGCCAGTCACGCCGGCTCCCGAGCCCGCACCAGTTCCCCAGCCGGCTCCGACGCCTGAACCGCCACCGGCACCCGAAGCGCCGCCGGCGCCCGAGCCCCCACCGGCGCCGGAACCGGAGCCGACGCCGCCCTCGACCGACCCCGGCACCACTGTCCGTCTGCTGCAGTGGAACATTCACCGTGGCATCGGGACTGACGGCGTCCTCAACCTCGATCGCATCGCCCAATGGATTGCTGCCATCAATCCAAACCTGATCTCGCTGAACGAGGTCGCCGACCAGGAGACGGCCGATGCCATCCATTTGCTCGTCGAGCAGCGCAGCGGGCTCACGTGGTGGTCGACGTTCTCCGGATGGGGCAACCAGATCCTGACACGGCTGCCCGTTCAGAGCGCGTCCGTGTGCGGGTTCAACCCCGGCGCCGGGCGGCTCGCCGCTCACGTGAGCGCCGTCGCCGGCAGCCGTCTCGTCAACCTGTGGTCAGCGCATCTGGCCGTCGACAGCGGCGGCACGCGCGCCGCCGAGATCCTCGCTCTTCAGAGCTGCGCGTCGCAGTGGCCCGAGGGACGGCTGATGGCCGGTGACTTCAACATGCAGGCCAGCAGCGGCGAATACAGCGTCGCGGCGGCGTCGTACGTGGACGCGTGGGACGCAGCCCGCGCGCTCGGCGCCACGATCAACTTTTCTGGCAACTGCGACGGCTGCACGCGAAACAGCCGCATCGACTACGTCTTCGCGTCCCAGGGAGCATGGTGGCTGAGGATCCAGTCGGCACAGGTGTTCGACACCCGCGACGCCAACGGCGACATGGCGTCGGATCACAAACCCATGCTCGTCATCTACGAGGTCCACTGACAGGCGTTCTTCCCGGCGACTCGCTCGGAGTACCATCGCGGCCGGGAGTTCCTTCTGCAGGTCTATCTCGTTGACGGTACCTACGAACTGTTCCGCCACTACCACGCGCTTCCCTCGTCGAAGGATGCCAGCGGACGCGAGATCGCGGCCGTCCGCGGCGTCCTGACGTCGGTACTCGGGCTGATCACACGGACGTCGCGGCATATCGGCGTGGCCACCGACCACGTCATCGAATCGTTCCGCAACGGCCTGTGGCCCGGCTACAAGACTGGTGACGGCATCGAGCCCGATTTGCGGGCGCAATTCCCCCTCCTCGAGGACGCGCTCGACGCCATGGGCGTCGCCGTCTGGCCGATGGTGGAGTTCGAGGCCGACGATGCGCTGGCGTCGGCGGCGGCGCAGGCGGCCGCCGATCCGCGGGTAGAACGCGTGGTGATCTGCACACCGGACAAGGACCTTGCGCAGTGCGTCCAGGGCACGCGGGTGGTTCAACTCAATCGACGCACGCGCGTCACCATCGACGAGCAGGGCGTCATCGCCAAGTTCGGCGTCCATCCCGAATCGATTCCCGACTATCTGGCGCTCGTCGGCGATGCCGCCGACGGATACCCGGGGCTGCGGGGCTGGGGCGCCAAGTCTTCGGCGGCGGTGCTCGCGAAGTTCCGTCACCTCGAACAGATCCCTGACGACTGGCGCACGTGGGGCGTCAATGCGTCCAGCCCCGGCGCTCTGGCGCTCACGCTGACCCGCGAACGGGACCGCGCGCGGCTCTTTCGGGATTTGGCAACCTTGCGCACGCACTTGAAGCTGTTCGAGTCTGTGGACGCGCTCGAGTGGAGCGGGCCCACGCCGCGATTTGCCGCGCTTGCCGCGCAGATGCAATTGCGCGCAGATTAGCCTGCCATCTTCTATTTCTTCGTTACCTCCTGTATAAGGGGAGCTCCAAACAAACAGGGAGCCGCAATGTCTTACTTTGCGCGACTGCTATGCCTGGCCGTTTGCCTGGTCACAGCAGCCTCGTCACTCGCCCACGCTCAGGACGACAAGACAGCCGAATTCGAAAAGAGCTTGAACTACGCCTCTGGCGTCGTATCGCTCCGTAACGGCATCGCGGCGATTCGCGTACCCGACTCCTTCCGCTTCCTGGACGAAGACAGCAGCCGCCGCCTGCTGGTGCAAGGCTGGGGCAACCCGCCGGAGGCCGCCGCGCACGTGCTGGGCATGCTCATTCCCGCCGCCGTGAGTCCTTTGACTGATGATGGCTGGGGGATTGTGATCTCGTATGAGGAAGACGGCTATGTCAGCGATGCCGACGCGGCGAAGATCGACTACACGCAGCTCCTGAAGGAAATGCGGCAAGGCACCGCCGAGGCCAACGAAGCGCGTCGCAAGGAAGGATTCGGCGCCGTCGAACTCGTGGGCTGGGCGGAACCGCCATCGTATGACGAGGCGTCGCACAAGTTGTATTGGGCAAAGGAGCTGGCATTCAGCGACTCCAAGGAACACACACTGAACTACAGCATCCGGATCCTTGGCCGCCGCGGCGTGCTGGTACTCAACGCGGTGGCATCGATGAAACAGCTGCCGGCGATGAAGATGGCGTCGGGTGACGTGCTGGCCGCCGTAGACTTCAACGATGGCCATCGCTACACGGACTACCTGCCCGGTACCGACAAGGCGGCGGCCTACGGATTGACGGGACTGATCGTCGGCGCGACCGCGGTAAAGGCCGGCTTCTTCAAGGTGATCTGGCTGGCCGTCCTCGCATTCAAGAAGGTCATCATCGTCGCGGCCATCGCCCTGGTGTCGTTGCTCAAGCGTCTGTTCGGCCGCAAGCAGGCCGAAGCGACCGTCCCGCCGACGCTGCCACCGACACTGCCACCGCCGCTGCCGCCATCGGCGACGTAAGGCTGCGCATCCGTCATCGCGTTCGCGAGACCGCCGGGTCCAGGGGGACCCGGCCTACCACCCTCCAACCCTCCCACCCTCCAACCCTCGAACCTTCGCCCTGGGATCATTTCCCGAGTTCAATCCCAGACTTCCGCTGCTCCAGCATCCGCGTCACCAGCTGCGCAATCTCCTCAGCCGCACGTTCCGGCGCTTTGCCCTTCGGATGAATGCCGCACACGGCATTGGTTGCCGAATGATCGAGACTCCGGCTCCACCGCGAACGTCCGTCGCTGTTGCGTCCATACGTCACGTATGCGGAGAGTGTGTTCAGCCCGGTTCCAGGGCGCTCTCCGAGGAGATGGACCACGACCACGGCCTCGACGAGGCCGCCGATCTCATAGCCAGCGCGGACGCGGCCGTTCTTCACGACGATGTCGGTGTGGCCGGCCGCCACACCCGCCTCGGAGAATCGACGGCGCAGCGGCGGCAGCAGCCGACGGAGCTGCTCGTTGACCGCCAGCGCGTTGAGCCCGTCGGAAATGACGATCTGCACCGCTGGCCGATGCCCCTCATAGAGCGAGGCGACGCTGCGCACGTCCTCGTCGCACAGCCGTTCGCCGGTCGCCGGGTGCGACAGATAGTCCTCTCGGTCGATCGAGGCCGTCCGCACCTGCAGCCGCCGCGGCGCCGCGTTCATCAGCACGTCGGCCGAGATCGGCGCAAACAGGGCGGCGCGCGCGTTGGCGTAGATGGCGTCCACGCGGCTCGACGCCGTCTCGTCCGACGCTCCCGTCAGGTCGAATCCGTGAGCGCGAAGGTCGGCGATCCGCCGCCGCGCTTCGTTCTCGAGCTCGTCGGCCGACCGCTGATCGCCCCCGGCCTTGCAGTACCGGGCGTACAGCTCGGCGACCACCGCTCCCCCTCCTGCCGAACGCCCGGCATCTGCAATGCCGAGCGCGGCGAGACGCTGCTCCATCGCCGACGTCATCCGCCGGCCGGTCATGCGACGCAGCTGCGGATGCTCGCGAAACGACGTGGTGAGGTAACCGAGCATCGGATCCGCATTGCCGGCCACCGCCATCAGATAGGCAGGAGAGGCGCGCTCGGCGAGCCGGGCGGTGAGCGATCGGAGCCGTGCCGGAGGAATGCCCATGTGGAACGTCGCGCAGACATCGAGTCCCATGGTGAGGCCGTGCAGCCGTGCCATCACCACGTCCTCGAGACATGCACGTTCGAGCTGATCGGCCGTCCGGAAGACCTCGGGACCGATGAACCCGGCGACGTCATTCACAATCATCCACGGTGGACGTCCGCGCTCGTCACCAATTTCCTGCCGAATCAGACGGGCGACACCGTAAGCGCGTGATTCCAGTGTCACCATGTCCACGTCACCCGCGGTGCCGTTGGTCACCGCGGAGCCCTGGCCGGTTTCGAAATACAACCCGTCGAAGCCGCGCGCCAGGTCCAGAATGCCGTCCACGTCCAGACCGACCATCCCGGCGAGCGTGCGCGACGTGCCGGCGAGACTCTGAAACCCTACGTCCACATGCGCGCTGGCTCTGGCCGCGTGCTGCTTGACGATGTCCGACAGCACGCAGTACCGGGTGGGCAGTTCGAGTCGTACGACGATCTGCTCGAGCAGCTTCTCCAGTCGGACGATCGTCTCGACGTCATCCGACGCGGGATTCAGTCCGATGATGACGTCGCCGCATCCATTGGCGAGACCGTCGAGCACGGACAGCAGAATCTCGTGCTCGTCGTCTCCCGGGCTGTTCGGCTGAATGCGCGATCCGAGGTGCGACGCCGAGCCGATCGCGACGCCACGTATCGAATCTGCCGAGTCCAATGCATTGACCAGCGATCGCGCAACGAGCGACAGCTCATCGTCGGTCATCACCTTGGCTACCGCGGCGATGACCTCACTCGGCAACCTGTGCGAAGACCGCCGCGCCCATGGTGCGCCCTCGGGCGACAGCAGACGATCCTTGATCCGCGCGATC
>Ga0173480_10000583_pt1 | contig 12375 bp, 11 predicted proteins | sample NitcycUS209509C1_FD_122622 | JGI IMG/M metagenome (GOLD analysis project Ga0173480, IMG submission 122622) | Soil microbial communities from Arlington Agricultural Research Station in Wisconsin, USA - Nitrogen cycling UWRJ-S209-509C-1 (version... | ecosystem: Environmental > Terrestrial > Soil... | reverse complement strand
TCGTCGCGCGCGATGACGCCCGACGACCGCCTCGACCGCTTCGCGGAACTCGTCGTCCGGGTCGGTGCGAACGTCCAGCCCGGCCAGGAGGTCGTCCTCATCTACCTGGTGGAGCACACGCCCATCGCGCGCGCCGTCGCTCGGGCGGCGCTCAAGGCGGGTGCGCTGCGCGTGCACCCCGTCATCTCCGACCTCCATCTCCGCAAGGCTGCGATCGAGTACGGCCCCGAGGCCGAGCTCGGCCGGACGCCGGAGCATCTCCTCGAGTGGATCCGCACCTGGGACGACACGCGGCCGGCACTGATCTCCCTCACCGGCGATCCGGAGCCGACGCTCTTCGACGGGCTCGACCCCGAGCTCGTCGCGAAGGCGGAGGCGCGCGACGTCCGGATGATCTACCTGCCGTTCGTGATGGGCCGGAAGCTGAACTGGGTCATCGTGCCCGCGCCGAATCCCGGCTGGGCCGAGGCCGTCCTCGGCGAGCCGGACGTGGAGCGGCTCTGGGAGGCCGTCGCCGCGACGATGCGCCTGGACGAGGAGGATCCGGTCGAGGCATGGCGCGCACACGCCGCGATGCTCCAACGGCGCGCAGACGCGCTCAACGCGGCACATTTCGATGCGATCCGCTTCCGCGGGCCGGGCACCGACCTCGTCGTGGGCCTGCTCGGCGGCTCGCGCTGGATGTGCGCGACGTTCCAGACAGAGACCGGAATCGAGCACCTGCCGAACATCCCGACGGAGGAGGTGTTCACGACGCCGGACTGGCGCCGGACAGAGGGCGTCGTGCGGTCGACCTATCCGCTGGTCGTGCCTGGGATCGGCAAGCGCGTCGAGGGGCTCGAGCTGCGGTTCGAGGGTGGCAAGGTCGCGGACGTGCAGGCAGAGGGCGACGGCGCCGACGTGATCCGCGCGCAGATCGCGAGCGACGCCCGGGCGCCGTTTCTCGGCGAGGTCGCGCTCGTGGACGGTTCGTCGCGCGTCCGGGAGACCGGGCTCGTCTTCGAGAACACGCTCTTCGACGAGAACGCGAGTTGCCACGTCGCCTACGGGAGCGGGCTTCCCTTCGCCGTGGAGGGAGCCGAGGGCCTCGACACGGACGCGCTCATCGAGCGGGGGATCAACGTGGCCGGTGTCCACACGGACTTCATGATCGGCGGCCCCGAGGTCGAGGTCGACGGGCTGGCGTCGGACGGCGGAGCCACCCCGATCCTGCGCGACAACACCTGGGTGCTGTAGCCGCGGGCTACCCGACGGCGAGCAGTCGCGGGTCGTCGCGACCGCTCAGCGCGAGGGCGTAGACGCCGAGTAGCTCCTCGGTGCACGGCGCAACGTCGAACGTCTCCTCGACGTGGGCGCGACCTGCGGCACCGAGTGTCGGCCAGTCCTCGTTGTCCCGGATGAGCTGCCGGATCGCGCCTGCGAGCGAACTGGGGTCGTTCTCGGGTACGAGGAGGCCGCTCTGCCCGTCGAGCACGACCTCGGGGACGCCGGCGTGTCTGGTCGAGACAACCGGGAGCCCGGAGGCATGCGCCTCCATGAGGGCGACCGGCGCGCCCTCCGTGTCTCCGTCGGCGGCCTCCATGCTGGCCAGCACGAAGAGATGCGCCTCGTCCAGCAGGTGGCGCACGAACGCGCTGTCCTGCCTCCCGTGGAGCGTGACGACTTCTTCGAGCCCCAGCTTGCGGACGAGGGCTTCGAGGGGTACTGCGAGCGGGCCGCCGCCGACGACGTCGTACCGAACCGGAATGTCGCGCGCGACGTCCGCGATCGCCTCGAGCGCGACCGCGTGTCCCTTCTTCTCGACTAGCCGGCCGACGGTGACGATGCGCACGGTTTCGCCGGGCCAGAGGTGCCGCGCGCGGAAAGGGATCTCTTCGGCCATGATCGGCATCCGTAGCCTCGCGAGCTTCTCGGGCGGGCAGCCGAGGGACTCGAGCGCCCGGCGGGCGTGCTCGCAGTTGAATGTCACAACGTCCGCCGTCTCGAACAGGACGTCGTACATGGCCGCACCGTGCGCCCGCGGCTGGGCGCTGAAGTCGTAGCCGTGGAACGTCACGACGAGCGGCGCTCGAGCCTGCTCCCTCGCGAACGCGAACCGCCGGGCGTTGGGGCCGAAGTGCGCGTGGAGCACGTCGTGGCGACCGGGCGCGACCGGGATCGACGGCACGGGGTCGAGAGAGTCCGGCGTCAGTACGGCGTCGACGTACTGCGTTCGGCCGAGCAGCCCTGAGTCCGCGACCTCGTCGTGCACGGGCTCGCCCCGGCGCGGGCGGTGGTGAGAGACGACGTCGACCACGTGCCCGGCACCCTGGAGGCCGCGCATCTCGGTCAGCAGGAACGTCTCGCTCACCACCGGAAAGCGCTCGAGCAGGAATGCGACCCGCAGGGTGCCGGTCATCCGTCGAGCAAGGCCGTGAGAGCTGTGAACGCCTCGAGGAAGCGCTCGGGTGTGTGGTTCGCGCGAGCCCACTCGCACCCCTCGGCGCCGAGCCGGAGCCGCAGGCCGTCGTCGTCGAGCAGGCTCTCGATCGCGTCCCCGAAGGCGTCGAGCGCATCGAGCCCGCTCCCGCCCCATCGCCCGACGTACCGGCCGAACCGCGACGTGACGCCCTCCGGATCCTGGCAGGACACGATCGGCGTACCGCAGTGGAGAGCCTCGAGGAAGCTGATCGGCAGGGACTCGTGGATGGACGTGTTGACGATCATCCAAGCCGAGCCCAGCAGGGACCGCTTGGACTCACCATCCACGTGGCCGAGGACGGTGACGTTCGAGGGGAGCCGCCCGGGGTGCCACGAACCAGGTCCCTCGAAGTGCGCGCGGCCCAGCACCACGAACTCGATGCGCGGGAAGCGCCGCGCGAGCTCGACGAAGACCCACGGACGCTTGATCGGGTCCAACCGTCCGAGGAAGGCGACTCGCGGCCGCTCGGCCCGGCGGACGCCCGCGACCGCGGGTGAGACGGGATTGGGGAGGAAGTGGATGCCGTCCGGCTCGACGTCGTACGTCGATCTCATGCTCGGCGCTGCGAGCGCGGGAGCGGGAGATGCGAAGGCGATGGAGCCGCCGGCGGTCTCCGTGCGATTGACGTGCGCTCCCAGCGACCGACAGTCGATCGCGTCGACGCCCTGCGGAGGTTCGAGACGCGAAGGAAGCTCGAGCGTGGCGATCCGCTCGACATCGGCCGGCGACCGCGGGTCGCGAATCCAGACGATCGTGGGGAGGTCGCGCGCCTCCAGAACGGGGAGGTAGTTGGGGCGGTAGTCGACGGTCAGGAACAACCCGACCTCTGCCCGGTCGAGTCTTCGCGCGTAGCGCTTGCGGTCGTCGTCGTGCTTGACGAGTGGGATGCCGCTCTCGTGCCGGTCGGGGCGGCGTGCTCCGAGCCCGCGTCTCCCGGCGAGCAGGACCGGCGGTCGAGCGATGCGCCGTGCGCCGGCCAGGCACTCGGCGCTCGTCCGCGCCGCCCATCCGAAACCCCCCATGCGACCCAGCGCGGGGTCGAAGAACTCGTTGGCGACGATGCCGACCGCGCGCGCGTCGGGCGGCCCGACCCGCCGCGCGATGGGAAGCAATGTCGGCCGCAACGACATCGGACGTGAAGCAGTCAACCAGACGCGGCGGCGGATCGAGCGGCGCGCTGTCTCGGGTCAGGCGACCCGGCGGGCGGCGATGCCCTGCAGGGTCGTGGCGAGCCGGCGGAACGGCCCGTCCGTCGCGATCAGGTCGTCGTACGTCCCGCGCTGCGTGATGCGGCCGCGCTCCATCACGAGGATCTCGTCGGCACGGCGGACGGTCGTCAGGCGGTGGGCGATGATGATCGACGTCCGGCCGCGCAGCAGGGTGTCGAACGCGCGCTCGATCAGCACCTCGGTGGGACGGTCGATGTTCGACGTCGCCTCGTCGAGGATCAGGATCCGCGGATCGGCGACGAGCGCCCGCGCGATCGAGATCAGCTGGCGCTCGCCGGCCGAGAGGCCCGCGCCGCCCTCGCGGACGACGTGATCGAGCCCTTCGTCGAAGCGCGCCGCGACGCGGTCGACCCCGATCGCGCGCGCAGCGGCGACGACCTCCTCGTCGGTCGCATCCGGACGGGCGAAGCGGATGTTGTCGGCGATTGTGCCGCTGAAGAGGAACGGGTCCTGCAGGACGACGCCGAGCTGCCGCCGGTACGAGCGGAGCCTGACGTCGCGGAGGTCTGTTCCGTCGACGCGGATCGCCCCGTCGGCCGGGTCGTAGAAGCGCGCCACGAGCTTCGCGGTCGTCGACTTGCCGCCGCCGGACTCTCCGACGAGGGCGATGCAGCCGCCGGCGGGGATCTCGAGCTCGAGCCCGTGGATCACCGGCTCGGCGCCGTATGCGAAGACGACGCGGTCGAGGTCGAGGCGCCCCTCGATCCGACCGAGGTCCCGCGCGCCGGGCTGGTCGACGATGTCGTGCTCGGCGTCGAGCACGGTCGAGATCTTCCCCATCGCCGCAGTCGCGGCCTGCACCTGGCCGTAGAGCTCGGACAGCTCCTGCAGGGGCTGGAAGACGAGCGACAGCATCCCGACGGCGGCGATCAGCGTCCCGATCTCGAGGCTGCCGCCGTCGATCATCAGCGCGCCGGCGTAGATCACGGCGACCTGCGCGACCACGCCGAGCAGCTCGATCGCGGGGAAGAAGACGGACGACAGCTTCTGCGCGTAGGTGTTGGAGACGCGGTTCGCCTCGTTCAGCTCCTCGAACTCGCGCTGGAACGCGCGCTCGCGGTTGAACGCCTGCACGACCGCCATCCCCGCCACGGACTCTGCGAGCTGCGCCGTGACCGCGGCGATCCGCGTGCGGACGTCGGAGAACGCCGCGTGTGAGCGTCGCTGGAACCACCGCGTGATGAGGATCCCGGGCGGCAGGACGAGCAGCGCGACGAGACCGAGGCGCCAGTCGAGCAGGAATAGACCGCCGATCGCCGCGACGAGCGTCAGCGTGTTGACGACGAGGGTCGTCAGCCCCTGGTTCAGGACGTCCGACAACGCATCGACGTCGCTCGTGAGGCGCGCGATGATCCAGCCGGCCTTCTGCTCGGAGAAGTAGCGCAGCGACAGCGACGTCAGGTGCTCGAAGAGGTCGCGCCGCAGCTCGAGCACCATGCGCTGGCCCACCGCCGCGAGCATCAGCCACGTCGCCGTGCCGAGGAGCCATGCGACGACGCCGATCGCGACGTACACGACGACGTCCTCGGTGAGGCGACTCGTGTCGCCGGCGACGATGCCGTTGTCGATCGCGTCGCCGACGATGTGCCACATCGCGACCGGCGCCGCTGCGGAGACGGCGGCGAGCGCGAGCACGACGGAGAGCCGGCGCCGGCGCCCCTCGGTGTAGCGCCAGAGGCGCGTCAGGCCGGTGCGCTTCGGTCTCATGCCGCAAGCGCCTCCTCGCCGAAGAGGTCTGCGAACGGCCCGCCGGCGCGGATCAGGTCGTCGGGGAGGCCCTGCTCGACGATCTTGCCGTCGCGGAGCACGATCGCGCGGTCGGCGACGAGGACCGTCGAGAACCGCTGCCCGGAGATGAGCACCGTCCGGCCGGCGACCGCCGGGCGGAGGTTCTCGACGAGATGGCGTTCGGTCTCGGTGTCGACCGCGGACATCGGGTCGTCGAGGACGAGCACGCGCGAGCCCGCGATGAGCGCGCGCGCGAGCGCGACCCGCTGGCGCTGGCCGCCGGAAAGGTTCACGCCGCGCTCGCCGATCAGCGTGTCGTAGCCGTCGGGCAGGTCGTCCACGAACTCGGCAACCCCGGCCGTCTCACATGCGTCGAGCACGTCGGCCCAGTCCGCGTCGGGCCGGGCGGCGAGCAGGTTGTCGCGTAGCGGCACCGAGAAGAGCACGGCCTTCTGGGTCACGATCGCGACCGCCTTCCGCAGCTCCGCAAGGGAGACGTCGCGCGCGTCGACCCCGCCGATCAGGACACGGCCCTCGGTGGGGTCGTAGAAGCGTGGAAGGAGGTTCAGGAGCGACGTCTTTCCGGCGCCGGTCGGCCCGCAGATCGCCACGATCTCGCCCGGCGCCGCGTCGAGGTCGATTCCGGAGAGCACCTCGCCGCCCGTCGAGTACGCGAAGTGGACGCTCTCGAAGCGCACGGGGAGCGGCCCCTCGGGCAGCGATGCCGGCCGCTCCGGCTCCGGGAGGGACTGGATCCCGTCGAGCCACGCGAAGCTCCGCGACGCTGCCGCGGTCGCGCGCTGGCCGAGGTTGATGATCCAGCCGAGCGCCTCGAGCGGCCACACGAGCTGGAGCAGGAGCGTGATGAAAAGCGTGAACTGGCCGATCGTCAGGTTCCCGGCAATCGCCTCGCGGCCACCGATGAGAAGCACCGCCGCGATCCCGATCGTGGGGAGGAAGACGAGGCCTGGGAGGAAGCGTGCCTCGACCGACGCCTGGCGCATCGTCTCGTGTCGCACGGCCTCCGCCCGGTCCGAGAAGCGGTCGCGCACGTCGTCCTCGCGACCGAACGCCTGCACCATCTCGATCCCGACGACGGCCTCGTCCGAGGCCTCGGTGAGGTGGCCCTTCTTCCGCTGCACCTCGCGCGAGATCGGGAAGACGCGATGCGCGAAGAAGTACGTGAGGACCGCGATCGGCGGCATCGCGACGGCCGCCGTAAGCGCGAGCTGCCAGTTCACGACCGAGAGGACGATCGCGGCGCCGATCAGCATCAGCACGCTCTGGATCGCCTGCACGACGCCCCAGCCGATGAAGTAGCGCACGGGGTAGATGTCGTTCGTCGCCCGCGAGATGACCTCGCCCGTCGCGTGACGGTCGTAGAAGGCGCGCGGATAGCGGAGATACGCCTCGTAGAGCATCGACCGCAGCCGCGCCTCGACGGTGATCCCGATCCGCGCTGTCGCGTAGCGGCGGGTGAAGTTGACGCCGAAGCGGAGCGACGCGACGACAACGATCGCCGCGAGGTAGGGGACGAGCAGCGAGTGGTCGCCGCCGTCGATCGCGTCGTCGATGGTGCGCTGGACGAGGATCGGGATGAGCAGCGAGAACAGGGTGAACACGAGCGCGCAGGCGAGCCCGACCGAGACGAGACGATACTGCGCCCGCCAGAGCGGGAACAGATGCCGGATCGTCGGCCAGAGAGTGAGATCCGAGGGATCGACGTTCGTCACGGGGGCGCTCCTCGCCGTGTCGCGGGCACGGTGTCGTACGGGAAGCCGCCCCGCGCGTGCGGGACGGAAAGAACTGTTCGGCGGGCCTGCGCCTCGAGCCGGACGTGCACAAGCGTAGTCGAACCCGAGGACCCCGTTTGTACGGTTTTCCGCCCTTCCCATGCGGCCTGGAGGCACGAAACGTCATCTCTGACACCGGCTGGACGACAATCCGCACTTGACAGACATCATTTTGATGTCATACTGGCATCCATGGAGCTGCACATCGATGCGATCAAGCGCGACGTGGCCGGCGTCGTCGCGGCGCTCGGCGACGAGGACGTCGTCGAGCAGTGGCGGCGCCTCGCAGATGCCGTCGAGCCCTCCCTCCGCCTCCGGCTGATCGACCTGCTGTCCGAGGCGGCCCTCTCGCTCAACTCCCAGCTCGACATCGGCCACGTCGAGGTGCGCATGGCCGGGCGCGATCCCGAGCTCGTCTTCGTCGACGAGCCTCCGGCGCGCGAGGAACCGCCGGCACCCGGCGACGACCTGAGCGCCCGCATCACGTTGCGCCTCCCTGAGGGGCTCAAGGCGAGCCTCGAGGTCGCGGCGGCCCGCGAGGCCGTCTCGACGAACGCATGGATCGTCCGGGCGCTCGCCCGGGCACTCGAGCCGCGCTCGGCGCGGCGATCGTCCAACCGGCTCCAGGGCTACGCCCGGAGCTGACGGAAGGAAGAAAGGAGCACCAATGTTCTCGCTCGCACTCTTCGGCCCGTTCGATCCCGACCCCGTCGAGCGCCGCCGGCCTCGCCGTCGCGGCGACGGCCGCGTCGACTCCCGCCCCTCCGTCCCGCCGCGCGGCGGCACGCGCTGAAGCCGTGCCGACCTTCGAGACACCGGGCCGCGTCGCACTCGACGTCGAGGTGCCGGGCGGCGACGTCTCCGTCGCGACGTGGGACGAGCCCCGGGTCGACGTCGACGTGCGCCCGGCACGCGGCGACGACGCCTCCGCGGCTGCGGCCGCGGAGACGCTGATCGAGCTGGTCGAGCGCGGCGGCCGCTACGAGGTGTCTATCCGCGTCCCGAAGCAGCAGGGCCGCCGGTTCTTCAGCCGCGGGCCAGAGCTCGACGTGAAGATCCGCTGCCCCCAGGACGCCGATCTCGAGCTCACGACCCACAGCGCCGACCTCGACGGCAACGGACGCCTCGGCGCCGTGGGCGTGCGCTCCGCTTCCGGCGACGTCCGCGTGGGCGACGTCGGCGAACTGTCGTTCACGACGGCGAGCGGCGATCTGGACGCGGGGACCGTCGCGGGATCGTTGAACGTCAAGTCGGCCTCCGGCGACGTGTCCGTCCACGCTGTCGGCGGCGCGGCATCGGTCAACACCGTCTCCGGAGATGCCCGGCTCGGCGAGACGCAAGGTCTCGCGTCGGTGGCGTCGGTCTCGGGCGACGTCGAGCTCGACGCCGTCGTCGCCGGCGCGCGGCTCAACTCGGTCTCCGGCGACCTTCACGTCGCCGCCCGCCGCGGCCTCGCGCTCTGGATCGACGCTCAGTCGGTCTCCGGCTCCGTCACATCCGACCTCGACGTCGGAGCCGACGAAGGCGAGGCGGAGGGCGGCGCCCAGGTGGAGCTCCGGGCCCGCTCGGTCTCGGGCGACATCCGCATCACGCGGGCTGCTCCGACCGCCGGCTGACGCAGCGCCGTCGCCGGCGGTGTGCCCGCCGATGCGCTTCCTAGACTCGCACCGTGTCGAGCGTGCCGGAGCCGCCGCCGAAGCGCGTCGAGATCACGATCTCCGCGCGGACGATGGTCACCGTCCTCGCCGTTGCGGCTTTCGTCTGGGCGTTCCTCGCCGCGCGCCAGGCGGTGCTCTGGGTGTTCATCGCGCTGTTCCTCGCGATCGTTCTGCAGACGCCCGTCAACTGGCTCGAGGAGCGGGCGAGGATGCGTCGCGGCAACGCCGCAATGATTGTCGTGCTCGGCTTGATGGGCTTCCTCGGCATCCTCTCGTACCTCCTGATCAGCCCCTTCGTCAGCGCGGTGCGAGACCTGATCGAGGACCTCCCGACGATCGTCGAGCGGATCCGCGCCTCCGACCTCTTCCAGCAGATCGACCAGCGCACGGACATCGGCGACAAGCTCCAGGAGAAGGCCCAGACGCTCGCGGCCGACCTGCCGACAAAGGTCGGCGACGCGTTCGAGGTCGGCGGCAAGGTGTTCGGGTTCGGGCTGGGGGCGATCACGATCACGTTCATGACCCTGTTTCTCGTGATCGACCTGCCGAACCTCTCGCGGTCGTTGCACAGCGTCCTCTTCCCGCGCGAGTCGGCACGGACCGCCATGCTGGAGGAGCGGATCACGCGTACGATCGGCCGCTACGCGCTCGGCGCCGTCGTCATTGCGACGATCGCGGGGACGATCCAGGGGACGGCGGCGTGGCTCCTCGGTGTTCCCTTCGCGCTCGCGCTCGGGATCATCGCCGGGCTCCTCGGCCTGATCCCGCAGGTCGGCGCGACGCTCGCCGCGGTCGTCCTCTCCCTCGTCGCCCTCACCCAGGGCGTCCCGCAGGCGCTGATCATGCTGACCGTCTGCATCGTCTACCAGCAGGTCGAGAACTACGTGCTCCAGCCGACCATCCAGGGCCGAGCGGCGGACATCTCCGGGTTCTTCGTGATCGCGAGCGTGATCGTGGGCGCGGCGCTGCTCGGGGTCGTGGGGGCGCTCATCGCGGTCCCGCTCACCGCGTCAGCGCAGATCGTCGTCCGCGAGCTCACTGCCGAGCGGCGCGCCGCCGTCGCGCTCGCCCATGCGGCGACGGCGCCTGCGGGCGGCGCCGCGCCGCCGGAGGATGAATAGCTCCGCGCCTTCAGGCCGCGACGGTGGGGTCTGTCCCCGAAGGGGACTGACCTCAGCGAACCGTCGCTGGGTCAGGCACCTGACGGTGCCAGACCCCTACGGCAGTCCTCGCAGGCGCCCCGCAGCACGACGTCGTGCTGCTCGAGCGCGTAGCCGAGCTTCCCGGCGGCCCGCTCGAGCGCCCGCTCGAGCGGTGCGTCGCTGAACGGCTCGACCTTCCCGCAGTCGTCGCAGACCAGGTGGTGGTGATGGTGATCGTCCGTGCGCGCCGGCTCGAACCGGGCGATCCCGTCGCCTGCGTCCACGCGCTGAACGAGGCGGAGCTCGGCGAGCGTGTCGAGCGCCCGATAGACGCTTGCGACGCCGACGGCGCCGCCGTCGGCCGCGATCCCGTCGTGAATCTCCTGCGCCGACCGGCAGCAGTCCTGGCCGTCGAGAAACTCGACGACGGCGCGGCGCGCGCCGCCGCGACGGAGGCCCGCAGTGCGGAGCCCGTCGAGCGCCCGGAGACTCCAGCTGCTCATGCCTAAACGATAGCGATTCTCATTGTCTGGTAGCCTCGCGCGTGGGTGGTTTCGAGAATCGTTCTCTTGTGCGTCCTCACCGCGACGGTGCCGGCGCTCGCGGGCTGCGGTGGCAGCGCGAGTGACGACGCGATCGTCGCGGCCTTCTACCCCCTCGCTTTTGCCGCCTCGCACGTCGCCGGCCCCGATGCGGACGTGGTGAACCTGACGCCGCCGGGCGCCGAGCCCCACGACCTCGAGCTGTCGCCTCGCGACGTCGGGCGGGTGCGGGACGCCGCGCTCGCCGTCTACGCCGGCAACGGCTTCCAGCCTGCGGTGCAGCGGGCCGTTGAGGGCCGTAGCGGGCCGTCGCTCGACGTGCTCGCCCTCTCCGGGGCGGTCGGTGATGACCCGCACGTGTGGCTCGATCCCGTCCGCTTCGCGCGGATCGCGCGGGAGATCGCGTCGGCGCTGGGGGCCCCGGCCGCGGCCGACGGCCTCGTCACGCGACTCCATGCGCTGGACGGCGAGTACCGTCGTGGTCTCGCGCGGTGCGCGCGGCACGAGATCGTCACGAGCCATGCGGCATTCGGGTACCTCGCGGCCCGCTACGGCCTCGTGCAGGTTCCGCTGGTGGGCCTGCAGCCGGAGGCCGAGCCCGGCCCGCGGGACGTCGAGCGACTGGTGGACGAGGTGCGTGCGACCGGTGCAACCAGGGTCTTCTCGGAGCCGCTCGCCTCGTCGGCCCTCGCGGACGCCGTCGCGCGCGAGGCAGGCGTCACGACCGCCGTGCTCGACCCGCTCGAGGGCCTGACGGCGGCCGAGACGGACGCCGGCGAGGACTACTTCAGCGTCATGGAGAAAAACCTCGGCGTGCTGCGGACGGCGCTCGAATGCCGGTAACCGCAGACGTGCCGGCCGTCGCGCTCGACGGCGTCTCGTTCGCGTATCGCGGCGGGCCACGTGTGCTCGAGGACGTGTCGCTCGAGGTGGAGCGCGGAGCGTTTCTCGGCATAGCGGGGCCGAACGGAGGGGGAAAGACGACGCTGCTCCGGCTCGTGCTCGGCCTGGAGCGGCCCACCGCGGGGCACGTGCGGCTGTTCGGAGGGGCTCCGCAGTCGCGGGGCGCCCCGCGGGTGGGCTACGTCTCGCAGCGGGCCCAGCTCGCCTCCGCGACACCCGTCACCGTGCGCGAGGTCGTCGAGGCAGGCCGTCTCTCCGTACGCGGCCCGTTCGGGCCGCTCCGCGCCGAGGACCGAGCCGTCGTGGCTCGCACCATCGAGCGCGTCGGGCTCGCCGACCGGGCCGGCGCGCCGCTCCGGACGCTGTCGGGCGGCATGCAGCAACGGGCGTTCATCGCCCGGGCGCTCGCGGCCGAGCCCGCGCTGCTGGCGCTCGACGAGCCGACGACCGGCGTGGACGCCGAGTCGCAGGAGTCGCTCGCCGCGCTCCTTGCCGAGCTCCGGACGGAGCTCGGGGTGACGATCCTCTACGTCTCCCACGAGTTCGGCGCCGTGGAGCACGTCGTCTCCCGCCTGCTCCTCGTTCGCGGCCGGATCGTGTTCGACGGCGCGCCGGCCGACCTGCCGGCCCTCTGGCACGACCCTTCCCACGCGCACTGATGCTCGACCTCGAGTTCATGCGGCTCGCCTTCGCCGTCGGCATCGTGGTCGGCGTCCTCGCGCCTGCGGTCGGGTTCTTCCTCGTGGAGCGGAAGCAGTCACTCGTCGGTGACGGGCTCGGCCACGTTGCCTTCGCCGGTGTCGCCGCCGGCTACCTCCTCGGCATCTCTCCCGTGCTGACCGCCCTATGCTTCGCCGTCGTCGGCGCGTTCGCGATCGAGTGGCTCCGCTCGCGCGGCGGGACGGCCGGCGACCAGGCC
>Ga0173480_10000582_pt1 | contig 12385 bp, 9 predicted proteins | sample NitcycUS209509C1_FD_122622 | JGI IMG/M metagenome (GOLD analysis project Ga0173480, IMG submission 122622) | Soil microbial communities from Arlington Agricultural Research Station in Wisconsin, USA - Nitrogen cycling UWRJ-S209-509C-1 (version... | ecosystem: Environmental > Terrestrial > Soil >... | reverse complement strand
ATATATAAAATCAATGCGCACCACACCGTTGCAGTTAAATACCTGGTAAATTTTTCTGGCAGTGGTTTCAATCTGATCTTTCCAGGCGCTATCAATTTCAGCCGGTGTTATTTCCTGGGAAGCACCTTCATACTTCGCTTCATAATCAAAAAAGTCTTTTTTTGAAACTACTTCTGTAATGGGCAAGGCAATAATTTCACCCTTCTTTTTAAATACACCAATTGTAAACTCCCTGCCGCCTATCATTTCCTCCACTAAAACCTGGTCGTCTTCTTTAAAAGCTTTTTCAATAGCAATACCTAATTCATCAGTAAACTTATTCACTTTGGACATTCCAATACTAGACCCTCCATTGTTAGGTTTTACAAAAACCGGAAATTTTAACCTGCCAGCAATTTCATCAGGGTTATGCAAATTATTTTTAATTAAAAGCACCGACTTTGCCACAGGTATTTCATAAGCTGCCGCAACCGCTGTTGTGTAGCGCTTATTAAAAGTAAGTGCTGATGTAGAGGCATCGCAGGATGTATAAGGCAACCCAAGTACATCAAAATAGCCTTGCAGTTTTCCATCTTCTCCCGGCGTGCCATGAATTCCGATAAAAATTACCTCGAAGGTTATTTTCTTCCCATCGATGAACAATGAAAAATCGTTTTTATCAATATCAAACCTATTGCCTTTTTCATCTTCGTAAAACCATCCTTTTGGTGTGATGTCTATTTTAAATACATCAAAACGGTTTTTTAAATTATTGTAAAATGTAACCGCAGATTTATACGAAATGGCCGCTTCGCCGGAATAACCACCTGTGAGCAAGGCAATTTTTTTCTTCATAAAATATTATATAGTTGGTAAGAAAAATCTGAAAGTTGAATCAAACTTATCCGAACCCAAAAAAATTCATAAAAAAGGTGAAGAGTACTATTTCTTCACCTTTATCATAAACAAATTATTTACATCAATCGAGGTGCAATCTTTCTTTTTTTGCGAGTAATTCTTCCACCGTTTCCTGGTACATCTCGTCCGGCACACAACAATCAACAGGACAAACAGCGGCACATTGGGGTTCCTCATGAAAACCCTGACATTCCGTACACTTGTTTGGTGTAATATAATAAATGTCTACTGCTACAGGGGCATTACGTTGGTTTGCATCTACAGCCGTTCCATCAACCAAAATAAATGTGCCCTTCACGCTTGTTCCATCTGCAATTGCCCACTCAACCCCACCTTCGTAAATTGCATTGTTAGGACATTCAGGCTCGCAAGCTCCGCAATTGATACATTCATCAGTTATCTTAATAGCCATATAAGTATATTATTTAAAACGAGATAAATTTGCGGCAAATTTAAACTCTGCGCTTCAATCCTACCGAAAATTTTTTGCCGGTTTTTAAAATTGTCAATGGATTCAGCCTTGCTTTATAAATAATCAATATGCAGCTTGAAAAAAGAAAAACGTTATTAGTGAGATTAGGCGAGTATATGCTTCAACAAGATGATGCATGGACAAAAACAAGGGACAAGGCCTACGAGGAGAATCGATGGTTTATTCCTGAATTTATTTCTCTTTCGGTAGAAAGTGTTGCACTGAATTTCTTGCAGCCCGAAGCAGTGGACAATTTGATTAATAGCTACGATTTGCCTAATGACAACCCTCACCCTAAAAAGGTCGGGATTGTAATGGCAGGCAATATTCCGCTAGTAGGCTTCCACGATTTTTTATGTGTCTTTCTTACGGGCCATATAGCTTTTATAAAACCTTCTTCCAAAGATGAGGCACTGATAAAACACCTCGTGCAAAAACTTATTGAATGGGAAAGCAGTCTTGCCAGCATGATACAATTTGGTGAGTTGCTAAAAGGTTGTGATGCGTATATAGCCACGGGCAGCAATAACACAAGCCGCTATTTTGAACATTATTTTCAGAAGTATCCGCACATCATTCGCAAGAACCGAACATCGGTAGCTATTTTAACCGGGAATGAAACTAAAGAAGAATTGGAAAAATTAGCTGGCGATGTGTATCAATATTTTGGTTTGGGTTGCCGGAACATTACCAAAATATATGTTCCCAAAGCTTATGATTTTGTCCCCTTATTACAAGCATTTAACAAGTATGAATATCTTATAAATCATAACAAGTATAAAAATAATTATGATTACAACCTGGCCATCCTGTTGATCAACAATCGGTATTACATGACCAACGGAAGTATTTTGTTGGTTGAAGACACTTCGATCACCTCTCCCATTAGCCAGCTCAATTATGAATTTTATTTGGATAGGACGGCCGTCCAGAAAAAATTACATGACAATCCGGCCATTCAATGTGTATTGAGTGACGAAACTACAGCCTTTGGAAAGGCGCAGCAACCAACAATTTGTGATTTTGCTGACGGTGTAGATACAGTAGCTTTTTTAAAAACTCTAAGCTGAAATAGTGGTTGTACTCGTTAACGAAGTACGAAGACCTTAGTAAATTTATTGTTAAACTGGAAAGGTGGTTTTGAATGGCAGCACGATGTGGCTAACTTGGTATGACAAGGCACGTTATTTGACATCACAGTTTGCATAATTAAAATAACTTTACACAATCAAATCATATCAAATGAAATTGAAACAAATTTTACTAGTCATGGGAATCAGTGCTGCAACCGCAGTTGGTTCTGTATGGACGTATAATACAATTAAAGAACCAGAGGTTGTTTTAGGCGCTAACGAAAAAGGGCTGCCTGCAAATTACGCAGGGTTTTTTGATGGGAAAGGCAACCCGGCCGAAGGTATTGACCTCACGAAAGCGGCTAATGCTGCCGTTCCTGCTGTTGTGCACATTAAAACAAAAATTCCTGCAAAAAAATTAACCAATAATGTTCCAGCGCAACGAAGCCGTGGGATGTTTGACGAATGGTTCGATGATTTTTTTGGCAATGGCCCAAATGTTATTCCAGAGCAAAGAGCTTCAGGTAGTGGAGTATTAATCAGTGAAGATGGTTATATCGTAACCAATAATCACGTTATATCTGATGGCGATAAAGGCGTTGCTGAAGAGATCAACGTGATGCTTCACAACAAAAAATCGTACAAGGCAAAACTAATTGGCCGCGACCCAAGTAGTGACATAGCTGTATTAAAAATCGATGGAAATAAATTTCCATTCCTTTTATATGGTAATACCGCGAACATCCAGTTAGGTCAATGGGTGCTGGCGATTGGCTATCCGCTTACTTTAGAAACTACTGTAACTGCAGGTATCGTATCAGCAACAGGCAGAACAATTAATATTAATCGCAGGCAGACAGCCAACAACGAAAGTCCTGTGGAATCTTTCATACAAACTGATGCTGCAGTAAACCAGGGAAATAGTGGTGGCGCTTTGGTAAACGTTAATGGAGAACTTATTGGAATTAACTCCGCCATATTAGCGCCTAATGGCACTTATGCTGGTTATTCATTTGCTATACCTGTAAATTTTGTAAAAAAGATAGTAGAAGATATAGTGAAGTATGGTGATGTACAAAGAGGTTACCTCGGCATTAGCTATTACTCTACTGATCAAATGAGCGAAGCACAGGTAAAAAGTTTAGGAATTCCAACAACAATAGATGGTGTATACGTTTCAGGTGTTTCTCCTGACGGAGGAGCTTATACAGCCGGTATAAGAAAAGGGGATTTTATTACAAAAATAAATAGCATGCCAGTAAGCGCAGGATTACAAATGAGCGCTCAATTGGTAAGTTTCCGTCCCGGTGACAAGGTTCCGATAACTTATGTACGCGGTGGTAAAGAATTTACTACTATGGTTACTTTAAAGAAAAAGGCTGGCACTTTTGAGGATGTGGCCGTAGCAAATATTGGCACAAAACTAGGCGGCGAATTATCCACTTATGATAAAGCAAAAGCAAGAGAAGCTGGAATTGATGGTGGTGTTTTGGTGAGTAAAATTACTCCGGGTGGTGCATTAAGCCGTACCAGGATTAATGAAGGTTTTGTCATTACTTCTGTAAATGGAGTCGATATAACAAGCCTGGATGAACTTACTAAGGCTTTAGGAAATGTTAACGGAACTGTTAGCCTTGAAGGTGTCTATCCTGGTTATGATGGAACCTATAAATATCCTTTGAACCTTGAGCAATAACATTCAATTAAAATGAAATAATAAAAAAGCCAGCTAAATGCCGGCTTTTTTATTGTACGGTCCATCGTTTAGCATTCGATTGCTTCCCAGTTATGTTCGTTAGCGTTCTTTATCAATTACGACTTTTCAAAAACAAGAAAATTCCAGGCACCCATTGTAAAATTGGTCTCCTCTGAAATATTAAGTTTCTCCTTTGTAAATACTTCTTCAAAATTTCCTTCAAGGTGCGAATCACTATGTTTAAAGTCGATAGTCTTATTGGAAAGATTTAAAAGGACTAATACTTGATGCCGATCATTCTTACGCAAATAAACCAGCACTTTGTCATTTGCAGATGTATTTATGCGATAGACCGGTGCTATGCTATCATCAGCCTTTAAAGCAGGATTTTGGGTGCGCAGGTTTAATAACGTTTTATAAAAGTCGTGTAGCTCATAATTTTCTTTCCAGTCAATAAAGTCTTTTTCAAAAAACTTCAATCGTTTATGATTGGGCAATTCCTGCCCGCTATAAATTAGAGGTATTCCCGGCCAAGTGCAACTAAAAACTGCCAGCGCCTTTGCTGCTTCTCCATACTTTTCATACTCGGTTCCATTCCAGCTATTCTCATCATGGTTAGAGGTAAACCAGGCCTTCATGCCCGGTGTTTCTTCATAGCGGTTAAGAACGGTTTCTAAGGCGTCCAGAGTTATTTGCTTTTTATAAAACTCCTCTGTTTTATGCATCCATGTCCAGGTATAGGCCGCATCAAATACCTGCATGTAGTCAGGATGTTCAAGTGGATCCAGCTCGCCTAACCAGAATAATCTTTTTTCTTTTTCCAGCTCTTTTTTTGCTTCAATCCAAAAAGGTAATTCTACCCAAAACGCAAGATCGCACCGAAAACCATCAATACCTGTTTCAACTATCCAGAATTTCATTGCATCAATCATTGCTTTGCGCAATTGAACATTATTAAAATCTAATTCAATAATATCATCCATCCCGGAAGGAGCTTTAAAATCGTTTGTTGCCTCATCTTTTTCATAATATTCCGGGTGAGTTTTTGTCCATACATGATCCCAGCCGGTATGATTAGCCACCCAATCAATAATTACTTTAAATCCATGGCGATGCGCTTCGTTTACCAAACTTTTAAAATCTTCCAATGTTCCAAACTCAGGATTGATAGATGTATAGTCGGCAGCAGAATAATAACTTCCTAGCAATCCTTTCTTATTTTTTTGTGCAATAGGTGTAACGGGCATAAACCAAAGAGTTTCTATGCCCATATCTTTCAAACGAGGCAACTCTTTCAAAAAAGCATTAAAGGTTCCTTCGTTTGTATACTGCCGTACATTCACTTCATACACATTCGTAGTTTTCATCCAATCTGTTGTTGAAAATGTTGGCATTGTTGATTCGATTTGTATTTTTTTAACTTGTTTACTCGTGCAAGCAATAGCTATTGATAAAGTAATGAGAATAATTACCTTCCAAATCATATAACTGTTTAAGCAATGAAAATAGATAGATTTAGTGAAGCTTACTATTATCAGAGCATTAGCAGATTAGGTTTTATTTTTGCACTGCATGAAAAGTTTTGATGTTCCTGTTGTCTATAGAAGCAAGCTCATTACCGCAATAAAAAAAAAGCGTAAAGAGGAAGACCGTATGAAGAAGGACTTCTCTCCTACTTTGCTAAATTTTGGATCCCTCAATATTTATTTAGCACGCCATTTCGGATTTTGTTATGGAGTAGAAAATGCAATTGACATTGCTTTTAAAACCATAGAAGAAAACCAGGAGAAGAGAATTTTTTTGTTGAGTGAAATGATCCACAATCCACAAGTAAATGAAGATTTAAAAAATAAAGGAGTAAAGTTTTTGCAGGATAATTCGGGGCGGCAAATAATACCATTTGATAAACTTACAGCAGATGATATTGTACTGATCCCTGCATTTGGCACCACACTGCAAATTGAAAAAAGCTTAAAGTCTATCGGTATCCAAATCGAACACTATGATACTACCTGTCCCTTTGTGGAAAAAGTCTGGAACCGCAGTGAAGCTATAGCTAAAGAAAATTATACAATCGTCATTCATGGAAAGCCTACACACGAGGAAACCAGGGCTACTTTTTCACACGCTTCAGATCAGGCGCCAGGTGTTGTTGTAAAAAACATGCAGCAGGCAAAAGAACTGGCAAAATATATTACCGGGGAGAAACCTTCAGAAAAATTCTATGCAGAATTCAAAAATCAGCACAGTGAAAACTTTAACGTACATAAAGATTTGGAGCGTATTGGAGTTGTAAATCAAACTACTATGTTGGCTACCGACACGCAGGCCATCGCTGATTTTTTAAAAGATGTAATGGCGAAAAAATTTGGATTAACAGAACAAAATATAAAAGAACGTTTTGCCGATACCAGGGATACTCTTTGTTATGCTACTAATGATAATCAATCGGCAGTTATTGGCATGCTGAATATTCCGGCGGACCTGGCTATTGTTGTAGGTGGTTATAATTCATCCAACACATCTCATTTAGTTGAATTATGCGAAGAAAAGCTTCCCACTTATTTTATTAATAGTGACGAGAAAATGCTTTCAGAGAAAACGATTATCCATTATAATTTTCACAATTGTAGCGAAATAGTTACACAAAATTATTTACCATTAAAAAAAGCGATAAATATTTTAATTACAAGTGGGGCTTCCTGCCCTGATGCCGTGGTTGAAGGCGTTATAAAAAAACTGGCAGGTTTTTTTCCTGCCAGCAAAACTTTTGATGATCTTATTTCTGAGTTCCAATAAAAAGAGGCTATTAACTAATAATTGTTTTCGATATTATAGTGCTCCTTGTACAACAATTCATAATATTCATTAGCCATCCTGTTACTATCAAATTGTAATTGCACATCCCGCATTCCATTTTTTACAATTTGCCGCCAGGTTGCATGATTATCATAATACAAAGGCAAAATTTCTTTTTGAAAAATCTCGTAGAGTTTATCCAAATCGTATTGGTCCTGGTCTTGTACCGTCATCTCGGTATATTTTACCGGTGGCACAACAAAACCATTATTGCCATGCATCATAAACTCTGGAATCCAGCCATCATTAGTAGAAAAATTAACCGCTCCATTCATTGATGCTGTCATGCCGCTTGTACCTGACGCCTCACGAGGAACACGTGGGTTATTAAGCCAGCAATCTGCCCCTTGTTTTAAGCGTTTGGATAAACTTAGTTCGTATCCAATCACAACAGCTACATTTTTATAACGTTTACTTAAATGAACTAAATGATTAAATTCTGTGATGGCAGGATAATCTACAGGATACGGCTTCCCTCCCCAAACAATCTGTACCGGATATTTAGTATTATTTAGTAGTTCTTCAAAGCGGCGAATATCGCTGGCAATAAGGCTGGCACGTTTATAACCGGCAAAACGTCTTGCCCAAACTATGGTAAAAATATTTGGGTCGAATATTTTTCCTGTTTGATCTGCAATGATTTCAAAAGCTCTTTTTTTCAAATATTTTTTGCGATCGTCAAAACCTGCATCATTGCCATCTTCTCTAAAACGATATAACTGCTTATCGCTCCAATACCGCCAGTTTTGAGCATTGGTAATTGAAAGAATAGGACAAATGTTTTGGTACTTGCTCCACATTTCCCTGGACACAACACCATGTAACTGCGATACACCATTGGCAACTCTTGCAAAACGCAAGGCAGCCAATGAATGATTAAACTGGTCATCGGGCATGCCCGTTAGTTTACGAACTTCATCAATACTCAGCCCGCAGAAATAACTCATTTTGTGGCAGAGAAAAATATCATGCTTTTCATTTCCTGCTTCCTCGGGAGTGTGAGTAGTAAATACCAACCGTCTTCTTACCTCTTCGATATTTTTTTCATGCTTGTGGTATAAATAAAAAGCCGCCGAAACACCATGTGCCTCATTGAGATGATATACTTCGGGATTGAAGCCGATTTCGTCTAAAAGCTTGGCACCGCCAACACCCAACAAAATAAACTGGGCTACTTTGGTTGCTACGTTGGCATCATATAAACGATGAGTTATAGTTTGCGAAACATAATCGTTCTCCGGTATGTCAGTAGTCATTAAAAAAAGCGGAGCCGAATTAAAGGTTTGAGGTGGCAGGTAAAGTACTTTCACCCATACAGGATGTTCATGAATAATAATCTCGAATTTAATTCCTGTATCTTCTAAAAAACTATAGTGTTTTTCCATCCAGGTCACCTGTAAGGTTTGATCCTGATTACGGGCCTGGTCATAATAACCATACTTCCATAAAATACCTACTGCAACAAGGTTTTGCCTTAATTCAAAAGCACTTCGTAAATGCGAACCTGATAAAAATCCGAGCCCCCCACTATAAATTTTTAACGGCTGATGAATTGCAAATTCCATTGAAAAATAAGCCACTCTCTTGGTATAACGTTCGTCAATTGAGTACGGAACTTTATAAGATGTAAAATCCATTGTCTTCTTTAAATTTTGAAAAACTGCACAAATAAAAGTAAAATTTTGCCATTTGCGCTATCAAGATCTCTTCGTATTCTATTTGAAATGTTAGCTTTTCTTTTTTGCGGGTTTTGCAGGCGCCTGTTTTTTACGGGTAAATTCACCGTCAAATGCGCAATTCTGTCCCCGGCGGGAACCACAGCCTTCGAGTTCTAATAGTTTCACCTTAGAACCATTAAAATTGAGTTGTAAAATACAAGGGTCACCAGCTTGTTGATATACAGCAGTCGTTGGCGATGTGATAGTAGCGTCACCTTTTATCTCTCCATTGCATTCAGTACCGTTTTCAATGTGAATAAACACGGTTAAAAAATTTCGCTTTCGTCCATCTCGTATTGATACAATATTTTTTTTGTCCTTTGAATAGTCTCCCGCAAGTTTATGTGTCTTTGCTAAGGTGTCTATTGGGTTCACTAACACGAGGCTTTTTTCATCTAACAGATCTGTCATAACCAACACAAAGTTTTTTGCTTCCTTATCATATACATAAACATCTTTCCCTTCCGCATTTACCTCATTAGGCTGTTTGCGAAAAACACTTCGCGTGATAGAAAATGATTTATCAATGCTGCTTACTTGTGTTGTGGCGGGATCGGTATCTGGTATTAAAAATGGAAAACTCGCGGTGAATTGGTTATCCTTATCAAAAATCAAAAGAAAGGCAGCTTTTTTACGAGGGCTCTGTATTTTCACAATAAAATAATGCCCTCCTTCGGGTGTTTCAATTTTCCATAATGGGACATTTTTTACCCGAACTCCCTTCCCAAAAATTTTGCCTAATGTACTATCAGGGAGTAAATCGGAAAAACTAGTTCCTTTTATAGATGATGTATCCTTATTTTTTAAAAAAAGTGTATCACTCAATTGAAAATTAAGCGAGGCATTTTTAAATAAAGCGGCAAACTGATCATAACTCTCTTCGCTTTCTTCTTCGGCTGATTTTTTATCGCTGCAGGCCAAAAAGCAGGCAAGCAGTAAAAAAATCAATGGACGATAGATAGGCATATTTAATGTAAAAAAAAGAAAAACAATCAATATACAGGCCAGAAATTATTTTGTTTACTTGTAAATATTTTTTAGGTTTGTCTAAATTTTTTATTAGATGACCTTCATATTTTCTCAAAGTGAAGAAAATTACCTTAAAACAATCTTCCATTTGCAGGTAGGTACTGAAGCAGTTACTACAAATGCTCTGGCAGAAAAACTACAAACACGACCAGCGTCAGTAACAGATATGATGAAGAAGCTCAATGCTAAAAAATTGCTTCATTATAAGCCTTACTACGGATTTTATTTGAGTACAGAAGGAAAAAAAATTGCGTTGAATGTTATTCGCCGACACCGCCTGTGGGAATTTTTTTTGGCAGAAAAATTAAAATTTTCATGGAATGAAGTGCATGAAGTAGCAGAAGAGCTCGAACATGTGAGCAGTAAAAAATTAATTGACAAATTGGATGAATACCTTGGTTTCCCACATTGTGACCCACATGGGGACCCTATCCCCGATAGCAAGGGTAAAATGAAGACTTTTAATGAAGTTCCGCTTACTGACTTACCATTGAACCAACCTGCAGAAGTTAGACGTGTGGCCAACCAATCTTCAGAAATGCTTGAACTGTTACAGCATAAAAATATTGGCATTGGAAGTCGGCTTGAGGCAAAAAAAATTTTTGATTTTGATCATTCTATCGAGATAAAAATTAAATCCACCGCAATCACTATAAGCGAACAGCTCGCTAAAAATATTCTTGTTAGTTATGAATTATAAACCAAATGCTGATGCCTCGCTCAGTGAAGTGCACCAAAGCGTTGATACAACCAATATAAAGAAAGCGGGCTGGAGAAGAATGCTCTCGTTTTTTGGCCCTGCTTATCTGGTAAGTGTAGGTTATATGGACCCAGGAAACTGGGCGACGGATCTAGCAGGCGGAAGTCAATTTGGTTATTCACTCATCTGGGTATTATTAATGAGCAACCTTATGGCTTTGCTTTTACAAAGTTTATGTGCCAGGCTGGGCATTGTTCGCGGTAGAGACCTGGCACAAGCCAACAGAGAAACCTATCCAAAAACTGTTAATTTCTTTTTATACATTTTAGCAGAAATAGCCATTGCCGCCACAGATCTTGCAGAAGTTTTGGGTATGGCTATAGGTATACAGTTGCTCACAGGCATACCTTTGTTATGGGCAGTATTAATTACTGTTTTTGATACATTTTTATTTCTTCTCCTGCAACGTTTAGGTATCAGGAAAATGGAAGCTTTTATAATTTGCCTGGTTGCCATTATTGGCCTTTCCTTTCTCATAGAAATTATTTTAGCAAAACCAGACCTGGGTGAAGTAGTAAAGGGCTTTAGACCACATATAGAAAACGAAACGGCACTTTATATTGCCATTGGTATAATAGGCGCAACAGTTATGCCGCATAACTTATACCTGCATTCTGCATTGGTACAGACAAGAAAAATAAAGCGTGATATTCCCGGGATAAAAAGAGCATTAAAACTGAATTTCCTTGATAGCGCAGTGGCGCTTAACCTGGCTTTTTTTGTAAATGCAGCTATTTTGGTATTAGCTGCCTCTGCTTTTTATTATAAAGGGCGGACAGATGTGGCGGAAATAAAAGTGGCGCATGAGTTATTACAAGATATGCTCGGGTCCAAGCTTGCACCGACACTTTTTGCAATTGCTCTAATTGCTTCGGGACAGAGTTCTACGATAACGGGTACATTGGCGGGACAAATTGTAATGGAAGGTTACCTGCGGCTTCGAATAAATCCCTGGATACGAAGATTGCTTACAAGAGTCATTGCTATTATTCCTGCGGTTATTGTTATTTTAATTAATGGTGAAAATAATATCGATAGTCTTTTAGTATTAAGCCAGGTTATTTTAAGTATGCAGCTTGGGTTTGCTATAATTCCGTTAATACATTTTGTGAGTGATAAAAGAACTATGGGTGCTTTTGTTATCAAACCAATTGTGCAGGTATTGGCCTGGACCGTCACAGTGATTCTGGTTTATCTTAATCTTAGAATGCTTTTTGGACAAGCTTCAGCTTATTTTGAACAAAGCGACAATGTATTTTGGAAAGGGGTTATAATGCTGGGAGGACTGATGTTTGTTGTTTTGCTCTTATGTTCTATGATATATCCTCTTATCAAAAGAAAACCAAGAGAAGCTTCGTTACACGGAGAAAATAAAATATCTCTTACCAACCTGACAGCTCCTAGTTATAAACGTATTGCTATAGCACTTGACTTTAGTACACGTGATACCCAATTGATTGCTCATGCAATAAGCCAATCGAGAGCGGATACAAAACTCATCCTGATTCATATTGTGGAAAGTGTGCCGGCCAAGATGCTCGAAATGGAAAGCGATGATTTTGAAACCAGGACCGACCAGAATAAATTAGACGACTATGTTGCGCTTTTGGAACAACAAGGTATAAAAGCAGAAAGCCATTTAGGTTTTAAAAGACGGAACAAAGAAATCGTTCGTATTGTAAAAGCAACCCAGGCAGATCTTTTGATAATTGGTGCCCATGGCCACAGCGGAATAAAAGATTGGTTATATGGCGCTACTATTGATTCTGTTCGCCACCAATTAAAAATACCCGTACTGATTATAACCGCTGATACTAGATAGGTTGCTTTTTAACCTTTACCAAATGTTTGAAACGGCTGAAGGTTTCCGGTTGGATATTT
>Ga0173480_10000581_pt1 | contig 12398 bp, 14 predicted proteins | sample NitcycUS209509C1_FD_122622 | JGI IMG/M metagenome (GOLD analysis project Ga0173480, IMG submission 122622) | Soil microbial communities from Arlington Agricultural Research Station in Wisconsin, USA - Nitrogen cycling UWRJ-S209-509C-1 (version... | ecosystem: Environmental > Terrestrial > Soil... | reverse complement strand
CCGTCCGCTCATCCAGACGGCGATCGCGCCGCCAACCAGCGCCATAGGCAGCAGGAAGAAGGTCAATAGAGCGGGCCGGAAGCTACCGAAGGCGATCTGCAGTAGCAACAAGATCGCCACAGCAGCCGCGACGCCGAACGCGAGCAGTGTGTCTTCTGCGGCGTCGAGCTCAGTGGACTCCCCCGATCACCTCGGCGTGGTAGCCCAGCGGGAAGGCGACTCCTTCCAACCGCTTCTCGACGTCGTCAACCACCTCGTGCAGCGGGCGACCCGCGACGTTGGCGCCGACATCGATGCGCCGCGACTGATTGGCGCGCTCGATGGCGTTCGGCGTTGGACCCATAGTGACCGTGGCAACGTCCTTCAGCTGGACCCGACGACCCGACGGAGTGTCTAGCTGCATGTTTGCCACGTCGGTGACGCTGTCGCGTGCGGACGGGATCGCCGTCACATGCAGCATCAAGGTGCGCATTCCGCAAAGATAAATTTAGTTCGCCAAACTTTGGATTTGGAAATTTAGTTTGTCAAACTTTGGATTTTGGCGTTTAGCGAGATCAACAATCGTCTTTAGGCAGGCGAGTTGATCCCGAATCGCCCCTCGCCACCAGGCCACGGTGTGCTGCCGGGCGGAATCGTCGCCGACACCCATCGCGTCAATACCGAGGGCTCGGCAGGTCGCCACCGCGCGGACGAGATGGTAGCTCTGAGTTACGACGGTCAATTGTGAGAGATTCAAGATTCGCTTTGCCCGCAGACAAGACTCGTAGGTGTCAAACCCTCCAGGGTCAACAATCACCTTCTCGGTAGGCAAGCCGGCCTTAATCAAGTAATTGCGCATGGCGACCGGCTCATCGAACTCCGGCGCCAGATGATCGCCCGACACAATGATCATCTCAACCAATCCGGCGTCATAGAGGCGCTTGGCAAGATCAAGACGGGCCGTCAGGAAGGCCGACGGTGTGCCGTCTGGGTTGACCTTCGCGCCGAGCACGAGGGCCACTGGTGCGCCGGGTACGTCTGATTCGGCATAGATGTAGCCGGACGCTTTCGACCGTACGAACGCGACAGCGCCTGCCACGGCGGCAAGCCCGGTGACCCCGGTGCCAGCCAGCAGCCAGGACCACGGCTCCCACCACCACTTCCCGGAACTGGTCGGCGCTGGCACTCCCCAAGGCTAAGGGCGTGAGAACACTCGACGAAGAAATCTCGCAGCTGCGAGCGTCGGTATTGCTCGAGCAGCTCACAAATGTCAGAGGTGCCGCCCAGACTGATGTTGTGATGGCGACAACAGGCTTGACCACTACAACGACAGAGCTACCCATCGTGGGCCCATTCGATCTGCGCGAGATCGCTATGATGGGGTTCGGGCATCGCGATGAGCGCAGCTTCGACGGCGTGATGCGGATGGCGTTATGCCTGGACGGCGACTATGAACGCCAGGTCGGTGTGGCGGCCCAGCAGTTCGGGGATCGGCTCGAGTTGCAGGTGCAGTCACTGGGCGATCCGCTAAGCGACACCGAAGCCGGAGCACTACGCAAGCAAGTTGCCAGAGTTATATCGCTTGATCACGATGGCGAGGCATTCCATCAGTTATGTCTGTCCGATCCAGTACTGGCGCGAATCCATCTGAAGGCACCTGGATTCCGACCAGCTTTGTTTTACTCACCGTACGAGGCTGCGCTCTGGTCGATCATTAGCGCGCGTCGAGCACGCAGCCAGGGAATCACGCTGCGCGCCAGGATGTCGGAGCTGTATGGAGCGAACTTCGAGCTGTCAGGAACCCGGACGCTTTGTGTACCCACCCCGAGCGCGCTGCTCGAGATTGAGTCGGTGCCTGGATTGCCGGCAGATCGAATTCCGCGGCTGCATGCTGTGGCTCAGGCTGCGCAACGCGGCGTACTAAATGCGGATCGCTTGCGCGCAATGGCTCCCGAGGATGCCCAAGCCGAGTTGCAGCGACTGCCTGGCATCGGCCCCTTCTACAGCTCGTTGATCGTCATCAGAGCCTGCGGACATGCCGACGCACCCACCCTAGGAGAGCCTCGATCTCGGGCGGCGATCCAGCAGGCGTACGGCATTGATCATGAGCTCAGTGATGCCGAGCTCCTTGATTTGGCCGAGAGCTGGCGACCTTGGAGGACTTGGGTTTCGGTCATGATGCGGGCGCTCGGCGCTTAATTTCCGGAGCTGCTCGCGCATCGCGCGCTGAGAATCCGCCTAATTCGTCCTCGCTCGCAGAGGAAAAGCGTCTCTGCTCCCTCCTCCTCAGCACGGCGGGCGCGCGATTTCCGACGCTCGCAGCTTGAACGACACGGCACAATGAGGCCGTGCCGGAGGGAGACACCGTCTGGCGGGCATGCCGGCGACTGAACGAGGTGCTTGCTGGCGAGGTGCTGGCCAGATCGGAATTCCGTGTCCCGTCTCTTGCGACAACAGATCTGACCGGCGTTGGCGTACGCGAAGTGATCTCCCGAGGCAAGCACCAGCTCTTCCGGTTCAGCAACGACTTCACACTGCACACCCATTTCAAGATGGACGGCGCCTGGAGGATCTATCCACACGGCCGGCGTTGGAGTGGCGGACCGACCTTTGAAATCCGGGCCATGCTCGCGACCAGTGATCATGATGCCGTCGGCTACCGGTTACCGATCGTCGAACTTATTCCGACAGCGTCGGAGGACACCGTTGTCGGACATCTCGGGCCTGACCTGCTTGGGTCTGATTGGGATCCTGATGAAGCGGTCAGGCGGCTCACCGCTCAGCTTGATCGCACCATTGGTGAAGCCCTGCTGGATCAGCGAAACCTCGCTGGACTTGGAACTTTCTATCGAGCAGAGCTGCTCTTCCTCCAGGGCGTTCATCCGCACAGACCCGTCGGCGAGGTCAAGAACCTGCGGCGCCTAGTCGAACGGGGTCAGCAGCTACTTCAGGCCAACCGTTGGCGAGCAGAGCAGTCAACTACGGGTGATCTGCGCCCTGGTCGACGCGCCTATGTCTACCACCGAGCGGGACAGCCCTGCCGACGCTGCGGCACCCTGATCCGTTTTGAGGAACTCGGACCTGCCGGGGAAGAACGGCATAGCTATTGGTGCCCGAATTGCCAGCCCGGTCCATAGCGGAGCATCATACTGTCCTCGTGCAAGACGTGGTCCGGGCGGCGCATCAGGCGATGCTGGAGCGGGACTGGGAGGCGTTGCGTCTGATGCTGCATCCCTATGTGCACTGGACGGCGGCCGATGGTTCACGGCTACGTGGACGGACCAAGGTCATGGATCGGTTGCAGAATGCGGCGCCGCCGGCCGAGCCCTGTGGAGCTGCGCGATGGCCAGATCTACCGCTGGCAGGAGCCGGCTAATGACTAGAAACTTATGAATAGCTGCATCAGGTGTCGGGCGTCATTTCGATCTATAGGTCAGATCTATAGGGCAGTGAAATAATCTCGGCTTGTGTCTTCCCTTGCTTCGCTGCTGAGCACCCGGATCGAAGCCGTCGCCGGTATCGATCCAGAGCTCCGGTCTGCCACCAGACCACAGTTCGGCCACTACCAGTCGAATGTGGCATTGCGCCTGGCCAACAGTGAAGGCAAGCCGCCGCGTGAGCTTGCCGCGCGCCTCGTTGCCAAGCTCGAGCTTTCCGACCTGACCGAGCCGCCCGAGATCGCTGGCCCCGGCTTCATCAACTTTCGGCTCCGTACCGACGTCTTGGCCCAAGCGGCTACTGATCAGCTCGCCGATCCGCATTTAGGAGTGTCGCAGACCTCCAATCCTCAAGTCGTGGTGATCGACTACTCGGCCCCGAATGTGGCCAAGCAAATGCATGTTGGACATCTGCGCTCAACCGTGATCGGCGATTGCTTGCGTCGCGTTCTTTCTACGCTCGGTCACACGGTGATCGCGCAAAACCACATTGGCGACTGGGGCACCCAATTCGGAATGCTGGTGGAGCAGATCCTGGACGAAGGTATTGACGCTTCGACATTGACCCTGCCGGAGGCAGAAGCACTCTACGCCCGCGCCAGCTCCCACTTCCGCACCGATCAGGACTTCGCGGACCGTGCCCGGCGTCGCGTCGTTGCCCTGCAGTCCGGTGACGAGGAGACTCGGCACATTTGGCATCAGTTGATCAACGTCTCACTGGCCGGGTTTAATGAGGCGTACGCCCGGTTGGGCGTATTGCTCACCGATGATGATCTTGCTGGCGAGTCGATGTATAACGATGATCTCCCGGAGGTTGTCGCCGAGCTGGAGCGCACCGGTATCACTGTCATTGACGATGGCGCTCTGTGCGTCTTCGTCGAAGGCTTTGCTGCGCCCATGATCGTTCGGAAGACCGATGGCGGTTTCGGTTACTCTGCGACAGATCTGGCGGCGATCAGGCATCGGGTACGCGACCTGCATGCCGATCGGATCATCTATGTGGTGGACGCGCGGCAATCTGATCATTTCGACCTGGTATTCGCCGTAGCCCGCAAGGCTGGGTTCTTGCCCGACGACGTGATCACCGAGCATGTCGCGTTTGGCACTGTGCTTGGTACCGATGGCAAGCCGTTCAAGACTCGCGCGGGTACGGCAGTGACGCTCAATACGTTGTTGGACGCTGCCGAGGACCAGGCTGCACCGCCAGTAGCGCTCGCAGCGATCAAATACGCCGACCTGTCCAATGGCCTGAGCAAGGATTACATCTTTGATGTCGGCCGGATGGTGCAGACAACCGGCAACACCGGCCCTTATCTGCAGTACGCCCATGCTCGCGTGACCCAGGTGCTGCGCAAGGCCACTGCACGCGGCTATGGCGAGCAGTCGAAGGTCCTGGTGCTCGAGGAGCCGGCAGAGCAAACGCTGGCCTTGCTGCTGACTCGATTCGGCGATGTCGTCGAGGATGTCGGATCTACTCTTCAGCCGCACCGGCTCTGTAACTACCTTTACGAGTTGTCGGGGGCCTTGGCGATCTTCTACGAGCAGTGTCCGGTACTGCAGTCCTCGGGTGCCGTCCGAGACTCGCGACTCGCGTTGTGCTTGGCCACCAAGCGCGTACTCGCTTCGGGTCTCACCATGCTCGGAATCGAGGCCCTGGAGCGCATGTAGCACCGACCGGTAGTTTTCCCCACGGCCCCGCCTCGCTGACGAAACCTACGTTTACGTAGGTTGCATTCGGTCTGCACAGGTTGCAACCTGTGCAGACCGTCAGCAACCTGTGCAGAGCTCTTGATGGCTGTTCGTCAGTGCCATACCGAGGGGCCACAGCCGTCCAAAAAGGTGCCCGACTTATCCACAGATTTCGCAATGGGTGGTTACGGGAAGGCTGCTCGCACCTCCAGGGTTGCTGGCATGAATACGAACTTGGGACATTTGCTCCGCTCCAACGGCGGATTCTTTAGCCGTGCGGAAGCCATTGACTGCGGCGAGACCGACCGTACGCTCGCAACCGCCCGACGCGAGGGAGTGATCGTACGGCTCCGACGTGGCATGTATGCGCCCGCCGATCTCTATAACGCAAGCGATGACGCGGGCATGCACCTCCTGCATGCCCGGGCGGCCCTGGCGGCGCAGCAAGGCGAGGCGGCGTTGACAGGTCCGTCGGCGGCTGCGTTGCACGGCTTCGCGCTCTATCAGGAGGATCTCGCCGTTGTCCATCTGGTGCGACTTGATCACGGCTGTTCACACCGTGCGGCCAAGATCAATCACCATGTCGTGACCCAAGACATCGAAGATGATCTTGGCATCTACGACGGTGTGATGGCGATAAGTCCAGCACGGGCGGTCTGGGAAGTTGCGTGCCGGTCGAGTCTGGAGAGCGGCGTAGTGACTGCTGACTCCGCGCTACATCATGATCCGGGACTGAGGGAAGCGCTCGAGGAGCTGCAGCAGCGCTTCGCGTACTTTCCAGGATCGCGCTGCGGCCGGGCAGCAATCAAGCTGGCAGATCCGCGCGCCGATACGCCGGGAGAGTCCGTCACCAGGGTTCAGTTCCATCGACATGGCATCCCGATACCTGAGTTGCAATATCACGTTCTCGATCGTCATGGCGTGCTGGTGGGCATCTCAGACTTCTATTGGGAGGAGCAGCGCCACCTCGGTGAGTTCGACGGGAAGGTGAAGTATCAGAGGCTTCTCCGACCGGGCGAAACAGCATCGGAGTGCGTCATTCGCGAGAAGAAGCGAGAAGACGCAATGCGTGCCGATCTTCGTGGCATGAGTCGATTCATATGGTCTGAGGTCATGCCACAGAGGGCGCGTCGCACGATGGCAGATTTGGCTCACGCTCTCGACCAGTCATACCGGTTGTACGTACGTGGTCGCACCATCATTGCTAGCTGAACCGCCGCCATCAGCGGCCTGCGGCCCTACGAGCGGCTCTACCCCAGCCCGACGGTGCGAGGTCTACACAGGTTTCTGACGGTCTGCATAGGTTGCAACCTATGCAAAGCGAGCGAAACCTACGTGAACGTAGGTTTCGTCAACCGGGCTGAGGAAGTGTGTTACCTGAGCTCGTCGGGGTGGATCAGGCGGTCAGCGGCGAGCCATGCGGCACCAACGATGCCGGCCGTGTTTAGCAGCTTGGCCGGCACCACCTCGGCATTGAGCTTGAGCTTTGGGATGAACTTGTCCGAGTTCTTACTTATGCCTCCGCCGATCACAATCAAGTCCGGCCATAACAAGGCCTCAAGTCGCTCGAGGTACCGCTGCAGTCGTGGGATGTACTCCTTGAAGGAGAGACCCTCTCTCTCCCTGACGCTAGCGGCGGCTCGGGTTTCGGCGTCGTGGCCGTCGATCTCCAGATGACCTAGCTCTGAATTGGGGACTAGGACGCCGCGGTAGACGATTGCTGTGCCAATGCCGGTGCCTAACGTCACCATGATCACCAGGCCCGGATGACCTGCGGCCGCGCCGTAATGCACCTCAGCGATGCCGGCCGCGTCAGCATCATTGACCAACAAGATGTCGCGACCCAGGTGCTTCTCGAAGATCTTCTCGGCCTCGGCATCGATCCACGACTTGTCGATGTTTGCGGCGGACCGGGTCTTGCCGTGAGTCACTACGGCCGGGATCGTGACCCCGATCGGACCATCGCCGATGATCTTTGAGAAGTTGTCCACAATCTCACCGACAACCGCCGCCACGTTCTTTGGTGTTGATTTCTGCGGCGTAGTGATGCGAAGTCGCTTCGTGGTGAACTCGCCAGTTGCAAGGTCGACTGGCGCTCCCTTGATGCCGCTGCCGCCGATGTCGATGCCGAGCACAGGCGAGCTACGTACCGGTTCGTCGCTCATGCTGGGAGCCTAGCGATATCCGGCTCCCACGGGGAGTGCTTAGCTCAGACCAGAACGTCGCCAATATCGGGCGCGTAGTCCATTTCCAGCAATACGGCGATCAATTCCAGAAGTTGCTCATGTTCTGGGCTAATCGTCCTCCCATACGGGCCTCTGATGCGGGCGATGCCAACCCCGATTCTCAAGAGCGCGAGCCTGAAGTCGCTGGATGTCGTTGGCTCGATGCGGTCAAGGATCTCAATAATGTGCCGCAGTCCCGAAACCACCGGCCGATCATCGAGTTCGAAGTCGAGCAACAGCTCGGAACGGTCTTCGGCCATCGAGGTCAGAATGTCGCGCGCCGGCCGGGACGTACGCACTGCGACTGCGACGACCGTGTCCCAAAACGCCTCGAGCTCATAACTCTTGAATCTGTTGTATGTGCCAGCGATGGCGCTCAAAATCCAGAACGGTCCGAACTGGAGCGTACGCATCTCACCAGGTTCGAGGTTCACGGGTCACCGCCTTTTCCTGCGCCAACTATCCGCTCCCGGCTGTCACCAGACAAGTTTTAGCGGCCCAGCTGACGCAAGCACCAGGCGTACAGGTTCGGGTCAAATTCGTACGCGTTCGAGAAGTAGAAGCCGTAGTAGCGGCGGTAAACATCAATCCAACCGACGATGTCGCGTCCGTGCCGCTCCGTGGCGACAGCCTGCAGCCAGGCGGCATCCGCCGATGCCTCGGCGTACGGCTCAAGCTCCAGGAAGATCACCCCACCTGCCAGATCCATGAGCGGGTCAGCGTGCAGCGTGTGTGGACTGAAATCACCAATTCCGGTGACGACGGGACCCTGTGGACCTTGGCTGACGTACGCGTTTGGCGGGCATATGTCGCCGTGTACCAGAACCGGTGCCACCGAGCGCTGAGCGAGGTCGGCGTGCAGCCGGTTCCACACCTCGCTAACGCTGGGGACATCGCGTTCCAGCCGAGCTCGACTGGCCTGGAGCGGGGCCAAGAGCATGTTGCTGAGTAGCTCTCGGAGTGTGCCGAATTGCTGCGGCGCTCCATTGCCAATCAGTCGCGCAAAGCCGGGCACCGGACTCGGCAGTTGCTGCAAGCGCTCGGTCGCGTCGAGGAAACTGATCAACGCCGAACGGCGTTGGGCCATGTCGGCCTGCTGCAGCCAGTTTGAGAAGTTCCGACCCGAGAACCGCCGGTCCACGGTATAGAACCGCCCATTAAGATCGCCCATTTCCATGATCATCGGGAGCTCGAGGCCGATCTGGACGCCACGCCAGCTGTCGTAGAGGGAGCTCAACTGATCAGCCGTACGCCCTGGCGCGGCCCGATAGATCCTCAGCACCCGCTCATGATCAACAGCGAATACCTCACTCTCGCCTCCGGAGCCCAGCAATTGATCACGACCGATGCCGAACCTCGCCAACAGCTCGGTTCCGCCTTCATGATCATCGCTGCGCACCATATCGACCGCACGATGCTCTCGCTCTGCAGCGCGGGCGGCTCGGGCCCGATCCAGCTGGCTTAGCGCCAATTCGCGAGCAGCGTGGTCGTCAAGCTGGTGAGCGAGGGCGTTCACTGGGCCCCGTGGTGTGTGAACATGGACGTCGGCCAGCCGGAGCAATCGTTGCAACGGACCCTGTTCGATGCGTACGGACTGGGTCTTGGCATGCGGCACTACGTCGCGAACGTCGGTGAACCAGCCATGTTCGGTGATCAAGGTGCGGTCATCCCAGCCGTAGCGCAGTGTCCAAAAATCGAACCACCGCAGCCATCGAGCGCGTTTGGGCGCAGGATGGAGTTCAATCTCATCAAGATCGAAACCCGGCAGTACGCGTGCCAGAGCAAGCTCAACCTCATCGAGGCTGGCGACTGGCAGCAGCACGCTGGACGCGGTCGACTCACTGTTGTCGCCGTCCTCGTGGGCGTGTCCCAGGATGTCGATGTCAACCCGATACCAGCCCAGTGGTTTCCAGAGCAGCGGCTGGCTGGTCTTGACACCTTGTACGCGGTTGATCGGCACCGACTGGCTCGTCAGGTTGGTCAGGCCGCGGGTGATCCGAAGTCCGCGTGGCGACTCGGCCAAGGTGAAGTTGAACATTCCGATCACCCGTCGCCAGATCAGCGACAGCATGCCGATAAGCAACGGAATCAACGCGCCCAGTGCGAGTGGGAGCATCTCAAAAGCGGTAGTTCCGACCAGAATGATGATCGAAATGGCTGCCGGGATCAGCCACTCCGTTGAGAGCAGGAAGCTCACAATGAGCCGTTGCGGCGAGACTCGGACGAGCGGCTGATCGGCTACTCCGAGGTCGGTGAAGACGCTCGCCACTGATTGTTGATCAAGATCGCGAATGCTCGCCTGGTAGCCGTGGGCGCGGGTAAGCAGATAGTCGCGGAATCGAGAGGCCTTGCTGCGGGTCAGATAGCGCAACTTGGTGGTGCTGTTACCCGCATCGAGGCGCAGCTCTGCTAGTCCAAAGATCCGCGCTGCCAGCGGCTGCACAATGTCGACGGACTGCAGCCGCTCGAAAGGGATCTTCGTTGATTTCTTGAAGATTGCGCCGGTGTCGATGCGTAGTTCCTCATCGTCGATGACGAATCGGGTGAAGTACCAGGAAATGAAGCCGGCAATGGCTGCGAGCAGCACGACGACGGCCAGGACCGGCAGGATCCAGAGCAGGCCTCTAAGTTCGAACTGATTTTCACCGGCGTTGGTAACGATTTCCCGGCCCCAGCCGATAGCGATGGCAACGAACACCAACCAACCGCGGACGAACGGGGTCAATGGATGCGGCCGCTCGGTTGGCTTGAGCGGTCCGGCCGTCGCAGGGGGCGGACCGGGTTCGGTGCGTATATCCGGTTCGGCAGATGAGGTGCGCTGCGGCTGCGAGGCGCTCATAACCCTGAAGCGTGTGCTTCGCCGAGTTCGGTCAGCCGGTCTCGCAGCCGTGTGGCCTCCTCCGGAGTGAGCCCAGGGATGCGTGCACCAGTCTCGGGGCTGGCCGTCTTCAACGTGACCGATGCAAGACCGAAGGCGCGTTCTAGAGGCCCGGACTCGACCTCGACCAGTTGCATGCGACCGTACGGGACCGCTATCAAGTTTCGGAACATGACGCCGTGGGTGATGTAGAGATCGTCCTCTCGTTCCACATAGCCCCAGGAACGCCAGCTGCGGGTGACGAATGCCAACCTGATGATCACGATCACTATCGCGGCGGCCCAGATGAAACCAGAGATCCACCACTTGCCTGAGGTGACTCCGACGATCACCGCTGGAATCGTGAAGAGGATGGGTGGAACGACCAGGCTGGTCAGAATCCGCATCGAGCGGTACTTCGGGGACAGCCGCTTCCATGCGTACGCCGGGGGTGCAAACAGTTCTTCCATAGCAAGGTTCAGGCTACGTGCCGCGTCCATGTTTACGGCTTAACGGCCGCGCACGGGGCGTTGGGTGTGGGCGTCGGCAATCGCGCACCACCGTGCTGAGGAGGAGCGAGCGGACACGCTTTTCGTCTGCGAGCGACAACGAAGTAGGCGGATTCCACGCGCGATGCGCGTACGCCCCCCAAAAAAGGTGCGCGGCCGTTTACTGCCTTGGTTGCACTCTGACAAGCTGTTCGCAGATCCGACTCCTTCGTCGCCTGCGTTCCACGCACCATCCGACAGGGGCCGGACCCGCAAGCTCCTGCAGTCGTCGGAGCGAACAGCTCGTCATAGTGACTTGGGCTTCGTGGTCGCTTTGCGGCCTCGTACCGACACGCCGCCAAACAACGCTACTCCCTTAATCACCAGAGTTGGTGCCCCTGGCACCGGGCCACCGATATCGCGGACGTCGGTACCACCGAAGATTCCCGCAGTGTGATCTTGCACCTCAATGCCTTCCGGCACTTTCATGTCGAGTCCACCGAAGCACCAGAAACCTGAAATCTCCACCATGGGGGCTTCGAAGATCGCATCGCGAAGATCGAGATCCATGCCGCCGAAGAGGGCGAACGCCTGAATCTTCTTACGGACTCGCCACTTGCCGGTGCGAGTAACGCCGCCGAAGATCGCAATCATCTTGTCGGGCTGGACGTCCTGTCCAGTGGCGTCGATCGTGTAACGGCTCGCGGATTGCTGGGCAGCGACCGGCGCGGGTGAGCCGACAACGACAAGATCGCGGGTGATCGGGATGAGGTCGTCGAAGGTTTTGGCTGCCATCAATTGGTCGACTCGCTCATCGTGCTCCTCGCGGGTCAGCCGGCCCTCGGCGTACGCAGTGCTCAGCAAGGTGGCCACCTGGTCGCGGTCGGCATCTGACGCGCGCAGGTTGCCTCCGGCTACGGGGCCAACATTGTTAGGTTCTGGGGCGCGATCGGTCATGGTCTCAAGCTAGTCCGGCCTCGCTGATTGGGCCCAGAGCTCGTCGATGCTTCCAGGGCCGCCTCAGGCGACCTCAGGGGATTCCCGGACTATCAAAAGCGGCGGAGGTGCCTAACCGAGTTTCTAACCGGACGTTCACCCGCGTGAGGGCGGCAACCCGACGTCAAAGACATTGCCTTCGGGATCGGTCATAGTGGTCCATCTCGTCCCGTACTCATCGAAATCAGCGACCTTCGTCGCGCCCAGGGCAATCGCCCGCTCCACCTCCGCCTGAATATCGGTTGCCACCAGGTCGAGGTGCACTCGGTTCTTGCCCTGACGGGGTTCGGGTACCGCCAGGAACATCAGCGCAGGGAAGCTGCGGTCCTCAGACGCCGGGATCATCGCAAAGAACTGGTTGGCGCCGTCCAGGACGGGGCGCTCCAGTAACGCCGACCAGAAGCTGGCGATGTCGTCAGCGCGTTGGGAATCGATGACGACCTGGCCAAACCCGAGTGTCATGTGGGTCCTTCCTTTGTCTTGAGGCGAGTGACGGTACGCAGGAGCACATCCCAATGGCCTGCATTTTCGAAAGAAGAGGTGCAGTTGGTCAGAACGGATAGCGCTCGATGGATCCCTGCGCGGTAATCCAACGGGTCTCGGTGAACGCTTCGGCGTTGGCCTCGAAGCCGCCGAACCGAGCGCCGGTGCCAGAGGCGGCAACACCGCCGAACGGGGCCACCGCTTCATCGTCGACTGTCTGGTCGTTGATGTGCACGATGCCGCT
>Ga0173480_10000580_pt1 | contig 12408 bp, 8 predicted proteins | sample NitcycUS209509C1_FD_122622 | JGI IMG/M metagenome (GOLD analysis project Ga0173480, IMG submission 122622) | Soil microbial communities from Arlington Agricultural Research Station in Wisconsin, USA - Nitrogen cycling UWRJ-S209-509C-1 (version... | ecosystem: Environmental > Terrestrial > Soil >... | reverse complement strand
CTCGCCGTCGTGAGCGGTGGCCCCGTCTACAGAAGAGACGACGACGTCACCCACTCGCCGATGTTCCACCAGATCGAGGGTTTCCTCGTCGACGAACGGACGAGCTTCGCCGAGCTAAAGGGCGTCTTGAGCGAATTCGCGCGCCGCCTGTACGGCCCGGACTGCAAGACGCGCTTTCGCCCGAGCTATTTTCCGTTCGTCGAGCCCGGCGCCGAAATGGACGTAACGTGCGTTTTTTGCCGCCCGGACGACGGCTCGCGCGCAACGTGCCGCGTCTGCAAATCGAGCGGCTGGCTCGAGGTGCTCGGCTCCGGAATGATTCACCCCGAAGTGTTTCGACATTGCGGGATCGACTCCGAGCGCTACCGCGGCTTCGCGTTCGGCCTCGGCGTCGATCGCCTCGCGATGCTTCGCTACGGCATTCCGGACATCCGGCTGCTGTTCGAAAACGATCCGCGCTTCCTCAATCAGTTTTAGGGCTTTCTCCCCAGCCCCGAAAACGTCTCTATCGACTCGGCACGCTCATGCCGGCGCCGCTATGCCCGTTCATGGGGGGTATGATCTCGGAAGTTTTTAGCCCACCATTCGCGACACCAAAGTCAGGGATTGGCGGCACACGTTGTGCCCCTTGCCTCGCAAACCTTGCGGTCTTAGCTACCCGCGTTGACAGAGTTCGGCCGGCGTCGGGTACTTGATCCTGACGGGAGCGGCAGTCGGGAATGACTGCATCTCCTCGCATGTTTCAGCCCTACGGCAACCTGCGGCTTCCTCGGCCGCAATCTGCCGGCTCTGTCAGAATCCCGCTACACGCCTCGAGCTGAATCTAAAGCCCGGTTTCACGCGTAGATACGAGGGACCGGATCTATTGCCATGCCTACCCGCTCCGCGCAACCTACCTCCTCTCGGCCCGCACCCGCCGCGGCCCCCCACCAAGGGCATCACCCAAGCCCCCCGGCCCCCCGTCCCGGCCGCTTGACCGGGCCGGCGGTCAGCCCCAGTGATCCGAAGGCGGCTCGAATTTTGCAGAAGGGTTTCGCATCGGAGTCCTCAATGAGAACCCAATCAGCATCCGCGAGTGGTCTCAAGTCTTCCAAGGATCGCGCCCCCCAGAGCGCGCCTGCCTCCAGCGCGAGCCCGGTCTCGAGCGCCGGCCCGAATAGCCAGGGCGCGGACACGAGCGAGTACACGGAAGAGAGCGAAGAGACGCGCGTCCGCGCCACCCCAGGCGCCCGCACCTCGGACGCGCCGGAGAGCTCGGCTGAGATGTTCACCGAGACGGGTGAGACGTTCGTCCCAGAGTCGGACGCCGCGACCGACTCGATGCTCTCCCGCTACTTCCGCGACATGGCCACGCACCAGGTCATGGGCCCGGACGAGGAGCTCTCGGCTGCCCAGGCCGTCGAGCAGGCGGAGATCATGCACTGGACCGCCCTTCTGAACTACGTCCCCACAGCCGAGCTGATGTTCGAGCAGCTCGAGAAGGACGTGCAGACGCTCGCCCCGGAGGAGCGTCCCGAGCTCCCGCAGCTGCTCGAGCTCCGCAAGCTCGCCAAGACCTACAAGAAGCAGCGCTCGAAGCTCAACGCGGATCAGATGCGCACTTGGTGCGATCTCTCTGCGGCGCTCGGTCGTGAGGTTCGGCTCCCCGATTCGGATCGCATCTGGATGGCGAACGCCGAGCGCATCTCGCGCTGTGAGGGCGTCGAAGGCGGCGACGAGATGGTCGTCCCGGAAGCGACGCCGGATACACCCGCGTACCGCCGCTACCTCGCGCGCGTTCGCGAGACCGATCGCACGCAGCGCCGCGCGAAGAACCGCTTCGTCAAAGCGAACCTCCGCTTGGTGGTGAGCATCGCGCGCCGCTACAACCGCGGCCGCCTCCCGCTGATCGATCTGATCCAGGAAGGCAACATCGGTCTGATGAAGGCCGTGGAGCGCTTCGATCACACGCGCGGCTACCGCTTCTCGACCTACGCCTCGTGGTGGATCCGTCACGCGATCAGCCGGGCCTTGGCCGACAAGGGCCGGGCGGTGCGCATTCCCGTGCACATGCTCGACACGTACAACCGCGTCTCGCGCGCCACGCAGACGATCATCGCGCGCACGGGGCGTGAGCCTTCGATCGAGGAGCTCGAGAAGGAGACGGGCGTTCCCCGCGACAAGCTCGACAAGGTGAAGGATCTCTACGCGGACACCCCGTTCTCTCTCGATCGCCCCGTCGGCGACGAAGACGGTCGCCGCTTCATCGACTTCCTCGTCGAAGAGAACATGCTCTCGCCGTACGACAACCTCGCGAACCAGAAATGGGCCGAGGAAGTGCAGCGCTTGCTCGGCACGCTCACGCCGATCGAGTCGCGAATCATTCGTTGGCGCTTCGGCCTCGACAACGAGGACGAGCTCACGCTCAAAGAGATCGGCGACAAGTACAACCTGTCGCGCGAGCGCATCCGCCAGCTGCAAGAGCAGGCGATCGGCAAGATCCGCAAGCAGATGCGGGACTTCTGACGCGCGCGTCGCCGCGGCCTTCGGGTCGCGGCGACGATGCGTCGGAATCGCTGACCGCGGGGGGCCGAGCCCCGGCGCGGAAAGCCACAGCTTGAACGTCGCCGAACCGGGCCGTAGCGGACCCCTACCCTCCCCCGGGTAGCCGCCCGACGCTACGGTCTCCGGGGCGAGGCGTTTCGGTGAAAACCTAGTTATTCTAGGTAGTTATCACCGTTTCCGCCGATGTCATTTACATTTGTGGGTCTTCGGCGCATAAGGGCGCGCGTCGGAAATAGCCATTTCTGGCGCAGAACGGGCACCTAGCCGCCCGAAAGCGCCCGCTGCCCGATCCCCAGTCGGGCGACGACCACGCCTCCCCGATCTGCCTCGGACCTCGATGAATCTCTTCGTATTCCCGCGCTGGGCGAACAAGACAAGAGCGCTAGCGGGCCTCGTCCTCGGAGGCGCCCCCGTCTACCTCACCTTCCTCATCTGGTACGGCGCGTCGCCCAAGACGACCGACGTGGGGTACGAGCCGCAGCAGCCGGTCCCCTATAGCCATGCCCTGCACGCCGGGCAGCTGGGTCTCGACTGCCGCTACTGTCACAACACCGTCGAGCAGGCGGCCGTCGCGGCGATCCCCGCGACCGACACGTGCATGAACTGCCACGCGCGCGTTCACACGAAGAGCGAGAAGCTCGCCCCCGTCCGGGAGAGCCACGAGACGAACAACCCGGTGGAGTGGATCAAGGTCCACGACTTGCCGGACTACGTCTATTTCAACCACAGCGCGCACGTCACGCGCGGCGTCGGTTGCGTCACCTGCCACGGCCGCATCGACCAGATGGAAGAGGTGTCCCAGCGCGAGCCGCTCAGCATGGGCTGGTGCCTCGACTGCCACCGCGCACCTGAAAAGAACCTGCGTCCGCCGGAGGAGGTCACCAACATGACCTGGTCTCCGCCAGACGGCGCCGATCCCGTCGAGTACGGAAAGATGCTGCGCGCGAAGAACAACCTCAACCCTCCGACGGACTGCTCGACATGTCATCGCTGAAGAAGAAAGCCCTGCCCATGCTCGCGCAAGGCGCCGAGCCCGCCGGGGCCGGTGCCGAGCCCGCGCCCACCGCAGGCAGCGCCCGTCCGCGTTTTTGGCGCAGCTTCGCCGAGCTCGACAACACGCCGGAGTTCCGCGCCTCGCTCGAGCGCGAGTTTGCGGCTCCGCCCGCCGACGTGCCGCCGAACGCTCCGGAGCGCCGCCGCTTCATGCAGCTCATGGGCGCTTCGCTCGGCCTCGCGGGCGTCGGCTGCCGCTGGCAGGAAGACAAGATGCTCCCCCTCACGCGGCGGCCCGAGGGCACGATTCCGGGCAGCACGAAGCGCTACGCCACGGCCATGGAGCTCGACGGCGTCGCCGTGGGCCTCCACGCCACGAGCTACGACGGCCGCCCGATCAAGATCGAGGGCAACCCGCTGCACCCGGAGAGCCTCGGAGGCGCGAGCGCCGTCCATCAGGCAAGCGTGCTCGGCGTCTACGACCCGGACCGCAGCGACAAGCCGTGGCGCCGCGGCGCCGGTGGTGCCGCCGCTTCGGACTGGACCGCCGCGACGACGTTCCTCAACGCACACTTCGCGAAGGTCAGAGGCACGCGCGGCTACGGCTTGCGCGTCCTCGCCGAGCGCAGCTCCTCGCCGACGCTCGAGCTCTTGAAGCAGCGCTTCATGGCGGCGTTCCCGCAGGCGCGCTGGGTGACGTACGAAGCCGCATCGAGCGACGGCGCGCGCGCGGGCTCCGTGCTCGCGTTCGGCAAGCCGCACCGCGCCGTGCTCCGGCCGGAAGCGGCCCAGGTGCTCGTCACGCTCGACGCCGACCTCTTCGCGCCTGATTTCCCGGGCCACCTCGCGCTCGCGCGCAGCATCGCGAAGGGCCGCTCGCCCGACGGCGCGATGAACCGCATCTACGCGATCGAGACCGGCCACACGCTGGTCGGCACGATGGCGGATCACCGCATCGGCGTCCGCGCCGAGCAGGTGAAGACGTTCGCCGCCGCGCTCGATGCCAAGGTGAGCGCGCTCGCGAAGCCGCTCCCCGAGCTCGGCGACGCGCAGCCGCTCCCGAAGGCGGAGCTCCTGAGCGAGGCCCACGTGGCCAAGCTCCTCGACGCGCTCGCCAAGGATCTCGTCAAGAACATCGGCAAGAGCCTGGTGGTCGCGGGTCCCTCGCAGCCGGCGGAGGTGCACGCGCTCGCGCATCGCCTGAACGCGGTGCTCGGCAACGTGGGCCGCACGGTGACCTACGTCGAGGACCCGCTCGCGGGCACGACCTCGGACATCGCGGACCTGAAGCAGCTCGCGGACGAGCTCAACAAGGATCGCGTGGACACGTTGCTCGTCCTGGGCGGCAACCCCGCGTACACGGCGCCGGGCGATCTCGGCTTCGATGCCGCGCTCGGTCGTGCCAAGACCAGCATCCACCTGAGCCTCTACGACGACGAGACGTCGCAGCGCTGCACCTGGCACCTGAACGCCGCGCACTACCTCGAGAGCTGGGGCGACGCGCGCGCCTGGGACGGCACGATCTCGCTCGTGCAGCCGCTCATCGCGCCGATCTACGACGGCCGCTCGAGCATCGAGCTCTTGTCGCTGCTCCTCGGCGAGACCGCGAAGCCGCTCGACCTCGTCAAGGCGACGCACCGCGCGACGCTCCCCGACGAGCGCGCGTTCCGCAAAGCGCTCCACGACGGCGTCGTCGCGGGCAGCGCGTACCCCGTCGTCACGCCGGCACTCGTGGCGCAGAAGCCGCTCGCGCTCGATGAGCGCGCCGTCGGCGGAAAGAAGCTCCAGAACGGCCAGCTCGAGGTGACCTTCGGCCCCTGCCTGAAGGTGTACGACGGCCGCTTCGGCAACCTCGGCTGGCTACAAGAGCTGCCCGAGCCGCTCACGAAGATGACGTGGGACAATGCCGCGCTCTTCGCCCCCGCCACGGCGGAGGAGCTCGGCGTCGCCGACGGCGAGCCCGTCACGGTCACGCTCGGCGGCAAGAGCGTCACGCTGCCCGCGATGTGGGTGCCGGGCCGCGCGGAAGGCTCCGTGCACCTCGCCCTCGGCTACGGCCGCACGGCGGCGGGGCAGGTCGGCGGTCACGCGAAGACCGAGGTCACGCCGGTCGGCGCCAACGCTTACGCGCTGCGCACGGTCGCCGGCTACCAGGCCGCGACGGGTGGCAGCGCCGCACGCTCGAACGCGAGCCTGCCGCGCCTCTCGGCGACCAACGACATCTACAACATCGACAAGATCGGCCACGAAGGCGCCGAGGAACGCGCACCCGAGCTCGTGCGCGAAGCCACGCTCGCCGAGTACAAGAAGGACCCGCACTTCGTCGACACGAAGGAGGAGCCGCATCCTCCGCTCCTGAGCCTCTGGGTGCCCCCCGTCTCGTACGAGGGCCACAAGTGGGGCATGGCGATCGACCTCAACAAGTGCACGGGCTGCTCGGCGTGCATCACGGCGTGCCAGGCGGAGAACAACATCCCCGTCGTCGGCAAGACGCACGTCGCCGAAGGCCGCGAGATGCTCTGGCTGCGCGTCGATCGCTACTACCAGGGCGAGCCCGAGAGCGCGCAGGTCACCTTCCAGCCCATCCCCTGCCAGCAGTGCGAGAACGCACCCTGCGAGCAGGTCTGCCCGGTCGGCGCGACCATGCACTCGCGCGAGGGCTTGAACGACATGGTCTACAACCGCTGCATCGGCACGCGGTACTGCTCGAACAACTGCCCGTACAAGGTGCGGCGCTTCAACTTCTTCAACTACAACGTCAAAGAGATCGGCATCACCCCGTACACCCCGACCGACGACCCCAAGATGAAGGTCAAGTCGATGGTGTTCAACCCGGAGGTGACGGTTCGCTCCCGCGGCGTGATGGAGAAGTGCACGTTCTGCGTGCAGCGCATCCAGAACGCCAAGATCAAGTCGAAGAACGTGAAGCAGGGCATCCCGGACGGCACCATCCGCACGGCGTGCCAGGAGACCTGCCCCGCCGACGCGATCGTGTTCGGCGACCTGAACGACTCGGGCTCACAAGTCGCCGCCGCGCACCAGGCCCCGCGCGCCTACGCGCTGCTCGGTGGGCTCAACAACTACCCGCGAGTCCGCTACCTCGGCCGCGTCCGCAACCCGAACCCGGAGCTCGGCTGAGATGGCCGCCGCAACCGACCTGAATCCGTTCGTGCCCGCACCCGCGGGCGACAACGCCTTCGCCCGCATCACCGACAACGTCTCGCGCATCGCCGAGGCGGAGCGGCCGCCGCGCGCTTGGTACATCGCGTTCGCCGTCGCGCTCACGATGCTCACGTGCTTCCTCGGCGCGATCGGTTGGCTCGTCTGGACCGGCATCGGCGTGTGGGGCAACCAGATCCCGGTCGCCTGGGCCTTCGACATCGTCAACTTCGTTTTCTGGATCGGTATCGGCCACGCCGGCACGCTGATCAGCGCGATTCTGTTCCTGCTCCGCCAGAGCTGGCGCACCGCGATCAATCGCTTCGCCGAGGCGATGACGATCTTCGCGGTCATCTGCGCCGGCATCTTCCCCGGCATCCACATCGGTCGCCCCTGGCTGCCCTACTACATGATGCCCATCCCGAATCAGATGGACATGTGGCCGCAGTTCCGGAGCCCGCTCGAGTGGGACATCTTCGCGGTCAGCACGTACGCCACGATCTCCATCGTGTTCTGGTACATGGGCATGATTCCGGACTTCGCGACGTTCCGGGATCGCGCGACGACGTTCTGGCGCCGTCTCTCGTACGGCATCGTCGCGATGGGATGGCGCGGCTCCTCCCGCCAGTGGCACCGCTACGAGCGCGCGTACCTCCTGCTCGCCGCGCTCGCGACGCCCCTCGTGCTCAGCGTGCACTCGGTCGTCTCCTTCGACTTCGCGACCGCGCAGCTCCCCGGCTGGCACACGACGATCTTCCCGCCTTACTTCGTCGCCGGCGCCATCTTCGGCGGGTTCGCCATGGTGGTGCTGCTCGCGGTGCCCGCCCGCCAGTTCTTCGGGCTCAAGCGCATCATCCAGATCAAGCACCTCGAGCTGATGAACAAGGTGCTGATCGCGACCGGCCTGCTCGTCGGTTACGCGTACGGCATGGAGTTCTTCGTCGCCTGGTACTCGGGCAACAGCTACGAGGGCTTCACCTTCATCAACCGCGCGTTCGGCCAGTACTACTGGGCCTACTGGACGATGATCACGTGCAACGTGCTCGCGCCCCAGCTCCACTGGTTCAAGAAGATCCGGACGAGCCCGCTGGCCACCTTGCTCATCGGCATGGTGATCAACGTCGGCATGTGGTTCGAGCGCTTCGTGATCATCGCGACCTCGCTCGCGCGCGACTTCCTCCCCTCGAGCTGGAACTACTACATCCCGACGACCATCGACTACCTGACCCTCGGCGGTAGCTTCGGTCTGTTCTTCACCCTGTTCCTCCTCTTCTGCCGCTACCTCCCGATGGTCGCGATGGCGGAGGTGAAGTCGATTCACCCCTCGGCGCACGCGCACGCGGAGCACCACTGATGAGCGACGCACACGAGCCCAAGACGGAAACCGGCCCCGCGCCGCTCCACGGCATCCTGGCCGAGTACGCGACGCCGGGCGAAATCCTCGCGGCATCCCGCAAGATCCGCGACGCCGGATTCTCTCGCTGGGACACCTACACCCCGTTCCCGGTGCACGGCATCGACAAGGCCATGGGCATCCGCATGACGGTCCTGCCGTGGATCGTGCTCGGCGCCGGCCTCACCGGTCTCGCCACCGCGATCCTCCTGCAGTGGTGGACGAACGCCTGGGACTACCCCTGGCTCATCAGCGGTAAGCCCTTCTGGAGCATCCCGGCCAACGTGCCGATCATGTTCGAGCTCACGGTGCTCTTCGCCGGCATCACGACGCTCGTCGCGATGCTGGTGCTGAACAACCTGCCGTTCCCGTCGCACCCGCTCGACCACGTGCGGCGCTTCGCCCGCTCGACCGACGATCGCTTCTTCCTGTTCGTCGAAGCCGCCGACCCGAAGTTCGACGAGGACGACACGAAGACGCTGCTCGAGGGCACGCACCCGCATGCGATCGAGAACGTGCTCGAGGACCGCAAGACGCCCGACGCGCTCCCGGTCGGCATCATCTACGGCCTCGTCATCATGACGGTCGCATCGGCGGTGCCATTCGCGCTCGCCGCAAAGGCGCGCTTCACGACCTCTCGCTCGCCGCGCATCCACATCATCCAGGACATGGATTCGCAGCCGAAATACAAGGCGCAGCGCGAGAACCCCGTGTTCCCCGACGGGCGCGCGACCCGCGTCCCCGATCCCGAGACGGTCGCCGTCGGCGAGCTTCACGAGGACGACCACTTCTACCGCGGCAAGGACAACGGCGCCTGGGCGCGCACGTTCCCGCCCGGCTTCCGCGCGGACGAGCTCACGATGGAGCGCGGCCAGCAGCGCTTCGGCATCTACTGCACGCCGTGTCACGGCTTCGGCGGCGAGGGCAACGGCATGGTGTCCAAGCGGGCGGAGGAGCTCGCGCAAGGCACCTGGACGCCGCCCACGAACCTCACCGAGGCGCGCATCCGCAACATGCCGGTCGGCGAGCTCTTCAACACGATCTCGAACGGCATCCGCAACATGCCGGCCTACGGCGCGCAGATCCCGACCAGCGACCGCTGGGCAATCATCCTCTACCTACGCGCTCTCGAGCGTGGCCGCGCCGCGACACTGGCCGACCTCGAGCCCGCCGAGCGCACCGGTCTCTAGGACAAGACGATGGCAACCGCGAAAAAGGGTCCCACGAAGAAGACCGGCTCCGCCAAGAAGGGCGGCTCCGAAGCGACGCCCGACAGCCAGCCGAAGCAAAGCGCGAGCGTCCCCGACGACGCCGCCGCCAAGGTCGAGATCGCCGGCTTCTCCGACAAGATCCGCCTCGGTAACGAAGGCGGCGCGCTCTTCGCGAAGGCCGCGGGCCTGGCCGTGATCGCGCTCGGCGCCTCGGCTGCGCTCGGCGCCACCCAGGGTGATGGTTTCAGGCGCTGGTCACACGGCTATTTGGTGGGTTACGCCGTGGCCCTCGCCATCACGGCGGGAAGCCTGTTCTGGGTCATTCTCCAGAACCTCGTGAACGCGCGTTGGAGCGTCGCCGTCCGGCGCATGGGCGAGCTGTTCGCCGCCAACATGCCCCTGCTCGGCGTGCTCTCGCTGCCGCTGGTCCTGCCCGTCATGATGGGCAGCCCGCTCATCTACGAATGGGCGGACAAGGCCAAGGTCGCGAGCGACCACCTGCTCCACCACAAGTCCGGCTACCTGAACGCGAACTTCTTCCTTATCCGGATGCTGTTCTACTTCGGCTTCTGGACGGTGCTCGCGCGCTTCTACCTCGGCAGCTCGCGCCGTCAGGACGAGACGGGCGGCCCGGAGATCGTGCCGTCGATGAACCGGATCTCGGGTCCCGCGATGATCGTCTTCGCGTTGACTCTGACGTTCTGCGCCGTAGACCTCATCATGTCCGTGGACGCCCGCTGGTTCAGCACCATGTTCGGCGTCTACTTCTTCGCGAGCTGCGTGCTTTGCGTGCACGCGACGCTGATCCTCGCGCTGATGTGGGTTCAGAAAAAAGGCCGGCTCGCGAAGAGCATCACCGCCGAGCACTATCACGACCTCGGCAAGATGATGTTCGCGTTCGTCATCTTCTGGGCCTACGTCGGGTTCTCCCAGTTCATGCTGATCTGGTACGCGAACATCCCGGAAGAGACGGCGTGGTTCAAGCTGCGCTTCGCCGGCGGCTGGGGCAACGTCGCCTGGACGCTGGTGTTCGGCCACTTCGTGATCCCGTTCTTCGGGCTCCTCTCGCGCCACATCAAGCGCAGCCGCACGGCCCTCGCCTTCTGGTGCTTCTACATCCTGGCGATGGTCTACATCGACATGTACTGGCTCGTGCTGCCGTCGATCGACGCCGACGCGCCGAACGTGCAGGCGATGGACATTCTCGCGGCGCTCGGGCTCCTGAGCGCGCTCGTGGCCGGCGCCGCGCGCGAAGCCGGCAAGAAGAACCTGATCCCGACCAAAGACCCGCGACTGTCTCAGTCGCTCGCCTTCGAGAACATCTGATGGCTACCGAAAGCGACAAGATCAAGACGGGTGCCCTGGGCACGCTGGTGGCGGTGGGCCTGTTCGCGACACTGAGCATCATGCTCGCGGTGACGGCGCTCGTGCGCTTCCGGGTACGCGGCGTCGCCGACTCGCGCCAGGACTTGGCAGAGCAGCCGTACAAGGACCTCCGCCAGCAGCAACGCGACAAGCTCGCCGCGACACCGAAATGGACCGACAAAGGTCAGGGCAAGGTCTCGATGCCGATCGAGCGCGCCAAGGCCAAGGTGCTCGGCGAGCTCGCGCGCGACCCCGCGACCGCCACTCCGCCCGCACCCGCTCAGCCGACCGGCGCCGCAGATGCGACGGGCACGGCCGCCGGCGTCGTGACGGGCGAAGGCGCGCCAGGTGCCGCCCCGGAAGGCGCGAAGGCTCCCGCCGCGACGCCCGAGCCGAGCGCGCCCGCCCCGGCCGCTCCCACGCCGGCCCCGACCCACGCGGCCGTCGAGAAGAAGCCGGCTCCGGCCGCTACCGTCGCGACCGCGAAGCCCGCCGCTCCTGCCACGGCAGCAACTGCTGCCCCGGCCGCTCCCGCTCCCGCGGCACCCGCCGCGCCCAAGCCTACGGATGGTTAGTTTCCGCTCACTCGCGCGGGCGGTGCTCCTCACCGGCCTGCTCCTCGCTCCGGCTGCCGCCGGCCACCCGGAGGATCGTCTCGATCCGACCGAGCCGGCGCCGAAGCAGGTCGAGGGCGTGGACGTGACCGAGCACCTCGGCGCTGCGATTCCGCACGGCCTCGCCTTCAAGGACGAGCACGGTCAGGCGGTCACGCTCGGGCAGTACTTCGACGGCAAGCACCCCGTCATCCTGACGTTCAACTACTCGAACTGCCCGATGCTCTGCAGCTTGATGCTGAACGGCTTGCTCGCCGGGCTGAAGCAGCTGTCGTACACGCCGGGCAACGAGTTCCGCATCGTCACCGTGAGCATCGATCACGAGGAGACGCCGGAGCACGCGCTCAAGACCCAGCGCCGCTACCTCGACAAGTACGACCGCCCTGGTGCCGAAAAGGGCTGGAGCTTTCTCACGGGCAGCGAGGCGAACGTGAAGGCGTACGCGCGCGCCCTCGGCTTCGGCTTCGCCTACAACGAGGCGCGCAAAGAATACGCGCACCCCTCGGCGATGGCGGTCGCGAGCCCCGACGGCCGCATCATGCGTTACCTCTACGGGATCGAGTACCCGCCGTCGAAGCTCAAGCTGTCCCTGGTCGAAGCCGCCGAAGGCAAGATCGGGAACCCGTTCGACCGCCTCGTTCTCTATTGTTTCCACTACGACGCGACGGAAGGGCGCTACGCGCCCGTAGCGGCCAACATCATGCGCGCAGGTGGCGCCGTCGCCGTCCTCGTCCTCGCGTCCCTCTTGACCCTTCTGTGGCGAGCCGACCTCAAGAAGCGGCGCCGGATCGCTGAAAGCACGTCATGACCACTCCGCTCCTCTTGCTCCAGCAGCCTGCCGACAACCTGCCCAAGTTCCCCGAGTCGCCGACCGTCTGGATGCCGCTCGACGCTTCCGTCACGGCCCACGACATCGACTGGCTCTACATGTTCATGGTGTGGGGCTCGGTGATCTTCGCCGCCGCGATCTTCGCGGCGATGGTCTACTTCGTGAAGACCTACCAGGCGAAGTCGCGCGCGGCGAACGAGAACGCGGAGCCGAGCTCCGAGCACAACACGACGCTCGAGATCACCTGGTCGATCATCCCGCTCTTGATCTGCGTGGCGCTGTTCGTCTGGGGCTTCCAGG
>Ga0173480_10000579_pt1 | contig 12421 bp, 8 predicted proteins | sample NitcycUS209509C1_FD_122622 | JGI IMG/M metagenome (GOLD analysis project Ga0173480, IMG submission 122622) | Soil microbial communities from Arlington Agricultural Research Station in Wisconsin, USA - Nitrogen cycling UWRJ-S209-509C-1 (version... | ecosystem: Environmental > Terrestrial > Soil >... | reverse complement strand
GCCAGCCGCACCCAGTTGATGCACCTGCAGACGCTCGACTGGGCACCGGACCTGCTCGAGGCGTTCGACATCCCGCGAGCCATGCTGCCGTCGATCCGCTCGAGCAGCGAGCACTACGGCACCGCGACGCCGGAGCCGATTCGCGGCGTGAGCATCGGCGGCATCCTCGGCGATCAGCAGGCGGCGCTCGTCGGCCAGGCGTGCTTCCGGCCGGGCGAGGCCAAGAACACCTACGGCACCGGCTGCTTCCTGCTGATGAACACCGGAGAAACCGCGGTGCAGTCGCAGGCGGGCCTGCTGACCACCGTGGCCTACCAGATTGGCCGCGAGCGTCCGCGCTATGCGCTCGAGGGCAGCGTGGCCGTCACCGGCGCACTGGTCCAGTGGCTTCGCGACAATCTCGGCCTGATTGCCAGCAGTGCCGAGGTCGAGGCGCTGGCGCGGTCGGTGCCCGACAACGGCGGCGCCTACTTCGTGCCGGCGTTCTCCGGACTGTACGCGCCGCACTGGAACGACCGGGCGCGTGGCGTCGTCGCCGGTCTGACCCGGTTCGTGACCCGAGGCCACCTCGCCCGCGCCGTGCTCGAGGCCACGGCGTTCCAGACCTGGGAGGTGCTGCAGGCCATGGAAAAGGACTCCGGCGTAAAGCTCGAGGCGCTGCGTGTGGACGGCGGCATGACCGACAACGGCCTGCTGATGCAGTTCCAGGCCGATCTCGTCGACCGCGTCGTCGTACGGCCCGCGGTCAAGGAAACCACCGCGCTCGGCGCCGCCTTCGCCGCCGGTCTCGCCGCCGGCGTGTTCCGCGACGTTGACGACCTGCGGGCCAGGTGGGTGGAGAGCCATCGCTGGACCCCGGCCATGGCCGACGCCGATCGCACGCGCCTGGTCCGCGACTGGACCAAGGCGGTGCAGCGTTCGCTCGACTGGCTCGACCCGTAGGGCGCGTGACGTAGAGGGCGGTCTTCAGACCGCCCTGGAGGATTCGATGTCATCACCGGTTCTCGGCGAATTCGCCGGCACCTTCATCCTGATCGTCCTCGGCGACGGCGTGGTCGCCGGCGTGCTGCTCAAACACTCGAAAAGCGAGAACGCCGGATGGATCGCCATCACCACCGGATGGGGGTTGGCCGTCGTCGCCGGCGTGTTCACCGCGCTGGCGTTCGGCAGCCCCGACGCGCACCTGAACCCGGCGGTGACGCTCGGCGCGGCCGTCGCCACCGGCGACTTCGCGAAGGTCGTGCCCTACAGCGCCGCGCAAATGGCCGGCGCGTTTCTGGGCGCTGTCGTCGTGTGGCTGCACTACCTGCCGCATTGGCGGCTGACCACGGACCGCGATGCCAAGCTGGGGGTGTTCTGCAACGCTCCGGCCGTTCGCCACGCGGGGGCCAACCTCACGAGCGAGATCATCGGGACGTTCGTCCTGGTCCTGGTGGCCACCGCGATCTTCTCGAGCCGCGTCACCGTAGCCGGGCTCGCCCCGGGGCTCGGGCCGTTTCTGATTGGAAGCCTGGTGTGGGGAATCGGGCTGTCGCTGGGCGGACCGACCGGCTACGCGATCAACCCGGCGCGCGACCTCGGCCCGCGGCTGGCGCACGCCGTTCTGCCCATCCCCGACAAGCGCGACGCCGACTGGGGCTATGCGTCGATTCCGGTGGTCGGCCCGCTCGTGGGCGGGGCCCTCGCCGGCGTGGTCGCGAAGCTCGCCGGGCTCTAGCGGCGAACCGGCGGGGCTAGCGCGAACCGGTCGCCTTGGCGCGCTCCTGCGCTTCCACGGCGCGCTGCGCCTTGAGGATGTTGGGCATGCCGTAGTTGCCTTCATGGCAGGCGTACTCGTAGATCGGCTCGCTAATCTTCGTGATCGGGTACTCGCCCGACCAGGGCCGATCCCACGTGTGCGGATCCTCGACGGTGAACTGATACCGGATCGTCTTGGCGTCCACGAGCGTGAAGCGCTCGGTGACCTTGAGATGTTCGGACGAGCCGCGAAACGCGGTGCGATCGGTGAAGTTGGTGGTCTCGACCACCATCGTGTCGCCTTCCCACCGGCCGCGCGAGTCGCCGTGGAGGCTGCGAATGGCGGCGCCGGCGTGCGCCCGTCCGTCGAGCGATACCACGCGCGCCGCCGGCATCATTTCCGGGATCACCACGAACTCGCCCGGCGACTGCCAGATCTGCAGGTTGGAGTTGTAGCCGGTCGGCATGAGCGGCGGCCCTTCGTGAGCCCAGTAGATGCAGCGCTCGGAGATGCCGCGGTTCTGTGCCGAGGCGAACACGTCGACGCGCTTGCGCGCCGCGGCGCGCTCCTCGGCGCGCTTGCGGCCCTCCGCGTTCACCGGCGGGATCCTGCCGTCGGCAGGATCGACGACGATCGAGGTGCGCAGCGTCGAGACGCCCTTGAGCCCCTTCTCGACCATCCAGATCGAGTTGTCGTAGTGCGGATCGTCGTCGGGCTGCGACAGGAAGCGATCCTGCGCCTTCTTCGCGTACTCCTGCGCCTGCGCGACGGTGAAGAACTCCTGATCCTTGAACTCGGCCGGCCGCTCGACCGGCGTGTAGGTGGCGTTGGTCCAGTAGCCCTGCATGTCCGGCCTGCCGTCGGCCGTTCGCGGGGGATTGAACTTCGCGGCGGCAGCGGGCGTGGGTGCAGGCGCCTGCGCCTGAAGCGCCAGCGCAGAGGCCGCCAGGAGAGCCGGAATCGCGAACAGGGCGAGGCGTGTCGTGCGCATAGGCGAGAGTGTAAGGCGGGGTGTATTCTTCGCGCCAGTGTCTTCTGCCGCGCTTCGCGCGGCGGGGAAAGGAGGGACGCCCCGGCTGCCCTGGGGTGATCCCGATCTCGAGGGCACGTGGACCAACGCTACTCTCACGCTGCTGCAGCGTCCGGCGGAACTGGGCGCCAAGGCGTTCCTCACGCCCGAAGAGGCAGCCGCCTGGGAGAAGCAGCGCATCCAGCAGACCGACGCCGATCGTCCGGCCCGCCCCGGCGAGGTGGGCGCCTACAACGACGCGTTCTTCGAGCGTGGCAAGGGCGGCGTGAAGAGCCGCCGCACGTCGCTCGTGATCGATCCTCCTGACGGCCGCATCCCCGCGCTCACGGCGCCGGCGCAGCAGAAGGTCGATGCGCGGCAGCGGCGCGAGGCCGCGAGCCCCGCCGACAGTCCGGAGGATCGCTGGCTCACCGAGCGCTGCATCCTGTTTGGTGCCACCGTCCCGATGCTGCCCGAGCCCTACAACAACAACTACGCGATTCTCCAGACCCCGGGCTACGTCGTCATTCGCGTCGAGATGAACCACGACACGCGCATCGTTCCGCTCGACCGGCGTCCGCCGCTGCCGGGCAGCATGCAGCAGTGGACCGGCGATTCGCGCGGCCACTGGGAAGGCCGCACGCTCGTCGTCGAAACCCGCAACCTGAAGTTCAACGACAAGAGCCGCTTCGGCGTCGGCTATCTCAACGGGCTCAGTGACGAGAACCTGCGCGTCATCGAGCGCTTCACGCGCACGGATGCCGACACCATCACCTACCAGGCCACCATCGAGGATCCGACCGTGTTCACGAAACCGTGGACGGTGGAGCTGTCGATGGATCGCACGGACGCCGCGCTCTACGAGGTGGCGTGCCACGAAGGCAATTACGGGATGGCCAACATTCTTTCCGGCCATCGCGCCGAAGAGCGCGCTGCCCCAGCCGCGCCGCATTGACGGGCACACGCACCTCCACGTGGCGCATCACGCGCCGTGGAGCTGTGATGGAATTCGCGACGCGGCCGCGATCAGAGCGGATAGCGGAACGACGAGACGTGTTTGTGACGACGACGCGGGTGGTAGCGGACCCACTCGAACGTCTCGAAGGCCGCCAGGCCTATGAGCAGCGCGACGACTAGGCCCATCAGCACTTCGAGGGGATAGAACAGCGCGGCCATCACGACAGGAACGACGAGGAGACCTTCCATGTACATGATCGAGTAGTGATCAAGTACTTCCCGGAGGTCTTTCCACTGGCCACGAAGGAACTGAACCATGGCACCTCCCGTGTCTTGGAGCAGATGGCCACTATACGCCTTCGCGAACGTTTCCGATGGACAACCGACAAACCTCTGCTATAGGCTTCGCGCCGCAAGTTCGGCCCGGCCGAACCTGCTCGCCGCATGCAATTTCCGCCTGTCGTCGGTGCCACCTTCCGGTCCGGTTTGACCTGGGGCGCCCCTTTGGCCGGATACGCCGCCGTCGCCTCACTGATCACCTGGCCGCTTCCGCTTTCCCTTCGCACTCATCTTCTCGGCTCGGTGACCGGCGATCTTGGCGTCTACATCTGGAACCTCTGGATTTTCCGCCACGAGCTCGTCGACCACGGCCGTGTGCCGGTCTCCACCGACCACGTCTTCGCTTACACCAACGGAGCCGACTTCGCCCTTCACAACTACACACCGCTGGCGGACGCGCTGGCTGTTCCCCTGATCGGCCTGATCGGCCTCGTCGGCGCGTTCAACCTGCTGCTCCTGGCCAAGATCGTCGTGACCGCGCTCGGACTCTTCCTGCTGTGCCGCCGGCTGGGCCTGTCGCGCTGGAGCGCGTGGTGGGCTGGCGCGCTGTTTGTCGCGTCGCCGGTGATGGTCTCGCGTCAGACCGCTCACATCAGCCTGGTGGCCGCCGCCGCGCTGCCGCTCTTCCTGTGGGCGTTGTGGCGAGCGCTCGACACGGCACGGCGCAGGGACGGCGCGCTCGTCGGCCTGCTCGTGGCGGTGGCAACCTACTCCGACGCCTACTACGGCATCTATTGCGCGCTGATGGGTGCCGTCGTCCTTGCCTCGAGGTTCATCGACGTCGAGGTGCGCCGCGCCGCTCCGGGACGTGGGCTGGTCCGGACGATCGAGGTGGTGCTGGCCGTGACGGTCGTCGGGGTCGGATGGCGCATCCTCTCTGGCGCGACAGTTCTCGAGCTGGGACCGGTGCGAGCGACGATGACCACGCTCTACAACCCGATGCTCGCGGTGACGTTGGCCGTGCTCTTCAGGGCCTGGGTTGCCTGGCGCCTGCGGGTCCAGGTGCCGGACATGGCGCGGGTCCGCGGCCTCGTGCCGGCGGGGCTCGTCGCGTGCGCCGTCTGCCTCGTGCTGCTGCTACCGCTGCTGCTCGGTATCGCCCTGCGTATTCAGCAGGACCGGCTGCCCGAAACAGTGACCTACTGGCGGAGCAGTCCTGGCGGCGTCGACCTGCTGGCCTATGCCGTGCCGAACCCGAATCATCCCTGGCTCGGCCGCTGGACGCACGACACACTGCTGCCGGACCGCGCCGACGCGTTCCCGGAGTTCGTGGCCGCCTTTTCCTGGGTCGCGCTCGCGGTCATCGCCGCCGCGGCGATGCGCCGGACGCTGCCCCGATTCTGGATCGCCTTCACGCTGTTCTTCGCGGCGTTGTCGCTCGGCCCGTTCATCCAGGTCGGTGGGCAGAACACCTACGTGATCGGGCCGTGGGCGCTGCTGCGCTACGTGCCGATCGTCGAGATGGCCCGTTCGCCGGCACGGTTCGCCATCGTGGCCACGCTCGGCGCGTGTGTACTCTTCGCCTTCGCCTGCGACAGGTGGCTCCTGCGACGCTGGCCGCCCCGTACGGCGGGCCTGCTGCTGATGCTGGCCATGGCCGTCGAGCTGTCGCCAGTACCGCGCGCGCTCTTCTCCGCGGAGATCCCCGAGGTTTACAGCGTTATCACGCGCAGCGGCAATCAATCGGCGAGCGTGCTGCAGCTGCCGACCGGCGTCCGCGACGGCACGTCGTCGCTCGGCGACTTCAACCCTGCTGACCTGTACTTTCAGACCCGTCACGGGCGCCCGATTGTCGGCGGCTATCTGTCGCGGGTCTCAGAGCTGCGAAAGCGGCAGAATCAGCGGCTGCCGATGCTCCGGGCCTTGAATGCGTTGAGCGAGCCGGGTTTCGTCGTGCCGCCGGAGTGGCTGCTGGAGGCCCGTGAGGCGAGAGACGCGTTCTTTTCGCGCTCCTGCGTCGGATTCGTCGTCGTCGATCGGCGGCGGGCCGCACCGGCATTGCGGGCGTTTGCGGCCGATGCCTTGCGCTTGACCCGCGTGCATCAAGACGCCGCCTACGAGCTGTTCGTGCCGGTCGATCCGCCACCCTGCGTTCCGATTCGGGCGATACCGGCGGAATAGGACGCCGACTACCAGCCCGGCATCAGGTTGAAGCCGAAGACCCAGCCGCGTCCAGGCCGCTGAAAGGGGCGGCTGAGATCGAACTCGCCGACGAGGAAACCAAAGAAGTTCACCCGCAGGCCGACGCCGGCGGACGCGATGCCGTCGCGCGATCCGCCGAGGATCGCCGGCTGCTGGCCGGCGCTCCAGGCGGTGCCGCCGTCGGCAAAGAACGCGACCTCCATCGGGAGCGGGCCGTACACGCTGCGGTCCGCGCCGAAGGGGCGCAGCAGCGGGAAGCGCAGCTCGACGTTGCCGACGAACATCCGGCTGCCGGTGGTGCGGTCGAGCAGCTCGCACGTGCTGGTCGCGGTGGCCACGCACTCGTCGCTGTCGATGCTGCCCACGTCGTAGCCTCTGACGAGCCAGGGATATCCGACGTCGAGCGGGAAGATGCGGGGGTCCTGAGCATCGCGCCCGTAGCGGCCGTAGTGCATGGCCCGCACGGCGATGGTGTAGAACGGCACCGGCATGAAGTAGCGGCGATAGTCGGCGAGCAAGCCGGTGAACGTGAGCGTGCCCATGGTTGGCGAGGCTTCGAAGCGGTGGCGCTGGCCCTGCACTGGACTCGTCGCGCCGGTGATCGAAGTGTCGAACACATAGGCCGCCGAGGCGTTGCCGAGCTGCAGCGTTTCACCCACCGCCGTCGTCTCGGTCGTGTCCTGCAGGATCGCGCCGGTGCGCAGCGAGAAGGTGGTGGTGTTGACGATCTGATCAAACGAGATGCTGCTGACGCCGCCCTGGAACTCGATTCGCCGCGCACGGTCGAGCGGATACGAGGTGACGCCCGCGACGCTCCGCTCGGTCTGCCGGAAGATGATCAGCTGATCGGTCTGGATCGGCTCGCCGCTGGGCAAGCGGGCGACACTGCTCTGGAAGCCGCCGGTGAGATACGGCAGCTGGCCGCCGGTCACGCCCCAGTTCCACCGATGCGTCGAGTTGATGTACGCCACCTGCGCGCCGATGTCCTTCACGCTGATCGAGTTGCCGATCGTCGAACTCATCTGCACGGCGGTGAAGAGTGAGTGGTTGCGGAGCGTGTCGCTGAAGGCGAGCGCGATGCCGCCGCCAAGCGACGTGCCGTAACGGCTGACGCCGACGCCGACGCTGGGCTGCATCACGCTTTCGAGCTTCAGCCCGGCGTGATACGGCTCCACCGGGTACTCCTCGGGCGCCGGCAGTCCCGACGACGGGTTGTCGAGCAGCGCCGTCACCTCGTCGGTGTGGAGCTGTGGCGAGGGAAGCGCGCCAGCATTTGCCGCCAGTTCCCACGGTGGTCCGCCGGCCGTACCCGGCAGGGTGTAAATGCTGTAGGTGCCCCCCGTGTAGACGGAGAACGCCAGAGTGCCCGTGCGCGACGCCACCGACAGGGCCGGGCTGAGCGCCGTGATGCCGCTCACCCCCGTGGCGATCGTGGTCACCTGCGACCGGTCGCCGCCGACGCCGCCGATACCGACGCCGACGCGGTACACGTTCGACACGCCGTCGCGATCGGAGATGAAGTACAGCGACTGGCTATCGGGCGTCCATTGCGGGTTGATCGCCTTGCCCTTGGCGTCGGCCAGCACGCGGTCGACGCGCCCGCTCTGCACGTCGATGACGGCGAGCCCGTAGGGAACGAACGACAGCGTGGCCATGTCGCTGGTGAACCGGTCGGTGACGAACGCGATGCGGCGTCCATCCGGCGACCACGCCGGCTGCAGCTCGGCGAAGACGTCGGTGGTGAGACGGCGGAGCCGGTCGGTTTGCAGGTCGTAGATATAGAGGTCGGTCAGGCCGCCGCGCATGCCGCTGAAGGTGATCGCGCTGTCGTCGGGCGCCCACGCCGGTGCCAGGATCTCGTCGACGTCGGTGATGCGGATCTCGCGATCGACGTCTCCGGTCTGCGCGTCGTAGATGGCGAGCACCGGCTTGCCAGAAGCTACGGTGGCGATGGCGAGCCGACGGCTGGCGCGATCCCACGCACCCGCCGAGTAGATGAACTGGATGCTGGAGAAGTGGGGGTTGGTGGCGGTGCTGGTCAGCTTGCGGACGACGCGTCCGTTTGACGCATCGGCGATGAAGACGTCGATCGAGAGGAGCGACCGGCTGGACAGGAAGGCGAGCCAGCGCCCATCCGGGCTGAGCGCCGGACCCACGTTGAGCTCGGCCTTGAACTCGCGCCCCTGGACGATCGGCTGCCGATCCACCAACTCGCGTCCGGTCGCCAGCAGCACCGGCACCGCGCTCTTCTGAATCGCGGCCTGCCAGTCTTTCGACAACTGCTCGACGCTCACGCCGAGGACCTCTTCGATCGCCTGTTCGTAGGGCATGGCGGCGCCCTGGATCAGGAGCCGGCGGATCACCGAATCGCCGAACCGGCCGGCGACATACGACCAGAACGCCTGGCCCCAGCGATACGGAAAATACGCGGGGTCGTCGAGGTCCTTGATCGCGGGCAGCCGCTCCAGGCGCGCCGCGTCGCGCAACCACATCGCGGTGTTCGGATCGTGCGGGCCGATCGAGAGGTACTCGGCCATCCCCTCCACGAACCAGAGCGGGAGCCGCGCGAGGCCGGTCATGCCCTGAGGTGCTTCGCTGAGCGTGGTCATGTCGAACTGGAAGGCGTGCACCAGTTCGTGCCCAATCACGTGATCGGTTTCGGCCAGCGGCCCCGCGAGGGGCAGCACGATTCGCCGGGCGATCGGTTCGGTGACGCCACCGGTGCCTTCGCCGATCTCGCCGCCGATCACGTTGGTCTGTTCGAAGTCGACATGCGAGGCATAGAGGATGAGGGGCTGGCGGCCCCGCAGTTCGTGCCGCAGCAGCCGCCGGAGGCGGCTGTACCACCGCTCGGCCATCCGCGCCGCGATCTCCACGCCCGCTTTCTCTTCCGGGTAGAAGTAGATGTCGAAGTGTTCGGTCTTCATCACCTCGAAGTCGAAGGTCCGGTATTGCACCTTGTTGCGCCCGAAATACTGGGCGGAGGCCGGCGAGCTCGGGAGCAGCGCCGCGGAGCAGAGCAGGACTACCAGCAGTCCACGGCGGAAGGTCGCGTTCATCGATACCTCGAACCGCGGGCAGTGCAAGCGTCGGACCATGGAGGCCCAGCGGGATCTGGGCCTGAGACGGACCGGTCGCCGCGCCCTGACGACTGCCAGGACGGTCTTTGGACCCCCGGCGGTCACCTGGAGAGTACGTACCCGGCGGTCTTGAGACCGTCCGGAAGGGTCACTTGGGCAGGGCGAACGCCGTCAGCGTCTGGCCGGCGGCCATCAGCACGAGCTGGCGGCCCTCCACCAGGACCGTGCTCGGCGCGCCCCAGAACATGCCGGGCATGTCGTGCTTCCAGAGCACGCGCCCTGTGTCCGCGTGCACGCCCATCAGCGTGCCTCCGTCGTCACCGGCGAAGACGAGCCCGCTCGCCGTGGACAGCACGCCGCTGTACGACGGACCGCCGTAGGGTACTTCCCACTTGCGCTGCATCGTCACCGGATCGATCGCGCGGAGCGCGCCGGTGCCGCCGCGGTCGCGGGTGCCGCCTCCCATCACCATCGAACCGAGCTGGTAGCTCTCGGGCGGCGGGTACGACACGAACAGCTGGCAGGTCTCGCGCGCGGACACGAAGAACAGCCGCCGCGCCGGGTCGAACGACGGCGAGGTGAAGCTGCTGCCGCCTGCCAGGTCCGGGCACGTGCGCGTGCCCGCCTGCGTGGGCCGTTGGTTGGGCAGCTCGATCGGCCTGCCTTTGGCGTCGACCTCGGTGGCCCACGTCGTCGTCACGTACGGCTTCGCCTGGATGAACGCGCCGGTGGCGCGATCGAGCACGTAGAAGAAACCGTTGCGATTGGCGGTGATGAGCGTCTTGCGCGGGCGGCCGCCGATCGTCAGGTCTGCCAGCACCTGAATCTGGTTCGAGTCCCAGTCGTGCTCGTCGTGCGGCGTGTACTGGAAGTGCCAGCGCAGTTTGCCCGTGTCCGGGTCGAGCGCGACGACCGACGCCGTATAGAGGTTGTCGCCCTTGCGGTTCCCGCCGTAGAAATCGGGGTTGGGGTTGCCGACGCCCCAGTAGACGAGATCGAGCTCCGGGTCGTACGAGCCGGTGATCCACGTGGCGCCGCCGCCGCGTTCGAAGTGTCCCGCCGGCCAGGTGTCGCCTCCGGGCTCGCCCGGCGCCGGGATCGTGTTGAAGCGCCACAGCCGCTTGCCGTCGCTCAGGCTGTAGGCGTCGAGGAAGCCGCGGGTTGCGAATTCGCCGCCCGCCATGCCGACGATCAGCTTGTCCTTTACTACCAGTGGCGCCGCGGTGGAGGAGTAGCCCATTCGGTAGTCGATGAGCGGCACGTCCCACACCGGCTTGCCGGTCTTGAGGTCCAGCGCGATCACGTGGGCATCGAGCGTCGCCATGAACAGCCGCCCGCCGTGCACCGCGAAGCCGCGGTTGGCCATCCCGCAGCACACGCGCAGCGCGTTGGGCAGCGGCCGCTCGTAGTGCCAGATGACCGCGCCGCTGCGGCCGTCGATCGCCCAGGCGTGGTTGTAGAGGCCGGTGAGGTAGAGCGTGCCGTCGATGGCAATCGGCGTCGCCTCGAACTTCGCCTGGCGTCCGAACCCCAGGCCCGCCTCGAACGACCACGCCGGTGCCAGCCTGGCGACGTTGTCGGGGGTGATTTGCGTGAGCGGACTGTGCCGGGTGCTCGCGTAGTTGCCGGAGTGCACCAGCCAGCGCGCCGGGCTGGCCAGCCCGTTGAGCAGATCCTTGCCGTCGATGGCCGGCGGCGCTGCGTGCTGTGACGGCACCTGCCCGGTCTGTGCGAGCCCGACGACCGTGCCGGCCACCACGAGCGCGGCGACCACGTAGCGGAGGCCCCTCATGGACATCACTATACCCTTGGCCAGCAGGCCCGAACCGCTCGCGGCGCCGCTCGCAGTCAAAGGGCGTGACACGGCTCAAGCGTGCCGTCGCGGTCACCGGCGGCCTGATTCTGCTCGTTGTGGCGGTGTCGCTGTCGCCTGGAGGCGGTGCGCATCGGCGGCCTGGATCAGTGGATTCACGTGCGGGGAGAGCACACGAAGAACCCCGTGCTCCTGTTCCTTCACGGCGGCCCTGGCGCGGCGCTCATCGGCGTGGCTGGTAGGTTCCAGACGCCGTGGGAGAAGCACTTCACGATCGTGCAATGGGACCAGCGGGGCGCGGGAAAGACCTACGCCAGGAACGACCGCGAGCTTCAGCGGCGCACGATGATTGTTCGCCAGATGCAGCAGGACACGCTCGACATGGCGAACTACCTCCGCCGTCGATTCCAGCGAGAGAAGATCGTCGTCCTCGGGGCTTCCAGGGCGGCGTGCCGGGTCTCTGGCTGGCGCACGAGCACCCGGATGTCGTGGCTGCGTATGTGGGCGTGGGGCAGGCCGTCGACCTGGGGCTCAACACGAAGACCGCGTACGAGGATGCGCTGGCCGTGGCGCGCACGCGAGGCCTGAACGACGCCGTGCACGAACTGGAGGCCCTTCGGCCGTACCCTGACCCCGCGAACCTGCGAAAAGCTTCGGCCGCGCAGGAATGGCAGGCGGAATTGCTGGGCCCGCCGGCCGATCGCCCGCGGTTCCTGAACATTCCGAGACCCCTGTCCACCCTCCTGACGGCGCCGGAGTACTCGCTTCACGACGTGTACGGGTTGACGCGCGGCCAGATCTTTTCGCTCGAACTGCTGGTGCCGGAAGTGAGCAAACTGAATCTGACGACACTTGGATCCGACTTCCGCGTGCCCGCTTTCTTCTTCCACGGCCGTTTCGATCCCTACACTCGGCCGGCGCTGATCGAGGCGTACGCCCGCACCGTCACCGCTCCTCATCACGAGCTCGTGTGGTTCGAGCGCGCCGGCCATTTCCCGTTCTACGAGGAACAGCAGCTGTTCGCCGACGACCAGGTCAGGCGCGTGCGCCCGGTTGTCGACGCCTTCTGATCACAGCGGCTCGAAGACCGGCAGTGACCACCGGCGGTCCGGCGGCGCCGCCGGTTTCGCTCACCCGCGAGCCTCGATCTTTGCTTTGGCTCTCTTCCGAGTGCGGCTCGAAGGCCGCGATGCCCTGTCGCCCCGTGTGGCTGGGACATCCGAACTATCGAGCATATTGAGACGGTAGATCGATCGACACCCCGGACCCCGCAAATCGAGGCATTGCTCCAAGGCAGAGAGGCTGGCGAGTCGGACACCAGACCCCTGGCCCAGGCTTTGCCT
>Ga0173480_10000577_pt1 | contig 12456 bp, 9 predicted proteins | sample NitcycUS209509C1_FD_122622 | JGI IMG/M metagenome (GOLD analysis project Ga0173480, IMG submission 122622) | Soil microbial communities from Arlington Agricultural Research Station in Wisconsin, USA - Nitrogen cycling UWRJ-S209-509C-1 (version... | ecosystem: Environmental > Terrestrial > Soil >... | reverse complement strand
GCGGCGGCGGGCGGGACGCTGGACAACGAGAACCGTGTGATCACGGTGCCGGATCTGTCGTCGCCGCTTGCCGGCCTGAGCACGCCGCGTGTCTTCCGGGCGCGGACGGCGCGCGACGTTCAGGTGGTGTTGCAGGATCCGGCAGCGATTCCGACAACGGCGCGAGAGTTCTCACGTACCGAACGGCTGCTCATTCGCTTCGATGCGTACGCGGCCAGTGGCGACAAGCCGGCGGTGACCGCCGCAGTCCTCAGTCGGACCGGACAGAAAATGTCCGATGTGACAGTGGCACCCGCGGCAGCCGGAGGTACGCACCAGATCGACCTGGGCCTCAATTCGATGGCCGCCGGTGATTACGTTCTCGAGATCACGGCGAAGAGTGCGACCGGTGAAACGGCCACCGAGCTCGTGGCCTTCCGCGTCGGAGCGTGATCGGCGGGCCTGCTCGCAGCTTGTCCGCCGTAGCTTGAGCGCAGGCGCAAGGCCCGGCCTACGCGTACATGCCGCGAAGCTTCGTGACGGTGCCCACCCTGGAGATCGCCACGATGTAGGCGGCGATCCTCATGTCCACCTTGTACTTCAGCGACGTCTGCAGCACGTCGTCGAACGACTCCCGCATCTTCTTCTCGAGGCGTGAGTTCACGTCATCGAGCTCCCAGAAGTAACCGTACCGATCCTGTACCCATTCGAAATACGACACCGTCACCCCGCCGGAGTTGGCCAGGATGTCGGGCACGACGAAGATGCCTCGCTCGTGCATGTGCCGATGCGCCGCGGGAGTGGTGGGACCGTTGGCGCCCTCGATGACGATGCGCGCCTTGATCTGCGGTGCGTTGTCGAGGGTGATCTGGTTCTCGAGCGCGGCCGGAATGAGCACGTCGACGTCCAGGCCCCACAGATCGTCGTTGGCGAACGGCTCGCTGCCAGGAAAGCCGTCCACCGTCTTGTGCGTCTTCGTGTACTCGATCAGTGCTGCGACGTCGAGTCCGGCCTGGTTGTAGACGCCGCCTTTCCAGTCGGTCACGGCGACGACCCGCGCCCCGAGTTTCGCAATGAGATCCGCCGACACCGAACCGACGTTGCCGAACCCCTGAATGGCCACTGTCGCATTCCCGATGTCGAGCCCGCAGTGTTTCGCCGCTTCGCGCGTCACGATCATCACGCCGCGGCCGGTGGCTTCGCGCCGTCCGAGCGATCCACCCATTTCAACCGGCTTGCCGGTGACGACCGCCGTGGCCGTGTGGCCAACGTGCATGCTGTAGGTGTCCATCACCCACGCCATCACCTGATCGTTGGTGTTCACATCCGGGGCGGGCACGTCCTTCTCGGGGCCGATGGCATCGACGATCTCCGCGACGTAACGCCTGGTGAGCGCTTCGAGCTCGCGAGGGGACATGCGGGTGGGGTCGCAGACGATACCGCCCTTGCCGCCGCCGAACGGGATGTGGGCAATGGCGCATTTCCACGTCATCCACGCCGCCAGCGCTGTCACTTCGTCGAGTGAAACCTCGGGATGGTAGCGGATGCCGCCTTTGGCCGGCCCGAGCGTGATGTTGTATTGGACGCGATAGCCCGTGAACACCTCGATCTCCCCGTTGTCCATCAGGACCGGACACGAGACGACGATCTGGCGTTTCGGCTGCGTGAGGATGCGCCAGATGCCCGGGTCGAGGTTGAGGATGCGCGCGGCGCCGTCGAACTCCTGGAGCATCGCGGCGAAGATGGTGCCGTGTTCGGCCATAGGAACAACATTCTAGTCAGGAGTGGAGATCGGAGATAGGAGGCAGGAGATAGGAGGAAGGGCGAAATGGAAGTGGCCGGGGGCGTCCGGTAGGAGGTCGTCAGGTAGCCGGAGGCCTTCAGGCCTCCGAGTACAATGACCCGATGCAGGGAACGAAGGCCCGGGAGCGCGCGCGCGAGCGGTGGCAGCGTGAGGTGCTCGAACCGAGTCTGAAGAAGGTGCCCGAGCGACAGAGCAGCTTCACCACCGTGTCCGGGCGCCCGATCGACGTGCTGTATACGCCCGACAGCGTTGCCGACGTCGATTCGAGCGTGCCTGGGGAGTTCCCGTACACGCGTGGGTTGTATCCCGAAGGGTATCGCCGCAAGCCGTGGACGATCCGGCAGTTCGCCGGCTTCGGTACTCCCGAGCAGACCAATGCCCGCTACAAGCAGCTGTTGAGCGCCGGCGGCACGGGATTGAGTGTCGCCTTCGACCTCCCGACACTGATGGGCCGCGACCCCGACGATCCGCTGTCGCGCGGCGAGGTCGGCAAGTGCGGCGTCAGCGTGGCCTCGCTGGCCGACATGGAAATGCTGTTCGACGGTATCGCCCTCGATGCGATCACCACATCGATGACGATCAACGCCCCGGCGGCCATGATCTTCGCGATGTACCTGGTGGTGGCCGAGCGCCAGGGCGTGTCCTGGCCGTCGCTCTCCGGCACCCTGCAGAACGACATTCTCAAAGAGTTCATCGCTCAGAAGGAGTTCATTTTTCCGCCACGGCCGTCGATGCGGCTGGTGACGGATACCTTCGACTTCTGCGCGCGGCACGTGCCGCGGTGGAACACGATCTCGGTGAGTGGATACCATATCCGCGAGGCCGGCTCCACGGCGGCCCAGGAGCTGGCGTTCACGCTGCGCAACGGCATCGAGTACGTGCGGTACGGCATCGATGCCGGTCTCGACGTCGATGTGTTCGCGCCGCGGATCTCCTTCTTCTTCAACGCGCACAACGATTTCTTCGAGGAGATTGCGAAGTTCCGCGCCGCCCGGCGGATGTGGGCGCGCATCATGCGCGACCGGTTTGGTGCCAAACAGCCGCGGTCGTGGCAGCTGCGCTTTCATGCCCAGACGGCGGGGGTGTCGCTCACCGCGCAGCAGCCGTACAACAACGTCGTGCGCACGGCCGTGCAGGCGCTGGCGGCCGTCCTCGGGGGAACGCAGTCGCTGCATACCAACGCGCTCGACGAGGCGCTGGCACTCCCGACCGAGGCTGCGGCAACGCTGGCGGTCCGCACCCAGCAGGTGCTGGCGCACGAAACCGGCCTGACAGATGTCGTCGACCCCTTCGGCGGCTCCTGGTTCGTCGAGCGGCTGACGGATGATCTCGAGCGGGAGGCGTCGGCGGTCATCGACGCGATCGATCGCATGGGCGGGATGATCGAGGCGATCGAGGAGGGCTACCCGCAGCGGGAGATCGCTCAGGCGGCGTACACCTATCAGCAGGCGGTGGAGCGGCGCGAGCGGATCGTCGTCGGCGTCAACGAGTTCGTGACCAGCGGCGCCGGGAAGTCTCCGCAGACGTTGTACATCGACGAGGGGACGGCCGACGCGCAGCTGAAACGACTGGCACAGGTGCGTGCCGGGCGCGACCAGGCAGGATGCGATCGCGCCCTCGCCGCGCTCGAGGCCGCCGCCGACTCGCGAGACAATATGATGCCCGCGCTGCTCGACGCCGTCCGCGCGTACGCGACGGTGGGAGAGATGTGCGCGGTGCTCCGAGGCGTGTGGGGTGAGTACGAGGAGACGCCTACTATCTGACGATCTGAGGCCTCGGTGCCGGGCCTGCATGCTCGTGAGCGAGGCCCGGCCTACGCGTGAGCCTGGCCCAGCCCCCGGGCCTGTGGCCTGAAGCCTGAGGCCTATAGGAATATGCCAATCAGAGTGGTAATCGCGAAGCCGGGACTGGACGGCCACGATCGTGGCGCGAAGGTGATCGCACGGGCGCTGCGCGATGCCGGGATGGAGGTCATCTACACGGGCCTCCGCCAGACCCCGGAACAGATCGTCGCTGCGGCGCTGCAGGAAGACGCTCAGGTCATCGGGCTGTCGATTCTGTCCGGCGCCCACATGCACATCTGTCCGCGCATCATGGAACTGCTGGCGCAGAAGGGACTGCAGGACGAGGTGCTCGTAGTGGTGGGCGGTATCATTCCCGACGTCGATGTGCCGAAGCTGAACGGGATGGGCATCACCGGAGTGTTCCTCCCCGGCACGCCGATGCAGGCGATCGTGGACTTCATCTCCGCGAACGCCAAACCAGCGGTGACGACGTAACCATCGCGAGTCCCGGATCCCGGATCCCCACCTTCGCTGCTGCGCAGCTACGGCGGGCAAGCCGAGTCCCGAGCCCCGAGAGATTATGCCCAAGCTTCTCATCGCCGACGGCAGTCCGATGATGCATCGCATCATGGAGCTGACGTTTGCTCCGGAGGGCGTGCAGGTACTGACGGCATCGGACGGCGAGCAGGCGATCTCGCTGCTGTCAATCGCGCGTCCCGACGTGGTGATTGCCGACCATGCTCTTTCGCGGCGCAGCGGCTACGAAGTGGCGGCCTTCATCCGCGAGCATGGCGAGCTTGGCCACATTCCGATTCTCCTGCTGGCCAGCCCTTTCGAGCCGCTGGACCGCGACCGCGCTGAGGCCGCCGGTGTGGCGGGCGAGATCTCCAAGCCGTTTGATCCAGGACAACTGGTCGCGCGGGTTCGCGAGCTGCTTACAAGGAGGCAGCCGCCGCCTGTGTCTCTCGGGCCGTTGACGGATCGCGACCCGGCTCCGGCGCTCAAGCTGGTGACGCCGGCAACGCCCCCCGCCCGCGGGGCGCTGGACGACTACTTTGATCGTCTCGACGCGGCCCTGGCCAAGCTGGACGACCAGCTCACCGAACCTCCGGAGTCGCCGGCGCCTTCGGGCGCCCCCGGCGAGCGTCTGGACCCCCGGCCTGCCATCGAGCGGCAGAGGGAGATCGACGACGAGCCGCTCGTGCCGACGCTCGATGCTCTGCTGGCGACACCGCCGGCCTCACCCGCAGGCCGGGGAGCGCGAAGCCCATTCGACGGCGTTTCCAGCGGCGCGCCGCTCGAGCATCCACGGCGCACCGATGCGGACGGCGAACAGAGAGTCGGCGATGGCGACGAGCTGGGCTCGATCGTCGAGGCACTGGAGGTGCTGCGCAGCCGGAACAGCGGCCAGCACGCCCCATCGGGCGGGGCCGCGGAGATCCAGCCGGCTGCACTCGACGTCATCTCCGAGGCCCGGCATCCCGACGTTGCGGGGACCACGATCACGGAGGCGATGGTGGATGAGATCACCCGCCGCGTCCTGGAACGTCTTGCGCCGGGCGCCGTGAGCCAGGTGGTGAACGAGGTCGTGACGCAGGTGGCCGAGCGTCTCCTGCGTGAAGAGATCGCCCGCCTGAAATAGGCCGGATCCGGCCGGTCCACTAGCCCGGACTATTCGTGGAAAGCGGAATAGTCCGCCCTTCGGGCTTCGACTTCGGCCCGATTCTCGGGTCTTCGCTCAGGGCTTGTCCGGGCGACGTCTTGAGCACCGCGCAGCGCGCGGTGTCGAAACCGGCGGCACTCAAAAGACGCGTGCCGCCGGCGCACTGACGAACGAGCGCGCGAGCGCTCGTGAATCATGCGGACTAGAATGATGTGATGTCCGATCCGAGCGAGTCAGAGATCCCCATCATCCTTCCGGAGAAGCCCGCACTCGAAGGTCTCGAAGCGAAATGGAACGCCCGCTGGGAGGCCGAAGGCACGTATCGCTTCGACCGGTCACGGCCGCGCGCCGGTGTCTTCTCGATTGACACCCCGCCACCCACCGTCAGCGGCTCCCTGCACGTCGGACACGTCTTTTCCTATACCCACACTGACGTGATCGCCCGCTTTCAGCGCATGCGCGGCCGGGCGGTGTTCTATCCCATGGGATGGGACGACAACGGATTGCCGACGGAACGGCGCGTCCAGAACTACTACGGCGTCCGGTGCGAACCGTCGCTGCCGTACGATCCCTCGTTCACGCCACCGGACAAGCCGGGCAAGCAGCCGATTGCCGTCTCGCGCCCGAACTTCATCGAGCTCTGTAACCGGCTGACCGCCGAAGACGAGAAAATCTTCGAGGCGCTCTGGCGTCATCTCGGCCTGTCCGTCGACTGGTCGATGACCTACGCGACCATCGATACACGCGCGCAACGAGTCTCTCAGGCGGCCTTTCTGCGCCTGCTCAAGCTGGGCGAGGCGTATCAGCTGGAAGCGCCGACGCTGTGGGACGTCGACTTCCGCACCGCCGTGGCGCAGGCGGAGCTCGAAGATCGTGAGCAGCCAGGTGCGTACCATCGCCTGCGTTTCACCGAGCCGGCGACCGGCACCAGCGTCGAAATCGAAACCACCCGCCCGGAGCTGCTGCCGGCGTGCGTCGCGCTCGTGGCGCATCCTGACGACGAGCGATACAAGCCGCTGTTCGGCCGCGAGGTCGAGACACCGCTGTTCCGCGCCCGCGTGCCGATCAAGGCCCATCCCCTCGCCGCGCCGGACAAGGGCAGCGGCATCGCCATGATCTGCACGTTCGGCGACCTCACGGACGTCATCTGGTGGCGCGAGTTGTCGTTACCCGTGCGTGCGATCGTTCAGCCGAACGGGACGTTGCGGCCATTGACCTGGGGGGAGCCCGGTTGGGAATCAGGCGACGCCGCCGGCGCGCAGATGGCGTACGACCAGCTCGCCAATCTTTCGGTTGCCAAGGCCCGCGCGCGTATCGTCGAGCTGCTGCGCGAATCGGGGGAGATGCTCGGCGAGCCGCGTCCCATCACGCATCCGGTGAAGTTCTTCGAGAAAGGGGATCGCCCGCTCGAAATCGTCACCAGCCGACAGTGGTTCATCAAGACCGTGGCCCATCGTGAGCCGCTGCTTGCACGCGGCAGAGCCATGCAGTGGCACCCGGAGTACATGCGGCATCGCTTTGAGAACTGGGTCAACGGACTGTCGGGCGACTGGTGCGTCAGCCGGCAGCGATTCTTCGGCGTGCCGTTTCCGCTCTGGTATCCGATCCGCAGTGACGGATCAGTCGATTACACGCAGCGGCTGCTTCCGGACGAAGTGCGCCTTCCCGTCGATCCGTCCACTGACGTGCCCGACGGGTACGCCGCCGCGCAGCGCGATCAGCCGAACGGCTTCAGTGGCGATCCCGACGTGATGGACACGTGGGCGACGTCGTCGATGACACCGCAGATCGCCGGCGGATGGCTCGACGACCCGGATCTGTTTGCACGCGTCTTCCCGATGGATGTGCGGCCACAGGGGCACGACATCATCCGGACGTGGCTCTTTGCCACCGTGCTGCGCGCCCATCTCGAACACGACTCGCTCCCGTGGAGCAACGCCGCCATCTCCGGATGGGTGCTCGATCCGGACCGCAAGAAGATGTCGAAGTCCAAGGGCAACGTCGTGACGCCGATGGGCCTGCTCGAGGAACATGGTTCGGACGGGGTGCGGTACTGGGCGGCAAGCGCGCGGCCCGGCACGGACACGGCCTTCGACCCTGCACAGATGAAAGTGGGGCGCCGGCTCTCGATCAAACTGCTCAATGCCGCCCGTTTCGCGCTGGGGGCCGCCGAACCGCGCGGGCCGATCGTCGAACCGCTCGATCGCGGCATGCTGACGAACCTGGCGCGGCTCGTGGACGAATCGACGCGCCAGCTGGAGGATTACGACTACGCGCGCGTCCTCGAGCAGACCGAGCGCTTCTTCTGGAGCTTCTGCGACTTCCACCTGGAACTGGTGAAGTCCCGACGCTACGGCGACTTTGGTCCGGCGGCCGCCGCGTCCGCCAACAGCGCGATGCTGGTGGCGCTCTCGACCATGCTCCGGCTGTTCGCGCCGTATCTGCCGTTCGTCACGGAAGAGGTGTGGTCGTGGTGGCGGCCGGGATCCGTTCACCAGGCAACCTGGCCGACGCCGGACGAAGTGCTGACGCCGATTGGCGGTGCAGACAGCGACGCCGTGGATGTCAGCCTGTGGACCGAGCGGGCGCTCGGAGAAGTCCGGCGCATCAAGGCGACGCTGAAGAAGCCGGTGAAGGCGCTGGTCGCTCGCGCCGTGCTGCCGCTGCCGTTCCGCCCGATGCAGCCGGCATTGCGCGACTTCAAAGCTGCCGGCCACGTTCGCGACGTCGAGTTCGCCGATGTTCCCGAGGTTCAGCTCGAGTTCGCCGCAGAGGATGCAGCGGGACCCGCCCCGGGTGGATCCGGAAGTTCGCCGGAGCCGCCCGCGTGAGCGCAGTGGCTGTGGCGCCACTCGCGCCTGACGTCTACCGGGAGCTGGTGCGCCAGGCGCTCGAGGAAGACCTGGGCCGCGGCGACGTGACGACGAAGGCGACAGTCGATCCGCGGCAGCGAGGCTCGGCAACCCTTCTGGCCAAGTCTCGATGTGTCCTGGCCGGATTGGACGTGGCTGCTGAAGCGTTCAGGCAGCTCGATCCGACGGTCACGGTCACAGTCCGGCATCCTGATGGCTCACTCCTCGAGGCCGGGACGGTGGCGGCGGAGTTTCACGGGTCGGCCGCGGCGCTGCTCACCGCAGAGCGCACCGCACTCAATTTCCTTCAGCGGCTCTCCGGTACTGCAACGCTGACGCGCGCCTTCGTCGATGTGGCCGGTGGCCGGCTGACGGTGCTCGATACGCGAAAGACGACGCCGCTGCTGCGGGCGCTGGAGAAGTACGCCGTCCGGGCGGGCGGCGGCACCAATCATCGTTTTGGTCTCCACGACGGCATCCTGATCAAAGACAACCACGTGCGGCTTGCGGGTGGCGTCGGCCCGGCTGTGGCAACGATGAAAGCGGCCAGCTCTGGACTCCCGATCGAAGTCGAGGCGCAGAGCCTGGCACAGGTGGACGACGCGCTTGCGGCCGGTGTGGACATCGTGCTCCTGGACAACCTGTCGACACCGGATATCATCGAGGCCGTCAAGCGGTGCCGTGGTCGCGCCCGCACCGAGATCTCCGGCGGCGTCACGCTGTCGCGGATGCCCGAACTGGCGGGCACCGGCGCCGATTTCGTTTCGATCGGCGCCCTGACCCATTCGGCCCCTGCGGCCGATCTGAGTCTCGAGATCGAACCGGAGGTCACGTAGGCCGGGTCTTCCGCCTTCGCCGAGGCTACGGCGGACAGGCTGCGCACGATCACGCAGACCCGGCGATCACCGTAGGCCCGGTCCTTCCTGGGCACCACAGCCCTCGTGGGCCGGGGCTTCAGCCCCGGCATTCGGCGGACCGCGAAAGTGGCCTGGACGATTCATCGTTCTCACAGATTCATGTCTGACGACATCACCACCGCACTGACCACCAACGAGAATCGCCTCGGCATGTTCGCCGGCCGCGTGCGCTGGTACGAGGAGGTGGGTTCGACCAACGATCTGGTCCTGTCGTGGGCCGATGCGGGCGGAGAAGAGGGACTGGCGGCCATTGCTGACACTCAGACGAACGGCCGCGGACGACTGGGGCGGCGCTGGGCCTCGCCACCTGGCGCCGGCATCTACCTCTCGGTGCTGCTTCGTCCTGCGCGCTCGGTGCTGCCGCTGTTGACGCTGACGGCGGGTGTGGCGGTGGCTGATGGGATTGAATCCGCCACCGGCCTTGCGGTCGCGCTGAAGTGGCCAAACGATCTGTGTGTCGAAGCGGGAGCCGCTCGCTGGCTGAAGCTGGCCGGCATCCTTGCGGAGGCGGGTACGTCCTCAGGGGCGAACTATGCGATCGTTGGCATGGGCATCAACGTGCGCACGGCGATCTATCCACCAGATGTTGCCGCTCGTGCGACGTCACTCGAAGCCGAGCTGGGGCGCGCCGTCGATCGTTCGACCCTGGTTGTCGAGTGTCTGGCCGCGCTCTCGTCCCGATACGAGCAGCTGAAGGGCTATGGAGAGGCGCGGATCCTCAGCGAATGGAGGCGGCGGGCGTCGGCGACGCTCGGGCGATCCATCGAGTTCGACGCCGAAGGCACCATGCGGCGCGGAGTGGCACAAGGAATCGACGATTCGGGAGCGCTGCTGGTGCGGACGACGGAAGGTGTGACGCGGATATTTTCCGGAGAGGTCCGGTGGCTGTAGACGACGACTATTGTCGCGCCATCGAGTCGTATCTCTGTCGCAAGAACGATGGTCATCTCATTCGCATCGTCGGTCCGGCTTTCGAACGGGTGTGCGCGTGGGCGGAACAGGGTGTGCCACTCAAGGCCGCCTATCGCGGCATCGATCGCTACTTTGAGCGCTACTACGCCAAAGGCCCGCGTCGCCGTCCCGTTCGGGTGGAGTTCTGCGACGCGGACGTGATGGACGTTTTCGCCGAATGGCGCAGGGCTGTCGGCGTGATGGTGGCGCGGGAGACCGGCAGCGACGCCGAGGACGCGACGGGTGTCGAAGCGGATAACCATGGTTCGCACGGCTCATTGAAGAATCATCTCGAGCGGACGCTCGGGCGCCTGCGCGGCGTGCAGGCCGAGGGAGACCTGGGGGCCGCGGTACACAGCGCAATCGATCTCGTCGAAGGGCTTGTCGGCGCGGCCCCGGCTCGTGGCGAGGCGCGTCGCCGGGCGCTGGAAGAACTGCGCGCCTGTGATGCACAACTGATCGCTGTCGCCTACGAGCTGTGCGACCCGCGCACGCGCGAGGAGCTCGTCGCCGAGGCGGACGGAGAGCTGGCCCCGTTCCGCGCCCGCATGCCGCTCGAGGCGTACGAACAGTCACGACAGGCGTGCGTGACACGACTGCTGCGCGAGCGCCTCCGGTTGCCGGTGCTGAGTTACGAGTGATGGACGCCGGGACGCTGCTCACGCTCGACATCGAGAAGCCGGCGGGTGGCGGCCGCATGCTGGCGCGCCATGAGGGCCGGGTGCTGCTCGTGGCCGGCACCATTCCCGGCGAACGTGTGACGGCGCGGGTCGAGCGGGTGGCGAAGGGAGTCGCGTTCGCGGAAGCTGTCGACGTGCTGAGCCCCTCGCCGGATCGTCGCGTGCCACACGGGGATCCGCGTTGCGGCGGTGACGTGCTGTCGCACATCGACTATGCGGCGCAGCTCCGCATCAAGATCGACATCGTCCGCGATGCGTTCTCCCGCATCGGACGGCTGCCGCTGCACCAGGAGCCGGCGATCGTCTCCTCACCAGAGCGCGGATACCGCCTGCGGGCGCGCTTCCATGCTGATGGACCCCGCCTCGGTTTCTACCGCGAGGGAACTCACCAGATTTGCGATGCCGGCCCCACGCGTCAGTTGTCGGAGGGGGCAGTTGAGTGGATTGCGTCGGCGTCGCAGCTGTTGCGCGGCACGGGTCTGAACGGTCTGGCCGCAGTGGAGCTCACGGAGAATATTTCCGGTAACGAGCGAGCCGTCCACCTCGAGCTTCACGGTGGGGTGGACGCTCGCGCGTTTGCGCCACTGGCGAGCGGACTGGTCGGCCTGTCGGCTCGGGTGGCCGACCGAGGCAACCTCGAGAAGCTCTCTGGCGACGCTGTTGTGACGGACGTGCTGCAGCTTGGCGAGACGGGACAGCGCGGATTGGTTGTGCTTCGGCGGGACGTCCGCTCGTTCTTTCAGGGCAACCGTTTTCTGATCGAACCGCTCGTGCAGCATATCCTCGCCTCCGTCCCTGACGGTCCTGTCGTCGATCTGTATGCGGGTGTCGGGCTGTTCGGATTGTCGCTCGCCGCCCGCGGCCGCACTGTCACACTGGTGGAGGGAGATCCAGTGAGCGGCGCGGATTTGCAGCGAAACGCCAGTGAGGCCGGTCAACAGGTGAGCGTGGAGGTACGCAGCGTCGAGTCGTTGGTCGCCTCCCGCCGTTTTCCACGTCTTGCGCAGGAAGCCACGGTGATCGTCGACCCACCGCGCACGGGGCTCTCGCCTGAAGCGCTGACGGGCATCACGACGGGCGCACCCGCCCATCTCGTGTACGTATCCTGTGACCCTGCCACAATGGCGCGCGACAGCCGGGCGCTGGCCAATGCCGGCTATGAGATGAGCTCACTGATGCTGTTCGACATGTTTCCGAACACCGCGCATGTGGAGTCCGTGGGAATGTTTGTGAAAGGGTAGGCCGGGGCTAAGCCTTCAAGACTCACCGCCGCCGGCCCTGGCGGGCGTCACACAGAGGCACGGACGCCTGACTTTCCAAGTTTCGCCACGGCGGCGACGAGCGTATGCGCGTCGAGCGGCTTTGACAGGTGCAGGTGGAACCCGGCACGGAGCGCCCTCCCGCGATCGTCGTCGGCCGCAAATGCCGTCACCGCAGCGGCAGGAATCGTTGCGACGTCAGGTCTACTGGCACGGATGCGGCGAATGAGAGAATAGCCGTCTTCCACCGGCATGGCGATGTCGGCCAACAGGACGTCGATCCGCCGCCGATGCAGCAGCTCGAACGCCTCGGCGGCAGACGCGGCGGTGACTACCTCGGCCCGCGATTCCTGCAGATGCGTGGCGACGATCTCCCTGCTCTCCACGTCGTCGTCGACCACGAGCACGGACAGGCCCTCGAGCGAGGCAGTCTCCGACGGCTCAGCGTCGCGCTCCGTCGCAGTGGGAAGGGCATCACTCGCCATCGTCACGGCAATGGGCAGACGCACGGTGAAGACTGCGCCGCGTCCCAATCCTTCGCTGTGCGCCCTCACGCTACCGCCATGG
>Ga0173480_10000575_pt1 | contig 12470 bp, 9 predicted proteins | sample NitcycUS209509C1_FD_122622 | JGI IMG/M metagenome (GOLD analysis project Ga0173480, IMG submission 122622) | Soil microbial communities from Arlington Agricultural Research Station in Wisconsin, USA - Nitrogen cycling UWRJ-S209-509C-1 (version... | ecosystem: Environmental > Terrestrial > Soil >... | reverse complement strand
GGTGCAGTACGACAACGTGTTTTCGTTCGGAAACACATTCCTCAATGCGACCACGCCCGGCTCGGTGCCCAATCCGGGCACCTGGAATGTGGGCGGAACGCCTCACTACTGGGACATCTCGGTCGCGGTCGCGTACAGTGGCAATGTGCACGTGTGCATGTACTACGATCCGGCGCAGGTTCCCGCGCCCGAGACCGTACTGAGACTGCTCCATTTCCAGAACGGCCAGTGGGTGGATGTCACCGATACTGTCGACCCGGTCAACAACCGGATCTGCGGCGTGGTTTCATCCCTTTCGCCGTTTGTGATCGCCGCGCGCACCGGAGCCACTGCCGCGGGCGACCTGCCGGTGCCGGACAAATTTGCACTGCACGCCAACATTCCGAATCCTTTCAATCCGACCACCACGATCAACTACGACGTGCGTCGCGGCGGCGCTGATGTGACGATCGCTGTCTACGATGTGAGCGGGCGTCTCGTGCGCACGCTGGTTCACGAACACCGCGCAGCAGGACATTACCAGGAGCAGTGGAACGGCTTCGACGAGGCGGGACGGCCGGTCGCATCCGGCGTGTATTTCTATCGAATGAGCGCCGCCAGTTTTGTGGAAACCCGGAAGATGATTCTGCTCAAGTAGTCCCCCACGTTGCAATCGGGGCAAGAAAAAGCACCCGCCCTGCGAACAGGACGGGTGCTTTTGTTTTGTATGAGCGGCTCGCGTCGTTCGTCGCCTAATGCGCCACGTTCGACTCGATGTACTCGAAGAAGCCCTTGCGCTCGCGTTCGGCTTCCGGCTTCACAGCCTTGCGCTGTGCGCGCGGCAGCGGCCGTTCCAGCGCGATACGGAGCACGTCGCGGATGTTCTCCGCGGTGTGGATCTTCAAGCCGGCGCGAACTTCACGCGGGAGATCGCGGATCACCTGCGACGAGCCCTTGGGAATGATGACTTCCTTGATGCCCGCACGCAGCGCAGCGACGGTCTTTTCGTTCAAGCCACCCACGGGCAGCACTTCGCCCTTCAGGGTGAGCTCGCCCGTCATGGCCACCTCGCGGCGGATGGGAATGCCGAAGAAGTTCGACACGAGCGCGGTTGCAATCGACACGCCCGCCGACGGACCGTCCTTGGGGATGGCGCCTTCGGGAACATGGATGTGCACGTCGATCTCGTGGAAGAAGTTCTTCTTGAGCGGCAGCACACGCGCCATGCTGCGCGCGTATGAGAGCGCAATCTGCGCCGATTCCTGCATGACGTCGCCGAGCTGGCCGGTGAGCGTCAGCCGCCCGGTGCCGGGCATGAACGCTGCTTCGATGCGCAGGATGTCGCCGCCGAAGCTCGTCCACGCGAGGCCGGTGGACACGCCGATCATGTTCTTCTCCAGAATCTCGCGCTCGCTGTAGCTGGCCACGCCGAGGAAGCGCTCGAGGTTCTTGGCGGTGATCTTCACGCCGTCGGGCCGGCGACCGTTGCTGGCCACGTCCTTCGCCACCTTGCGCAGCACCTTGGCCAGCTCGCGCTCCAGGTTGCGCACGCCGGACTCGCGCGTGTAGGCCTGGATCACGTGGCGCATGGCCGAATCGCTGATCTGCACGTCGTTGTCCTTGAGGCCGTGGCGCGGCAGCATCTTGGGCAACAAATGCTTGCGCGCAATCTTCACCTTTTCGGTTTCGAGGTATCCCGGGAGGCGGATGATCTCCATACGGTCCTGCAGCGCCGCCGGAATGGTGTGGGTCACGTTGGCCGTAGTGATGAACATCACCTCGGACAGATCGAACTCCACTTCCAGATAGTGATCGCTGAAGGAATGATTCTGCTCGGGATCGAGCACCTCGAGCAGCGCCGAAGCGGGATCGCCGCGGAAGTCGCTCGACATCTTGTCGATCTCATCCAACAAAAGCACAGGATTACGCGTCTGGGCTTTAACAAGGGACTGAATAATTCTTCCCGGCATCGAGCCGATGTACGTGCGGCGATGCCCGCGAATCTCGGCTTCGTCGCGCACGCCGCCCAACGAGAAGCGCACGAATTTGCGTCCCATGGCGTCGGCGATGGACTGGCCCAGCGACGTCTTCCCCACTCCCGGCGGCCCCACGAAGCACAGAATGGGTCCCTTCAAGGACTGCGACAGCTTCATGACCGCGAGGTATTCTAGGATGCGGTCCTTCACCTTGCGCAGACCATAGTGGTCCTGGTCGAGCTGCCGGCGCACCTGGTGCAGATCCAGACGCTCGTCGGAACGGACGTTCCACGGGAGCGAGAGCATGGTGTCGAGATAGTTGCGCACCACGGTCGCCTCGGGTGAGAGCGACGGCATCTTCGACAGGCGATCGAGCTCCTTGAGTGCGACTTCCTTGGCGCGCTCCGGCATGCCGGCGCTCTCGATGCGCTCGCGCACTTCGTCGACTTCGCTGGTCTCGTCGCCACCCCCGTGGCCGAGCTCCTTGCGAATCGCCTTGAGCTGCTCGTTGAGATAGAACTCTTTCTGATTCTTCTGCACCTGGCTGCGCACTTCGCCCTCGATCTTCTTCTCGAGGCGAAGAATCTCCAGCTCCTCGGCCAGAATGGTGCCGAGCTGGCGATAGCGGTCAGTCAGGTCGATGGCTTCGAGCAGCGGCTGCTTGGATTCGATCTTCGCGATCAGGTGCGATGCAATCGAGTCGGCGAGGCGATCCGAATCTTCAATGGGAAGCACGGAGCGCAGCACTTCATCGGGAATGCGCTTGTTGAGCTGGACGTATTCGGTGAATTGCGACGAAACGCTGCGCACCATCGCTTCCATCTGATTGGAGGCGAGGGGTGCGCCGTGCAGGATGCGCACGTCGGCTTTGAGGAACTTGCGTGTCTTGTGGAAGCGCTCGATTTCACCGCGCGCCACGCCCTCCACCAGAATGCGGATGGTTCCCTCCACCAGCCGCATGAGCTGGAGGATCTTCACCACCGTGCCGACCTGGTAGAGGTCTTCCGGGGCGGGATCGTCGACGTTCATCTGGCGCTGCGTGACCACCAGAAGCAGGCGTTCGCCCTTCATGGCCTCGTCGAGCGCGGCCAGAGAGCGCGGCCGTCCCACGAGCAACGGCGTGATCATACCGGGGAAAATGACTACATCGCGCAGGGGCAGGACGGAAAGGCTTTCGGGCACTCGGACGCTGTCGTCTTCGCGTTCAACGGATGACATGCACGACTCCTCGCTCCCCTTTTACGGGGGCGTCACAGACACCACAGCGCAGCGAATAAAGTCAGGAGGAATGTAAACCAGGGGGCCGAGAAACGATCAAGCTTCTTTTATCCTGCGATCGCGCTGGAGCACGACTTCAGGAGCCGCATGCTTGATGATCGTATCCTCGCTGATGACCACCTTGCGCACATCCGTCCGGGAGGGGATGTCGTACATCAGGTGGAGCATCGTCTCTTCCATCACGGCACGCAGCCCGCGTGCGCCGGTCTCGCGCTGCTTGGCAATGCGAGCGATGGCACGAACGGCGGTCTCGTCAAATACGAGCTCGACGTCTTCCATCTGGAAAAGCTTCTTGTACTGCTTGGTCAGCGCGTTTTTCGGACGCGTCAGGATCTCGATCAGCGCCGGCTCGTCGAGCGGGTTCAGGACCCCCACCACGGGCAGACGGCCGACAAGCTCCGGAATGAGACCGAACTTGATCAGGTCCTCCGGAGCCACATTGCGCAGGATGCGGCTGCGCTCGTCGCGAGCGTTCTTGACCTGCTCGCGGCCAAAACCGAGCACTTTCTTGCCGGTGCGCTGCTCGATGACCTTGTCCAGGCCCTCGAACGCACCGCCGCAGATGAACAGAATGTTCTTGGTGTTGATCTCGATGTAGTTCTGCTGCGGAATCTTGCGGCCGCCCTGCGGAGGCACGTTGGCAACCGAACCTTCGAGCATCTTGAGCAGCGCCTGCTGCACGCCTTCGCCGGAGACGTCGCGCGTGATCGACGGGCTGTCGGTCTTGCGCGCGATCTTGTCGATCTCGTCGATGTAGACGATGCCCTTCTCGGCCGCGGCCACCGAGGAGCCGGCGTTCTGGTAGAGCTTGAGCAGGATGTTTTCCACATCTTCGCCCACGTAGCCCGCCTCGGTAAACGCGGTGGCATCAACGATCGCGAACGGAACTCTCAAGAAACGCGCGAGCGTCTGCGCGAGCAAGGTCTTGCCCGTGCCGGTGGGGCCGAGCAGGAGAATGTTGCTCTTCTCGATCTCGACCTCGTTGGTGGTACGCTCGTGCATGATGCGCTTGTAGTGGTTGTATACCGCCACCGAGAGCATCACCTTGGCGTCTTCCTGTCCCACCACGTAGAGGTCGAGAAATTCTTTGATCTCTTTCGGCTTCGGGAACTCGTCGGAATCGAACAGGACCTGCCCCGAGATCTCGTCGTCGAGGATGTCCTTGCACAGCTTGATGCATTCGTTGCAGATGTAGACCGACGGGCCCGAGATCAGCTTGGTGACCTCATCCTGTCCGCGGCCGCAGAACGAGCAACGCAGTATGTGCGGGTTTCCGATTTTCTTCTTCACGCGACGTTGGCCTCTTTGTGGTCGGGCAGTGCGCCTTCCGGACGGTTGATAAAGATGCTGTCGATGATCCCGTACTCCCGGGCTTCGTCCGCGCTCATGAAATAGTCGCGGTCGGTATCTTTCGCAATCTTTTTCGCCGGCTGACCGGTGTGCTCGGCCAGCAAGATATTCAGCCGGTCGCGCAGACGCAAGATTTCACGCGTGTAGATTTCAATGGAAGCCGCCTGGCCTTCGGAGCCGCCGGACGGCTGGTGGATCATGACGCGCGAGTTCGGGAGCCCCGAACGCTTGCCCTTCTTGCCCGACGCGAGCAGCATGGCTGCCATGCTGGCCGCCTGTCCCATACAGATCGTCGCCACGTCAGGACGGATGTACTGCATGGTGTCGTAGATCGCCATGCCCGACGAAACCGACCCGCCCGGGCTGTTGATGTAGAGGTAGATGTCGCGCTCGGCGTCCTCGGCCTCGAGGAAGAGCATCTGCGCCACGATGAGGTTCGCGACGGTGTCGTCGATGGGTGTCCCCAGGAAAATGATGCGGTCCTTGAGCAGGCGCGAGTAGATGTCGTAGGAGCGCTCGTAGCGTCCCGTCTGCTCAATGACGAAAGGAACCGGTATGTGGAGTCGCTCGGTCATTTGTCTCAACCTCACGTGTGTGCCGTCACCAATATAACTTAGGTCCGGGCTGCGCACAAAAGAGTAAACTTTGCGCCCGGTCCTATGCCGATTTCACGACCGCATGATCGCGGAGAAATCGCATGGTCTTTTCTTCTACCAGGTCGCTCTCAAACCCCCGCCGGCGCTCCGGATGCGATACCATCTGGCGTATCTCTTCCGGGCTCTTCCCCAGCCCCTGTGCCAGGAGCTGGATGCGCTGGTTCACGTCGTCCGCCGAAAGCTCGATCTTTTCCTGGCGCCGCACGGCGTCCATCACGAAATACTTCTGGATCATCCGTACCGCGGAATTCCGGAACAATTCCCGGATTTCCTGCTCGCGCGCCGGGTCGCTTCCCGGGTTGCCCGTGTGGCGCTTGTCCTCCTCGATCAGCGAGTCGAGGTAGTTTTCCACCATCACTTCGGGCACCTCGAAGGGGTTCGCCTCGATGATGGCGTCGATGATCTTCTCATCGACTTCGCGCCGGTGGCGAGTTTCTTCTTCCGACTCGAGCTGGCGTCGAATGCGCAGCTTGAGCTCGAGCAGCGTTCCCGCCGTTTCGTCGATCCGCTTGGCGAAGTTGTCGTCGAGCTCGGGAAGCAGTTTTTCCTTCACCGCCGAGACTTTCACCTGGAAGGCGCGCTCGGTGCCCGCGACACGTTCGTCGCCGAAATCCGCCGGGTATTTCACCCGGATTTCCTTTTCGTCCCCCGCCTTCATGCCCGCGAGGCCTTCGCGGAATTCCGCGAGCAGGCTGTCGGAGTCGAGCGCCACGGAGTAATCCTTCGCGGCTTGCTTCTCTTCGGGCGTTCCGTCGGCGGCCAACGGGACATAATCGATAACGAGGTGATCGCCGGGCGCGGCGGGGCGGGACACGGTGTCGAACGCCGCCAGTCGCTCACGCAGCGATTCCACGGCCTGGTCGACGTCCTGATCGGCGATGCTACGCCGGGGAACGTCAACCGTCACCTTCTCATATCCCTGAAGTTTGACTTCGGGGCGAACGTCGATTTTGACGTCAAAGGTGACCCCGCCGTCAGCAAGCTTCACGTTCTCGAAAACCGGCTCGCCCAGCGGGTGCAGGTGCTCTTTGTCCAGCGCCTGCTCGTAGACATCCGGAAGCAGGTTTCGGACCGCATCGCTCTGGATCACGTCCGCATAGTTCTTTTGCAGGAATCCGGGCGGAACTTTGCCCTTCCGGAAGCCGGGGACGCGGATCTGGCGCGCCATCTCCTTGAGCACCGCTGCCCGTTCTTTTTCCAGTTCCTCCGCCGGGACCTGCACAGAAAGCACCCGCCGGGTCTGGCTGGGGGCGGCCACCGTCACGGTAAAGACCCGCGCCGGGCCGTGCTGATGGTGGTGGTGATGGTCGTGATCGTGACCGTCGTGGTCATGATCATGGTCGTGCGCGTGATCGTGCCCGTGGTGGTCGTGATCGTGCGCGTGTGTGTCTGTCATTTGGTTATTCCTTGGCACCCATCATGGTGCGAGAGGGGGGAGTCGAACCCCCACGAGTTTCCCCACTGGAACCTAAATCCAGCGCGTCTGCCAGTTCCGCCACTCTCGCAAGTCTTGAGAATTGGCCTGTTTATGCCGGAACCGGGACGCGAATGCTATGAATGCAACCGGTCCCGGTCAAGAAAAATGCCCGGCTCTATTTAAGATACTTCAGGACGACATCCGTATACTGGCTCGTCTTCATGCCGCTCGATGTCGACAGCGACTTGATCTCACCCGAAGTAAGGGCACTGGTGAGGGCGCTGTCCAGCCGGGACGAGGCCTTCTCGTGGCCCAGGAAGTCGAGCATCATCTGGGTCGCGGAGAGCGTCGCCAGCGGGCAGATGACACCCTTGCCCGCGTGCTTGGGCGCCGAGCCGTGAATGGGCTCGAACATGCTCACCTTGCCCGGGTGAATGTTCCCGGACGCCGCGATGCCGAGGCCGCCCGAGATGGCCGCGCCCAGATCGGTGATGATGTCACCCATCATGTTACCGGTAACCGCCACGTCGAACCATTCCGGATTCTTCACCATCCACATGCACGCCGCGTCGATATACGCGTGGTCGCGCTCGACGTCCGGGTATTCCCTGCCCACTTCCTCGAACGTGCGCGTCCAGATTTCCATGGCCCCGATGGCGTTGGCCTTGTCGATCAAGGTGAGCTTCTTGCGCTTGTTGCGCTTGCGGGTGAGCTCGTACGCGTAGCGCACGGCGCGCTCGATTCCCTTGCGCGTCATCATCATGGTCGCGACGGCAACTTCGTCCGGCGTTCCCTTCTTGAAATGTCCGCCGATGCCGATGTAGAGATCCTCGGTGTTCTCGCGCACGAAGACCATGTCGATGTGCTCGGGCTTCTTGTCCTTGAGCGGGCACAGGTAATCGGCGTAGAGCTTGATGGGCCGCAGATTGATGTACATGTCGAGCTTCCAGCGGCAACCGCCGATGATGGCGCGCTCGAGAATGCCGGTTTCCACGCGCGGATCGCCGATGGCGCCGAGCAGGATGGCGTCCATCTGCTTGAACTCTTCGAGCACGCTCTGCGGCATGAGCTCGCCGCTCTTCAGATAGTGCTCGGCGCCGAACGGATAGGTGACGGTGTCGAACTGAATGCCGTCGGTTTCATTGAGCCGGCGCAACACGCGCTGCGCTTCGTCGATGACTTCCGGTCCGACGCCGTCTCCCGGAATCACTGCAATGGTTTGCATCCTGGTCGCTTCCTTCTGTTTCATTTCTGCCTGCGGTGTCGACATGTCATGCCTCCCAGCGCTTGATCAGAATGGCGATACCCTGTCCGCCGCCGATGCACGCGCTTGCGATTCCGTATTTCTGCTTGCGGGCGACGAGCTCGCGGCCGAGCGTCAGCACGAGCCGCGTGCCGGTGGCGCCGAGCGGATGCCCGAGCGCGATGGCGCCGCCGTTGACGTTTGCCTTCTCACGATCGAGACCGAGATCTTTTTCCACGGCGAGATACTGCGCCGCGAACGCCTCGTTGATTTCGAACAGATCGATGTCCTTCTGCGAAAGCCCGGTTTTTTCGAGCAGGCCCTTGATGGCGGGTGCGGGACCGATGCCCATCTCGGCCGGGTCGACACCCACCACGTGCCACGCCACGATCTCGGCCACGGGCTTCAAGCCGTCGCGCCGGGCCGCTTCGGCGCTGGCGAGCACGAGACACGCCGCGCCGTCCACCATGCCGCTGGCATTTCCGGCGGTAACGGTACCGTCTTCGCCGAACGCGGGCCTCAACTTTTTCAGTCCGTCGATGGTGGCGTTGATGAAGAAGTGATCGTCACGCTCGATGGCGGGACCGCGCTTCTGTTCGACGGGCACGATTTCATCTTTGAATGCGCCGCCGGTGGCGGCCTTCTCGCCCAGGTGCGTGCTGCGCAGCGCGTACTCGTCCTGCGCCTCGCGCGAAATGCCGAGCCGGCGCGCGAGATTCTCGGCCGTCTGCGCCATGAGCAGTCCGCAGTAGCTGTCCTTCAGCGCCACCAGCAGCGAGTCCTCCAGGTTGCCCTGGCCCAGCTTGAGGCCGGCGCGAGCGCCGCGCACGACGTGCGGGGCCTGGCTCATGTTCTCCATGCCGCCGGCCAGCACGTATTCCGAACCTTCGCCGATGATGTGCGCACCATTGATAAGGGATTGAATACCGGAACCGCACAAACGATTCACGGTCAGCGCCGGAACCCGGATGGGGACGCCCGCCTTGAGGCCGACGTGACGCGCTCCGTAGATGGCGTCACCGCTGGTCTGGAGCGCGTTGCCCATGATCACGTGCTCGATGCGGTCGGCGGGAACGCCGGTCTTGGCGAGCGCACCTTTGGCCGCAATGGCGCCCAGCTCGAGCGCCGAAACATCCTTGAGCGCGCCGCCCGAACCGCCGTCGCCGCGCTTTCCACCCACCCACTCCGTCATGGGAGTGCGTGCGCCTCCCAGAATTACAACGTTGGTCATGTTCACCCCTGATAAGCCGGAATGCCGGTGAGCTCGTCACCGATCACCAGCGTGTGAATTTCGTATGTGCCTTCGTACGTGTCGACCGTCTCCAGATTGCACATGTGACGCATCGACTGGTATTCGCCCGAGATGCCGTTGGCGCCGAGAATGGTTCGCGCGGTGCGCGCAATCTCCAGCGCCTTGCGCACGTTGTTGCGCTTCGCCATCGATACGTGCGCGGGGCGGAGTTTGTTCTCGTCCTTCAAGCGGCCGAGCTGGATGCAGAGCAGCTGCGCGAGCGTGAGCTCCGTCGCCATGTCGGCGAGTTTTTTCTGCGTGAGCTGATAGCCCGCGATCGGCTTCGAGAACATGATGCGGTCCTTGCTGTACTCGAGCGCCTCGTGCATGCACGCCATCCCCGCGCCCAGAACGCCCCACGCGATGCCGTAGCGCGCCTGGGTGAGACACATGAGCGCCGCCTTGAGACTGTCGGCCTTGGGGAGACGATTGGCCTTCGGAATGCGGACTTCATCGAGAACGAGCTCCGCGGTGTCGCTCGCGCGCATCGACAACTTGTACTTCACCGGTTTGGCGTCGAAGCCCTTGCGATCGCGCTCCACGATGAAGCCGTTCACTTCGCCGTCGAGCTTCGCCCACACGATGGACACGGCGCACTGGACACCGTTGGTGATCCACATCTTGGAACCGTTGAGCACGTACTCGTTGCCATCGAGCCGCGCCGTCGTGCGCATGCCGCCGGGATTCGACCCGAAGTCCGCTTCGGTCAGTCCGAAGCACCCGATCGCTTTTCCCCTGGCCAGCGCCGGCAGCCACTTGTTCTTCTGCTCGTCGTCGCCGAAGGCATGGATGGGATACATCACCAGGCCGGATTGCACCGATGCAAAGCTGCGCAGCCCCGAATCACAGCGCTCGAGCTCCTGCATGATCAGCCCGTACGCCACATTGTTGAGACCGGCGCACTCGTAGCCGTGAATGGTGGACCCGAACACACCGAGCTCCGCCAGCGGCTGCACCAGCTCGGAGGGGAAGGTGCCGTTCTCGTAGTGCTCCATGAATTTCGGCAGTGCTTCTTCCTCGATGAATCCGCGAATGGTGTCGCGCACCATCTTCTCGTCATCGGAGAGACGACTGTCGACCATGACGTAATCGAAACCGGAGAATTTCTTCATGTGATGTTCCTCTACTGTCCTTTGAAATCGGCTTTGCGTTTTTCGAGAAACGCCTTCAAACCTTCACGCATGTCGCCGGTGGCGCACAGAAGGCCGAACAGCGTCGCTTCCGTGCGCAGTCCGTGATCGAGACTCACGTCGAGTCCGCTGTCCACGGCCCGCATCGCGGCCTTGATCGCCAGCGGACCGTTGCGCAGGATGCGCAGGGCCGTCTTGCGCGCGGCCTCCATCAAGTCCGCGAGCGGTACCACCTGGCTCACGAGTCCGATACGCAGCGCTTCGTTGGCATCGATGGCGCGACCGGTGAGGATCAGATCCATCGCCGCGCCGCGGCCCACGATGCGCGGGAGCCGCTGCGTGCCGCCGTAGCCGGGAATGACGCCCAGCGTCACTTCGGGCAGCCCGATCTTGGCGCTGTCCGCGGCGATGCGGATCGTGCACGACATGGCGAGCTCGCAACCGCCGCCCAGCGCGTAGCCGTTGATGGCGGCGATGGACGGTTTGCCCATCGTCTCCAGCCGGCGGAACGCACTCTGGCCGAACTCGGCGGTGCGCTGTCCCGCGACGGGATCGAGACCGGCGAGCTCTGAAATATCCGCGCCTGACACGAACGACTTCTCGCCCGCGCCGGTCAGGATCAACACGCGCACGCTTTCATCGCTGGCCGCGGCCGCCAGCGCTTGATCCAGCTCGCGCACGGTGATGGCGGAGAGCGCATTCAGCACGTCGGCGCGATTGATGGTAATGGTCGCGACACCGTCAGCGACCTGATACAGGATGTGTTTGAGCTCCATTGCTTGTTCCCTACTTCTTCTCGTAGGAGTAGAAGCCGCGTCCCGTCTTGCGGCCCCAGCGGCCGGCCTGCACCATGCGGCGCAGGAGCACCGGTGCGGCGTACTTGGGCTCGCGGAACTCTTCATACATCACATCGGCGGCGTGACACGTGGTGTCGAGGCCGACATAGTCGAGAAGCGTAATGGGGCCCATCGGATAACCGCAGCCGTGCACCATCGCCTTGTCGACATCTTCAGGCGTGGCGACTCCGTCCTGCACCATCCGGACAGCGTCCAACAAATACGGAATGAGAAGCTTGTTCACTACGAAGGCCGGTGTGTCGGAGCAGGTAATGGGCTCCTTGCCGATCGAGAGCGCGTACTCGCGGCACGCCGCCATGACGGCGTCGGTGGTGGCGAGTCCCTTGATGACTTCGACGAGCTTCATGATGGGCACCGGATTGAAGAAGTGCATGCCGACCATGCGCTCGGGATTCTTCACCACGGTGGCAATCTCGGTGATGGAGATCGACGACGTGTTGGTGGCGAGAATGCAATCGGGGCGCGTGATCTCGGCGAGATCCTTGAACAGCTTCTTCTTGAGATCGGCGTTCTCGGTAACGGCCTCGATGACGAGATCGCAGTCCTTGAGTGCGGAGAGATTGGTGGCGGTCGAGAGGTTCTTCTTCACGCTCTCGATCTGCTCGTCGGTGACCTTGCCGCGCTTCTTTCCCTTTTCCAGGAAATCATGGATGTTGGCGATGCCCTTCTTCAGGACTTCGTCGTTGATCTCGACCACGGTGGTCGCATAGCCGTTGAGCGCGGACATCTGCGCAATTCCCGATCCCATCAGTCCGCAACCGACAACACCAATCCGCTTCATCTGTCTGTCTCCTTCGTTTGGGGGTTATTCACGTTCGATCAACATGGCCATGCCCATGCCGCCGCTGATGCACAGCGTGGCAATGCCGCGCTTCGCGTTGGAGCGGCGCATCTGATGGAGGAGCGTCACGACCACGCGCGCGCCCGAACAACCGATGGGATGGCCGAGGCTGATGGAGCCGCCGTTGACGTTCACGCGCTCGCGATCGAATTTCAATTCGCGCTCGCACGCGATCACCTGCGCGGCAAAGGCCTCGTTCAATTCAATCAACTCGATATCCGAAAGCTTCAACTGGTTGCGCTCGAGGAGTGCGTTCACGGCCGGCACCGGTCCGATGCCCATGCGCCGCTGCTCGACACCCACCGCCACGAAATCGCGAATCCATCCCAGGACATCGCGGCCGCTGGCCGCACGCTCCGACGCCAGCACAAGGGCGGCCGCTCCGTCGGTGATTCCCGAGGCATTGCCCGCCGTCACGCTGCCGTCTTTCTTGAACACAGGAGGAAGCTTCG
>Ga0173480_10000574_pt1 | contig 12475 bp, 10 predicted proteins | sample NitcycUS209509C1_FD_122622 | JGI IMG/M metagenome (GOLD analysis project Ga0173480, IMG submission 122622) | Soil microbial communities from Arlington Agricultural Research Station in Wisconsin, USA - Nitrogen cycling UWRJ-S209-509C-1 (version... | ecosystem: Environmental > Terrestrial > Soil... | reverse complement strand
GCCTCGATGAAGAGGACATCACCGCCGGTCGGGGTCCAGGCGAGGCCAGTGGAGACGCCGGGAACCCGGGTCCGCCGCCGCTGCTCGGCGAAGACCCGGCGGCGGCCGAGCAGCTCGCGCGCCTTCTTGCCGGAGACCCGCACCTTGCCCCGCGATTTGCCCTCGGCCACCTGGCGGGCGACTTTGCGGCAGACGGTGCCGATCTGCCGCTCGAGGTTGCGGACCCCGGCCTCGCGCGTGTACTCCTCGATGATCGTCGTCAGCCCGGCGTCGGTGAACTCGATCTGCGACGGCTTCAGCCCGTTGGCCTCGACCTGGCGGCGGACCAGATAGCGACGGGCGATCTGCCGCTTCTCCTCCAGGGTGTAGCCGGAGAGCTCGATCGTCTCCATGCGGTCGAGCAGCGGCCCCGGGATCGTGTCGAGGACGTTGGCGGTGGCGATAAAGGCGACGTCGGAGAGGTCGAACTCGAGGTCGAGGTAGTGGTCGCGGAAGCTGTCGTTCTGGGCCGGGTCGAGGACCTCAAGCATCGCCGAGGCCGGGTCGCCGCGGAAGTCGGCGCCCATCTTGTCGATCTCGTCGATCATGAAAACGGGATTGCGTGACCCGGCGTCGCGCAGGGCGCGGACGATGGTGCCGGGCATGGCGCCGATGTAGGTGCGGCGGTGGCCGCGAATCTCCGCCTCGTCGCGGACGCCGCCGACCGAGATCCGCTCGAACTCGCGACCGAGCGCTTTGGCGATCGATTTGCCAAGGCTGGTCTTGCCGACGCCGGGCGGGCCGACGAAGCAGAGGATCGGGCCGGGCGAGTCGGGGTTGAGCTTGCGCACCGCCAGGTACTCGAGAATCCGGTCCTTGACCTTTTCCAGGTCGTAGTGGTCGGCGTCGAGCACCTTGCGGGCGTGCTTGATGTCGAGGTTGTCCTCGGTCTCAACCGACCACGGCAGCTCGACCATCCACTCCAGGTAGGTGCGGATGACGCCGTGCTCGGCGGCGGCCGACGGCAGTTTCTCCAGCCGCGAGAGCTCGCGCTCGGCGGCTTTCAGGGCGTGCTCGGGAAGGTTCGCCGCCTCGATTTTCTCGCGCAGTTCGTTTGCTTCGGCCTGCTGCTCGTCCCCCTCGCCGAGCTCGTCCTGGATCGCTTTCATCTGCTGGCGGAGGAAGAACTCGCGCTGGCCTTTGTCGATCTCCGACTGCACCTGCGACTGGATCTGGCTGCCGAGCTGAACCACCTCGAGCTCGCGGGCGAGGATCCGCGAGAGGTGGCGCAGCCGCTTGGCGACGTCGACCTCTTCGAGCAGTTTCTGCTTCTCCTCGGTGCCGATTCGCAGCGCGCCGGCGATCAGGTGGGCGAGGTCTGAGGGGTCGTCGATGTTGGCGACCGCCATCTGCAGCTCCTCGGGCAGGTAGGGGATCTGCTCGACGATCTCCGAGAAGGTGCGCTGGACGTTGCGGCTCAGCGCCTCCAGCTCTTGGCTTGGCTCGATCACGTCCGGCAGCTCGCTGACCCGGGCGACCATGTAGGGCTGCTCGACGACGAAGCCGCTGAGCTTCACCCGCTGCATCCCCTGGACGAGGACCCGCAGCGTCCCGTCGGGGATTTTCACCATCCGCGCGACGACGCCGACCACGCCGACGTCGTAGAGGTCCTCCGGCCCCGGCACCTCGTTCTCCGGGTCGCGGGCGGTGACCATCGCCAGCATCCGGTTGGTGCCGAGGACGTCGTCGATCAGCTGGATCGAGCGCTCCTGGCCGACCGCGAGCGGGGCCAGGGTCTCGGGGAAAGCGACGGTGTCGCGCAGCGGCAAAACCGGCAGCGCCTCGGGCAGCGGCTGGTTGACGAGAATCGCGTCCTCCGCGTCGAGCGGGGAGTCGACCACTTCGAGGACCGGTGAGCCCTCCATCACTTGCGGCCTATCGGGACCCGGCGGGTGGTCGCGCTGGGGTCGCGGAGCGGCAGCTCGATCCGCAGGATCCCCTCTTCGTAAGTGGCGCTGGCGCGCTCGGCGTCGACCTCGACCTGCAGCTCGACGACGCGGCGGAAGGAGCCGGAGGGAATCTCGATCTGCTGGTAGACGCGGCCCTCGGTCTCCTGCAGGTGGCGCTCGCCGGCGATTGCCAGGTGGCGACCGCTGACCTCGATCCCAACCTCGGAGAGCTCGACCCCGGCAAGGTCGACTTTGACGATCGCCCGCTGCGGATCGCCGCAGTAGTAGACGTCGACGTTGGGAGAGAAGCCGGTCGAGCGCCGGGTCACGTACCTGGCCCGGCTCCAATCGACAAAGAGGTCGCGCTGAGGCATGGGCCACAAAATAGCCCGCCGGGGCGGGCTAGGCGGGACGGGAGGCCCAGCGCGGGGCGCGCATGAGCAAAACAGGCTGCCGGGGAGGGACGAGACCCTCTGGCCGGTTGGGGCGGAAGGTGGTGCAGGTCTCGTTCAACTCCAGCGCGCAGAGGCCGTTCTTACGGAAGTAGCAGTCCTCGCAGGTCGGCGGCTTGGGCTTGCGCGGCATCGGCGCGCATATTTGCAATCGCCTTGGGTACATGCGAGGGCCGTTTCCGCAAATCGCCACCTCTTTGAAACAGCTTCGTCACAGCTTCCCTGCGTCTTCCGGGAACACGGGTGGCCAGCGCTAGTATCGGGGGCGATGGAGAGTCATTCCAGGAGCGAGAAGCTCTCCGCTTCTCCCCCACTTTTCAAAAGCGAATTCCTCAACTACTTCTCCCGCGTCCACCCAGCGGTGCCGGCGATCATCTTCGTCCCGGTGGTGGTGGCGATGGAGTGGCTGGGGATCGATCGTGGCTACGCCGCTTGGCAGCTGGCGCTGCTGACCCTGGCCGGCGGCGCGGTCTGGACGCTGACCGAGTACTGGCTGCACCGGCTCGTCTTCCATTGGGAGCCGGACAACGCCTTCGGCCGCCGCATGCACTTCATCATCCACGGCGTCCACCACGATCACCCCAACGACAAGATGCGGCTGGTGATGCCGCCGTCGGTCTCGATCCCGCTGGCGGCGCTTTTCTTCCTCGGCTTCTGGGCGCTCCTCGGCAACGCCGCCTTCCCGGTCTTCGCCGGCTTCCTGCTCGGCTACCTCTTCTACGACTACACGCACTACTACGTGCACCACTTCGTGCCGAAGACGGACTTCGCCAAACGGCTGCGCGAACACCACATGCGCCACCACTTCCAGGACCACAGCGCCGGCTACGGCGTCTCCTCCCCAATCTGGGACCACGTCTTCCGGACTTATCCGAAGAAGCGATCTAAGTACCGGCAGTAGCGCGCGCGGGCCGGACACTCGCAAATGGGCAAATAGTTGATTTAGTCCAATCGAGTGTCACAGTGTGGTGTGACTCTGGCAGACTCCCCTCCAGGGTATTTCTGAACTTTGGATGGAAAGGAACTAGATGCCCCCCAGCACCAACCATTTGGACGTAGCTCGCGAGGCCCTCGAGAGGACCGTTCGCGAGCTCGAGAGCCAGCTCAAGCAGGCCGAGCAGGCCCTCGCCGCACTCGGTGGCAAAGCCACCCGCCGCGGTCCCGGTCGGCCGCGTGGCAGCGCCAAAAAAGCGACTGCAACTGCGGGCGCCCCTCGTCGTCGGCGTAAACGCCGCGGCGGTACCCGCGCCGACCAGGCGGTGAAACTGATCGAGGGTCAGCCCGGGATCAGCGCCTCGGACGTCGCCAAAACGATGAAAATCAAGCCCAACTACCTCTACCGGGTCCTCGGTGACCTCGAGAAAGAGGGACGGGTTAAGAAGAAAGGGCGCCAGTACTACCCGACTGGTGGCTGATCGGTACTAACAGTTACCTATAAAAGAGGCCGGCTATCGCCGGCCTCTTTTATTTGGACTGTGAACCAAACCTCAGACCAGGCCGAGCTGACTGACAGCGTCGCGCTCCTCTTGCAACTCCATCACGCTGCGGTCGATCCGCTCGCGTGAGAAGTCGGGAACGTCGAGACCCTGGACGATGCTCCACTCGCCACCGCTGCAGGTGCACGGCATGCCACAGATGATCCCCTCGCCGATCCCGTAGGAACCGTCAGCGGGCACGGCCATCGAGACCCAGTCTCCGTCCGGCGTACCCAGGACCCAGTCGTGAACGTGGTCGATCGCCGCGTTGGCGGCCGAGGCCGCACTGGAAGCACCGCGGGCGTCGATGATCTCGGCGCCGCGTTTCGCCACCCGCGGGATGTACTCATCGGCGATCCACGCCTCGTCGTCGACCGCGTCCCAGGCGCTGGAGCCGTCGACCTTGGCGTTCACCAGGTCCGGGTACTGGGTCGGGGAGTGGTTCCCCCAGGCGGTCATATTGGTGACCGCGGAGACCGGCTTGCCCAGCTTGTTGGCTACCTGCGAGATCGCCCGGTTGTGGTCCAGCCGCATCATCGCCGTGAACCGCTCGCGCGGCACGTCGGGCGCGTTCGACATCGCGATCAGACAGTTGGTGTTGGCGGGGTTGCCCACCACCAGCACCTTGATGTCATCGGCGGCGCCGGCGTTGATCGCTTCGCCCTGCGGCTTGAAGATGCCGCCGTTGGCCTCGAGCAGGTCGGAGCGCTCCATGCCCGGCCCGCGCGGCCGGGCGCCGACCAGCAGGCCGACGTTGCAGCCGTCGAAGGCCTGCTTGGGGTCGTCGCTGATGTCGATCTTGCGCAGCAGGGGAAAAGCGCAGTCGTCGAGCTCCATCGCGGTGCCCTCGGCGGCTTTGATCGCCTGCGGAATCTCCAGCAGGCTCAGCTCGACCGGCGTGTCGGGGCCCAGCATCTGTCCGCTGGCGATGCGGAACAGGAGCGCGTAGCCGATCTGGCCGGCGGCGCCGGTAACGGTGACCTTTACAGGGGTGCTCACTAATCCACTCCTCGGATTCGGGGGTTTGGAAGACGCTTACGCCATCGCCCGCTGGAGGTTCTCGTCGATCGCGGCGAGGAACTCCTGCGTGGTCTGGTGCTCCTGGCCGCCACCCACCAGCAGGGCCAGGTCTTTGGTCATCTTCCCGCTTTCTACGGTCTCGACGCAGACGCGCTCAAGCGTCTCCGCGAACTGCGAGACCTCTGGGGTTTCATCCATCCGGCCGCGGGCGGCGAGCCCGCGGGTCCAGGCGAAGATCGAAGCGATCGGGTTGGTCGAGGTCGGCTTGCCTTCCTGGTGCTGGCGGTAATGGCGGGTGACGGTGCCGTGCGCGGCCTCGGCCTCGACCGTCTTGCCGTCGGCGCTCATCAGCACGCTGGTCATTAGGCCGAGCGAGCCGAACCCCTGGGCGACGGTGTCGGACTGGACGTCGCCGTCGTAGTTTTTGCAGGCCCACACGTAACCGCCCTCCCACTTCATCGCGGCGGCGACCATGTCATCGATCAGACGGTGTTCGTAGGTCAGGCCGGCGGCCTCGAAGTCAGCTTTGAACTCCGCCTCGTAGACCTCGGCGAAGAGGTCCTTGAAGCGCCCGTCATAGCGCTTGAGGATCGTGTTCTTGGTCGACATATAGACCGGGAAGCCGCGGTTGAGCCCGTAACGCATTGAGGCGCGGGCGAACTCGCGGATCGACTCGTCGAGGTTGTACATCGCCATCGCAATGCCGCCGCCGGGGAAGTCGTAGACGTCGAGCTCGACCGGCTGGGAGCCGTTCTTCGGCGTGTAGGTAAGGGTCAGCGTCCCCTCCTCGGGCACCACCAGGTCGGTCGCCCGGTACTGGTCGCCGAAGGCGTGGCGGCCGATCACAATCGGCTTGGTCCAACCCGGAACCAGCCGCGGGATGTTGGAGATCACGATCGGCTCGCGGAAGATGACGCCGCCGAGGATGTTGCGGATCGTCCCGTTCGGCGAGCGGTACATCTCCTTCAGGCCGAACTCCTCGACCCGCGCCTCGTCGGGGGTGATCGTCGCGCACTTGACGCCGACGCCGTAGCGCTTGATCGCTTCCGCGGCTTCGACCGTGATCCGGTCTTCGCTCGCATCGCGGCTCTCGATCCCGAGGTCGTAGTACTCGAGCTCGATGTCGAGGTAGGGAAGGATCAGCTGCTCCTTGATGAACGACCAGATGATTCGGGTCATCTCGTCGCCGTCGAGCTCGACGACTGGGTTCTCGACCTTGATCTTCGCCACGAGGTGGCGATGCTATCTGCCCAGGGCTCTGGCCGACCGGCCAGGGCATGGCACAATCAGCACCTGATGGCAACCGTCGAGCGAACGACCTTCGGCAACCACGCGGTGATCAACCAACCGCCGCCGCTGGTCGACTACAACGTCTTCGAGGCCGACACCGTCCTGGTCGAGGCGGTGGAGCGCGAGGGAGCCGAGTGGGACCGGGAGCGGATCGCTGCCGCGGGCGAGTACGCCGGCAGCGAGGCCGCCCAGGAGCTGGGCCGGCTGGCCAACGAGAACGGTCCCAAACTGAAGACCCACGACCGCTACGGCAACCGTGTCGACATCCCCGAGTTCCATCCCGCCTGGCATGAGCTGATGGGCGTCGGGGTCGGCTTCGAGCTGCACTCCTCCCCCTGGAAAGACCCGCGGCCCGGCGCCCACGTCGCCCGCGGCGCCGCCTTCATGTGCATGTCGCAGGCCGAGGCGGGCATCGGCTGCCCGATCTCAATGACCTACTCGGTGATCCCGGCCCTGCGCACGCAGCCCGAGCTGGCGGCGGAGTGGGAGCCGCGCTTCCTCTCGGCCACCTACGACCCGCGCAACGCCCCCGCCCCGGAGAAGGCCGGCGCTCTCGCCGGGATGGGGATGACCGAGAAGCAGGGCGGGACCGACGTCCGCGCCAACACCACCCTCGCCCGGCCGGTGAACGGCGGCGGTCCCGGCGCCGAGTACGAGCTGACCGGCCACAAGTGGTTCATGTCGGCACCCCAATGCGACGCCTTCCTCGTCCTCGCTCAGACCGACGGCGGTATCTCCTGCTTCCTCTTCCCGCGCTGGACGCCCGACGGCGCGCGCAACCGCTTCCGCCTGCAGCGCTTCAAGGACAAGCTCGGCAACCGCTCCAACGCCTCCAGCGAGATCGAGTTCGACGGCGCCTCCGCCTGGCTGGTCGGCGAGGAGGGCGCCGGGGTGCGAACGATTATCGAGATGGTCAACCACACCCGCCTCGACTGCGTGCTCGGCGGCGCCACCGGGATGCGGGCCGGGGTCGCCCAGGCGATCCACCACACCACCCATCGCTCGGTCTTCGGCCGCGAGCTCGTCGAGCAGCCGCTGATGCGGAACGTCCTCGCCGACCTGGCGGTCGAGTCGGAGGCGGCGACGATCGGGGCGCTGCGCCTCGCCCGCGCCTACGACGAAGCGATCGCGGGCGACGAGGAAGCCGCGCAGCTGAAGCGGGTCGCCAACGCCGTCCTCAAGTACTGGATCTGCAAGCGGGCCGTGATGCACGCCGGCGAGGCCCTGGAGTGCCTGGGTGGCAACGGCTACGTCGAGGAGTCGGGCATGCCCCGCCTCTTCCGCGAGAGCCCGCTCAACTCGATCTGGGAGGGCTCGGGCAACGTCCAGTGCCTCGACGTGCTGCGGGCGATGGTCAAGAGCCCGGCCTCGCTCGAGGCCTACTTCGCCGAGGTCGAGGAGGGCGCCGTCGCCGATTCCCGCCTGCAGGCCTTCGCCACCTCACTGCGCGACGAGCTGCCGGGCGACCTGGAGACGATCGAGTCCCGCGCCCGCCGCGTGGTCGAGAAGATGGCCCTGGCGCTACAGGGATCCCTGCTGGTCCGCTACGGCGACCCAGCGGTAGCCGACGCCTTCTGCGCCTCCCGCCTCTCCGGCGACTGGGGCCAAACCTTCGGCACCCTCCCGGCCAGCACCGACTTCGGCCGCATCATCGACCGGCACCGCCCTCAGTAGCGGTGGCGCGGCGCATATCTGCGTCCTCGGTCGCTCGCGTGCGAAGCACGCCACGCTCCCTGCGTCCTTGATCTGCTTGGCCACCGCTACTGAGGGGCATAGCGCACGCTTTCCCCGTCGAGAACCCCTCGGGGACGATGCCCGCGGCGATGTTGATGCGGGCGCGGGCGTTCTCCCAGGCGATCATGTGGACGAGCTCCAGCGCCCCCTTGACGCCGAAGCGTTCCTGGGCTCGCTCCATAAGCTCGTCCTCGACGACGCCGGGGGTGGAGGTCATCCCGGTCGCCAGGTCGATGACCAGCAGCTCGTCCTCGTCGAACAGACCCGACTCGTGGGCCTGCGACAGGGCCATCACCTTCTCGTCACTGAGCCCCGCCCGGCGCGCGAACTCGGAGCCGATGTCCATGCAGAACTCGCAGCCGACCATGGTCGCCGCGCGCAGGACCCCCAGCTCCATCAGCACCTTGGGGACCCGCTTGCCACGCTCGGCGGCGCGGTTGAAGCGCAGGAAGTCGATCATCAGGCGCGGGTGCTGCGCGAAGACCCGCCCCGACTCCATGCGGCGACCGTAGGACACCTTGCCACCGCGGACGACCAGCTCCGCGAACGCGCCCGTGCGCGGCTCGATCTTCGACATCTCGGCACCTCCTGACGAATGGTTGGGCATCGCAGGCTAGTCAGGATGTGGCACCTCGTTAAGGTCCATTTCGATGGAGAAATCGGGTACCACCTTTACCGGGACGCCGGAGCTCCTGCTACCTGACTGGAACCCCTCGCGCCCGCGTCGCGCACAGCTGGAGAGCGGATTGAGGACAGCGATCAGGGAGGGGCGACTGCGCCCCGACACGCGCCTGCCCTCGACGCGGGCGCTGGCGGCGGAGTTGGGTGTCTCGCGAAGGCTGGTGGTCGACACCTACGAGCAGCTGACCGCAGAGGGCCATCTCGTCGCCCGCCGTGGCTCCGGGACGAGGGTCGCGCCGCAGCCCCCCGGGCCACGCCAACCGGCTCCATCCCACCCTGCCGAGGCGGGCCCACAGCCGGGCGTCATCGACCTCTTCGCCGGCGCGCCTGAGCCGGCGCTGTTTCCCCGCCGCGCCTGGTCGCGGGCGCTGCGGCGGGCGGTCGAGACCCTCGCCGACAGCCGCCTCTCCTACGGCGAGTTCGGCGGCGCCGAGGAGCTCCGCCTTGCCCTGGCCGAGCACCTGGGACGGGTGCGGGGGGCGGCGGTCGAACCGAACCAGATCGTCACCACCTCCGGCTACCAGCAGGGGCTGCGGATCTTCTGCCAGCTGGTGCGTTCGCGCGGCGGCCGGCGCGTCGCGATCGAGGACCCCGGTTACCCGATTGCCGCCTGGACGATCGAGTCCGAGCAGCTGGACGCCGTCCCGATCCCGATCGACGACCGCGGCATCGACGTCGACGCGATCGCCTCCGGCGACGTCGACGCGGCGGTCGTCACCCCCGCTCACTCGATGCCGCTCGGCGTCGCGCTCGCACCCGAGCGACGGCGCGAGCTGACCGCCTGGGCGCGGGAGCGGGGCGCCCTGGTGCTCGAGGACGACTACGACGCCGAGCTGCGCTACGACCGCGGCCCGACCGGCTGCCTACAGGGACTGGCGCCCGACGTCGTCGTCCTCGCCGGGTCGCTATCGAAGACCCTGGCGCCGACCCTGCGCCTCGGCTGGCTCTGCCTGCCCGGCGACCGGGTCACCGAGGCGATGGCTCAGCGAGCGGCCTTCGACGGCGGCGGCCCCCGGTTCACCGAGATCGCCTTCGCCGAGATGCTCTCCTCCGGGGCCTTCGACCGCCACGTCCGCGCCTCCCGCCAGCGGTATCGCGCCAAGCGTGCGCTGCTGCTCGAAGCGGTCGCGAAAGTCCTGCCGGACGCGCGGTTGAAAGGGATCGCCGGTGGGCTCCACGCGGTCCTGGAGCTGCCGCCGGGGACCGACGAAAAAGAGGTGATCGCCGCCGCCGGCCGAGCCGGGGTCAAGGTCCAGGGACTGGGCGACTACACGCTCGATCACCCCCGCCCACCGAGCCTGGTGATCGGCTACGGGCCGCCGAGCGACCGCGAGCTTCAGCGAGCCGTCGCGGTGATTGCCGAGGCCGCGAGCTGCGCTCGGCGCTGACCGAGGAGACGACGAATTCGGTCGATCACCTGCCTCGGTTCGCGTTCGAGACGTATGCCGGTCACCCGGGTCAACTCGACGTCGGCCAGCTTCAAGTCCTCGTCACGACGGCGGTCTTCCTCGAACGACTCATGCCCGCCATGGGTCGCGTAGACGTCGAGCTCGACCCCGAAGGCCAGCTCGGGCCAGTAGAGGTCAAGCTCGTAGCCGGCGACGTTGAATGCGGTACTGGGGCACGGCAGTCCGGCTCGTTCGAGCAGCGCCAGAAGTTCCCGCTCGAGCTCCGAACGAGTGAGGCGCGGCGGCTCGTAGATGGCAAGTGCGCGTTCGAGCGGCAGAGCGCCACGGTGCCCCCGGTTGCGATCGAGAACCGAGCGGAAGTCGACGAGATCAAACACCTCCAACTCCTCGGACCGTCGGACGAGTCGACGCAGGGTTCGGAAACGAACCACTGCAGCAAGATCAAGCGCGGTGCGGGCCACAGAAGTGACGGGAATCCTTTGCTCCAGTGCCCGGTCGGCATCGATCAGCGTGCGGGAGTGATGGATTCGAACCGAGTCCCGTCGCTTGCGTGGGACCGGCGTCGTCACGTGCACCGGAATCGGTCGGGTGGCGATAAGGCCAAGCAGCCACCCAGCCGAGTAGTGACTCAGCAGCGCCCGGGGCCCGGAGGCGAGCACGGCAGCCAGACACCGTCCGTGCAACGAGAGGTTCGTGTGCCCGACGGCGTACACACCTTGGTGCAGACGATGGAGCTGTCCCTTGACCGTCGCTCGATGAACGGACGAATGCGAATACCCGAGCCGCCGAAGCTGCCTAATCGAGACCACGCCATGTTGCCGGTGTGCAAGCGCGGCCAGCTCATGACCCCGCGGCAGAGGTTTTGCATCCATAGCGGCAATAAGCTCTGCCGCGGCTCGGCTCTCCCCCCTCCTCGGGGATTTCGGTCAGTTCGTCCCGTCCCGCAGCGCTCGGCCAACCTGCTCGATCGTGATCACGCCGCTGAGGCGGCCTTCGGCATCTACTGCCATCAGGGCCCCCAGGCGGCGGAGGTTCTGGTTGGCGAGGAGCGAGTCGAGGGGGGTGTCGTCGCGGACGAAGAGGCCGATGTCATGGTCGACCAGGTCGGAGACGTGGGAGCTGGCGCGGGAGACCTCGGGCACCTCGTCGGCGCGGTCGCGCTGGACGAGGCCGAGGAAGCGGTGCGCGGCGTCGACCACCGGGAACCAGGGCCAGCGATAGCGGAGGAAATACTCGTCGAGGGCCCGTTCGACGCTGAGGTCACCGGGGATCGCCACCGGCTCGCGGTCCATCACGTCGGCCACCCGAACGTCGCCGATGCGGCTGGTCAGCGCGGTCTGCATCGCCGCGCCGCGGGCGGAGCCGTTGATCACCATCCCGATCAGCGCCAGCCAGACACCGCCGAAAAGGTCGCCGCTGAAGGCGAGGACGATGCCGACCCCGATGAAGAGGTAGCCGAAGACCCGGCCGAGGTTGGCGGCGAAGCGGGTCGCCGAGTTGCGATTGCCGGACTTCCACCAGGCGAGCGCGCGGGCGACACGGCCCCCATCCATTGGGTAGGCCGGCAGGAGATTGAAGATGAGGATGAGGAGGTTGATCGTCGCCAGCCAGGCGGCCAAAACCATCAGGCCAGAGACGTCTGAGTTGGATTCGAGGATCGCCGCCTCGCGGAACCCGGACCAGCCGTCGGCGGCGATGCCGATAGCGGCGAAGAAGACGACGATCGCCGCCGTCACCGCCGGGCCGGCCAGCGCCACCTTCATCTCGGTCGCCGGCGAGTCGGCTTCGCGGTCCATCCGCGCCATGCCGCCGAAGATCCAGAGCTGGATGCTGGAGATGCCGATCCCGTTGCGCATCGCCACCACCGCGTGCCCGAACTCGTGCAGGAGGATCGAACCGAAGAAGCCGACGGCGCTGAGCAGGGCCAGCCCGAAGGGCGTCGTCCCGGATTCGCCCAGGATGTCTTCGAACCGACCGGTCATCCAGAAGATGACCAGGAACAGCACGATGAACCAGGACCAGTCGACAGTGACCTTGATCCCGCGGAAGTGAAAAAGGGTGATCGAGCCACCGCCGAGCATCTGCCCATGGTAAGCGGCTAGCTTCCTGAGGAATGTCCAGCGAGGCGAATTGGCTGCGAGAGCGGCTCGAAGAACTGGAGCAGATCGAGCGCCCCTCGGCCTCCGACGGCGAGCGCCAGGCGGCCGAGTGGCTGGTCGAGAGGTTCGGTGAGCTCGGCGCCGAGGCGCGGATCGAGGCCGAGCCCGCCCATGGCACCTACTGGTGGCCGCTCGGGATCGGCGCCGCCCTCGGCTCGCTTGGTGCCCTCGCGGCGCTGCGCGGCCGCCGGTTGTTGGGCACCCTGCTGGCCGCCCTCGGGGCGGCCGGGATGGCCGATGACTTCCCTCCCGGCCAACGGCGGCTGCGCCGCGCGCTCCCCACGCGCACCACCTATAACGTCGTCTGCGAGCTGGGCGACCTCCAAG
>Ga0173480_10000572_pt1 | contig 12480 bp, 11 predicted proteins | sample NitcycUS209509C1_FD_122622 | JGI IMG/M metagenome (GOLD analysis project Ga0173480, IMG submission 122622) | Soil microbial communities from Arlington Agricultural Research Station in Wisconsin, USA - Nitrogen cycling UWRJ-S209-509C-1 (version... | ecosystem: Environmental > Terrestrial > Soil... | reverse complement strand
CAGGCCGCGGATCTCGTCCATGGCTGCAGACACCGTGCCGAATTCCCCGGAATCCTCGCGGTCGATGGACAGGCCCGCATCTTCGGGCGGTTCCGCGGTGGCCAGTGAACCGGCGCGGCAACGCGTGTTCCAGTCGTCCATGTCGATTTCTTCGAGGTCGCCATCGGCATGCTGCACTTCGATGATGTCGTCGTCATCATCGATGGCAACCACCTCGAACAGCTGGCCGTGACTGCGGTACCAGTCACCGACTACGGGTTCGATGAACAGGGACGTTGCCATCCGCTTTCCTCCGCACTTCCGTGTTGTCAGCCGAGCGTCGCTGTTATCCTGCGCCTGCAACGCGACGGCCACAAGCAGAGAAATTGGCGCATAGCACCATGCTTGATCATCTGCTGAAATTCTTCGTCACCTTCCTGGTGATCGTTGAACCGGTTGGCGTCATTCCCATCTTCATTGCCATGACAGAAGGTGTCTCGGAGAACGATCGCCGCCGCATGGCGCGCAAGGCAGTGATCATCGCGGGCATCATCTTTGCGCTGTTCGCTGTGGGTGGTGGCGGGTTCCTGCGCATGCTGGGGATCAGTCTCGGTGCCTTCAGCATCTTCGGTGGGCTGCTGCTGTTCCTGATCGCGCTGGAGATGGTGTTCGGACGCCCGTCCGGCTCGCGCACTTCCACTAACGAGGAGGAGGAGGGCCGTCAGCGCAACGACATCTCTGTTTTTCCGCTGGCATTTCCCTTCATAGCGGGTCCCGGATCGCTCGCCACCATCCTGCTGGCCTTCGGGCCTGCCAACGAGGATCCCCTGCTGTTCGCCGGGCTGCTGGTCTGCATCGCGCTGGCGCTGGTCTGCGCGCTGCTGACGCTTTACCTGGCAACACCCATCATGAAGATGATGGGTGTGACCGGTGCGAATGTGGTGAATCGCCTGTTCGGCGTGGTGCTGGGCGCGCTGGCGGTGCAGTACGTGATCGATGGCGTGCGAGGCAGCCTGCTGCCGCCTGCCTGAATCCCGCGGTCAGCGGCGCTTTTCCGCCAGCGCGAGTTGCAGTGCGCGCAGTTCAGCGCCGGGTTGCGGCGCAGGCGTTCCACCCAGGTAATTGTCCAGCAGCGTCTGCGCCAGTCGACCGCGTCCGGTCTGCTGCGCATAGCGGATCAGCAGCACGGCTTCCGGCTCGGCAGCCGGCGCGAATTTCGGCGTGGCAGCCAGGCCGGCATCGGCGAGGTTCAGCGCCAGCGAGGGTTGTTTCATCTCGAGCAGCAGGGGAATCAGGCCGCGCAGCATCCGCGGATATTCGCGGGGCTCGGCCCAGTGCCTGCCGGCCTCCAGCAGTGCGTGCAGATCGCCCTTCAGGTGCTCCGGCTTCGCCGCCTGCAGCCAGCGGCCAGCGTCCCTGGCAGCCCGGGCCGACTCCCGCACACGCAGATCCTTGTACAGGTCGTCTATGAACTGCTGACGCACACCATGGCGTGCCTCCTCCTCGCGCTGCGCAACCCGTTCCGGGCTCTTGCGCGGCTCGAATCCCAGCTCGCGCCGGCGCACGTACAGAACGCCGCCCATGCCCGCATAGGCCAGCAGCAGCAGCATCTCGGCCGAGGCGACGATCAGGATCATCGAATCGGCGCGCCGCGCCACCAGCACGCCCAGCAGTGCGCAGGCCAGCACGAACAGCACGACCACGGGATACCAGATGCCGAGACCGCGGATCACGCGCGCCATTTCGCCTGGATGCAGGGCATGCACTGCATGACCGGTCATGGCGCTGGCGCCCAGCGATGCCGGAAAGAGCAGTGCAGCCACCAGCAGCACGGGCAGGCGCGGCCAGTCCGGATGCAGGTACAGAAGCACGCCCACGGCGACAGCCAGCGCCGGATGGACCCAGGCACGCGCATCGAGCATGGCAGTCGCCATCTCCACCGAAGCGGCGCGGGTTTCATGCGACCCGTTCGCGGCGTCGTCGATCAGGACCAGCGCGTACTGGGTGAGCCAGACCAGGATCAGCCAGATCGCGGCGATGGAAACCAGGAAGCGGATCAGGTCGCCGCTGATGAAGATGCCCAGCAGTACCGAAGTCAGTGCCACGAACAGCAGGCTGGCGAGCTGGAAGGGCATGGCCAGGGCCCGGAGCAGGTCGGGCAGGTCGTTGCGGGTGTCCTGGGTGACCAAAACAGCGTCCAGTTACTGCCGAATGCAGGATTTACGCGGCATCCGGCGGCTGATTTTTGCAATGTGCGACGTATTCGTCATGAAAATTTCCTTGAAATCGGGGAACATGATCCCATTGTTGCTGTCTGAGCAATTGTCCCCTAGGCAATAGCAGGGTAGGCAACTGCATCGGGATTTTGAGGAGAAGAAGCCATGTCGAACGTCGTACTTACCGTCACCATTTTCCACACTCTCGCCGCCGTGACCATTTTCGGATTCATGGTGTTTGGCGTAGTCAGCGCGATCCAGCGCCGGCACTGAGTCGCGGCTACACCGCGATTCGTTCGTAGCACAGGTCGTGCACCGCATGACCCAGCCGTTCGCCGCGCCTTTCGAAGCGCGTGACGATGCGGCCGGGATTGCGGGGCACGAAGCCGCCAGCGGCTGACCGGTTGCGCAAGCCAGGCGCCGGATTGAGAACTTCCAGCATGGCCTCGGCATAGGGCGTCCAGTCCGTGGCCAGTTGCAGCGTGCCGCCCATGCACAGGCGCGACGCTGCCAGCGCGGCAAATTCCTGGTTGATCAGGCGTCGCTTGTGATGCCGCTTCTTGTGCCAGGGGTCGGGAAACAGCACCAGGATGGCCTGCAGCGATGCCGGGGCGATCTGGTTCGCCAGTACCTCCACCGCGTCGTGCTGGATCACCCGCAGGTTGCCCAGTTCTGCGGCTGCGGCCCGCCGCAGCAGGTGTCCCACGCCGGGGGGATGCACCTCCACGCCGATGAAATTTCCGTCCTTGTGGGCCTCGGCCAGCTCCAGCAGGTTGTCGCCATTGCCGAAGCCGATCTCCAGCGTGCACGGCGCCGTGTTGCCGAAGACCTGCTGCAGGTCCAGCGGCCCGGGAAGATGCTCGATGCCGTAGCGTGGCCACAGTTCCTGCAGTGCGCGCTGCTGGGCGTCCGTGAGCCGCCCGCCGCGCACCACGAAACTGCGGATGGCGCGTCTCCGCGGCGCCGGCGTCTCCTCGCTCATCGACTCTCCAGATCGCTCCATCGGGTGAAGGCTGTCTCGATCCGGGTCTCCAGCTCGCTGAGCTGCTGGAGGCGGGCGGTGACGTCGGCACGTGGCAGGGAGTAGAAGCCCGGGTCCTGCGTTGCCGCCAGCAGGCCCGTACGTTCCGTCTCCAGCGCTTCCAGGCGCGCGGGCAGTTCGGCCAGCTCGCGCTGCTCCTTGAAAGAAAGTTTGCGCCGGGCAGGGGCGGGCGTGGCTGCTGCAACGGTTGCGGGCCGCGGTTCCGGCTGGCGCGCCCGCGCCAGGCGGGAAGCCTCGCGCTCGTCGCGCCAGCGCGCCCAGTCGCTGTAACCGCCCACGAAATCCTGCACCGTCCCATCCCCCTGCAGCACCAGCAGGCTGGTCACCACGCGGTCGATGAAGGCGCGGTCGTGGCTGACCAGCAGCAGCGTGCCGCTGAACTCGGCCACCATTTCCTGCAGCAGCTCCAGGGTGTCGATGTCCAGGTCGTTGGTGGGCTCGTCCATCACCAGCAGGTTGGCCGGCTGCGCGAACAGCTTTGCCAGCAGCAGGCGGTTGCGCTCGCCGCCGGAGAGCGCGCGCGCCGGCGTCAGCAGCTGTTCCGGGCGGAACAGGAAGTCGCGCAGGTAGCTGCTGACATGGCGGTTCTCGCCATTCACCAGCACGAAATCGCTGCGCGCATTGATGTTGTGCGTGACGGGAGCATCCAGGTCCAGCTGCGCGCGCTGCTGGTCGTAGTAGGCCACTTCCTGCCGGCCGCCGCGTCGCACGCGGCCACTGGAGGGTTCCAGCTCGCCGAGCAGCAGTTTCAGCAGCGTGCTCTTGCCCGCGCCATTGGGCCCGACGATGCCGATGCGCTCGCCGCGCAGGATGCGGGTGGTGAGGCCACTGAAGATCTCGCGCCCGTCGTACTGCACCGAGGCATCTTCCGCCTCGAATACCAGCTGGCTGGAGCCGGCGGCCTCCTGGACTGCCATGCGGGCCGCACCGGGCCGGTCCAGGCGCTCGCGCCGTTCTTCGCGCATGGACAGCAGTTCGCGCACGCGGCCTTCGTTGCGCGTGCGGCGCGCTTCCACGCCCTTGCGGATCCACACCTCTTCCTGCGCCAGGCGTTTGTCGAACAGTGCGTTCTCGCGCGCCTCGTTCGTCAGCTGCGCGGCCTTGCGCTCTGCGTACTCGTCGTAGTTGCCGGGCCAGCTGGACATCTGGCCGCGGTCCAGGTCGATGATGCGCGTGGCCACGCGGTTCACGAACTCGCGGTCGTGGCTGACGAACAGCATGGCGCCGCGGAACTCCAGCAGCCGCTGTTCCAGCCACTCTATGGTGGTGATGTCCAGATGGTTGGTGGGCTCATCCAGCAGCAGCAGGTCTGGTTCGATCACCAGCGCGCGCGCCAGCAGCGTGCGCCGCCGCCAGCCGCCCGACAGGCTCTCGTAGGCGGCATCGCCGTCCAGGCCCAGCTGCGACAGCACGATCTCGACCCGGGTGGGAATTTCCCAGTCTTCCAGCCCCTGCGCCTGCTGCAGCAGGCCGGCTTCCACGACATCCCGGACGCTGGCCGCCGCCACGGCCACGATGTCCTGCTCCAGCATCGACACCTTGGCGCCCGGCCGCAGCCATACCCCGCCGGAATCCGGCAGCAGTTGTCGGCAGGCGAGGCGCAAAGTTGAGCTCTTTCCTTCGCCATTGCGACCTACGACACAGACCCGCTCCCCCGGCTCCACCTGCAGCGCGGCATGGCTCAGCAGCGGCCGTGAACCGAAGGCCAGGGAAACATCGTCGAGGCGCAGAACCGGTGGCATTTCAGTTGGCCCCAAACGTGAAGCCGGTCCGCAATCCCGGGGCCGTCACAGCCGATAATTGATTCTGTCTAGTCGCGCGCATGTTCCTGAAGGTTCCGTAGTGTTTGCAATCATCGGCACATTGGTCGTCCTGGGCTCGGTCATAGGCGGCTTCCTGATGGGAGGCAGCAGCATCCTGCTGCTGTGGCACCCGCTGGAGATCGTCGTGATCATCGGCGGCGCGCTGGGTGCCTTCCTGATCAGCAATCCCTTCAAGGTGGTCAAGGCCGCCTTCACCGGCGCCCTGGGCGTGGCCAAGGGTTCCCGTTACGGCCGCGCAGAATACATCCTGCTGCTCAAGCTGGTGTACGACATTCTGGTCATGGCCCGCAAGGAAGGCGTGCTGGCCATCGAACGGCATATCGAGGACCCGGACAAGAGCGACATCTTCAAGAAGTATCCGGTCATCCAGGCCGACCATCACATGATGGAGTTCATCACCGACTGCCTGCGGCTGATCTCCGGTGGCAACCTGGACCCGCACGAGCTGGAAAGCCTGCTCGAGTACGAACTGGAGACCCACCACAAGGAAGCCGGCGAACCCTCGCATGCGGTGCAGCGGGTGGCTGATGCATTGCCCGGCTTCGGCATCGTTGCGGCCGTGCTGGGCATCGTCAGCACCATGGCGGCCATCGAGGGATCCAGCACTGCCGAAATCGGCCACCAGGTGGGCGCGGCGCTGGTCGGTACCTTCCTCGGCATCCTGGTGGCCTATGGTTTCGTCGGACCGATCGCCGCGGCCATGGAGCACAAGGCCAACGAGGAGAGCAAGGCATTCGAGGTGGTGAAGATGGCGCTGGTGGCCAGCGTGCGCGGTTACCCGCCACCGGTGGCGGTGGAATTCGCGCGCAAGCTGCTGTTCAGCGGCGTGCGTCCCAACTTCAAGGATCTGGAACAGGAACTTCGCGGCAGGAAGCCGGCGGTATAACGCGCAGGAAACCCCGCCGTGGCCGACGACAAACTTCGCCCCATCATCATCGTCAAGCGCAAGCGCGCTCATGGCGGCGGCCATCATGGTGGCGCATGGAAGGTGGCCTACGCGGACTTCGTGACCGCGATGATGGCCTTCTTCATGGTGATGTGGCTGGTCGCCTCGGTCACCAAGGAACAGCGCGCCGCGATGTTCGAATACTTCAAGAACCCCAGCATGGAGACCGGCAAGAGCATCAAGTCTGCTCCCGGCCAGGCCGGACCGGGCGGCGCCAGCACCGCGGTCATCAACATGGGCGGCGCCATGGATGCGCCCAAGACCATGGACATGCCGGATGAGGGCCTGGCGAAGAAGGTGCCCGACGTCACCGAGGACGAGGTGCGCAAGATGGCGCGCGAGGCCGAGAGGAAGCAGCTCGAAACGCTGCTGCAGGAACTGCGCGAAGCCATCGCCAAAAGTCAGGCGCTGGAACCGTTCAAGGACCAGTTGCTGCTGGACATCTCGCCCGAGGGGCTGCGCATCCAGATCGTCGACAAGCAGAACCGGCCCATGTTCGACCTGGGCAAGTCCGCCCTGAAGGACTACACCACGCAGATCCTGCGCGAGGTGGCGAAGTACCTGAACTCGGTCCCCAACCGCATCAGCCTCAGCGGTCACACCGACCGCAATGCCTATGGCGCGACGCGCAGCTACTCCAACTGGGAGCTCTCCGCCGACCGCGCCAATGCCGCGCGGCGCGCGCTGCTGGATGGCGGGCTGCAGCCCGACAAGATCACGCGCGTGGTGGGGCTGGCTTCCTCCGTGCTGTTCGACAAGGACAATCCCTTCAATCCCATCAACCGCCGCATCAGCATCATCGTGATGACCAAGAGCGCAGAGGCGACCGCGCTGTCCACGGATGCGGCGGACGTGGAAACCGCGCGCGAAGCCATTGAATCAGGAGCGCGGGCTAACAACGCACAGCCGCCCGACTCCTCTGGCGTCACGGCGGCGGCAGTTGCGCAGCCCGCACCTGCGGCCGCTCCGGCGGCGGCGCCGCCCGTGACCATGGCGGCGCAGATCGCGGCCGGACAATCCGCGCAGCGCCCGGCCACCGTGGCGCCCCAGCAGGTGGCCGCGGCCGCGGAAGCCGCATTGAAGTCGGCGCACTGAATTCCGCATCGCGGTGACAGGTCGCAGCGACCTGCCTACACTGCCGGCCCATGCAAGGCATCGGCATCGCCTCCCTCGTCATCCTCGTCAGCAATATCGGCCTGAGCCTGGCTGGCCTGTTCTTCGCACCAAGGCTGATCGAGCGCTGCCTGTTCCGGCCGTACGAGTTCGCGCAGGGCCGCGGGCGCACCACCATCGTCACCAGCGGCTTCGTGCATGCGGACCTGTCGCATCTGCTGTTCAACATGATCACGTTCTGGTATTTCGGCGTGCCGCTGGAATGGCGCATCGGCACGCCGATGTTCGTGCTTCTGTATGTGGCCGGGCTGTTGCTGAGCCAGTACGGCTCCTATCGCAAGCATCGCGATGATCCGGGCTACGCCACGCTGGGCGCATCGGGGGCGATTTCGGCAGTGCTGTTTGCCTACATCGTCTACTGGCCCACGCACAGCCTGTACATGTTCTTCATTCCCTTGCCGATACCGGCGCCGCTGTTTGGCGTTGGGTATCTGGCGTACAGCATCTGGTCGGCAAAGCAGAATCGCGGCCGCATCAATCACGACGCGCACCTGGGCGGGGCGCTGGCCGGGCTGGCTTTCGTCGCGCTGTTCGATCCGGGCGCCTATGTGCGTGCCTGGGAACTTGTTGCCGGCTGAGCGGTATATATTGCTGACATGGGCGCGCATCTGAATCGATTGTTCCGCTCGCGCCAACGCTGGCAGCTGCCCCTGCTGCTGCTGGGATTGCTGGCAACCGCAACGGTGCAGCTTGCGGCAGCCACCCACTGGCACAAGGCCGGGCTGCCAGCCGCCAACTCCGGCCAATCGACGCCGCGCGCGCCGGCCGGGGATGGCATCGATCAGGATGGCTGCCTGCTGTGCCAGGTCGTGGCACATGCCGCAGCCACTGCGCCGCCCCCTGCGCCTTGGGTGCTGGTCCATGCACTCGATGCCGGCGCCAATTCCACTCCTGCCGCGCAACGCGGCATGGCGACAACGCAGCCTTCCCACGCCTGGCAGGGCCGCGCTCCACCCCGGGTCTGACAACGTCCATCGATCGTAGTGGCCCCGGTCAAGCCGGCGCCCGCGTTGTCTACCGCCCGAGGAAAGAAAAATGTCCCGAATTCTCATCGCCTGCCTGGCGCAGGCGCTGCTGCCATTCATGGCAGCTTCCGTCGTTGCCGCGGAAAGTCCGGCTGGCGAACACGCCGAAGATCTGGAAACCGTGGTCGTCACCTCATCGCCGATCGGCGATCCGGACAAGCTGGCAACCATCGCCGGCAGTGTCGATCGCGCGCAGCTGCTGCGCAGCGGCGCGGCCACATTGGCCGACAGCCTGTCGCAGGTCGCCGGCGTCACCAGCAGCGGCTTTGCAGCCGGTGCAGGCCGACCCGTCATCCGCGGCATGGATGCAAACCGTGTCCGCGTGCTGGAAGACGGCATCGGCAGTTTCGATGTTTCCGACGTGGGGCCGGATCATGGCGTGCCCATCGATCCCTTCGTCGCGGAGCGCGTCGAGGTGGTGCGCGGCGCGGCGACCCTGCGATATGGCAGCCAGGCCATCGGCGGTGTGGTCAATGCCATCAGCCAGCGGGTGCCCACGCGCATGCCGGAGGATGGTTTCAATACCGAAGTGGTGGGTGGCTACAACAGTGGCGCCGACGGGCGCGACTTCGCCGGGCAGGCAAACGCCCGCAGCGGTGAATTCGCCTGGCACGCCGATGCCTTCAGCCGCCATTCGGACGACTACGACACCCCGCATGGCGAGATGGCGAATTCCTGGCTGCAGGCACGGGGCGGCGCCGTGGGTGGATCGTGGATCGATGGCGATGACCGCATCGGCCTGGGCGTGATCCGCCACGAGTCCGACTACGGCATTCCCGGCGAGGACAGCCACATCGACATGCATCAGACCAAGCTGCTGCTGCGTTCCTCCTTCGGGCTGAATGCCGGCGCGTGGCGCAATCTGACGGTAGATGGCGGCTGGGCCGACTATGCGCACAGCGAGCGCGACGATGCCGGCGCTGCGGTGGCCACTTTCAAGGACCGCGAGTGGGACACCCGCGCCGAGGCCGTTGCCGGCAGGTGGGGAGTGCTGAGCGAATCGGCGCTGGGAGTGCAGTTCCAGCAACGCGATTTCTCGGCGCTGGGCGAGGGTCAGGAATATCTGCTGCCCACCAGCACCCGCAGCCGCGCAGCATTCGGCTTCGCGGAAGCGCCCCTGGCCGAGGCGTTGCGCCTGCAGTTCGGTGCGCGCATCGAGGACGTGGGAGTCGATGGCACCTCTGCCGCGGACATCGCCACTTCCCGCAGCTTCACGCCCGTCAGCGCTGCGGCAGGGCTGGTGCTGGATCTGGCTGATGCCTGGCGACTGGGGCTGGCGCTGTCCTCGGCGGCGCGCGCGCCCGCACAGACGGAGCTGTTTGCGCGTGGCGCCCACGATGGTCCGCAGACCTATGAGACCGGTGATCCGGCGCTGGGCATGGAGCGCGCGAATTCCGTGGAGGGGTCGCTGCGCTGGCGCGGCGAGCGCGTGCACGCGGACGGAGCCCTGTGGGTCACGGAATTCAGCGACTACATCTACGGTGCGCTGACCGGCCGGACCTGCAATGAAGGCGGGAATTGCTTCGACGATGATGCGCAGGAGTTCAGGGAGCTGTTCTATCAGCAGCGTGATGCGCTGTTCCGCGGCGCCGAGGCGCATGCAGAAATCGAACTGCTGCAACACGCAGCGGGCGACCTGCATCTGAACCTGCTGGCCGACGTGGTCCGCGCCACATTCGATGATGGCGGCGGCAATGTGCCGCGTATGCCGCCATATCATCTCGGAGCGGGCCTGGCCTGGCAGGGCGAGCGCATCGATGCCAGCGTGTTCATCAAATACGCCGGCGCCCAGTCGGATACAGCCGAAGCGGAAACACCCACTGCAGCATTCACCACGGTGGATGCGCAGATCGCCTGGCGTCCCTGGACCGGATATCCGGGAGTGGAGCTGGCGCTGGTGGGCAAGAATCTTGCGGATAGCGTACAGCGCAATGCGGTAGCGCTTAACAAGGACGAGGTTCTGATGCCGGGGCGTGACATCCGGCTGATGTTCAGGGCGCGCTTCGACTGATAACCAGTGTCTGGAACGCCATGCTGACGCCCCCGACGGCAGCCGGTTTTTTGTACGCTGCTGGCAAAAGTCCGGGGGATGAACATGAACATCATGGCCATGATCAGAAAAGCGGGAGCGACCAGCGCACTGCGCGCCGGGACCGCGTTGCTGCTTGCAGGCACGGTGCTGTCGGCCTGCATGCAACCGGGTGGGACGCCGGCAGGCAGCAGTGCCCAAACGGTCGCTGCCACCAGTCGCCCCAATGTGCTCTACATCCTCGCCGACGATCTGGGCTACGCGGATCTGGGTGTATTCGGCAGCGAGATACCCACACCGAACCTGGATGAGCTGGCGAAGAGCGGCATGCTGCTGACGAACTTCTATGCCTCCATGACCTGCTCGCCCACGCGTGCCATGGTGATGTCGGGCATGGACCACCACCTGGCCGGCCTGGGCGTGATGGGGGCGCCCACGCGCGCGGACCAGAAGGGCAAGCCCGGCTACGAGGGTTACCTGAATTTCCGCATCGCCTCGCTGGCGGACCTGATGACGGATGCGGGCTACAACACCTACATGGTGGGCAAGTGGCATCTGGGCGATGACGTGGCGACCGGGCCGCATGCCCGGGGCTTCCGGCGCGTGTTCGCCTCCTTCGATGGTGCCGCGCACCTCGGCGGCTGGGACTGGCGCGGCCCGCAGCCGGCGAAGTACTGGGATGACGACAAGGTCGTGAACGTGGGGGATGACTGGTACACCACGCGCGACTACACGAAGAAGATGCTCGGCTACATCGAGCAGGACCGTGCCGAAGGCAAGCCGTTCTTCGCGTACATGGCCTACACGGCACCGCACTGGCCATTGCAGGCGCCCAAGGCCTCCATCGCGAAGTTCAAGGGGCGGTATGACGCCGGCTACGAAGCGCTGTATGCGGCGCGCCTCGCGAAGCAGAAACAGCTCGGCCTGGTGCCGAAGGATGCACAGCCGATCGACAACGCGCGATTCAGTCCGCGCTGGAGCGCGCTGACACCTGAACAGAAGCAGACCGAAGCAAGGCGCATGGAAATCTACGCCGCGATGGTCAGCGACCTGGACGTCTATGTGGGTGAGGTCATCGCCTACCTGAAGAAGACGGGGCAGTACGACAACACCTTCATCATGTTCTCGTCGGACAACGGCGCCGAGTCCGGTCGCCGCGACCTGCAGTCACCGATCAAGGACCACATCGGCAAGGAATACGACCACAGCCTGGACAACCTGGGCAGCGCGACCTCGTATGTGATGTACGGTCCGAACTGGGCCAGCGCCAGCTCCGCGCCGTTCTTCCGCCACAAGTTCACTGGCTTCGAAGGCGGCGTGCACGTGCCGGCCTTCGTGCACTACCCGCACAAGGTGGCGGCCGGCACGCGCAGCAATGCCTTCGGTTCGGTCATGGACCTGCTGCCCACCTTCCTGGCCGTGGCCGGTGCGCAGCATCCTGGTGCCTCGTATCGCGGCAAGCCGGTGCTGCCGCCGCAGGGCAAGTCGCTGCTGCCGATGCTGTACGGCAAGGAGAAGGCCGTGCATCCCGCCGATGAACTGCATGGCTGGGAGCTGTTCGGCTACCGCAGCGTGCGCCGGGGCGACTGGAAGCTTGTGTGGGACCAGGCGCCGCCCGAGCCGCAGCGCCACTGGCAGCTGTTCAACATGGCCAGCGATCTGGAGGAGCAGCACGACGTTGCGGCCGGCAATCCCGATCAGTTCTCCGCGCTGCAGAAGGGATGGACGGAGTACGCCACGCGCAATGGCGTGGTGTACTGACCGCGACCTGTTTCAGCCTTTCAATGGCTTGTTGAGCTCCGTGCGCCAGTCCGCGGGATTGGCGCTGGACTGCGGACCCACGGAGTACAGCTCCCACAGGTCCTCCGCCTGGCTGAGACCGCTCTTCTTCATCCAGGTGCTGAACTCGTCCCATGCGCCGGGCAGGCCCTCGTAAGGTCCGCTGTAGATGGTGCGCGCCACCTTCACTGCCGGCAGGGTGCCGCGCCTGATGCGCCCGTTCTCCCGGACCGGCGCCGTGACCTTGATGCCAAGCTCGAAGTCGAATGTGCCGGGCGTCATTTTCAGATGATGCGCGAATACGCCGCCCACGGGCTCGATGCCCTGTGAGTACAGCTCCGCCAGCAGCTCGCGCACGGCCGGACCGAACTGCTGGGGCATTGCGCTGCGCGGAATGGTGAGGTGGATGACGGCTGCTTCCTGGGTCGTTGTTTCGATGACCTGCGGCGTGGAGATCATGAATTCGCT
>Ga0173480_10000570_pt1 | contig 12510 bp, 7 predicted proteins | sample NitcycUS209509C1_FD_122622 | JGI IMG/M metagenome (GOLD analysis project Ga0173480, IMG submission 122622) | Soil microbial communities from Arlington Agricultural Research Station in Wisconsin, USA - Nitrogen cycling UWRJ-S209-509C-1 (version... | ecosystem: Environmental > Terrestrial > Soil >... | reverse complement strand
GTAGGCGAGCTCGCAGTTGTTCGCCGCGTTGATTTCGTTGGCGCACGCCTTCGGCCCCGTACAGACGTCGTCGAGGTCCGCCAGGCAGTTCTCGGCCGCGTCGTACTGCGCGTGACAGTTGGTTCCCGTCGCGCGCGCGTCTTCCCCCAGACAGAAGTCGTCGCAGTTCGAGATCTGCGGCGCCGCAGGGCACTTCTTTCCTCGCGCGCACAGGTCCGGACAGAGCTCCGCCCCCGAAGCCTCTTTCGTTTGACCGGCGCACCCGAACGCGACCCCCACGGCGAGCCCCGCCGTCACGGCGAAGCGTGCGCCGAGGCGCAATGATCCCACCCACACACGCGGTATCCCAACCATCCAATCAATTTAGCATGTCCGGCCCCCTCCGGCCGCGGCGCCAAAATCCGCTCAATCCAGCCGTCGAGCGCCGTCTCTGCGCTCCGCCAAGCTCGGCCCCTGGCGTGAGCGGTGACGAGGGACTACGTTGCCGCGCGGCCTTTTTCCGGGCGCACCCTGCAACGGCGGGGCCAGCCCCGCCGCCGAGCCACCTCCCATGTTTACCTGGATTGCGAAGAAAGTTTTCGGAACCTCCAACGAGCGCGCCCTCCGGCGCATCCAGCCGATGGTGGCTCGGATCAACGACCTCGAGGCGGGCCTGAAGGAGCTCACGGACGCCGAGCTCCAAGCGAAGACGCCGGAGTTCAAGCAGCGCATCGACAACGGGGAAACGCTCGACGAGCTCATGATCGAGGCCTTCGCGGTCTGCCGCGAGGCGGGGCGCCGCGTCCTCAAGATGCGGCACTACGACGTGCAGCTCATCGGCGGAGCGGTCCTCCACAAGGGTTCCATCGCCGAGATGCGAACCGGCGAAGGCAAGACGCTCGTCGCGACCCTGCCCGTGTACCTGAACGCGCTCGAGGGCAAGGGTGTCCACGTCATCACGGTGAACGACTACCTCGCCAAGCGCGACGCCGAGTGGATGGGACGCATCTACAAGTTCCTCGGCATGACCGTCGGGACGATCGTCAACGGCCAGTACGACGAGGAGAAGAAGGCGTCGTACCGCGCCGACATCTGCTACGGCCAGAACAACGAGTTCGGGTTCGACTACCTGCGCGACAACATGAAGTTCTCGGCGCTCGACTACTGTCAGCGCCCGCTCAACTACGCGATCGTGGACGAGGTTGACTCGATCCTGATCGACGAAGCCCGCACGCCGCTCATCATCAGCGGCCCGGCCGACGCGGCGAGCGACAGCTACAAGACCCTGAACGAGGTGGTCGCGCGGCTGCGCAAAGACGAGCATTTCAGCGTCGACGAGAAGGGCTTCAGCGCCGCCCTCACGGACGAGGGCGTCGAGCACGTGCAGAAGGCGATCGGCATTCGCAACCTGTACGACCCCGTCAACGTGCAGACGCTGCACATCGTGAACCAGCTCTTGCGTGCTCACGCTCTCTACAAGCGTGACCAGCACTACATGGTGAGCCCCGACGGCAAGGTGCTCATCATCGACGAGTTCACCGGCCGCGTGCTCCCCGGCCGGCGTTGGAGCGACGGTCTACACCAGGCCGTCGAAGCGAAGGAGAACGTGCGGATCCAGGAGGAGAGCCGCACGATGGCGACGATCACGTTCCAGAACCTCTTCCGCATCTACAAGAAGCTCGCCGGCATGACCGGCACGGCCGAGACGGAAGCGCAGGAGTTCAGCGCGACCTACAAGCTCGACGTGGTCGTGATCCCCACCAACAAGATCAACGTCCGCCACGACGATCACGACGTCGTCTACAAGACCGAGCGCGAGAAGTTCAACGCGCTCGTGAAGGACATCCTCGCCCATCACGAGGAGGGGCGGCCGATCCTGGTCGGCACGACGAGCGTCGAGAAAAGCGGCGCGATCGCCCGCATTTTGACCAAGAAGGGCGTGAAACACCACGTCCTGAACGCCAAGCACCACGAGAACGAGGCGTTCATCGTCGCGCAGGCCGGTCGCAAAGGCGCCATCACCGTGTCCACCAACATGGCAGGCCGCGGCACCGACATTCTGCTCGGTGGCAACCCGGAGATGATCGCGCGCGCGGCAATCAAGGAGAAGGGGCTCACGCCGGAGAACGACGAGGCCGAATTCAAGGAGCTCGTCGAGAAATTCGAGCGCGAGTGCAAGGCGGAGCACGACGAGGTGATCGAGCTCGGCGGTCTGCACATCATCGGAACGGAGCGCCACGAGTCGCGGCGTATCGACAACCAGCTGCGTGGCCGCGCCGGCCGTCAGGGCGACCCGGGCTACAGCAAGTTCTACCTGTCGCTCGAAGACGATCTGATGCGCATCTTCGCGGGCGATCGCGTGAAGAACCTGATGGACCGCATGGGCATGCCCGACGACGAGCCCATCGAGCACCCGCTCGTCACGCGCAGCATCGAGAACGCGCAGCGCAAGGTCGAGGAGCGCAACTTCGACGTACGCAAGAACCTGCTCGAGTACGACGACGTGATGAACGCGCAGCGGAAGACGGTGTACACGCTCCGCCAGCAGCTCCTCGCCGGTCGCTACACGCCGGAAGACATCGACGAGACCGGCAAATCCACGGGCGGAACGCGCGAAGTCCCAGTGGCCGAGGACATCCTCGCCAAGGTGGAAGGGCCGATCGCGGCGCTGGTCGGCATGTTCTGCGAGCCCCAGGTCGGAGTCGTCAAAGGCGACGACGGCAAGTCCAAGTACCCGACGCGCGAGAATCTCGAGAAAGCGGAGAAGCTCGTCGAGCTCGAGGCCCTGCAGCACGAGGTCTACCAGCTCTGGGGCGTGCGCCTCGACATCGAGGAGCGGCGCACCCGCACGCCGGCGTCGGTGTTCGACGAGCTCGTCGAAGCCGTGCCGGCGGGGCTCTCGGAGCAGCGCGAGCGCGTGCTCGATCTCACCGATCGGGTCGTCGGCGCGATGGTCGAAGAGAGCTGCGCCGAGGGCAAGCCGCCGGAGGATTGGGACTGGAAGGGCCTGCACGAGGGCTTCCAGGAGCATTTCCAGTCGGCGCTTCCCGCGAGCACGGACGAGCTCGGCGAGGCGGATTCGGTGGCGAAGGCCGTTTACGAGCGGGCGGAGGAGATCTACCGCCAGAAGGAAGCCGAGCTCGGCGTCGAGAATGCGCTGCGCTTGTTCCGGCACATCTACGTGCAGGGCATCGACGAGATCTGGGTCGACCACCTCTCGAACATGGAGCACCTGCGCGACGGCATCGGCCTGCGCGGCTACGGCCAGCGCGACCCGAAGAACGAGTACAAGAAAGAGGGCTACAACCTCTTTCTCAACATGATGGCGAAGATCTCGAGCAACGTGCTCGTGAAGTTCTTCGAGGCGCACGCCCAGCGCACGGAGGAGCTCGCCGCTCAGGAGCAAGAGGCCGAGCGCCGCTATCAGGAGGAGCTCGCCCACGCGGTCGCGCAGCACCCGAGCACGGAGACCGAGGATCCCGCGGCCGCGCTCAACCAGCTGCGTGAGGACGCCGCCAGCCAGCCGCCGCCGCAGCGCCGCCCCGTGCAAGCTGCTCCCCGCATCGGCCGCAACGATCCCTGCCCCTGCGGCTCCGGCAAGAAGTTCAAGAAGTGCCACGGCGCGATCCTCGAAGAGGAAGGCGCCACGGACGACGACGGCGACGAGCCTCAGCCGCGCGCGTGATCGAAGCACGGCACGTCACCAAGGACTACGGCAGCGTAGTCGCCGTGCGCGACGTGTCGTTCGACGTGGCAGAGGGCGAGATCGTCGGCTTCCTCGGGCCGAACGGGGCGGGCAAGACCACGACCCTGCGCATGCTCGCGGGCTTCTTGGGCGCCACCTCGGGCAGCGTGAAGATCCACGGGCACGACATCGCGACGGAGTCGCTCGAAGCGCGCGCGAAGCTCGGGTACATGCCCGAAGCGGCGCCGCTCTACACGGAGCTCCGCGTGCGTGAATACCTCGCGTTCCGTGCGGCGCTGAAGCGCGTCCCCGGGCGCGAGCGCAAGGCCGCCGTCGAACGAAGTCTCGAGCAGGCGGCTGTGACGGACGTAGCCGAAACGCCGATCGGACAGCTCTCGAAAGGTTACCGGCAGCGCGTGGCCCTCGCCGACGCGCTCGTTTCGAATCCGCCGCTCCTCATCCTCGACGAGCCGACGGCCGGGCTCGATCCGAACCAGATCGTCGAAGTGCGGAAGCTCGTGCGGGAGCTCGGGCAGAGCCACACCATCCTGCTGTCGACGCACATCCTCCCGGAGGTGGAAGCGGTGTGCGAGCGCGCGCTCGTGATCGCGGGCGGGCGCCTCGTGGCAGAGGGAACCATCGCGGAGCTTCAAGCGCGAAAGCGCGGGCGCGAGACGCGACTCACCGTGCGCGGTGACGCCGAGAAGCTCGCCGCCGCCGTGCGCGAGCTCGCGGGCGTGAAGGAGGTGCGCGCCTCGACGCTCGCGGGCGCGCCGGAAATCGTGGAGCTCGTGCTCGAAACGCTGCCTGACGCGGATGGCGAGAGCACACTCGAGCGCGCCGTCGCGGCGCTCGTCGCGGCCGGCGCCGGCGTGCGCCAGGTGACGCCCGCGCGTGCGTCGCTCGAAGCCGTCTTTGCCGAGCTGACTCAGGCCGAGGAGCCGATGGCAGGCGACGCGTGAGTGGATTTGCGGCCGTTTACCGGCGCGAGATGCTGAGCCTGTGGGTCACCCCGCTCGCGTGGGTGCTGCTCGTCGTGTTCCTGCTCCTCCAGGGCACCATCTTCTATTCGATCGTGGTCCATTTCACGAGCCTCGCCGATCTCGCGGTCGAGACGGGGCCGGTCGAAGCGTACTTCGGGCAAGAGTCGGTGTTTTTGCTCATGACGCTGCTCCTCGTGTGCCCGGCGCTCACGATGCGCACGTTCGCGGAAGAGCGGCGGAGCGGCACGATCGAGACGTTGCTCACGGCTCCCGTCACGCCGGCCGGCATCGTGCTCGGCAAGTACCTGGCCGTGCTCACGACGTACTGCGCGATGTGGGCGCCGACCGTGCTCTACGTCGTCGTGCTCAGGAAAACGGGCTCGATCGACTGGCACACTGTCGGCTCGAGCTACCTCGGCTTGTTCGGCGTCGGCGCGGCGTACCTCGCCCTCGGGACGTTGATGAGCTCCATGTCGAAGAGCCAGCTCATCGCGCTCTTGCTGGCTATTTTCGCCGAATTCGGCCTGTTCGTGCTCGGCGTCGGCGAGTACGTGTTCGAGCCGGGCCTGCTCCACGACGTGTGCGCGCACCTCTCGATCGGCTCGCAGATGGAGGAGATGTCCCGCGGCATCGTCGACCTGCGCCGCATCGTCTTCGACGGCTCGATCGCGGTCACGAGCCTGTTCGTGACGTCACGCGTCGTGGACTCGTGGAGGTGGGGATGAGCGACGCTCCGCAAGCCGCGGCCGGGCGCGCGCATTCGCGGCGCTCGAAGGCGCTGTCGGCGCTCGGCGTGCTCGCCGCCGTCGTCCTGTGCGTGAACGCCAACGTGCTCGTCGCGCGCTTCTACGAGCGCTGGGACCTGAGCAGCGAGCACCTCTACACGCTCTCACCGGCGACGCTGAACATCCTGCGCGACCTGCACGAGCCCGTGACCCTCACGGTGCTGCTCGCCCGCACCGATCCGCTTCTCCCTCCGCTGCGGCAGCTCCTCACGAGCTACGGCGCCGTCGCCTCGAATCTCGACGTCAAGGTGGTGGACCCGGAGCAGAACCCCGCCGAGCTGCTCGCGCTCCAGCAAAAGTACGGGATCAGCGCCGGCAAGGCCGACGACGGGCGCGTCGTGACGGACGCCGTCATCCTGCTCGCGCGCGGCGAGCGCACCTGGTTCGTGACGAGCGACGAGCTCGGGGCGGCGGACGACGACGGCCGCGCCAAGCCGCGCCTCGAACAAGCGCTGACCGAAGGCATCGCGGGCGTGCTCGGCGCCGAAAAAGCCAAGCTCTGCTTCGCGACCGGGCGCGGCGAGCGCTCGCTCGAAGACGTCGGACCCGACGGGCTCGCCGAGCTCCGACGCCGCCTCGAGAAGAGCAATTACGAGACCGAGCCGCTCGATCTGACGCGCCCCGACGCCGAGCGCGCTCTCGAAAAATGCCGGCTGCTCGTGATCGCCGCGCCGGAGCAGCCGTACGGCGGCGACGCGAGCGCCCGCGTCGTCAGCTACGTGAAGGCGGGGGGCAGCGCGCTCGTGCTCGCGAGCCCCGAGCTCGGCGAGGATTCCCGGGTTCGTGTCTCCGGGCTCGAGCCGCTCGCGGAGCTCGGCGGCATGCACCTCGAGCGGAACGTCGTGCTCGAGAACGACTCCGAGCGCCGCCTGCCGCGTGGCGCGGGCGAGGTGTTCTTCGCCTCACCCGTCGAGCACGCGGCGACGCGGGGCCTCGTACTTCAGGGCGGCAAGGCCGAGCTCAGCGTGATCGTGAGCAAGAGCCGGAGCCTCACGCTCGCGAGCGGCGCCCCCGCGCGGCCGCTGCTCGAGTCGAGTCCCCAAGCGTTCGCGCTCGAGGATCTGAAAGCGCTCCTCGACGGCAAGGGCCCGCCCTCGGACGCGAAGCCCGAGAAGCGCACGCTGATGGCGGCCGCCGAGCTCGAGAAGCCGGCGCGGTCGCAGGAGAAGCACGGCCCGCGGCTCGTGATCGCCGGGTTTTCCACGCTCGGTACCGGGCAGAGCTACCGCGACCCGGCGCTCGTCGGGAACAGGCTCTTGTTCGAGAACGTGCTCGCCTGGGCCGCCGCGCGCCCGCCGATCGTCAGCGTGCCCGAGAAGCCGGCGCGGTCGGTGGGCCTCGCGCTCACGGAGGAATCGCTCGGCGAAGTGCTCCGCTACGTGCTCGTCTACATGCCGGGCGCGGCGGCGCTGATCGGTGCGTTCGTGCTGCTACGGCGCCGTGCCGAGGAGCGCGCCTCGCGCCGCGGATCGCGAGCGAGCGCGTGAAGCTCGGCCGGACCGAGCTCATGAGCGTGGTGCTCGCCGGGCTCGCCGTGGCGAGCGTGCTCGGCGTGCTCGCGACGCGCCATGCGCCCACGAGCGCCGAGCGCGACGAGCGCGCCAAGAACCTGCTCCCCGTGTGGCGCGAGGACGAGGTGAGCCGCATCGAGCTCGACACGAGCGGCGGGGCGCTCGTGCTCGAGAAGGGCGGCACGGGATGGACGGTGCGTGCGCCCGAGCCGGAGCCCGCCGATGCCGCGACCGTCCAGAAGCTCGTCGGCGCGCTCGGTTTCGCGACGCCCGCGCGCAAGCTCGAGGCGGCCGAAGCGAACGCGCACGGCCTCGCGAAGCCGCGCGCCACCTTGCGCATTCGGATGGGCGAAAGCGCGCTCACGCTCGCGCTCGGCGATGCGGCGCCCACGCCGAGCGGCGGCGCCTACGTCGCGCTCGACGGCGCGGGTGCGCGACGCGCCGCCGTCGTCCCGCGCGAGGTCGTTGCGCTTTTCACGGCTCGCGCAGACGACTTTCGCGAGCGCGCGCTCGTCACGCTCGGCGCACGCGAGCTCGAAGAGCTCACGATCGTGCGCCCGACCGACACGCTCCGGCTCGTGCGCGGTCCCGCGCTCGCGTTTCGCATCGACGGCACGGAGCGCGCGAGTCGCGACGCGACTGAGCCGCTCTTCAACGCGCTCGGCCGGCTGAGCGCCACCCGCTTCCTGCCGGTCGCGACGGCCGTAGCCGCGCGCGGACCGCTGCCGCCGCTCGTGGTCACGCTGATCCCGCGCGCCGGAAAGGCGAAAAGCTCGAGCGCTCACCCCGCGGCGAAAACCGTGCTCGAGCTCGGCGGGGCCTGTCCGGAAGCGCCAGGCGAGGTGATCGCCGTCGTCCGCGAGCCGCAGGCGCGCGCCGGTTGCGTCCCGAAGGATCTCCTCGGCCAGCTCTCCGCGCCGCGCGACGTGCTGCGCGATGCGGCGCCCTTCAGCGCACGCAAGGACGAGGTCGAGGCGCTGACGCTCGAGCGCGGCGGTAAACGCCTCGTTCTCGAGCGCAGCGGCACCGCGTTCGTGCTGCGCGAGCCGAGCCAGGCTCCCGTCGAGCTCGACGCCGGCAACCAGCGCGTCGAAGCCGTCGCGCGCGCACCGGCCGACCTCGTCGCGGCGCCGAACCCGAAAGAGCTCGGCCTCGACGCGCCGAGCGGCCGGGTCACGCTGCGCGTCATCGGCGACGACGACAAGGCGCTCGAGGAGAAGCTCGAGCTCGGCAAGACCGCACCCGACGGCACCCTTTACGCGCGGCGCATGGAAGACGGTGCCGTGCTCGCGTTCGGCCGCGAATCGGCGCGCGCCTTCAACGTCGACTCGACTCTGCTCCGCAGCCTCACGGTCTTCGACTTCCCGCTCTCGTCCCTCGCCGAGCTCGCGCTCTCCGCACCCGAGCCCGAGCTCGTGCGTCGCGCGGGGGCCGGCTTCGAGCTCGTCACGCCGCGCGGCTTCGAGGCCGACGGCGAGCTCACGACCAATGCCGTCCTCGCACTCGGCTCGCTCCACGCGTTGCGCTGGGTCGCTGACGAGGACGACCACACGTTCGGCCTCGCGCCCCCCACGCTCACGGCGCGCGCCCGCACCGGCGCCGACGGCGGCACCGCGGAGCACTCGCTCGTCGTGGGGCGTGCCGTTCCAGGCGGCTATTTCGCGAGCGTCGAAGGCTCGTCCGGCGTCTTCCTGATCGAGCGTGGTGTGGTCGAGCGCTTGAGCACGCTGCTCGTCGATCGCTCGCCACTGATGGTCGAGCCGTCCACGCTCGCGCGCCTCACGCTGAGGTCGAAGGGCCGCGAGCTCACCTTCGAGCGCCGTGGCGGCGAGCTCCGGTCGGAGCACGTCGATCCCACGGCAAGCAGCGCGGCGCTCGCGGCCCTCGGGAGCCTGCGCGCCGAGGCGGCCCTCCACAGCGGAGCCGCGCGAACGACCGAAGGACTCGCGTCACCCGTGCTCGAGGTACGCGCCGAGCCGAGCCCGGGACTCGGCAAGCCGCGCGCTTTCAAGATCGGCGCGAGCGACGAGTTTCGCGGCGAGAGCGTGCGCACGGCGCGCGCCGACGGCATCGACGCGACGTTCGTCGTCGCCGACGCCAAGCTCAGGCCGCTGCTCGACCTCTTCTGAGCGGGCTCGCCGGCGCTACTGCCGGAACTGCAGGCTGTTCGAGCGGTTCACGAGGTCGTTGTACTTCGAGAGCACCTGCGCAGGGTGGCCCTCGATGTGCTCGGGTGAGCCGAACTCCTTCGTGAAGTCCTTGTTGTCGCGCTTGCGACGCATGAGCTCCTTCGCCGCCTTCAAATAGTCCGAGCTCGCGCTCCGGAAGATGCTCAGCATCAGCACCTTGTCGGCCTCCGCGGGGTGACCCTCGATGTACGTGTTGAGCGCCTGGTAGGTCTGGTCGTACTGGTTCAGGGCCGCCTGGTAGCCGGCTGCATCGAGCTTCGCGAGCGACTCGATCTCGGCAAAATGCACGAGCTTCTTCGCCTCGTCGTTGCTCTTCGCGATCTGGTACTCGAGCTGGGCTTTCGGATCGTCCTTCAAGCGCGCGAGCCGGCGCTGCTGGAGGCCGTCGTTCAGCTTCGTGACCATGTCCTCGAACGACTTGTCCGCTTTCTCGAAGTCGTCGAGCGCGGTCATCAGGGGACGGTGCATCGCCATGCCCTGCGCGAACTTGTCGTCCTTGAAGTTTTTCTGATCGTAGTAGTCGTGCGCGGTGCGCGTGAGCTTCGCGAGCGCGCCGAGCGTCGTCTCGTACTTCGCAGCCGCCGTCTCGAGATCGGCCATCGCCGGCGGCTTCGCTTTCGCCTCGTCGATGCGCTTGATGCACGCCTCCGGGCTGATGTCGGTGACGTAGATGTTGCGCTCTTTGCCGGTCGGGCCTTTCGTGGCGTCGACGTCGCGCAGGTAGCCGTCCTTCATCCGGTAGACGCTGCGCGTCTCGTAGTTCATGCAGTAGATGTAGCCCTCGAGCTTTTCGGAGAGCTGCCCGTCCTTCTCGTCGGCGGACGACGGCGCCGCGGCACCCTGCGTGCCCTGCGCGCCCCCTGCTGCCTTCGTCGCCGCCTCGCCGCTCTTCTTGAGCTGCGAAAGCATCTTGCACGACCCGAGCGACAGCGCGCCGCACGCGAGCGCCACGGAGATCACCATGCCCTTCATTCGGTCTCCTCCGGCGACCGACGTTATCACCAAATACACGACCGGCCTCGCGAGGCGCTTTCACGCTTCGGAGGCCGGTGCATGCAGGCCCGACGCCCGAATGGGCGCGGACCTCTCCGCGTCACTTCGGTGCTGGCGCGGCCGGGGCCGGCTTCGGCGCGGGAGCCGCGGGCGCGGGAGCCGCTGGGGCCGCCGGCTTTGCGGGAGGCGCAGCAGGGGCCACGGGTGCAGCCGGTGCGGCAGCCTTCGGCGCCGGAGCGGCCGGAGGTGCTGCCGGGGCAGCGGCGGGCTTCATCGCCGGAGCAGCTGCTGCGGGAGCGGCCGGTGCCGGTGCCGCTGCCGGCTTTGCTGCGGCAGGCGCCGCGGCGGCAGCCGGAGCAGGTTTGCCGGCGGGTGCCGCAGCCGCGGGCGCTGCAGCCGGGGCAGCGGCACCCGGTTTGGCAGCGGCCGGCGCAGGGGCGGGCTTGGGCGCGGGCGGCGGCGGCAGCATTCCGAGTTGTCCGGCGAAGCTCATGCCGTTGTCGAAGATCCAGATGTTCTTCATCTTGCCGCCCTGGATCTTGTCGATCTCGAGGAAGCGCGAGCTCACCTTCTTACCCGTCGGCTTGTTGATGCGCATCGAAGGCATCACACCGTCGTTGGTGCCGACCATGGAGCCTTCCCACACGAGGTAGTCACCGGCCGCCCAGCTGCGCGTGATCTCGAGCTTCACGTCGCTGAACGCCTTGAACATCTCCTTGTAGGAGCGCTCGACTGCCTTCTTGCCGACCTGATCCACCGGGCTTGCAGCCTCGCTGAACACGACGTCGTCCGTCATCATGGCGAGCAGCGCCGGGAGGTCGTGCTTATTGAACGCTTCGAGCGACTTGGGGGCCGCCGCGAGGTTCGCCTTCTCGACATCGCTACCGGTCGCGATCACGACGGGCTTCTCGGCCCAGCTCTTATCCACGACTCTTCGGTGCGGCGTCTTCATCAGGCCGACCTGGCCCATGAACGTTCCACCGTCGGCATAGAAGCGGTCGTGGGCCGCGGCGCGCCCGTCGTCGCTCAAGTCGACGGCGTGACCGGCGAGGAACCCGAACTTCTTCTTCGTGGGCGGGAGCTCGCCGCCGGGCGTGGCGAGCGGACCGGTATTGGTGCCTTTGAGGAGGGCCACCGACGCCATGTTGTTGCCGTTCACGAGCACGAGCTGGAGCTCGCCGACCTCGTCGGGAGCCTGGGCCGCCTGGCCCTGGGCATGCTTGACGATGTCAGCGCGTCCGCTCGCGACGGGCTTACCGGAATCCACTTCCTCGCTCGTCGCGTGCTCGGCGTAGCAGGGACCGAACTTCGCCCAGTCTTTCGCGCTGTAGGCGGCCCAACAGTCCTGGAAGAGCTTCGCTCGCTCCGCGCCGGTGGCCGGCGGAGCCGCGGGCGCAACGGCCGCCGCGGGCGGCGGAGTGGTCGCGACCGGCGCGGGCGTTACGGGCGGGGGCGGAGGAGGCGGGGGCGGAGGAGCAGCTGCGGGTTGTTGTTGGCAGCTCGCGAGCACGAGCAACCCGAGCGTGGTGAGCGTCTTCTTCATCATCCTCTTCTGCCTTTCCTGCCTCTGGTTTCAGCGCTTCCCCACCGCGCGAGAAGGCCCGGAGCCTTCTACACCGATCCCGGCCTGCCCGACGATCGCAAAACGTCGCGAGGCGCGTTTTATCGGGGGTTCGCGCCGTGCATTCCCGTTCGACTGCACGTCTATCCCACAGCGTGGGTGCGAGTAGGTGCGCGCGCTCAACGCTCCCGCCAACTCGCTTGGCGCGATCCTGCTCACCCAAGTTGCCCCACCGCGAGCACGAGTGAGAAGTCGACTCTGCGTGCGTCAGCGGCACACGTCGCCGAACACTGTCACTAGAAGCACGCCCATCGACGTCACGCTTATGGAGGTGCATCCACGCTCTCCCCGCGCGTGTGCACGCTCACCCGAGGCGTTCGAGTGAGCAAAGCGAGCGAGTCTAGGGAGCGAAAGGCTACACGAGCGCACGCGGGGCGTGCGCTCGTGTAGGTGCGTGGAGTCAGCTGAAAATCGCGTGAGCAACGCTTGAGTCGTTCACGTATGGAGGGCATAGTGTGAAGTTATCGTGCCCCAAAGATCTGCTCTCCTAGGCCGAGTCCCGACCCTTAGTACTTTCCTGTCACCACTGCTGATGCTCGCCGTCGCGTGCGGTGAACCTGCGAGCGTGACGCAGAAGCCGAACCCGATCGGCTCGGGTGGCACGGGCGGCATGGGGACCGGCGGTACCGGCGCGATGGGCGGCACGGGCGGCACGGGCATCTTGCCTGTCAACGGTGGCTCATCGAACTCCGGCGGCGAAGGCAACGACGGCGGCGGCGGCCCGATGGAAGACGCCGTATGCGGCAACGATCGACTCGAGGTCG
>Ga0173480_10000568_pt1 | contig 12518 bp, 7 predicted proteins | sample NitcycUS209509C1_FD_122622 | JGI IMG/M metagenome (GOLD analysis project Ga0173480, IMG submission 122622) | Soil microbial communities from Arlington Agricultural Research Station in Wisconsin, USA - Nitrogen cycling UWRJ-S209-509C-1 (version... | ecosystem: Environmental > Terrestrial > Soil >... | reverse complement strand
CGCGTCGGCGCGGCGTACGACCTGTTCGGCAACGGCAAGACGGCGATCAAGATGAACTTCGGCCGCTATCTGTCGCCGGCGACGAACGACCAGAACTACCCGTTGAACAATCCGGCCAACCGCATTCGCCAGACGCTGCAGCGGAACTGGAGCGACACCAACGGCGACAAGGTCGTCGACTGCGCCATCCTCAACCCGGCGGCAAACGGGGAATGCGCGGCGACATCCGGTGCCAATCTCAGCTTCGGCCAGCCGGTCATCACCGGCCGGGTGGGCGAGGACATCCTCGGTGGTTGGGGCGCCCGTCAGGGCGACTACCAGTTCGGGATCAACCTGCAGCAGGAGCTGCTCCCGCGCGTGTCGGCGACTGTCGGGTACAACCGCCGCTGGTGGAAGAACTACACCTCGGTGGACAACATCAACACGACTCCAGCCGACTACGAGAAGGTGACGATTGCCGCACCGACGGATTCGCGCCTGCCGGGCGGCGGAGGTTACCCGGTCACCTTCTACACGCTGTCGCCCGCGGGCGGCGCCAAGGGCTCGTTCATCGAGACGCACCTCGACTCGTTCTACGGCGCCGAGCGCACGCGCTACTGGCATGGCGTTGACGTCGACGTGAACGCGCGGATCCGCGGGAACCTGTATGTGCAGGCGGGTACGACGACCGGCCATCAGATCAACGACGCCTGCGAGCTCGTGGCGATTGTCGGCAACGGCGTCGGATCGAACACGATCGGTCTCGACAACCCCGATCCGCGCAACTGCCGCTCGGTCGATCCGTGGGAGACGACGCTGCGCGGCAGCGCCAGCTACACGGTGCCGAAGATCGAGGTGCTGATCAGCGCGACGATGCGCTCGCAGCCGACGCTGCAGCTGAACAGCACGGTGCTGGTCCCGAACACGGTGATCCAGGCGCAGCTCGGACACCTGCCGTCGGGCGGCGCCGCCACCGGCACCACTACGGTCTCGCTCGTCGACTTCGCGGCGCCGGGCACGGCGAATGCCAGCTCCGGCGGCCCGAACCGGTTGTACGCGGACAGCCGCCGCAACCAGATCGACATGCGGTTCGCGAAGATCGTCCGGTTCAGCAGCCGCCGGCTCGACGTGGGCGTGGACCTGCAGAACCTGCTGAACGCGAACTACGGAACGGTCTACGACTCGTCGTTCGGGACGTACGGCGCCACGCCGAGCCCATCGTTCGCGAGCCCGACGTCGATCGTGACACCGCGGTTCGTCCGCTTGAACTTCACGTTCAGCTACTGAGCGAGGCCCCGCCTCGCGCGGGTACGGGTGATGAAGCGGGCGCGGTCCTCCTGGGGGCGCGCCCGCTTTCTTTGTACAATTGGTGGCGCGTGCGCACTCACACGCTGAAGCCCGCGCTCGCGCTTCTGGGACTCGTCGCCGTTGCCGCTGCATGCTCGCAGCCGACGGAACCGGCGGCGCCGGCGAAACAGGCCGCGGCGGAGAAGCAGCGCGCCGGCACGCCGACGTTCAACCGCGACATCGCTCCGATCCTCTTCGACAACTGCGCGAGCTGCCATCGACCGATCGATGACGCAGGGCGAGCCGCGCCCAATGTATCCGCCGACGACGATCCGATCTGCGTGGCGGGCGCGCCGTTCAGTGTGCTCGACTACGACTCCGTTCGTCGTCACGCGCGCGAGATCGCGTCAGCCGTACAGCGCCGCAGGATGCCGCCGTGGCTGCCCGAGCCCGGACACGCCGTCCTGGTCGGCGAACGGCGGCTCGGCGACGACCAGATCGCGCTCATCGCGAAATGGGCCGACAGCGGCGCGCCCGAGGGGAATCCGGCCGCCGCGCCGCCGCCGCCGGTGTTCTCCAGCGGCTGGCAGCTGGGCACGCCCGATCTCGTCCTCACGCCGACGGAACCGTACGTGCTGCGGCCCGGGGCTCGCGACGTCTTCCGCAACTTCGTCCTTCCGGTGCCGATCACCACGACCCGGTACGTCCGCGCCGTCGAGTTTCGCGCCGACCGTCCGCAGGTGCTGCACCATGCCGACCTGGCGCTCGATGCGACGCGCGTCTCACGCGCGCTCGATCGCGCCGAGCCGGGGCCCGGATTCGCGACCATGGACGGCGGGCAGGTGCAGAACGTGTACGGCTGGACGCCGGGCAAGGTGCCGGTGATGGAGCCGTCAGACACGGCGTGGACGCTCGAGCCCGGCGCCGACCTCGTCCTGCTGCTGCACATGATCGCGGGCAGCACGAGCGACACGGTACAGCCGTCGATTGGTCTGTTCTTCTCCGACACGCCGCCCGCGCGCACGCCGATCAGCGTCAAGCTCGAGTCGCAGGCGATCGACATTGCCTCCGGCGACGCGAACTACGTCGTCGAGGACAGCTATGTGCTGCCGGTCGACGTCGAGGCCGTGAGCGTCTACCCACACGCGCACTACCTCGCCAAGGAGATGCGCGGAACCGCGACGTTTCCCGACGGCTCGCATACGGATCTGTTGTGGATCCGGCAGTGGGACGTTCGCTGGCAAGACCGGTATCGCTACCAGTCGCCGGTATTCCTCCCGCGAGGCACGCGGCTGTCGATGCGGTTCACCTACGACAACTCCGCGGCGAATCCGCGCAACCCCACCCGTCCGCCGCAGCACGTGCGAGCGGGGCCGCGCTCGATCGACGAGATGGCCCAGCTCTGGCTCGAGGTGGTGCCGCGCCGCGCCGAGGACGCGGCGGTCCTGAACGCCGACTACCTGCGCCGCGCGGTGCTCGCGAACGTCTCGGGGGCCGAGCTGAACGCCCGGGTCGACTCGCGCACCGCCGCGGCGCATACCCTGCTCGCGACGGCGTATCTGCAGGTGGGACGCGTCGCCGACGCGCAGGCGCAACTCGAACAGGCGCTGCGCCTGGATCCTCGCGACGCGGAGGCGCACAGCAACCTCGGGGTGGTGCTGCAGGCGCAGGGGCGCCTCGCGGACGGGATGCTGCATTTGCGCACCGCCGTGCAGCTGAAGCCCAAGGACGATCGCGTGCATTTCAATCTGGGGAACGGCCTGTTGGCGGCGGGGCAGCCCGATGCGGCGATGCGCGCCTTCCGCGCGGCGATCGCGCTCGATCCGGAGAACGCGGACGCGCACCTCAACCTGGCGCTGATTCTCGGGCCGCGCCGGCAATTGGACGAGGCGATTGTCCACCTGCGTCGCGTGGTGGAGATCGACCCGCGCAACGGCGACGCGCACCGAAACCTGGCACTGGCCTACACGCTGCAGGGAAAGATCGACCAGGCGATTCCCGAAGCGCAGGCCGCCGTGCGGCTGCAGCCGCAGTCCGCGGCGGCGCGCGACCAGCTGCAGCGGCTGCTCGCAGCACGCGGAGGAAGGTAGCCAGGTACGGCGTACGTCGGCGCTGTTCTGCGGCGTCACCAGGACCCGCACGCCGGAGTCTACGGCAGATGGTCCGTGATGATCGACGCCGGTAACGAGCTGCGGTCGGCTGGATCCCACATGCCCACGCGTGTCGTCCGTCCCGCGTCGGCGCGCGGCGGCCAATCGAGGCTCGGGATCGGACCGGAGGGAAAACGTTCGCGCAGCGCGGGCTTTTCCCAGTCTTCGACGACCAGGACCGGATGTCGCCCTAGCGCACGCAGGCGCTCGATCGCCGTTTCGAGGTCCACGGCCAGCAGGTCCCAGCGGAGGACCGGCAGGCCGGTGTAGAAGCGCGCGCTGCCGCTGTGCTGCGACGTGACGATCACGCTGTCCGAAGGCAGCGACGCGGCGAGATAGCGGCCCATCGTCCGATAGCGGGCCTCGTAATCACCCATCAGGTAGACGCTCTGCCGTGCCGCGTGCGTGACGTTGAGCGAGACCAGCAGCGTCAGCGACGCGATGACGACGACCCCACGAACCGGCCCGGCAAGCCGGTCGAGCGCCTCGGACGAGACGGCGCCCACCGCCGCGAACGCCATCGGCAAGGCCGGCATGAGAAAGCGAAAGGAGCTCCAGTCCGGAAAGACGCCGTAGGGCAGGTAGATCGCGAGTACGACCACGACACACGCTGCGGCCAGCTTCAGGAGCGCAGCCGCGGGTCTGGACAGGGCTTGCCGCCGGATGACGAGGGCGGCCAGCGCCGCGCCGGCGAGCGTCAGTGCAGGTCCTTCGCCCGTGAGGAGTCGCTGGAAGTAGTCGCCGACGTTCGGCCAGATGTTCGCGATGGCGAAGAAGTCCGAGATGTCACCGTAGCCGGTTTGCACCGGCGACCCATACAGGTGCCGCTGAAAGGCGGCCACGGCGAGCACGCCGGGCGCCAGCCCCACGAGGTACCAGCCGAGCCGGCGCAGGTCGAACGACGAGGAGGGCGCGGTGTGCGGCCAGCCGAGCGCGACGGCTCCCACGACGACTCCGAGCGGCGCGAGGCTCGGTCGCGTCAGAAGCGCCATGCCCGCGAGCACGCCGGCGCCCGTCGAGGCCGTGCGCGTCCGGCGCATCGCGCACGCCACGGACAGGGCCCACCAGGCCATGGCCGGGACGTCGCTCATCGGCTGCACCGTCTGGAACTGCACGATCGGACTCGAGGCCAGGAGCACCGCGGCGATCGCGCCAGCACGGGCGGTGGCCCATCGCGCGGCAATCGCGTAGGCCGCCAGGACGGCCAGGGCCGCAAGCGCGGGGCCGACGAGAAACGGACCAACCTCGCCAGCGACCCGGCGGGCGGCGGCCATGACCAGCGGCAGGCCGAGTGGATACCCGGGCACGAGGGTCCCCGGAGTGCGCCCTGGGCGGTAGCCGAGCGGGGTGAACGTCCACGTCGCCTCGTGCCAGTCCACGGCTCGTGCGAGCGGTTCATCCATCGTCAGCCGGCCGCTGTCGATCAGGGCGCTGTGGCTGACGTAGGCCGACGAATCGGCCGACGAGGCGGCGAACGTGCCGAAGCCAATGCCCGCGCTTCCGATCGCGATGGCACTACCGATGGCAATCGCCAGCGCGTGGCGGGTGATGCCGGTGGTGATGCTGGCCAGTGCCTCGCCGGCGCGGGCCGAGCCGCGCCAGAGCAACGCACCGATGGCCAGCGCCATCACCAGAAGCGGCTGCACGATGCCGTGTGCCGAGATGCGGATCGGGCCGACGTCGAAGCGGAACCCGCCGGTGACGAGAACGACGATCAGCGTGAGCCCCGCCACCGTGGCGATCCACGCGAGCACTCGCCAGACCATGCGGCCCGATCCTACTCTGCTGGCCATGCCTCGAGCCGTGAGCCCTGAGCCTTGCTCCTCGTGCCCGCGCGAAGGATCACGCGGGGGCGAATTACACTAGAGGGTCATGATCATCGACTGCCACGGTCACTTCACGACCGCACCCAAGGAACTGCAGGCGTTCCGCGACGAACAGATTGAAGGGCTGAAACATCCCGAGCGGCCGCGCGGCACGCGCGCGCTCTCGATTACCGACGACCAGTTGCGCGAGGCCGTCCAGCCGCAGCTGAAGTTCCAGAGCGACCGGGGAACGGACGTCACGATTTTCTCGCCGCGCGCCTCGGCGATGGCGCACCACATCGGCGACCTCACGACCAGCACGCACTGGACCGAGCACTGCAACGATCTGATCCACCGGGTCTGCGAGCTCTTCCCGAAGAACTTCGTCGGCGTGTGCCAGCTGCCGCAGACGCCGGGCGTCACGCCCGACAGCTGCGTGGCCGAGCTGAAGCGGTGCGTGGAGCAGCTCGGATTCGTCGGCTGCAATCTCAATCCGGATCCGTCCGGCGGCATGTGGAACTCGCCGCCGCTTACCGACAGGCACTGGTATCCGTTCTACGAGGCGATGGTGGAGCTCGACGTGCCGGCGATGGTGCACGTCAGCGCCTCGTGCAACCCCAATTTCCACGCCACCGGCGCCCATTACCTGAACGCCGACACGACGGCGTTCATGCAGTTCCTCACCGCAGATCTGTTCAAGGACTTTCCGACGCTGCGAATGATCATCCCGCACGGCGGCGGCGCGGTGCCGTTCCACTGGGGCCGCTACCGGGGTCTCGCGCAGGACATGAAGCGTCCGCCGCTGCCGGATCTGATGCGCGACAACGTCTTCTTCGACACCTGCGTCTACCACCAGGCCGGCATCGACCTGCTGATGAAGGTGGTGCCGCACGACAACATCCTGTTCGGCTCGGAGATGGTCGGAGCCGTGCGCGGCATCGACCCCGAGACCGGGCACTACTACGACGACACCAAACGCTACGTCGACGGCGCGGCGATCAGCGATGCCGACCGCGCCAAGGTTCTCGAGGGCAATGCGCGGAAGGTGTATCCGCGAATCGGAAAGCGCTTATAGGCTCAAGGCTCATGGCTCAAGTGGTTCGGTAAAGGCGGCTCAAGCGTTCTTCCCTGAGCCCTGAGCCCTGAGCCTGCAGAGGACTCAGATGAAACCGACGATCGTTCGCAACATCAAGCGCGCCGACGCCACCGTGGTGAAGGCGCTGGGCGAAATGGGCGTGGCGACGGTGCACGAGGCGCAGGGCCGTACCGGGCTGATGCGGCCGTTCATGCGCCCGATCTACCCGACGGCCAAGGTCTCGGGGAGCGCCGTGACCGTGCTGTGCCATCCCGGCGACAACCTGATGATTCACGCCGCGATGGAGCAGTGCCAGGCCGGCGACATCTTGGTCGTCACCACCGTCTCCGAATCCACCGATGGCATGTTCGGCGACCTGCTCGCGGTGTCGGCGCGATCGCGCGGGGTCGTCGGACTGGTCATCGACGCCGGCGTCCGCGACGTGGCCGATCTCACCGCGATGGACTTTCCGGTGTGGTCGCGCGCCATCCACTCGCAGGGGACGGTCAAGAACACGCCCGGATCGGTGAACGTGCCGGTCGTGTGCGCCGGCGCGCCAGTGCAGCCGGGCGACGTCATCGTCGGCGACGTGGACGGCGTGGTGGTGGTGCCACGGGCCCGCGCCGCCGAGGTGCTCAAGGCCAGCCAGGATCGCATCGCCAAGGAAGCCACGAGCCGGGAGCGGCTCGCCAAGGGCGAGCTGGGGCTGGATTTCTACGGGCTTCGCGCCAAGCTCGCCGAGCTGGGGGTCCAGTACGTGGACGGGGATTCGTGAGCCAGTGGCCAGGTGGACTGAACACCTGTAGAGGGCGGTCTTCAGACCGCCCTGAAGCCGCCTTGCGGGGAGCTGCCATCGGCCATGCGTGAGTATCTCGAGCAGTTGCTGCTCGTGCTGGGCGTTGGCGCGGCCGTCGCCAGCGCCGCCAAGCGGGTTGGCGTCCCCTTCAACGTCGCCCTGGTCGTGGTCGGGCTGCTGCTCGTGCTGATGAACGTCCTGCCCGAGACGCCGTTGGACCCGTCGCTGGTGCTGCTCGTCTTCCTGCCGATGCTCGTCTTCCAGGGCGCGCTCTCGGCCGACGACGTCGGGATGCACGCGGCCTCGCGGCCGATTCTGGCGCTGGCGGGCCCGGCCGTCGCCGTGTCGCTCCTGACCACCGCCACCGTCGCCGCCTGGGGCCTCGGCCTGCCGTTCCCGATCGCCCTCGTGCTCGGCGCCATCCTGGCGATTACCGACACGGTGAGCGTGCTGCTCGCCTTCCGCAGCGTCCGCGTGCCGCACCGGCTGGCCGCGATCATGGAAGGGGAGAGCCTCTTCAACGACGGCACCGCGCTGGTGCTCGTGGGCGTCGCGGCCACCGTGGCGCTGGGAGGGTTCACCGGTCCGGCGCAGATCGGCCGGACGCTGCTCGTCGCCATCGTCGCCGGCGGGCTGCTCGGGATCGTCTTCGGCGTCGTCGGCATGCTGGTGCTCCGCCGCGTGCCCGACGATCTCAGCGCCGTCCTCACCTCGCTGGTCGCGGTCTTTTCCACGTCGCTGCTGGCCGAGAAAGTGGGCGGGTCGGCGGTGATCGCCGTCGTCGTCGCGGGAGTTCTGATCGGCCGCGAGATGCGGGCGCGCCTCGCGCCGTCGCGGGTGCTGGCCCTGATCGGGTTCTGGGAGATTGCCGCCTTCGGCATCAACGTGGTGCTGTTCCTGCTCGTCGGTATGCAGCTGCGCTCCGATCTGCTGCTGCGCGAGGCCGGACCGACGGCGCTGGCGGTGCTGGCGCTGCATGCCGGGCGGGCGGTGGCTGTCTACGGCTGCTTTGCCGTCCTGAGGTTCAGCGGCCACCACGTCCCGTGGCGCTGGCAGCACGTGATGGTGTTCGGCAACATCAAGGGCGCGCTGTCGATGGCGGCGGTGCTGGCGCTGCCCGCCACGCTGCCCTACCGCGAGCGGTTGGTGGCGATCGTGTTCGGCGTCACGCTGGTGACGCTGGTCACCCAGGCCCTGCCGTTCCGGCGGTTCCTGACGTGGCTGAACCTGTCCGCGGCCCGCGACGACCGCGCCGACGAGTGCCGCGCCGTGCTGATCGGCGCCCGGCGGGCGCAGGCCGAGCTCGACGGCCTGATGGCATCGGGGCTGATCTCCCGGCGCGAACACGCGACACGCTGGGCCGAATTCCAGCGCGACATCATCGAAGCCGAGCGCACGCTGCGCCACATCGGCGAAGCGCCGCACATGAGCGTGGCGCTGCCGGCCGTGCTCAGCGCACGCAAAGCCGCGATCCTCGACGCCGCCCGCCGCGGCCTCATCACCGATCGCACCGCTGGCGCCCACGTGGCGGCGCTCGACGAGCAGATCCTGCAGGTCGCGTCGCGCGAGCACGGCGACGGCGAAGAGAAGGGCGAGGAGTCATGAAGATCGTCATCGTCGGGGCGGGTCGCGCCGGGCTCGAGGTGGCGTTGCACCTGACGCGCATCGGCCATGCCATCACCATCGTCGATCTCGACGAAAGCGTCACCCGGCGCGCCTCCCAGCAGCACGGGCTGGTGGCGCTCACCGGCGACGCGACGGTGGCGGCAGTGCTCGAAGACGCGGACATCACCCAGAGCGACGTCGTGGTGGCGATGCTCCGCCGCGACTCCGACAACCTCGCGGTGGCGCTGCTCGCGCGCGCGGCCGGGGTCGAGCGGGTGATGGTCCGGATGCGCGACAACGCCTACCGCCCGGTGTACGCCGCCGCGGGCATCGATCGGGTGTTGTCGGAGACCGATCTCATTACCGGGTCGGTGGCCACGGCGATCGAGCACGAAGCGATCCGCCACGCGATGCTGCTCGGCAACGGCAACGCCATCGCCTTCGAGCTCACCGTTCCGGCCGGGAGCGCGGCCGCGGGGCTGACCGTGATGGACGTGGTGAAGCTGCCGGGCTTTCCCTCCTCGTGCGTGTTCGCCGCCCTGTATCAGGCCGACGGAGGGGTGGAGGGCGCGCGCGGCTCGGCTGTGGTGCAGGCGGGGACCACCGTGCTGCTGGTGTCGCGGACGGACGACGTCGCCACCGTGGTGCACGCGCTCACCGCGCCCCCCGGCGGCTAGGGTACCGGCGCCGCACCGGCGGTGCGGGTGCTCTTGTCCGCCGCTCCGAAGATCTCGACGCGGGCGCGGGCCCGCTCGCGCTCGACCTGCTCCGGCGTGGCGCCGAGCTCGCGCAGCACGGCCTCGGTCATCGCCAGCGCCACTTCGCCCTCCCCGGTGAACACCTGCTGGGCCCCAGCCTGCGACAGGCTGGCGACGTCGCGGAGAAACGCGCCGCGCGCGAAGGTCCGGACCGACGGGTTGAGGCTTCGCGCCACGCGGATGATCTCCGCGGCCCCGGTGTCGGTGCCGCTGACGATCAGCGTGCCGGCGTGTCGGATGCCGCCGGTGATCAGCGTGTCGGCGTGGCGGGCGTCACCGTAGATCGCCGAGCCGCCGGCGTCCCGGACTTCGTGGACCGTCTGCAGGTTCAGGTCGATGACCGTCGGCAGCACCGCGTTCTCGCGCAGCAGGCGCGACACAATCCGGCCGGTGGGCCCGTAGCCGATCACGAGCGCGCGCCCTTCCGGCGCCAGCGACGACGAGGTGCGCACGTCGCCCTCGGGCTCGAGGCCGGCGCGCTGTCCGCGCCGCCGGGCGAGCCAGCGGTCGATCGGATCGATCGCCTTGAAGGTGAGCGGGTTGAGCGTGATCGACGCGATGGCCACCGCGACCGTGATGTCGAGCGCCTCCGGCGGGACCACTTTCAGATCGCGCGCCAGCGTGATCAGGATGAAGGAAAACTCGCCGATCTGGCCGAGCGCCAGCCCCACCGTGAGCCCGGTGCGCACCGGGTAGCGCGCCAGCCCCAGCATCAGCATGGCCGAGAGCGGCTTGGCGACGACGACGATCAGAAAGGCGGCGAGCGAGGCTCCAGGCGCCCGCAGCAGGGCGCCGGGATCGAGCAGCATGCCCACGGAGACGAAGAAGAGCACGGCGAAGGCGTCGCGCATCGGCAGCGCATCGGTGGCGGCCCGCAGGCTGTAGTCGGAGCGGCCGACGACCATGCCGGCGAGGAAGGCGCCGAGCGCCATCGACACGCCGAACACCGCGGCCGAGCCCACCGCGATGCCGAGCGCCACGACCAGCACCGTCAGTGTGAAGAGCTCGCGCGATCCGGTCGCCGCGATGCGGTCGAGGACGACCGGAATGATCCGCCGCCCGACGATGGCGGTAAACGCCACCAGGCCGGCGACTTTGAGCAGCGTGAAGCCGAGATCCACGGCGATCGTCGACGGGTCGGCGCTGCCCACCATGACCGGCATGAGCACCACCACGATCACGGTGAAGAGATCCTCGACCACCAGCCAGCCGACAGCGATGTGGCCCCCCTGTGTGTGCAGCGCGCGCGCGTCGGACAGCACGCGGACGAGGACGACGGTGCTGGCCACCGAGAGGCAGAGGCCGAAGACGATCGCCCCGGCCCACCCCCAGCCGAGCGCGTGAACCACGACGGCGCCGAGAACCGTGGCGGCCAGGCTCTGCACGACGGCGCCCGGAATCGCGATGCGCCGGACCGCCAGCAGTTCGTCGAGGTGGAACTGCAGGCCGACGCCGAACATCAGCAGGATGACGCCGATCTCGGCCAGTTGGGTGGCCATTGATGTATCGGCGACGAAGCCGGGCGTGTAGGGGCCGACCAGGAGACCGGCGGCCAGGTAGCCGACGATCGGCGACAGGCCGATGCGGTGCGTCGCATAGCCGCAGACCAGGGCGGCGGCCAGGCCGCCAGCCAGCGTGAGAATCAGCCCGGCCTCGTGCATGCCCGATCGTACTTCGTGCGTTCTTTCCGTAAGGCGGGGTCAGCCCCGGCGCGGTCGTACGTGGCTGCGGGTCTTGAGACCCGCCTGAGGATCGCCTTCAGGCCGGGCCGGCGAGGAACGACGACAGCGAGGCGTTGAACGCCACATCCTGCTCGACGTTGCTGAGATGCGCCGCGTCGAGCGTCACCAGATGCGACCGCGGCACGCGCGCCGTCTTCGAGCGCGCGCCGCTGCCGGTCCCACAGCGCGCGCCGGGTGCCGATCGAGTTGATGAAGAGAACCGCGGGTGCGCATCAGATGTGGGGGCCGCCTTCAGGCGGCCCCGGGCCGGCTCAAGCCGGCCCCCACGTCAGTGTTTCCCTGCCATCGCGGCTTGTCCGCGCTTGTGGTTGTTCGAGAAGATCACGTGCAGCGCCATCAGCGCCTGCAGCGGGTGCGCGCCGGCCGAGGCCAGCGGGCCGACGTGATCGCTCACGAGACCGCCCGACCCGACGTTGATCATCGACTTGGCGGCTTCGCGCTGCTGCCCGTGCAGGTCGTACTCGTTGGCGACGTTCTCGAAGTCGTTGATGATGCGGTTGCGCAGCGGATCGCTGTGGCGCGACTCGAAGAGCAGTTTGTTCAGCCCGTAGGCCTCGGACGGCGGGTGCTTGTAGAACTGGAAGCCCTGGTTCTGGAAGTGGAAGCCGCCGAACTCCTGGCCGACCTTCATCGGCTCGGTGCTGCGCGTGCGGGCCGGCAGGAAGCGCATCATGCACAGCCCGTGGTGCCAGGTGGGGATGTAGTCGATGAGCTCGCCCTGTTGCGCGCCGATGGCGCCGTAGAGCACTGCCCAGCTGAGCATCTCGGTGTTGCCCACCTCGTCGAGCTGCGTGCCGCTCATGTCGAGGAGCGCGTCCGCGTTGCCCGCCTCCATCTGCGACACCAGCCAGCGGTCGAAGTCGAACTCGGGGTGCAGGTATTTGGTGGTGCCGGGGAAGTGCGACATCCCGCCGCTGGCGATGATGGCCACCCTCTCGTTGGCCGGGCGCCCCGCCACGATCTTCGCGATCGCCTGGCCGAGCGCCTCGCAGCGTCGCGGCGTGGGCAGCGGCGGCACGTACACATTGGTGAAGAACGGGACCACCGGGATGTCGCGCTTGCCGATGATGTACTCGAACGGAATCGAGAAGGCGTGGCCGAGCTCGGCGTCCTCCGAGTAGGCCACGTCGAAGTTGTGCTCGGTGACCAGCTTGTTGAGGATGTCCTCGGCCATCTCGCGGTGAATCGGCAGGTTGTGCTCGCGACCGGCGAACTTCGCCATCGCGCGGTCACCGGCAACGATCGCGAACGACGGCACGCAGCTGACGGAGAAGGTCTCGACGTGATCAGCGCCGAAGAACAGGATCGCATCCGGCTTGGT
>Ga0173480_10000567_pt1 | contig 12523 bp, 9 predicted proteins | sample NitcycUS209509C1_FD_122622 | JGI IMG/M metagenome (GOLD analysis project Ga0173480, IMG submission 122622) | Soil microbial communities from Arlington Agricultural Research Station in Wisconsin, USA - Nitrogen cycling UWRJ-S209-509C-1 (version... | ecosystem: Environmental > Terrestrial > Soil >... | reverse complement strand
ACGCTGATCGCGGCCACGCCCAAGCCCGGCATTCCGCTGGGCACCCTCCTCCTCCACAATATTCACGGTCCACTGCACACCTTTGTGGTGGCACTCATGCGCACGGTGAGCGAAAGCGAGTGGTGGTTGCGCCTGCCCAGCGCGGTTGCGGGCGTGGCGTCGGTGCTGCTCCTGTACATGTGGGTGCGTCCGCGGCTGGGTTCCCGCGTCGCGACGTGGGCCGCACTCTTGCTGGCGATCAATCCGCTCCACCTTCACTACTCCCAGGAGCTGCGCAACTACGCCTTCGCGGTGTGTTTCGTGCTGCTGTCGTGCGTGTCTCTCGACCGGCTGTGCGAGCGCTGGTCACTGCGTCACGCCGTCGCGTTTTCCGCCGGTGTGGCGGCGGCGGTGTTGTGCAATTTCTCCGCGGTATTCGCGTTCGTGGTGCAGTCGATCGGTTTCGCGAAGAACACCGCTCCGCGTGCGCGCGCCGTGACGCGCTGGCTGGTGGTGACGGCGGTGTTGATCCTGATCACATCGCCGTGGATCTACCGCATCACCACGTTCGTCGATTTCGGCAAGCTGGTTACTCCCGTTCAGCCCGGGGCGCTCGATCCCGCCGAGCTCCTGCGCGGTGACACCACCTTCCGCTGGGAATCGATTCCGTACACGTTCTATGCGTACAGCGTCGGTTTCGCGCTGGGTCCGTCGCTCGCAGAGATGCACGGCGATCTGAACGCGACCGTCGCGCAGCATCGCGCGGCCATTGCGTGGACGGCCATCGTGTTCGGTGTTCTGGCGGCGGGCGGGCTGGTCTCGACGTGGAGACGCAGTGCGTGGCGCGGGGGCGAGCTCGTGCTCTACATCGTGGTGCCGCTGGCGGCGACACTCGCTCTCAACTGGCAGAACGCGAAGGCGTTCAACGTGCGTTACGTGCTGATCGGGCTGCCCATGTTTCTGACGCTGGTGGCGGCGGGCATCGAGGCGGCGGGAGGGAAGCGACGCGTGGCTGCGCTCGCACTCGTTGTGGGGACGTGCGTCCCCGCTCTCTTCAATTATTACCGCGACCCGGCCCGGCAAAAAGAAGACGTGCGCGCCGCCGTTCGCGCCGTGGAGGCGCGCCTTCAGCCCGGCGAGTGCATTTTTGCCCCCACCGTGTTTCCGATCGTGGCTCACTATCAGACCACGAGCGCTCCGCTCCATTATATCTTCCATTCGACGCCGGAGATCGTGGACCGCCAGATGCAGGGCTTTTACGCCGCCGGGTGCTCCTCGTTCTGGTATCTGCGCGCGCGTCCCTGGGTGGATGACCCCGACGGACGTGTGTGGTCCAGCATCCAGTCCCGCTATCAGGCCCGCGAAGAGCTCGATTTTCCCGGCGTTCGCGTCGTCCACTTCATTTCCAGGAACTGATTCCGCGCGCCTCCTTCACTTCGGACCGGTTTGTGCAATTGCGCACGTGACCGGGATGCATCGAGGCATTCCGCGACCGCGCGCGATGGTGCGCGCCATGCCTGGAAATCGCATCGAAGGAGACACGTCATGCACGGGCGCAATCGGTTGGGAAATCTTGCAAGCTGCGCACTATTGGCTGTGGCCACCCTCACCGCGGGGTGCGCCAGCGCGCCGCCTGCCCGCACCGAGACGCCCGCGATTGCGGAGTTGCGCGACGATTATATGAAGGAATTTCCGGATGGCCCCCATAACGACCACATTCGTCGGGGCGAGGTCGTCAAGGGCATGACGCTGTACGAAGTGCTGGCCTCCTGGGGAATTCCCGACCGCCGCCTGGTCGCCGACAACGGTCACGAGCGGTGGGTCTATGTCCTTCTCGATGATCTCAGCATGGACTGGGTCTGCTACGAGTACGACTTCCGCGACAACGCGCTCACCGACTGGACGACGGCGCGCAGCAATGCCAACGGGTTCAAGCTCGACGCGCCCGACCATCGAATCAGCGCCATGAACCTGCCGTCATGGGCGAGCGAAAGCCAGAAGAGCATCGGCGGGCCCATGCGCTAGCCCGGCTCGCGTTTTCGGTCAGATTTTTCCCTGCGCGTCGCCGCTGCCTGCGGCGGCGCGCTCGTGTTTGAGCTCCCGCTCACAGACCCTGCGCCAGGGCAGATGGGCCGCGCCGGGCCGCGCTTTGGGTTGACAGTGCCTTGTACCGACGCGTAGAGTTCCACTGATGCGTCGTAAATGCGCAGGTTGTTGCCGCTTAGCCCGAACCGCTGCGTGAGGAGTTGTGTGCCATGCTGACGAAGACCCGCATTTTGACCCCCGCCGGGCAGCATCTCACCGAATTCGACAACATTCGGGAACTGCTCGAAATGCTGATGTCCGAGCACACCCCGGCCAAACACAAGATCAAGATGAAGACCAGCTTCGGCTGGGAGCCACCGATGAATGTGTTCGAGACCGACGGTGAGTTCGTGGTGGTCATGGACATCGCCGGCATGGATCCAAGGGACATCGCCGTTTTCACGGACGGCGCCATTCTGCGCATCAGCGGCGTGCGCAAGGATTCGTCCGCGCAGGGACGCAAACAATTCCATGCCCTCGAAATCCAGGTGGGCCCGTTCCAGCGGCTGATCGGAATTCCGGTGCCGATCGAGCCCGCCAGTCTTTCCCAACGCTACGCCAACGGACTGCTCGAAATCCGGCTCAAGAAAAAAGGCGATACGCCGACGCGACGCCGGATCGATGTCAAGTAGCAGCGCGACGCACGTCTCGCGCCCGCGCGCACACAGCGCCACTGTCACCATGAAGGAGCCTTGATTTGGTGAAATCCAAGTCCAACGTCGAGTTCGAAGAGCCCGGCGTACACACCAGCAGCATCCCCGGCGAGCTGGCTATTCTGCCCATCAATGACGCGGTGGTATTTCCGCTCATGATGGTGCCGCTCATTCTGCGCGATCCCAATCTGCTCCGCCTGGCCGACGAGGCGCTGGCCGAGCACAAGATCATCGGCGCCTTCACGCAGAAGAACCAGGAGACCGAGCAGCCCGGCCCCGAGGACATTTACAACGTCGGGACCGCCATCCATATCCAGAAGATGATTCGCTTTCCGAACGGCGAAATGCGACTGCTCGCGCAGGGCATTGCGCGCATCCGCGTTTCGGATGTGACGCAGGTGGTGCCGTACCTGAAGGGCCGCATCACCGTGCTGGAAGAAATCGAGCGCGATTCCGATCTGCACAAGGCCTACATGCAGAACGTCATTCGTTCCTTCACGCGCATGGTGGACGATTCGGAAACGCTTGCCGACGAGCTCAAGATCATCGTCAACAACATCAAGGAAGGCGGCCGTCTCGCCGATGTGATCGCGACCAATCTCAACATCGAGCTCGATCGCAAGCAGAAGCTCCTCGAAGAAGTGGATACCACCGAGCGCTTGAAGCTGCTCGCACGCTATCTCGCCGACGAGATGGAGGTGCAGAAGCTGGGCAAGAAGCTCCAGGCCGATGTGAAGCGCGAGATGGACCGCGAGCAGCGCGAGTACTACCTGCGCCAGCAGCTCAAGGCCATTCGCCGCGAGCTCGGTGAGGACGACGATCGCACCGTCGACACCGAGGATCTCCGCGCCAAGATCGACGCCGCCAATCTTCCCGCCGCGCCCAAGGACGTGGCGATCAAGGAGCTCGACCGTCTGCAGAAGATGTCACCGGGTGCGGCCGAATACACGGTGTCGAAAACGTACATCGATTGGATTCTCGATCTGCCCTGGTCCACCAGCACCACCGACAACCTCGACATGGTCGAGGCCGAGCAGGTATTGAACGAGGACCACTACGGCCTCGCCATGGTCAAGGAGCGCATCCTCGAGTTCCTCGCCGTGAAAAAGCTCAAGCAGTCGATGAAGGGCTCCATCATCTGTTTTGCCGGCCCGCCGGGAGTGGGGAAGACATCGCTGGGAAAATCGATCGCGCGCGCGATGGGGCGCAAGTTCGTGCGCATCTCGCTGGGCGGCATGCGCGACGAAGCCGAGATTCGTGGTCACCGCCGCACATACATCGGCGCTCTCCCGGGACGCGTCATCCAGGGGCTGCGCACCGCCGGCAGCAACAATCCCGTGTTCATGCTGGATGAGATCGACAAGCTGGGTTCGGATTTCCGCGGCGACCCGGCCGCGGCGCTGCTCGAGGTGCTGGACCCGGCGCAGAACGATTCGTTCGAGGATCACTATCTCAATATTCCGTTCGATCTCTCGAGCGTGCTCTTCGTCACCACGGCGAACATCCTGGACTCGATTCCGCGCCCGCTGCTCGACCGCATGGAAGTACTCGAGATTCCGGGTTACATCACGATGGACAAGGTGGAGATCGCGAAGAAATACCTGCTTCCGCGCCAGATCGAGGAGAACGGCATCCCGCCCAAGCTCCTCAAGATCACCGACGACGCGCACCGCCACATCATCCGCCGCTACACGCGCGAGGCCGGCGTGCGCGAGCTCGAACGCAAGTACGGCTCGATCGCGCGCAAGGTGGCGCGCCGCATCGCGGGCGGCAACAAGAAGCCCGTGAGCATCGGCGAGCGCAACGTGGCGCAGTACCTGGGACAGGAAGAGTATCGCAGCGAGATTGCGCGCAAGCGTCCCACCGTGGGTGTGGTGACGGGACTGGCCAAGACATTCGATGGCGGCGAAATTCTCTTCATCGAATCGGTGAAGATGAAAGGCAGCGGCCACCTGCGCCTGACCGGGCAACTGGGCGATGTCATGCGCGAGAGCGCGGAGGCGGCCATGTCGTTCATCAAGTCGCACTATCTGGCCGGCGCGCCCGACAAGGCGTTCTTCGAGAAGTACGACATCCACATTCACGTCCCGGCCGGCGCGGTGCCCAAGGACGGCCCCAGCGCGGGCGTCGCCATTGCCTGCACCATCGCCTCGCTGCTCTACAGCCGGTCCGCGCGCAACGATGTCGCCATGACCGGAGAGATCACACTGACCGGACAGGTTCTTGCCATCGGCGGCTTGAAGGACAAGGTAATTGCTGCCCACCGGGCCGGCATCAAGACCGTGCTGTTCCCGGACACGAACAAGCGCGACCTGGACGAAATTCCGGATATCATCAAGAAAGACTTGAACTTGATCCCGATGGCGCGGGCGGCGGAAGCGATCGAGAAGACACTGGTTCCCGAGTAGGGCGCGGTACGGCCCCCGGCTTGCAAAACGTGTCGGCTACACTCCCAGAGGTTGAACACGTGACCACCGAGCTCTCGCAACGACGCGACCAGATGGTGGGACGGCTTGCGCCGTTCCTCGGCCGCATGGTGCGCCGGGAAAGTTTTTCCCTCCCCGGCGACATCAATGAAAAGAGCCGTGTGCTCGTCGTCGACTCGGGCGATCTCACCGAGCTTCTGTTCTTTGCTCCCGTTCTCAATCACCTGAAGCGCCGCTTTCCGGGCATGCGCGTCACCATGCTCGTGCGCGAGGGCAACGGCGAGCTGATCCGCACGCTCGAGAACATCAACGAGCTGATCTCCTACGAGCCCGAGCATCTTGCGCTCTTTTCGACCACCTATCTGAATCTCCTGCGCCGTGTGAAGTCGCGCAACTTTGACGCGGTGTTTCTGCTCGGGCGCGAATTCAACTTTGCGCGATCGATGGTGACTCTGTACTCGCGCGCGCGCCTGCGCGTGGGCTTCACCCAGACGTTCACGTATCCGTTCTTGAACTGCGAGATCCGCACCTCGGCCGAGCCCATGTACGAAGCGCCGCGCTCGCTCTCGTTCCTCTCCGTGCTGGGCCAGTCGCCCGGTGACAGCGTGATGGCGTGGAAGCTTCCCGACAACGACGTGCGCTGGGCGCAGCAGATGGTTCATTTCCGCAAGCCCGACAAGGACACCATGCTGATCGTGGTCGATCCCGGCATGGGCAAGGGCGGCCACCGGCTGGTGGAAACCGCCATGGCGCACATCGCTGGCGAGGTGGCGCGGCGCCACGGCGCGCGCATTCTGCTTCTCTCCAACAACCTCGATGCGAAGGGGTTGGCGCGCTTCAAGGCACTTCTTCCCAACGTGGTCCTCGATCTCGAGCCCAAGAACGTCAAGGAAGCGCTTGCGCTTCTCTCCCGCGCGGACTTAGTCTTGGCGGGCAACACGGATTACTTCCACTTTGCGGTCGGAATGCGGCGGCCGACGATCGGCTTCTTCACGCGGTTCGATGCTTCCAACTGGTTTCCAAAATCCGCTCCCTGGGTGCAGATCATCCAGGGCATGCGCGGCCAGCAGGTCTCCGTGGACGAGGTGTGCTCGAAGATCGATACGCTGCTCCACTTTGCATCGCGCTAGCGCCGGTCCGTTTTCGCCCTCATATTTGTACCCGGGTGCCGGCTCTGCACCCATCCTCGCATGAACGCATACAGCCGTCTTTTGAACTACGTGCGTCCGTTCTGGAAACGGATGACGCTGCTTTCCGTGGTGATCGCGCTGTTCGCGTCGCTGTCGGGTGTTTCGCTCACGCTGATTCCGCCGTTCCTGCGCGTGATTCTCAACAAACAGCCCATCGACGTCGCCGTGCAGGCACAGCAGCACCACGAAGGACTGCCGCTGCCCGCGTTCGTCGAGAACGCGCGCGTGGCGATGAAAGTGCACTTCGAGTCGTGGATGTACGCCGGCACCTCCGATGACCGCCTGGTGCGCTTCATCTGGCTCCTGGTCGCCATGATGCTGGTCAAGAACGTGATGGCCTACATCCAGACCTACCAGACGGAGTGGCTCGAACAGCAGGTGCTGTTCCGAATACGACGCGACCTCTACGCGCATATCCTCGACTTGCCGCTGTCGTACTTCGACCGCGAACGATCCGGCCATCTGATTTCGCGCGTCACCAACGACGTCACCTCGCTGCGCGGGGCGGTGATCGGCGTGGCGTCGAGCGCGCTTCGCAATATTCTGATGACGCTGGTCGCGGTGTTCATTCTATTGAACGTGAGCTGGCGGCTGACGCTCCTGGTGCTGTGCATCATCCCGGTCAACGTGTTCGTGGTGGATCTGGTGGGGCGCAAGCTCAAGCGCCGCAGCCACCGCGCGCAGGAGGGCATGGCCGACATGACCGCCAGCCTGGAAGAGACCATCGGCGGCGTGCGGCTGGTGAAATCATTCGGCACGCACGAACACGAGCAGACGCGTTTCGGGCGCGCCAGCCAGCGCCACATGATGCACTACATCCGCATGAAGCTCTACGGCGCACTCTCGGCTCCGACTTCGGAGCTCCTGGGGACGTTTTCATTCGCGGTGGTGTTGTGGTACGGCGGGCATCGTGTGCTGAACGGAGGCCTCCCCGCGGAAAACCTGGTCATGTTCGTGGCGGCGATGCTCTTCGTCATCACGCCGCTCAAGAACCTGAGCAAGCTCACCGTGCTCGTGCAGCAGGCCGCCGGTTCGGCGCAGCGTGTGTTTGGACTGATCGATACGCCGAAGGAGCCCGTCGGTGAGGGGACGCGCGCGGCGTCGTTCGAGCGCGAGATCCGCTACGACGATGTCGATTTCGAATACGTGTCCGGCGAGCCCGTGCTGCGCGGCGTGTCGTTCACGGCGGTGCGCGGGGACGTGATTGCGATCGTGGGCTCGAGCGGAGCGGGGAAGACCACGCTGGTGGATCTCCTGCCGCGCTTTTATCCGTGCACCAAGGGCCGCATCACCTTCGACGGCGTGGATACGCGCGAGTTCACGCTGGCGTCGCTGCGCTCGCTCATGGGCATCGTCACGCAGGAAACCATTCTGTTCAACGACACGGTCTACAACAACATCAGCTACGGCACCGCACATGCAGACAAGGCGGCGGTCGAGCGCGCGGCGCAGGCGGCCAACGCGCACGACTTCATTCTCGAGCTTCCCGACGGCTACAACACCGTGGTGGGTGATCGCGGCGCGCAGCTTTCCGGCGGGCAGCGCCAGCGCCTCGCCATTGCGCGCGCCATCCTGCGCGATCCCCAGATACTCATCTTCGACGAAGCGACCAGTGCGCTCGACAGCGAGAGTGAGGCGCTGGTACAGGAAGCGATGGATCGCCTCCTCGAGGGACGCACCACGTTCGTCATCGCACACCGTCTCTCCACCATTCGTCACGCCGACAAGATCCTCGTGCTCGAGCGCGGCCGGCTCACCGAGCACGGCACCCACTCCGAGCTCATGACACGCGAGGGCGTCTACCGGCGTCTCTATCAGCTCCAGTTCGGAAATGCGTAAAGACGCGCGACAGCGCGTCACAGCCGTGGCACCCAACTGGCTCGGTGACGCGGTCATGAGCTTGCCGGCCCTTCAAGTGCTGGCCGGAGCCTCCGGTGTTTCGCTTTCCGTTCTCTCCAGCCCATATGTCGCTCGCGTATTTCTCAACCAGCCGGGTGTCGATGAAGTGCACGTCGATCCCGCCGGCGGACGCATGCAACGGATCGCCGTCCGGGTGCGGGCCCTGCGCTCCATCCAAGCGCGGACGGCGGTTGTCTTCCCGCCTTCTTTCTCGAGTGTGCTTCCGGCGTTTCTTGCCGGCGTGCACCGGCGCGTCGGATTTCAGGCCGATGGCCGCGGGGCTATTCTCACGCACGCATTGCCCCTGCCATCTCGCGAAGTGCATCTGGTCAATTCCTACGTGAACCTTGCGCGCGCCGCTCTTCGTGATCTGAGCATTGAACCCGGCGAAGCGACAGCGGCGCGTATTTTTGTCAGCGAAGGCGAACGCAGTGTGATCCGGCGGCGACTCGCAGGCATCACGGGCGGCGGGTATGTTGTCATTGTCCCGGGCGCCGCGTTCGGTCCCGCGAAAACGTGGCCGGAAGAACGCTACCGCGCGCTGTGCGCAACGCTCGTGCGCGACACCCCCGTGATCCTGACTGGCAGCAGAGGTGACAAGGACGTCTGCGAGCGCATCGCGCGGGATGTGCCCGGTGTGCACTCGCTGGCGGGGGAGACGTCGCTCGGGGAGATGTTCGCGCTTGTGGAAGGAGCGCTGGCGCTCGTGGCCAACGACAGCGGTGCGCCCCACGTCGCCGCGGCGCTGGGGGTGCCGTGTGTGGTGCTGTTCGGCTCGACCGCGCCGGCGTGGACCGCGCCACGCGGGGCGGACGTCCAGGTGCTGCAGCACAAGGTGCACTGCAATCCCTGTTTCCGGCGTACCTGCCCCACCGAGCTCGAATGCTTCAACGGTATCGCGGTCGAGGACGTGGCCGCGGCCGTCGCCGGCATCCTCTCCCGGCCGGCAAAGAAAGCCGGTGCCCCCGGGAAGTCTCTCGGATAGAATTCGACGCCTATGAATCCGCAACGCTATCTCGACCTTCTGGGGCAGTTTCGCTCGCGCCGCATCGGCGTGATCGGGGATTTCCTGCTCGACCAGTACATCATCGGCCACAGCGCGCGCGTGTCGCGGGAAGCGCCCATCGTGGTGGTCGACTATCAGGACACCGTGTACCACCCCGGCGGGGCGGCGAACGCGGCCCAGAACGTCACCGCACTCGGGGGCTCGGCCCACGCGGTCGGAGTGGTCGGGGACGATCGCGAAGCGGATGCGCTCCTGCGCCTGCTCGACGCGCGTGGCGTCAATGTCACACGCCTGATGCGCGATGGGGCTGCCGCCACATCCACCAAGCTCCGTATTCTCGCCGGCGAGATGAACGCGCAGAAGCAGCAGGTGGCCCGCGTCGACAGATCGCACCGCCTCGCACCGGTCGCAGCGCTGACGGCGCGGTTGCGTGAAGCCATCGACGACACCGTGTCGTCGTCGGATGCGGTGCTGATGGCGGACTATGGTCTGGGTGTGCTGGGCTCCGATATTGCTTCGCACGTGCTGGCGCGATGCGCCGCCGAGCGTGTGCCGAGCGTGGTCGACAGCCGTCATCGTCTGCGCGAGTTCCGCGGCGCCACCGTCGCCACTCCCAACGAGGTGGAAGCCATGGAAGCGCTCGGCCTCCGGCACGAAGCCGAGCTCACCGATGAGCGCTCCTTCGCCGGGCGCGTGACCGAGACAGGCATTCGCAATCTGATCGTGACGCGCGGCAGCAAGGGCATGGTGGTGTGCGGCGCCGATGCGGCCTACACCTCGATCGGCATTGCGGGGAGCAACGAGGCCACCGATGTCACCGGCGCCGGCGATACCGTGTCGGCGGTGGTGGCACTGTCGCTCGCCTGTGGCGCGACGCTGGAAGAAGCCGCGCGCATGGCGACTTTCGCCGCGTCGGTGGTGGTGATGAAACGCGGCACTGCAACGGCGTCGCCGGAGGAAGTGCGCGGCATGATCGAAGGCACACTCGCCGGCAAAGAGGCGCGTGCGTGATGCGCACTCCCGCCGCCGTGATCTCCCGTGACGTCGAATCGGTGCGCGAGCTCGCCGCCGGAGCGGGGGCGCGCGTGCTTGTGCTCGCCAACGGCTGCTTCGATCCGCTCCATGTCGGCCACGTGCGCTACCTCGAAGACGCGCGCACGCACGGCGACTTTCTCGTGGTGGCGCTCAACAATGACGAAAGTACGCGGCGTCTCAAAGGCAACGACCGGCCCATCGTTCCCGAGCTCGATCGCGCCACGCTCCTGGCTGCGCTCCGGTGTGTCGACGCGGTGCTCCTGTTCGGGACCGACAATGTAGAAGAGATTCTCGCGTCGTTGCGACCGGCAGTTCACGCCAAGGGAACCGACTACACCGAGGCCACGGTGCCCGAAGCCGACGCGGCGCGCCGGCTCGGAATCCGTACCGTGATCACGGGCGACGCGAAATCCCACGCCTCGCGCGAGATCGTCGCGAAGGTTCGTCGCGGCGAGAAACCATGACTGCACCCATCGCGCTCGGCGCGGGCGACCGCGTGCTGGTGACGCGTCTCAACTATCTGGGTGATGTGGTGCTGTCCCTGGCCATGGTGGATGCACTGCGGCGCGCACATCCAGGAATTGAAATCGATTATTTGACGCGGGATCCAGCCGCGAGCTTGATAACACCGGACGCTCGCTTCGCTCGCGTCTTCGTTTGGCGTCACGGCATGCGCTCGGCGCTCTCCATGGTCGCCACCTTGCGGTCGCGGCGCTATCGCGCCGCGGTTGATCTCTACTCCAATCCGCGCAGTGCCTGGCTCTCATGGCTTTCGGGTGCGCCGGTGCGCATCGGGGGCAACCGGCGCGGGCGGCGTCTCCTTTATACCCATCGCGTGCAGCCGCCGGCGGGCACTCCCGTGATCGACGTGTTCATGGAGTACGCCAAACCGCTCGGCGTGAACGGTCCGCCCACAAAACCCGTGCTTGCCATCACCGCGCATGAGCGCGACGACGCGCAAGCGCACCTCGAGAATGCCGGGGCCGCGGCCTCGGTGCGCACGCCGCGCATCGGTGTGCACCCGGGCGGGAAGTGGAGTGTCAAGCGCTGGCCGGCGGCGCATTTCGCGGAGCTCGTGGATCGACTCGAGAAAGCGGGAGCACGTGTCGTCGTCTTCACCGGGCCGGACGAGCGCGACGCAACCGATGAGGTGATGCGCCGTGTAACGACGTCGCCCGCGCGGCTCGAGCCGCTCGACATTCGCACCACGGCCGCCGTCATCTCGTGCCTGGATGCGATGGTGGCGTGCGATGGCGGCATCATGCACACGTCCGTCGCCACCGGTACACCGACGGTCGGGATCTTCGGGAGCAGCCAGTCGTCGGTGTGGTTTCCGTACGAAAACTTCGGGCCCTATCGCGCGGCACAGATCGACGTGCCGTGCCGGCCGTGCCACCAGCACGTGTGTCCTCTGGGTCACACGCGCTGCTTGAACGAGCTTTCTCCCGCCCGGGTGGCGTCGATCCTGGAGCCCCTCCTCGACACGCGCAGGCTGGCCACATGAGCCCGCGTGACGAATGGCTGCTGGCGGTGCGCCTGCGCCAGCTGGGCGATGTGCTGGCGTCGCTCGAGGTGCTGCGCGCGATCAAGGCGCATCGCCCCGCGCGTCGCATCGCGTTCGTGGTGAACGCGCCGTACGCACCGCTTGTCGAGCACGAGCCCTACATCGACCGTGTGTTGGTGCCGCCCACAGGCGGCGCTTCGGCGTGGATTCATTTTCTCCGCGAGGTGCGATCACTGCATGCGACGGCGGCCATCGATCTCCACGGCAGCGCGCGCTCGGCGCTCATCACGCGCGTCTCGGGCGCGCCGCTCCGCGTTGGATTCGACGTGCGCGGGCGGCGCCGCGCATACAATGTGGTCGAGCCCCGCGGCGAATTCAGCCCCGACGGCCGGCGCATTCCGCACAATCCCATTACCTGGGGCGCGCGACTGGCGAGACATGCGGGGGGAGAGATAACCCACACACTTCCACCGGCCATCAAAGCCGGTGAAGATGCGCACGACAGCGTGCGCAATCGACTCATCGAAGCCGGTGTGGGTCTGGCAGCGGTGGAGTCATGCACTGTGATCGCGTTGAACCCAGGAAGAGCGGTACCAACCAAGAACTGGGACGCAGCACGCTTCATCACACTCGCCCGCCAGCTTCGAGATGAAGGCCATGTCGTCATGATTTTCTGGGGACCCGGGGAAGAGGCCCAGGCCGATTTCATCGCGCGTGAATCCGGTGCGCTGCGTGCGCCTGCATTT
>Ga0173480_10000566_pt1 | contig 12534 bp, 8 predicted proteins | sample NitcycUS209509C1_FD_122622 | JGI IMG/M metagenome (GOLD analysis project Ga0173480, IMG submission 122622) | Soil microbial communities from Arlington Agricultural Research Station in Wisconsin, USA - Nitrogen cycling UWRJ-S209-509C-1 (version... | ecosystem: Environmental > Terrestrial > Soil >... | reverse complement strand
GGATGGGACCTATAACTGCTCGACGATTGCCGGTCCCAATGTTTTTGGCCATGAGGATCACGTCGGCTGGAACTCGACGGTGTTCGCAAACGAGGGCCGGGCCAAAAACTACCTGGCCGGTGACCCCGTCCTCTCGATTGACCACACGGAGGTATTCCGGGCCGATTTCACCAATGCCACCAACTTCGTCCAGCTGATCGTCGGGGGCGCGCACAACAACGACTATCCGCGCGTCGATTTCTGGGACACGTCCGGTGCGTTGATCGAATCCTGCTCCACGCCGGACGGCGGTGGCTACAACCCCGCCTGCAATGTGGTCAATCTCGGTGATCTGGGCGGAGTGGACGTCGGGTTCAGGCAGCCCTGGCTGATCTCCCTCACCACGCCTAACTACGACATCGGCTTCATCACATCCGGCGGCTGGGCAGGCGGACAGTTCGTGACACAGCTGACGTTCAACGAGGTTCCGGAGCCGGGCACCCTGGCGTTGATGCTCGTCGGGGCGATTGGGGTCGCGCTGCGTCGTAAGCGGGAATCTGCGGCAGCGTAGGCAGCAGGGCCTGCTGACATCAGGGGCGCGGTCTCCTGCCTTCAGCGACCGCGCTTGTTCCGATGCCTGGGGTCGACCTTCGGCACGCTGGGCAACCCCGTGTGCTGCGTCTTGAACGGTCTGCCGGGACTGCCGCCTCGCTTCCCTTCCGTGGCGTCACCAGTCCCCGCGGGCTGATATCCCGGGACTAACTGCTGCTTGCCGTTCCCGATCAGGTCCGCACGGCCCATCTTCCTCAGCGCCTCGCGCAACACCGGCCAGTTGTTGGGGTCGTGATATCGCAGGAACGCCTTGTGCAGCCGACGCTGCTTGATGCCCTTCGGAATGATCACTTCTTCGCTGTCGCGCGTGACGCGCTTCAGCGGGTTCTTCAGCGTGTGGTACATCGCCGTTGCGGTCGCCATCGGGCTCGGCAGGAACGCCTGCACCTGGTCCGCGCGGAACCCGTTCTGCTTCAACCACAGCGCGAGTTCCAGCATGTCCTTGTCGGTGGTGCCCGGATGCGCGGCGATGAAGTACGGAATCAGGTACTGCTCCTTTCCGGCGAGCTTGCTGTACTTCTCGAACAGCTCCTTGAACTTGTAGTAAGTGCTCACGCCGGGCTTCATCATCTTGGAGAGCGGGCCTTCGCCGATCGCTTCGGGCGCGATCTTGAGATATCCGCCCACGTGATGCGTGGCGAGCTCCTTCACGTATTCAGGGCTCTCGATGGCGAGGTCGTAGCGCACGCCGCTCGCGATCAGGATCTTCTTCACGCCGGGCAGCGCGCGCGCCTTGCGGTAGAGCTGGATCAGCGCGCTGTGGTCGGTGTTGAGATTCGGGCAGATGCCGGGGTACACGCAGCTCGGCTTGCGGCAGGCGCTCTCGATCTCGCGGCTCTTGCAGGCGATGCGATACATGTTGGCAGTGGGGCCGCCGAGATCGCTGATGACGCCGGTGAAGCCCGGCACTTCGTCGCGGATCTTCTCGATCTCTCGCAGCACGCTGCCTTCGCTGCGGTTCTGGATGATGCGCCCCTCGTGCTCGGTGATGCTGCAGAACGTGCAGCCGCCGAAACAGCCCCGCTGAATCGCGATGGAGAACTTGATCATCTTGTACGCGGGAATCTCCGCGTTGCCATACTTCGGGTGTGGCCGCCGCGCGTAGGGCAGCTCGTAGACGAAGTCCATGTCCTTGGTAGTGAGCGGCTGCGGCGGCGGGTTCAGCCACACGTCGACATCGCCATGACGCTGCACGAGCGCGCGCGCGTTTCCCGGGTTGGCTTCGAGATGCAGGATGCGGCTGGCGTGCGCGTAGAGCACAGGGTCCGCCGTGACGGCCTCGAAACTCGGCATCCGGATCACGCTGCGCGAGCGGTCTTCACTCTTCACGCGACGCGAGAACTTCACGACGACTTCATTCGCTTTCGGCGGTGACTCACCCGCCTCAACGGCGGCAGCCTCCTCGTTCGCCTTGCGGATCCCGGGCTCCATCGCATACGGATCGATCGGCGGGTTCAGGCGGCCGGGCGTATCTATATGAGTGGAGTCGATCTCGATGAAGTCGTGCGACTTGCGCACGAAGGCCGTGCCGCGCAGATCGTTGATCGCGGCGATGTCCTCACCCGCGGCGAGCCGATGCGCGATCTCGCAGATCTGCCGCTCGGCATTGCCGAAGACGAGCAAGTCGGCCTTGGCGTCGAGCAGCACGCTTCGGCGGACCTTCTCGCTCCAGTAGTCGAAGTGCGCGATGCGCCGGAGTGAGGCCTCGATGCCGCCGATGACGATGGGCACGTCCTTGAACGCCTCGCGAGCACGCTGCGCGTACACGACCACGCTGCGATCCGGCCGCTTGCCGCCCTCACCGCCCGGCGTGTACGCATCATCGCTGCGAATGCGCTTGTCGGAGGTGTAGCGGTTCACCATCGAGTCCATGTTCCCGGCGGTGATGCCGAAGAACAGGTTGGGCTTGCCTAACTGCTTGAAGGGCTCGGCGCTCTGCCAGTCGGGCTGCGCGATGATGCCGACACGAAAGCCCTGGGCCTCCAGCAACCGGCCCATGATGGCCATGCCGAAGCTCGGGTGATCCACGTATGCGTCGCCGGTGACGATGATGACGTCGCAGCTGTCCCAGCCGAGCTCGTCCATCTCGGCGCGCGACATCGGCAGGAACGGCGCGGTGCCGAAGCGCGAGGCCCAGTACTTGCGATAGGTATTGAGTTCTTTCGGAGCGGCGGCGGACATCGGACAACCTCATGGGAAATGGGTTGGAGTCCGGCCGCGGATGGTGGAAGGCCATCGCGTTCGAATTCACGCCAGGACTTACGCTGGCAAACACCATTTCCTGATTTCAGGAGCGCCTCCGGGTGGGCTTTGCAGCTTGGCCAGAGGTTGGATGGGCGGGAGTGTAAGGACGGGGGCCGGGAAGTCAAAAAAAGGCCCAAAAACGGGGTCAGGCACCGTTTTCTGGCAAATGGTGCCTGGCACTGTTTCCCGGGAAGCGGTGCCTGACCCCGTTTCGCGCGTCCTGCCCCATTGCTGACAGAAGGCGTCTGACGCCATAGTCAGGGCGTGCGATCCGCCTTCATCCTCGTCGTCCTCGCGCTAACCACTTCCGCGCCCGCGCTCCCGCGGTCTAACTACGCGGGGTGCACCGAAGCCCCCGACCCTCCGGCGTGTATCGCACGCCAGGCCCTCAGCGACGGATGGCTGACCCGCGACGAGGCCGCTGACGCCATCATCCGCCACGGCTTCGTCGACCTGGTACCGCGCAAATCCGGCTTGTTGGTGCGTGCAGCGCGGGAGAGGCTGACCGAAGGCACCAAACTCATGAAGATTTTCGGCGATCCGGCGTCGAAGGAATCGCCTCAGCAATTGGCGCGCGCTTCAAAGTCCGAGGTGATCCTGGCAGCGATTGCCCTGCTCACGGCAGCGCGTCACCAGGAGGATCCATTCGCCGATGCCACGGTTCAATTGCTCATGCGCAAGGCGCGCAACGACCCGATGATTCCCTTCCTTGCGCTCGACGTCTGGCACGAACTCATCCAGTACGGCGGCACGTCGTTCAAGTCAGTCACGTTTGCGGGGTTTCGCTCCATCTGGTCGAGAGTGTCAGCGCGTCGTGAGCAAGCTCCGGAGTACGTCGATGACATCGTCGACTGGCTGGAGTTCTACGGCGTACTTCGCGACGAGACAAAGGTCTTCAGACTGTGGTTCGCGAATCGAACTGGCGCCACTGCAATCCAGAAAGCGGTGACTGCGAGGCGGCTCGTCAACGAATACTCGGCGGCGGATGCAGCCGAGCAGCTCCTGGGTTCCCTCGGCGCCCCCATTCCGGATCACGACGTTTCGGACATTCGCGCGAGTATTGTGATTGTCAGGCTGAAGTCGGGCTACGACGAGAGCGCTGCACGACTCCTCGTAAGCTATCAGTTCGACGACTTGATGCGGACCAAGGTGGGTTCGCGCACCACTGTCGCGGCAATACCGGGGGCGTTGGAGAAGTGTGGCGCGGTCCGCGAACTTCGCGAACTCGCGGACGAGAACCTCCGGCGCGCGCAGGCTTTCAGATCGTCTGCTGAGTCGATGAAGTGGTACGCCGAGGCCAGCGACCTTTACCGGCGCGCAGGCGATCGGGAGAAGGCGCGGGAAGTGGCTCGCCTCGGGCTGCCGTTCGTCGCTGACGAAGTGCGGAAGCATGTCTCGGAATCCCTGGCCTTTCCGGGGACATCGCCGCGCTGGCTTGCGGCGAATGCCAGGGGACAGGGCACGCGACCCGTCGTCGCGCTGTACAGCGCCGGCGCGATCGACGAAGCGCTGAAGTTTGGCTACCTGACGGGATACGACCGATACGTGAACGCCCCGACAGCGGGTGAGATGCCCGATCCGCAGTGGGTCATCGACGACGACTCGCGCAGCAGCAACTGGGCCATGGCTGTTTCCGCGATCGACAGTGGCGACCCGGTGTTGCAACGTCGGGCGCTCGAAGCCTTCAAGAAATCCTGCAAAGCCGGTTATGCGGATTGCTACGACGAGTGGCTCACCTACCTTGCCGCCCTCGCCGCCGTCATGGGTGACGAAGCAGAAATGAAGCAGAACTTCATTGCGCAGACGAAGCATCTCGACTCGGTCCGGAATCCTTCTTCATCCGCGCTTGAACTCGCCGCGCAATACGCACACGCGCTCGAACTACTCGCCGCGTCTCACATCCCCGCCAGCCACTGACCGACGTGCTCCCACGCGGGTGTGCGGGCGATGAAGATTCGCAACGGCAAACTGAGCAGCAGGAGTCCACCGCCAATCGAATAGACGGGGTGCACGATGCGATCTTTCCGCCAATCTGCGATCAGGCACCAGGCGAGGCACGCTGCGTGCACCGAAAACTGGATCACGGGAAAATACGCACCGGTATTCGTCACGAAAATTATCCGCGCCACGGGCGGCCCCAGTATCGCGATCATCGCGAGCGTCATCAGCCGCTTGTGAAAGTCCGCGCGCTTGCGCAGCGTCACGGCGGCGGTGACGAAGATGGCAAATGAGGAAATCGCAACCAGAGGCACCAGCACGAACTGCTGCGAGTTCATCCCCATGGGTCGCATACGCGGCGCGCTCGCCGACGCGATGGCCGTGGCAAATCCGAAGATCACCACCAGCGCCGCGATGATGACGCCAGCGATGCCCAGCTGCATGTGCGTGCGATAGTTCTGCGCGGCGATGAGGCGAGTCTGGATCACGAACAGCACGACCCAGGCGGTGAAGACGATGCTGTGAATGTGCAGCAGCACCGTGATCGGCGGCACGTCGAACCAGTGACGCAGGTAGTACGTCCGCGAGAACGCGACGAACGTGAAGATCGCCAGCGCGATGGCAAAGATGGCGTAGAAGCGGTTGCGAACGACGGCGGCCATGGACGGACGCTACTGCGCGCACCCGCCCCCGACAATGAAGTCGGCGTAACTTTCGCCCGTTACTGAGACTTTCTACCGGCCAGGACGCTGATTCGTCAGTACAGCCAGATAGCTCCGGAACCAGGCGCACGGAGGTTGCTCCAGCTCCCGGCAATACCTTCCGCGTCGCTGCTTTCCCCACTCTCAGCGACGATCATCGCAACTCCGTTCGAGCTGAATTCCACATCGCTCCCGAACGTGTGATACGGGGCGCCATCGGGATGGTAGTTAGGCTTCACCATGTTGTACAGCCACCACTCATCATCGTAGTACCGGTACACATAGACGGCACCGGTGGGGATCGAGCCGGGATTCAGCGGCGCCGCGCGCGGCCCGAGGCCCAGTCCGTTGTCCCGGGAATCTCCCACCGCGAGGACCGCGCCGTTGCCACTGATCGCGATGCTTTGGCCAAACAAACTGCTCCGGGTGTCGTTTCGCCACGCGCCCGGCTTCAGGACGGCCTCCCTCTCGTAGACGCCATCCTCCCGCTCGAACACATGCACTTCCGACGGCCCGCCATCGCGGGCCGCGATGATCTGCGCCGCCACCGTATTGCCCGTGCCGTCGATGGCAATGGCGCCATGCCCATACCCCGCTTCGCTGGTGACGGTCATCTCGAGCGGCAGGTCCACGCGCGTGGTCCAGTTCGGTCCCGAATGCGTGCGCACGTAAACCCGCGCGGGCCTCGTACCGACCGCGTCCTCCTGGCACGACTCCGCGACCGTCGAACCGTCGGCGCTGAGTACCCCTTCGCCGCAATATTCCGTGCGGCCAAACCGGTCACCGATGTCACGCACCGCCTGCCACACGCCGCCCACCAGTTTATAGATGACGATCTTCGGCGGCAGCGACGGATTGGAGCGGACCCCGTGGGCAATCGCCAATGTGTCACCGGCGTCGTTGAGGCCTATCCATCTCCCGAACTCGCCACGCGAACCGGCGCGGATGCGCGTGCGCTGCCACGTCCTGTCATCGGGACGGAACCGGAACACGAATACTTCACCGGTTTGCTCGTCGAATTCCGAGTGGGCGTAGTTCGGCATTCCGAGTGCCACGGTGCTTCCATCCGTGCTGATGGCGACCTTCATCACGTTGGTGCCTTCTATGAAGGGTGGGACGGAGGGTTCGAGTCGAATGCGCTGTCTCCAGGATCCCCCAGGCATCCGGAATAGATAGATTGCCCCGCCGGCCCGCGGCCCGGCGCTGGTTGATATGAACTCATCCGGTGCGGCGCTGACAAAGTTGCGGCCGTCGGCAGACAGATCCGTATCCGCGGCGAATCGAATGCCGCTCGTCGTCTCGGCCGGCTTGAAGTACCCGACGGCGAGTCGACGAAGAGATGACACCGGGACTTCGTCGGAGCGCGAACAGCCCGCAACGTTGCATGCGGCAAGGCGATAGCGGGCGGGCGTCCAGAAATACAGATGGAGTGGAAAGCGATAGCGGGTGAACAGCGTCGACGCGTCGATATCGTCACCGTGTTGAACGAACTCGGCGTTTTCGTTCGCCTTGATCTCGAGTTGGTACCAGCTCGCGCCTTCGACTGGTTCCCAGTCGAATCTCAATCCCTTCATCTCGGCGCCAATCGTGAGACTTGGAATCCCTGGCGCAACGGACTGGGAGAACGACGGCGCGCCCGCCAACATTGCGACAAGGCAAAAATGGATGGTTTTCATCTGGCTTCCCTGCACGAACGCATGACCCGTGCGAGTCGACAGGAAAGCAAATCGCGGACCTCGATCCAATCGCGGAACATGAAGGGTCGGTGTCGGACAACGGCCCAATCATTCACTGCAACCCCGCGCCCACGCGTGCGATCCACTCGCCTACCGGCTGGTACCACTCGCTGCGCCCGATCACCAGTCGCAACGGCCAGGACACGATGAGCGCCGCGCCACCGAGCGCGAACACCGGGTGCACGATCCCGTGCTTCCGCCAGTCGTACGCGAGGCACCACGCGACGAAGATCGCCGGAAAGATGGGCACGAGGTACGTCCAGTGCTCGCGCAAGCCGGACTGCGTGATGATGCGTGACGCGGCGGGCGTCAGCACGCCGATCATCGCCAGCACCATGAAGCGCTTGTGATACGCGGCCCGCCTGCGAAATGCGATGCCCAGCCCCAGGAAACCCGTGAACAGCACCAGGCTCATGATTCCGACGATCGTGAACTGCGGCGGCGTGAGACCCGAGGGGTGAATGTGCGGCATCGTGGCCTTGACTGCGGTGGTGGCGAAGCTGATCGCGACGACGGCCACCGCCAGCACCACCGCCGCGACTCCCAGCTTCATGTGCAAATCGACGCGGTGGGCGGCCACGAGCCGGGTTTGCGCGATGAACACCAGCAGCCAGGCGCTGAATACGATGCTGTGCAGATGCACCAGCGTTTCCAGGGGCGGAAGGTCCGTGAGGAAACGCAAGTAGTAAGTGCGTGAAAAGCCGACGATTACGAACAGGGATAGCGCAATCGCCATGTGGCGATAGAAGGCAGGACGAACGACGGCGGACATGGCAGGGCTCCGGTGATGAGGTCACCAAACCCTCTGCCCCGGACGCGCGACAAGCCATTAACGGCTGCTTGGCTTCACCTTACTTCTCTATTATCCGGGCATGCAGATCGCATTCGACGGCTGGAAGGTCGATCGCGTCTCGGGAGAAATCTTCCGGGGCGACCATGCCGCCCGCTTGCCGCAGCAACCGTTGCGCATACTCATCGAGCTGTTCGATCACGCCGGCACGGTCGTCTCGCGCGACCAGCTGGTGAAAGCGTTGTGGCCAGCCGGCATCGTGGATTTCGACAACGGCCTCAATGTCGCGATGCGCAAGCTGCGCGTGGCACTGGACGACACGGGCGACACGCCGCGTTACATCGAGACGCTCCCGCGCGTGGGGTATCGCTTCATCGGTAAGCCGGAAAGCACGGATGCCGACGCTCCGTCGGCGCCAAAGGTGGAAAGCCTTCAGCAGATGTTCTCGCGCGCCCGCGCCGCGCTGGTGCTGACACTCGTTGCGCTCGTCGCAGGCGTGGCGCTGTCGTGGTGGCTATGGACGGGACGCGCCACGGGCCACGTGCCGAGCGAACGCGCGCAGGAGCTGTATCTGGACGGGCTGCAGCTGCGTTCGCGCCGCGACATCGACTCGACGATGCAGACCATCGACAAGTTCGCCGCGGCGCTGCGCGAAGACCCGGAGTACGCCGAGGCCTGGGCGGCATACGGCACCGCAATGCACATTGCCGTCATCCGCCAGAAGCTGACGCCCGCCGAAGGTATTCCGAAAGCGCGGGCGGCCGCCGACCAGGCCATCAAGCTGGCTCCGGACGAGGCGCTGGGCCACGTGCTGCTCGCGCAGATCCTGCTCGACCACGACAAGGACTTCGCCGGCGCGAAGCGCGAACTGGATCGCGCGCGTGAGCTCGATGACCACGAGTCTCTGGTGTGGCACTACCTCGCCATGTGGCATGGCCAGCTCGGACACCTCGATGAGGCGCTCTCCGCCATCCGTCGCGCGCGCGAGCTGGAACCGACGCGCCCGATCTACACGGCAAACTACAGTCTGCTGCTCTACGAAGCCCGGCGATACGACGAAGCCATCGCGATGGCGAAGCAGGTCATCGAGAACAATGCGAGGTTCGACCAGGCGCGAAGCGTGCTCGCGCGCTCGTTGATCGCAACCGGGGACCTCGACAGCGCGCTCGAGCAAGTGCTCGCCAACGACAACTCCGGACCCAATCAGGGGGACCTCGGCATGGTCTACGCGAAGCTCGGACGACGTGATGACGCGTTACGCGAGCTCGCGCGGCTCGACGAACGCGCGGAGCTTGGGTTTGCGGTTGCGTACGAAGAGGCCCAGATCCACGCGACGCTGGGTGAAATCCCGCAGGCTTGCGCCGCGCTGACGCGAGCAGTCAAAGATCACTCGCTGCTCGTCAACTGGATGCGACTGGAGCCGCGGCTGGATCCGATCCGCGGCAGCCAGTGTTTCGCCGATGCCGAGCGGCAGCTGTACAAGGACTAGCCGCTCTCAGTTCCCCACTATCCACTGCGCCACTGGCAGCCAGGCGTCCGTGAATCCGATCCATCGCCGCAGCGGCACTGACACCAGCAACGCGATGCCGCCATATAGATAGGCGGGATGAACGCGCCGGTACTTGCGCCAGTCATTGGTCCAGGCCCACGCCACGAAGGCGAGTGTCAGCACGGAGCCAAGAATGACGCGCGGCAATCCGAGCGGCACCATGACGATGGCATCCAATCGTCCCGCTGCCGGCAGGAGCAACGCCGTCGACGCGAGGAACATCGATCGCTTGTGCCACTCGCGCTTTCGCCGAAGCGCCAGCGCGCTCGCGAGAAACAACGTGAACATGAACGTCGTCCCAATGGGCACCGACAGGAATTCCAGGGGGTTGCGCCCCGGCGGCGCGCGCCCCGCGGCTACACCTTCAATGCCGAGGTGTAGCGCCTGCATCGCGAGTACGACACCTACACAGGCCGTGAAGATGCCAAGCCGCTTGTGCAGCGCGACTCGATGCACGGCGATGAGGCGCGCCTGCGTGAAGTGCAGCGCCAGCCAGAGCGTGGCGAGGAGCCCGTGCACGTGGGCGGCCCGCGAGAGTGGCGGCAGATCGAACCACACCCTGAGGTAGTAAGTGCGCGAAAAGGCGATGATGGTCACGGCCGCCAGCGCGGCGACGACGACCTGCGGGAATCGATTTCGAATAATGATGGTGTTCATGAGCCGAAGGTGTTTCGGCGGCGGCGCGAACACCATGAAAGCGCCCTTAAAAGCGGCTTACTTCTTTATGATTGGGCGCAAGTGACTGACGCGACTGAATTTCACTTTGACGGCTGGACGCTGCGAACGCGGTCGGGGGAGCTCGTGCGCGACGGAAATTCACAGCGTTTGCCACAACAGCCGCTGCGGGTTCTCGTGGAGCTGCTCACTCATCCGGGTGATGTGGTCACGCGAGAGCGCCTGGTCGAAGTGTTGTGGCCCAAAGGCATCGTGGATTTCGACAACAGCCTGAACGCGGTCGTACGAAAGCTTCGTGTGGTGCTGGGCGATGACTCCGATGCACCGCGCTACATCGAGACGCTGCCGCGTATTGGCTACCGGTTCGTCGGGAAGCTTGGGCCAGTTCACGAGAGGTCGGTCGCGGTGGTCACAGGCCAGGCGGAACAGCCACGGCCTCGCGTCGTCGCACACCGGCATTGGGTGGCGATTTCGCTGGCGGCCGTCGCGGGCGTGGTGGGTCTCGTGTGGTGGCTCCGCGGACCCACCCCGGCGCAACCGGCGAACCAGGCCGCCAGCAAATCCGCCGAGCCTCAACGCACGAGCAGCCAGCGGGCATACGAGCTCTATCTGAATGGAAAATTCGAGCGTTCGCGTCGCGATGTTCGGAACAGTATGGAAGCGATCCGCAATTTCGAAGCTGCGCTGAAGGAAGATCCGTATTTCGTCGACGCCTGGGCGGCGTTGGCCGAGACCTATGTTGGCGCGGGAATCAACCAGCAGATGCCGGTCACCGACGCGATGGAAAAGGGTCGCAGCGCAGCGCTTCGCGCGATCGAGCTGGACCCGAAGACCGCGTCTGGACTCTCGGCACTCGGCGTCATCGCGATGAACTACGACCTGGACTACGAACAGGCCGAGAAGGATTTCCGCGCGTCGGGTGCCTCCGACGAAAGTTATGCGCGCATGTGGCACGGCTTTGGACTCTTGCGCGCGTATCAAGGGCGCGTCGATGAAGCGTTCACGTATTTCGGGCATGCACGCGAACTGGAATCCACGCAGCTGCTCTACACCGGCAGCTATGCGAACTTGCTCTACCACACGCGCAAATATGCCGAAGCCATCGAACACGCACGCTCGGTGCTCGCCTCCCAACCGCGGTTCGACGGACTTCGCGCGGTCCTTATCCGGGCGCTCGTTGCGAGCGGTGACGTGAAGGCCGCTCTCGAACAGTTGCCATTGAGGTTTGCCGAGGTGCCGTTCACGAGCGAGGACGGGCTTGTCTTTGCGCATGCGGGCAAGCGCGACGAGGCCATGCAGCAGATCGAAAGGCTGGAGCGACGCGCCCTCGAAGGTTTCGGGATGAGCTATGAAATCGCGGTGATCTATGCCGCGCTGGGCGAGAAGGATAAAGGTTGTGCGGCGCTGCTGAAGTCGCTCACGGACCATTCACAGTGGATAGGCTGGATGAAGCTCGATCCGCGCATGGATCCGCTGCGTGCGGAGCCCTGCTTCGCCGAGGCGCAGCGGAAGCTGTTGGGGAAATGAAAAGGGGCCGGCAGGTCCGGCCCCTTTTGCCAGTTAATGGGGTCTGACCCCATTTCATTTCCTATTTCAGGGCTTCGACGAGGCCGGGCACGTACTGCGCGCCCTCGAGCACCTTGAGGCTCGCTCCCTTGAAGTCGTTGCCGACGGGCTCATAGCGGCCGCCGAGGCACTGCGAGAGGAATCCTTCCGCAATGGCGTAGAACGACGTGCGGTTCATCGGCCGCGCGAAACCGTGCCCCTCGTCCGGATACAACACGTAAGTCACCGGCAGGTTCTTGTCCTTCATGGACTTCACGATCTGGTCGGCCTCGGCCTGCTTCACTCGCGGATCGTTGGCGCCCTGCGCGATGAGCAATGGCTTCTTGATCGCATCGACGCGCGACAGCGGCGAACGCTCGTTCAGCAGCTTCTTGCCCTCTTCCGTGCGCGGATCGCCGACGCGGCTCGCGAACTCCTCGTAGAAGGCCTTCCAGTACGGCGGGATCGAGCCTAACAAGGTGTTGAGATTGCTCGGGCCGACGATGTCGACGCCGCACGCGAAGGTGTCGGGCGTGAACGTGACGCCGACGAGCGTGGCGTAGCCGCCATAGGAACCGCCGTAGATGGCGACCTTGTCCTTCGTCGTGATCTTCTGCTTCACCGCCCAATCGACGGCGTCCAGAAGATCTTCGTGCATCTTGCCGGCCCACTCCTTGTTCGACGCGTTGACGAAGTTTTTGCCAAAACCCGTAGAGCCGCGGTAGTTCACCGAGAGCACGGCATAACCGCGATTGGCGAGCCACT
>Ga0173480_10000565_pt1 | contig 12538 bp, 7 predicted proteins | sample NitcycUS209509C1_FD_122622 | JGI IMG/M metagenome (GOLD analysis project Ga0173480, IMG submission 122622) | Soil microbial communities from Arlington Agricultural Research Station in Wisconsin, USA - Nitrogen cycling UWRJ-S209-509C-1 (version... | ecosystem: Environmental > Terrestrial > Soil >... | reverse complement strand
TCGCGGCGTTCGTGATCGTCGAGCGGCGCCAGGCCAGTCCACCTTCACCGGGGACGTGCCGCGTGACGCGGGGTACGCGCTCGCAATCACGGCCACGCAGAGCAGGCCGAACGGAATGTTGATGTAGAAGACCCAACGCCACGAGAGCGCGTCGGTGATGTAGCCGCCGACGAGCGGGCCCAGCACCGAGGCCGTGCCCCAGACGCCGCTGAACAACGCCTGCGTGCGCGGGCGCTCGGCCAGGGAGTAGAGCTCGCCGATGATGGTCATCGTCAGCGGGATGATGCCGCCGGCGCCCAGCCCCTGGATCGCCCGCGCGGCGATCAGTTGAACCATCGTCGAGGCGGCGCCGCACGCCACCGACCCGATGAGAAACGCGGCCACCGCGATCAGATACATCCGGCGGCGCCCGTACAAATCGGACAGCCGGCCCCAGATCGGTACCGACGCCGTGGAGGTCAGCAGGTAGGCCGAAAACACCCAGCTGTAATGGGCAAGGCCACCGAGCGCGGCGACGATGGTGGGCATCGCCGTGCCCACGACCGTGGCCTCGAGCGCGCCCAGGCTCATCCCGAGCAGCAGCCCGGCCGTGATGGCCTGTCGGCGCTTACCGAGGATGGGAATGGCGCGATCGTCGACCATCTCCCGAGGGTACCACGCGGGCTGGACGCGGCCAGCAGCGCGCGGCGTCACGGCTGCTAGAATCCGCCCCATGCGGATACCGGTTACACGCCTGCTTTTCTCGGTGATGACGCTGATCGCGCTCGTGGCCGCTGCACGTCCCGCGGCGGCCGCTCAATCGTGCGAGGCCGCAACGTCGCTGACGGCGTCAGCGGGCGGTGCCGCGCTGCAGGTCACCTACGCGGGCCAGGTGGCGGCGGGCGCTTTTGCGGTTCCGGCAGGGACAGCCGACGGACCGCCGGGCGCGGCCAACCCGTACGGAGCCCTCCCGGCGTTCTGCCGCGTGGCCGTCACGCTCCGTCCGGGCCCGGCGTCGAATATCAAGGCCGAGGTGTGGATGCCGGCCGCGGGGTGGAACGGCAAGCTGCAAGTGGTCGGCAACGGTGGTTTCGCCGGGACGATCGGGTATCGCGCGCTCGCCGCGGCGCTCGCCAAGGGATACGCGGCGGCGAGCACCGACACCGGGCACACGGGTCCCGCCGCCAACACCTTCGCCACCGATGATGCGACGCTCGATTTCGCCTATCGTGCAATCCACGAGATGGCGGTGGCGGCCAAACGCGCGGTCGATCAGTACTACGGCGCACCGCCGCGGCTCTCGTACTTCAACGGCTGCTCGACCGGCGGCCGTCAGGCGCTCACCGCCGCGCAGCGGTACCCCGACGACTTCAACGGAATCGTCGGCGGCGCCCCGGCCATCTTCAGCACCAGGCAGGCGTTCGGGCAGATTTGGTTCTACCAGGCGATTGCGCTCGGCGAGGGCGCGATCCCGAAAGAGAAGCTGCCACTGGTTCACGACGCGGTGCTGAACGCGTGCGACGCGCTCGATGGCGCCAAGGACGGCGTGCTCGAGAACCCGCTGGCGTGCAAATTCGATCCAGGCGTGCTGGCGTGCACCGCCGGTTCGCCCGCGAGTGCCTGCCTCACGGCGCCGCAGGTCGAAGCGGTCCGCAAGGTGTACGCAGGCCCGTCGCACGCCGGCACGGGCGAGAAGATCTTTCCCGGCCTCGAGCGTGGCAGCGAGCTCGGGTGGTCGCCGGTCCCGGTCAGCTACGCGGTGGACTACTTCAAGCACGTCGTGTTCAAGAGCCCGTCCTGGGATCCCGCCACGCTGAACTTCGGTGCTCAGGTGGCCGAGGCGTATCCCGCCGCGCATCAGATCTTCGACGCCAACGACGCCCGCCTCAGCGCGTTCACCGGACGTGGCGGCAAGCTGCTGATGTACCAAGGGTGGGCCGAGCCCGGCATTCCGCCGGGGCACATCGTGAAGTACTACGCGCAGGTGCAGGCCCAGACGCTGACGGCCGCGACCAGCGTGCGGCTGTTCATGGTGCCTGGCATGGGCCATTGCGGCGGCGGCGACGGGGCCAGCACCTTCGACATGGTGACGGCGCTGGACGGCTGGGTCGAGAGCGGCACGGCCCCCGAACAGATTCCCGCGTCGCGCGTACGCAACGGCAAGGTCGATCGCACCCGGCCGCTGTGCGCCTACCCGCGCTACGCCCGCTACTCGGGATCGGGGAACGTCGACGACGCGTCGAACTTCGTCTGCGAGCTGCCGTAGACGGGGGGGCCGGCTTGACGTGGCGGCCGGCTTTAGCCTGGCTTTAGCCGGCCCTGGGCCGCCTGAAGGCGGCCCCCACACCTACTGCTGACGCTCCAGCAGCCACGTCAGCGGCTTCAACGCCTTTTCCAGCAGCGGGCGGCGCTGCCACCGCTCGTAGGTGACCTCGAGGCTCTGGGCCAAATCCGCTTCGAAGTCGTGGGTCAGCCGCGCCACCACCTCCGGGTCGCGAAAGGCCACGTTCACCTCGTCGTTGTGCTCGAAGGATCGGTTGTCGACATTGGTCGTGCCGATCACCGCCAACCGGCCGTCGATCATCAGCGCCTTGGCGTGGGTCATCCCCGGCTGGTACTCGTAGATGCGGAGACCAGCCTCGAGCAGGCGCCCGTAGAGCCGGCGGCTGGCGATGCGGACGAATCGCTGGTCGGTGCGCGGGCCGGGCACGATCACGCGGATGCGCACGCCGCGGGCCGCCGTTTCCATGAGGAACCGTCGCAGCGTGTAGTCGGGCAGGAAGTACGGCGTGCTGATGTCGATCGTCTCGCGCGCCGCGGCCATCAGGAGCTGGAACCCCACGCGGGATGCGGTCGCGCGATCGGCGGGGGAACTGCGGATGAGCAGCGCGTCCACCGGCCCTGCGCTCGTCAACGGGGGCCAGCACGCCTCCGAGGTGAGGATTTCGCCGCAGCACTCGAGCCAGTTCTCGGCGAACACGCCCTGGAGAGACGCGACGATCGGGCCCTCGATCCTGACCATGGTGTCGCGCCACGCCGGCTCGCCGGACGCCGCGGAATCGGACCACCAGTCGGCCACGCCGGCTCCGCCGACGAACGCCACCCGTCCGTCCACGATGAGCAGCTCGCGGTGGGTCCGGTTGTTGGCCCGGTGGAGCCGGTACCAGGTTAGCCGCTGGTAGTAGTGGAGCCGGCAGCCCGCCTCGGAGAGAGTACTGGCCGCCGCCGAGAACAGCATGCCTGAGCTGCCGATGGCGTCGAGCACGATCCGCACCTCGACCCCAGACCGCGCCCTGTCGGCCAGCGCGGCCACAATCTGATCCGCTACCTGTCCAGGTTCAAAGATGTAGGCTTCGACGTTTATGCTGTGATGCGCTTCGCGGATGGCGCTGAGCATCGCCGGATAGAACTGAGTGCCGTTGGTCAGCACCTCGACCCGCTGGCCGGTGTGCAGGCGCGCCTGACACGCCTCTTGGAGCATCCGCAGCAGCTGGTCTTCCCCGGCCACCGGGCCCGTCAGGTGGTAGTCGATGCGTGGCGTGAAGAGGAAGACGAAGACGAACCAGACGAGAAAAGCCAGCCCGACCAGGGAGACGAACGTCCACTCGCCCATCGCCGCCGGTGGCCGTCAGCCGCGGTAGTTGCCGAACTGAAGCGCCACGCCGAAGTCGGCTTCCCGAAGCAGCCGCATCACCTCTTGGAGGTCGTCGCGCGATCCCGACGTCACCCGGAGCTGGTCGCTCTGGATGCTGGCCTGGATCTTCTTGAGCTTGTGATCCTTGAGGAACTTGATGATGTCGCGGGCTTTGTCGGAGGGGATGCCCTGCTGCAGGGTGATGTCCTGACGCACCGTGCTGTTGCCCGCCGGCGTGATGGTGCCTCGCGAGAGGTTGCGCACCGGGACGTTGCGGCGCACCAGGCGGGTCTGGACGATGTCCCAGAGCGCGTTCAGCTTGAACTCATCGTCAGCGACGAGCGTCAACAGCGACTCCTGAGCGTTGAACTCGATCGCCGCCTTCGACCCTTTGAAGTCGTAGCGCTGGGCCACTTCCTTCCGCGCCTGGTTCAGTGCGTTGTCCACCTCCTGCAGATCGACATTCGAGGTGATGTCGAACGAACACTGAGTCGCCATATTCGGCCCATATGCTGTCACAGGTCTCTTTGTGAGCGGTATTGCTGACGAAGGCGAGGTTCCGCGCGCGGGCCCCGCAACGCGGGTGAGGAGGACGTTCGCCTCACGGCCGCTCGTGACCTCGAAGTGCCTAACCTGTTTAGGGTAGAGACTTTGCCGTGCTGCGCTGAAACGATTGCGCGCGTTCGCTCGTATGATGGGGGGAACAATGAGGATCGAAGGATCAACCCATGGGTGACGCCGGGGAAGGGCTCGTCGACGCGGAATCCCGCCTCGCCGAGCGGATGGAAGAGCGTGAGCAGGAGAAGCGGCAGGCCCGCATGGGTCCGGTGACCGCGGATCCGGAGCGTGCCCGGGAGCGCGAGTCCCTGCGGCTGGCCAGGACGGAAATGGAGCGGCAGCTCGAACTCACCACGTCGGACGTCCGCCGTCAGCAGCTGTCGCAGGCGCTCGGCGAGCTCGAGAAGCGGCTCAAGGCCCTGTCGGTAAAATAGCGGCAGGCGGGCGCGACGCTGCCAGCTGGGCGCGTCCAGCAAGAGAGCCCGCCCGATAACCTGCCGGTGCCGACGCCCACGCTCGACTATCACGAGGCCACCAAGCACCACTTCGGTCGGTTTGCCCGGTCGGCCGGTCATCTCGACTGGCAGACCCAGCCGAACCCATTCCGACGCTACGCCGGCGCTCCGGTCGTGGAACTGCCGCGCGAAGCGGTGGCTTCGGTGCGCGCCTACGACGCCTTGTACGAACCCGGACAGGAGCCCGCTCCCGTGTCGGTGGCGACGGTTGGCGAACTGTTGCGGTGCGCGTTCGGACTGTCGGCCTGGAAGTCGATCCGCGGCGCGCGATGGGCGCTGCGCGTCAACCCGTCGAGCGGCAACCTGCACCCCACCGAGGCCTATCTCGTGTGGCAGGGCGAGGTGTTCCACTACGCTGCCGACGCGCATGCGCTCGAGCGGCGGGGCGCGGTCGAGCCCGCGGCGTGGCACGACTGGGCCGGCGGCGCCCTCCTCGTCGGGCTGACCTCAATCCACTGGCGCGAGGCGTGGAAGTACGGCGAGCGCGCCTACCGTTACTGCCAGCACGATGTCGGACACGCCATCGGGGCGCTCCGGTTTGCGGCGTCGCTCCTTGGGTGGCACGCGGCGCTGCTCCCGCGCTGGTCGGACGCCGAGGTCGCGGCCCTGCTCGGGATCGACCGCGACACCGACGCCGGGGGATCCGAGCGCGAGGCGCCGGCGTGCCTGGCGGTGGTCACCCCTGGCGACCCTGCCGCGGCGATCGCGCGGGCACCCGCCGCGCTCGTCTCGGCGCTGCTGCCCGCGGAGTGGCGGGGGCAGGCCAACACGCTGAGCGGCGGCCACGTGGACTGGCCGGCGATCGACGACGTGGCGCGCGCCGCCGCGTACCCGGGTGTCGACGCCGCCGGCCGGCGCCGCCGGCTGACCGTTCCGGACACCCCGTCTGCTCCTGGCCCTCACGCGCTTCGCGCGCGTGAGGTGATCCTGGGCCGCCGCAGCGCCGTGAGCTTCGATCCGCGGGGCACGCTTCCCCTCGATGCGTTTCTTGCCATGCTGCGACGCGTGCGGCCGTCGGCGCCGCCGTGGGACGCGATCGACTGGCCGCCGGCGGTGCACCTGGTGCTCTTCGTGCACCGGGTCGAAGGTCTCGAGCCGGGTGTCTACGCGTTCCTGCGCGACGCGGCGGCCGAAAGCGACCTGCGCGCCGCGATGCGTCCCGAATTTCTCTGGGAGCGAGTGCACGCCGCGACGCCGGACCTGTTCCTGCTGCTGCCCACCGACGTCACCTGGGTGGCCAACCGCCTCTCGTGCGACCAGGACATCGCCGGCGAGGGCTTCTTCAGCCTTGGCATGCTGGCCCGTTTCGAGCCGCTGCTGGCCGCACACGGCGATTGGATGTACCGGCGGCTCTTCTGGGAGTGCGGACTGATCGGGCAGGTGCTCTATCTCGAGGCTGAAGGCGCCGGCGTTCGCGGCACCGGCATCGGCTGCTTCTACGACGACCCGGTGCACGAGGCGCTGGGCCTCTCGGGCCACGCGTGGCAGAGTCTCTACCACTTCTGCGTCGGCGAGCCGATCGAAGACACGCGGCTCGAGACGTCGCCGGGGTACGAGTGGGAGAACCCACCGCCGTAGCGGTCGGTCTTCAGACCGATCGGCCCCAGGGCGGTCTCAAGACCGCCCTCTACGTACGTTGGCTGCGGGTCTTCAGACGCGGACCGCGAGTACGTGGCTGCGGGTCTTCAGACCCGCCCGTGATCGATCCCGAACTGATCCAGGATCGCGCGCATCGTCCCGTCGCCCGCGGCATCGAGGTGCGGGGGCCAGCCGGCGGGGCGGGCGAGCGGCTGCAGCCTGGCCGCCTGCTCCAGCAGGGTGTGCCACTCCGTCACCGCATTTGCCACGGTCGCGTGCCGCTGCCACCACTCGCGTGCGGCGCGGCCCAACGACGCCCGCAACTCCGCGTCGCCCGACAGCCGGACCAGCGCCAGCATCAGCGAGTGTTCCTCGTCACGCGGGTCGATCGAGATCGCAATCGGCGCCTCGGTGACGCCGGGCCCCGCGAGCAGTGAACGCGGCTGCCACGTCTGCGGATCCAGCAATGGCCAGCGTGCCGTGCTCGCGGTTTCGGCCACGATGACCACCTTGCCGGCCGCTGCACCCAGGAGCGCGGCAACCAGCGGACGGCCGAGCGTCGGCCACCGCGTCGCGACGATCACGTCCGCCGCGAGCAGCCCGCTCACCTCGCCGGCACCGCCGTGCGCGAGTTCGACTCCGGCGCCGGCCTCGCGCGCCCTGGCCGCGGCGCGCTCCACCATCCGTGCCGGGGCGCCATCACAGACCAGCACGCGCACCGCACCGCCTCGGGACGACTCACCGCGCGCGGTCTCGAGCGGATCGGGTACGCCGGCCGGCGTGACCACGACGCGTGCGCCGGGACAGGCCTCGGAGACGGCCGCCGCGAGCGCGTCGTCGGCGACCGCGGTGACGCGAGAGGCGAGCACCGGAATCCGCCAGGTGGACCACCCGCCGCGCACGGGCAGCCACGGCGTGTCGTTGCGCGCCTGCCCGTCGGCGAACGCCATCTCCGCCTCGCGATCGGCGTCACGGTGCTGGTGCGTCAGCGACATTGCGCGGCTCTCGTGCAGGCGCGACGTGCGCAGCGCGAGCACACCCGGGTAGTGCAGAACGTACGGCCAGATGTACTGATGCGCCAGTGTGTCGTCGAGCTCGTAGACGCACAGGTCGAACATCCCCTGCGCCGCCTGCCACACGAAGTCGTGGGCCGCGCGCGCGTCCACGAGGTGCACCGCGTGGGTCGCGCGCAGGCCTTCGATCACCAGCGCGAGATCATCGGCACTGTCGGGGCCCGGGTGCGGACGAAACCACGCGAGTCGCATGCGCTCCCGATCGTACACGCAGGGGCCGCCTTCCGCCTTCGCCAAGGCTATGGCGGACCACCGTAGCTTTAGCGTAGGTGGCCAGGCGGCCCAGGTCCGGGCCGGGTGACGGTGCCACCTACGCCAATCGCGGTTGGCACCGCTCGCACCAGTAGGTCGCGCGTGTGTCCGGGCCCTGCCTGGTCCGCTGAATCGGCGCGCCGCACCGGCGGCACGGCAGGCCGCGGCGCCCATAGACCCATAGGCGCGCCGACGGGTCGAGGCGGTTGGTCGTGTTGCGGCCGGACGCCGCCGTGTCCCCAACGTTGGCGCGCATCTGCCGCGCGGCAATCGTGACGATGCGCGCGAGCTGGTCGGCCGAAAGCGCCCCGACCTGGGTGAACGGGCTCACGCGCGCGGCAAACAGCACTTCCGACTTGAAGACGTTGCCGATGCCCGCCAGCGCGCGCTGGTCGAGCAGGGCGTCGGCCACGTCCATGTCCGGGCGGGCGGCGAGCCGGGCGCACGCTTCGTTCGCATCGAACGTGTCCGACAACAGATCCGGCCCCAGTTCGGCCACCACCCCTTCGCGATCGATCGTGCCGGCGGGGACGAATTCGGCCACCGGCACCGCGAACGCCACCGCCACGTACGGCTGCGTCTCGAGCAGGATGCGCAGCTCGTGCCGCGGCCGCTGCCAGCGCTCGCCAGGCTGGTAGATGTGCCATGAGCCGTGCATGCGCATGTGGGTGCGCAGCACGAGCGAGGCTCCGCCCTGGTCGTCGTCGAGCCACATCAGAATGTGCTTCCCGCGCGCCTCCACGCGTTGGACCAGCCGGCCGGCGATCGGCTGGTCCGCGTCCACGCGCGTCAGGTGCGCGAACACCGACTCGAACCGCTCGACTCGCTGGCCCGCGAGCGCGGCGTGCAGCGCGCGCGCCGCGCGGTGAATGGTGTCGCCCTCAGGCATTAACGAAGCTCTGTTCAGGTCCGGCGCTCAGGGCCATAGACGATGTCGGGCTGGGCGGTCTGATCCGCGTCTGACACGGCCGCCCGCGGCGCGCGGTACTGCAAGCCGTCGGCACCGGTGACGAATCCCTCGGCCACGAACCAGCGTGCCGCGGGGTGGAGCGCCGCGCGCGTGCCGTTGATGGTTTCGAGAAACAGGCCGCGGCGGCCGTCCGGGCGCGCCGCGGCGTGCCTGATGAGCGCGCGCGCCAGCGCCTGCGCGACGCGCGTCCGCGCCGGCTCGGTCTCGGGCAGCGCCACGAGTAGATCGCGTTCGCCGCGGCGCAGATAGCCGGCGGCGAGGCCATCGACGAGGACCACGAGCGAGCCCACGGTCCGCGTCGCGCCCCGCCCGACGTCGGCACGGGTCTCGACGGTGCCGCCGCCCGCCTCGGGCCACTTGAGCAGCGTGCCGTACGGATTGGCCGGGTCGGTCGCGGCCAGCACCACCGCCTGCGGCGCATCCGGCACGTCGCGGTGCGAACGGAGCAGGTCGAGCGCGGCCGGCATCGCGAACTGCGCGCCGCCGAGGCCGGCGACGAAATAGCCGCGGCGGATACGCCCGGCGTCCTCCATGGCCCGCAGGACCTGATACACGGCGGAGAACCCGCCGGCGATGGCTTCCGATGCGACGGTTTCGCGCGTGACCAGGCCGTAGCGCGTCAACAGCTGCTGCGCCGTCGCGGCGCCCCATTCGGTGTTGGCGGATGACGACGACTCGACCGTCTCGACGAGCGACCACCGGCCTTCCGAGCTCCGCGGCGAGCTGCGGCGCGAGCGGAAGCGCGCCGGCGAGGGTCGGCGCGACCGTGGCTCCTCGGTGAGGCCGCAGTAGCTGCGCAGCGGGTGCAGCGTGTCGTTGGTGACCAGCCCCATCCACACCAGCTCCCACAGCGCACCGACCGTGTCGGCGGGGAAGCCGTGTCCGGTGCCCTCGCGGATTGCGGCAAAGAACGAGGCCCCGTGCGACGCGAGATAGTCGCGCACGGCCGCCACGCGTCCGTCGAGTGCCGGGGGCTGGGTGACCGGCGGCCGGAGGCGCGTGACGTGATCGGTGAGATAGAGCGCGATGCGGCCGTCGCGCTCGCCGAGCCGCTCGAGCCCCACCCACACCACCTCGCCCGCCGCCATCAGCGTGTCGAGCATCGCCGGGCTGTAGTCGGCGACGCGCGCCGCGAGGATGTCGCGTTCCAGGACCGAGGCCGGCATCGCCGCGCCCTGGAGCTGCTCGATCGCGTCGAGCAGCGCCTCGAGGCCGCGCCGCTTCGACCCGACCCCTTGCCACGCCACCATGAAACGGCCCAGCGCATCGGCCTCGACCGCCTCGATCTCCTGGCGCAGTTTTGCCAGCGAGCGCCCGCGCAGGCTCCGGAGCACGTTCGTCTCCACCCACTCGCGCTCGGTGCCGCCCGGCCGGAACTCGCCTTCGATGAGGCGGCCGGCTTCGGTGAGCCGCTGCAACAGCGTCCCGGCCACCGCCACACCCAGCCCATAGCGTGCTGCCAGTTGCGCCACGGTGAAGGGGCCGTGCGAGCGGGCGAAACGCATGGCGAGGTCGCCAGCGGCGTCGCTCACCGGCTCGAGCAGGGCCGCGGGCAGCCCCGGCGGGAGGGGTGCGCCCAACGCATCGCGGTAGCGCGCCACGTCCTCCACCGCGACGTAGCGCGGCTCGCCGGCCACCGGCAGTCGGACCAGACGCCGTGCCCGCACGAGCTCGGCTACGGCCTCTGCGGCGCCGGCAAAGGCCGAGCGATCGACGATCTCATCGAGGGTGAGATCGCCGATGCGAATCAGCAGGTCGTGGATGGCGTCGGCGCTGCGCGTCTTGTAGCCGTTCTCCAGGTGTTGCAGGCGGCGCTCGAGCTCGGCGAGCGCGTCCGGATCCAGCAGGTCGCGAAGTTCCGCGTCGCCCAGCAGTTCGCGCAGCTGCGCCTGATCGACCGACAGCGCCTGCGCGCGCCGCTCGGCCAGCGGCGCGTCGCCGTCGTAGATGTAGTTGGCGACATAGCTGAAGAGGAGCGACGCCGCAAACGGTGACGGCTGCTTCGAGTCGATGGTGGTGACGCGGCGGGCGCGCGTGCCAACCTGCCGGAGCACGTCCACCAGGCCCGGCATGTCGAAGTGGTCGCGCAGCACCTCACGATAGGTCTCGAGCATCATCGGGAACGAGCCGAACCGCGCGGCCACAGCCAGTAGATCCGAGGCCTTCTTTCGCTGCAGGAAGAGCGGCGTGCGCTGGCCGGCGCGGCGCCGCGGCAGCAGCAGCGCCCGCGCGGCCGTCTCGCGGAAGCGCGCCGCGAAGAGCGAAGTGGACCCGAGCTGGCGCAGCACGAGCCCCTCGATCTCGTCGGGGTCTGGCAGCATCAGCTCCGGGTCGGGCGCCTGCTCGGTTTCGGGAAAGCGGACCACGAACCCCTCGTCGCCCCACATCACCTCGACATCCACGCCGGTGCGGCTGCGCACGAGCGCCGTGACCGCCATGGCCCACGGCGCATGGATGCGGCTGCCGAGCGGTGAGAGCACGCACACACGCCAGTCGCCGAGCTCGTCGAGGCAGCGTTCGATGACCAGCGTGCGGTCGTCGGGCACCCCGCCGGCCGCATGCTGTTCGTCGAGGTACTGCAGCACGTTCTCGGCGGCGAGGCGATCGAGCCCATGGTGCTCGATCAGCCGCGCGATGGCGGCTGGCTTCGGGGTGTCGCCGAGCTCGCGTACCAGCTTGCCGATGGCGAGGCCGAGCTCCACCGGACGGCCGGCCTGATCGCCGTGCCAGAACGGCATCTTGCCGGGCTCGCCAGGCGCCGGCGACACCAGCACGCGATCGTGGGTGATGTCCTCCACGCGCCACGTCGAGGCGCCGAGCGTGAACGTCTCGCCGACCTCGGTCTCGAACACCATCTCCTCGTCGAGCTCGCCGACGCGGGTCGGCCGCTCGGCGCCGGCGAGGAACACGCCGTAGAGGCCGCGGTCGGGAATCGTGCCGGCGTTGGCGATCGCCACGCGCACCGCGCCCTCGCGCCCGGTCACGGTGTTCTTCACCCGGTCCCAGGTGACGCGCGGGCGCAGCTCGGCGAACTCGTCGGAGGGATAGCGGCCCGAGAGCATGTCGAGCACTCCGTCGAACATCCGCCGGCTGAGATCGGCGAACGGGGCCGCGCGCCGCACCAGCCGATAGAGCTCGTCTACGTTCCACGTGTCGAGGCCGGCGATGGCCACGAGCTGCTGCGCCAGCACGTCGAGCGGGTTGCGCGGGTAGCGCGTGGACTCGACTTTGCCCTCGTGCATCGCCCGCGCCACGGCCGCGCACGCCACCAGGTCGCCGCGGAACTTCGGAAAGATCACGCCTTCGCTGGCGGCGCCCACCTGGTGGCCGGCACGGCCGATCCGCTGCAGCCCGCTCGCCACCGATGGCGGCGCTTCGATCTGCACGACCAGGTCGATGGCGCCCATGTCGATGCCGAGCTCGAGCGACGAAGTCGCGACGAGCGCACGAATGCGTCCGGCCTTCAGCAGGTCTTCCACCTCGCTTCGAGCCTCGCGCGCCAGCGAGCCGTGGTGCGAGCGCACCAGCGGTTCTCCGGCCAGGTCGTTGAGCGCGCCGGCCAGCCGCTCGGCGAGCCGGCGGCTGTTGACGAACAGCAGCGTCGACCGATGCGAGCGGATCAGCTCGAGCAGGCGCGGATAGATGGAGGCCCAGATCGACACGCGCGCCGGACGCTGCGACGCCGGCCCGCTCGGCACCGCGACCGGGCGGCCCAGGCTGGCCATGTCTTCGACCGGTACCTCGACCCGGATCTGCAGCGGTTTCTTGTCCGACGCGTCGATGATGGTGACGGGACGAAACTCCCGCGCCGCCTGCGCCTCGCCGAACTCGTCGTGCACGTCGGCGTGGGGGCCGTCTCGAGCCGGCCCTGGGCCGCCTGAAGGCGGCCCCCACGACTGAGGCCCTGGGCCCCCTGAGGACGGCCCCCACGGCTGAGGCCCTGGCCCCCCCGAGGGCGGCCCCCACGACTGAGGGGGAT
>Ga0173480_10000564_pt1 | contig 12545 bp, 9 predicted proteins | sample NitcycUS209509C1_FD_122622 | JGI IMG/M metagenome (GOLD analysis project Ga0173480, IMG submission 122622) | Soil microbial communities from Arlington Agricultural Research Station in Wisconsin, USA - Nitrogen cycling UWRJ-S209-509C-1 (version... | ecosystem: Environmental > Terrestrial > Soil >... | reverse complement strand
GGCACCGCGAACGATCGTAACGACCTCACCAATGTCTGGCACTTTGCGACTCACTACGAGTCGTTCACCAACTACGATCGTGCCGCAGGCATCGTCGGTACTACCTACTACGTGAATGGCGTGGGTACGGAAGACCATACCGGGGACGGCGGCATTCTCGGCGGCGCATTTGCACGCGAGTTGCGCGGACGCGTGAATCGCGGGCTGGGGTTCCTCGACAACTACGTTGATGGCTACCTGCGTTGGGAGGTCAACCGACGCACGCAGCTAGGGCTGCCGCCTCTCAGCAGCAGCAATCCCATCACTATTGATCTCGACACCGTGGGCTTCAGCCGCGGCGCTGCGACGGCGCGCGAGTTCATCAACCGCGTGCTCGATCGCATGCAGGAGGGCTACTACGATCAGCGTACAGGCGGTTGTGTTCGCATCAACCTGCGCATGATGGCGCTGTTCGAAACCGTGCTGGCCCGAAATCCGGGAGAAGGATTTTTCGCGACCGTAGCGCCATTCCGGATGGTGATTCCGGATGAAGTCGCCTACGTCGCGCACGCCACTGCCGTCAACGAGCATCGTGAGGAATTTCCCCTCGAGATGATCAACCCCTCGCAGGCAGCCGGCAACGCTCCGAACGATTTCAACCCCCGTCGCATCGAACGCGGTTTCATCGGTGCGCATTCCGATATTGGTGGCGGCTACAACGGCGATGCAGCGAGTGGTGAGGAATACGATGGCGGTGACCTGTCCGATGTCGCACTCAACTGGATGATGCAGCAGGCAGGTCTCGCCGGACTCACCATGCGTCCGCTCGAACGGGATTTACGTGAAGTGACCAATCCGCTCGTGCACGACGAGCGGCGCTCCTGGAAATTTTCGACCTTCGACAACCGGGACGGCGATCGTGATATCCGCTTCCGCGGCACGGGTGACCGGAATTCCACCAACATGGCGTGGACGCACATGCTGGAGATCACCATGCCTGGTGGCATGAGCAACCAGTTGAGTCGGGATTTCATTTCCTATCTACCGGAAGACCAGGTGGGGCGGCACGATACGATAGTCGGCGTGGTGCGCATGTGTCCGTACCTCCAGTGGATCAACTCGCACTACAATATGAACCTCAGCTGCCAGACGGGCCCACGCTGAAGGGCGCGAGGAGTGCGTTCGTGAGGAAGTGGATAATGCCGCTTGTACTGTTCGGGCTTGCGGCCTGTGGGAACGCGATGTCCGGTGATCACGTCTCTTATGCAGTGTGGAATCGCGACTCTTCACAGGAGCTGCAAGACATTCGCGTGATGGCGGCGGATGGAAAATACGAAGTGCTCTGTTCGCAGCTATTTGCCCCTGCAGCTCCGCCGGGCGCAATCGGTTGGCAATTCGGCGGCATCACCAACCTGCCCGAGGGCAGGCACCGGATGCCGAAACGCATGACGGTGAGCTGGCGATTGCCACCACGCGAAGGTCAGGAGACCCAGCAGGGCGACGTGCAGGGGCCCTACGATCTCGATTACGAAACGGCGGTGCCGGAGGACGTGCGCGCCCTCGTGCGCAACAGCCGGAAATACCAGCTCGAGTTCGCGGTCGGCATCGGCAAGCTGCCTCTCGTCACGCGTTGGCGTCTCGTTGAATGGAGTGGGAACTACGAGGAGCACAAGGAAGTCCGGCGGGGTGGTGATTGGCACTGACGAGACATGCCCTGCCAATGAAACTGCGCCTTCCTGTGATAGTGATCGCGGGGCTGCTGCAATCCGCCTGTTCGCTCGGGGCGAGCGACTAGCGCTTCTCCTATCTGATCGTGTGGATTGTGCTGCTCCCCGTGGCCAAGCTCGATTGGCGCCTGGCCTTCCGACCATCGGTCCGCTGGTACGGAGTCCTCTCAACGTTTCTGATCTTCTTGTTGGGTGTGCTGGTGGCCTGCGGAGGTCGCGGCGGCGAGCACGTGACGTATGCCATCTGGAATCGCAGCAGTCAGGAGATTGACGATGCACGTCTGTTCATCATGAATGGGCGCGGCGAACAGAACTGGCTGGCGGTGAACCCGCGTATGTATCCATTGCCGCCGGGCGCGGCCGGATGGCAGTCAGGTGGCAGTGCCTTCCTGCCTGACGTGAATCACCGCGTACCAGAAAAAATGAACGTGAGCTGGTTCAGAGACGGGCGGCCAGAGGGACCCGTCGTGGTCGATCTTCGCGCGAAGATTCCAGCGGAGGTGCTCGAGAAAATTCGAGGCAATGTTCGCTATGAACTGCAGATCGGGATTGGTGCGGGAATCAATCCTCCGGCGGTGCGGTGGGTACTGTATGAGACCGTCCCTGACAAACTCGGCCCGCAAGAGCTCCAGCGCGGCGGAGACTGGTGACGGGTCGTCGGGCAGAAAATTGATTGAGCGCCCGGTTAACCGAGCGCCCCAGCCTCATTAATAGGAGTAGCCACCCACTTAACACTGCTCAAATCTTGACCAATTGCGAATCATTCTCCCGTCACGCCATGCACTTAGCTTGTGTTCTTCGATTCTTGTGACAGAATGCTTCGCAACTTTGGGAGGAGGCAGGCGTTGGAATCTGTGGCCCGGGTCGGGGCGGCACACGGATCTACGCTGTAGCGTGCATAAAGAGTGGCTCAAGCACCTGAACATCCTGGTGATCTGACCGCGTCCGACGTGTTTTCCACCGGCGTGTGGTCGGCGCGCGGTGGCAAGCCCACCCTCGGCGTCGACATCGCCTGCACCAAGATAGCCATCGACCTCCAGAACATGCGCCGCGGCACTGTCGACGGCTGCATCCGCGAGAGTCTCAACTCACTTCGTGATTCGTCCGGCGTCGACACCGCCTTCGTGTGGCTGTTCTCGCCTGATGGCAACACCATCGACGAGGTCTACTCCGCTCACGGCGCGCTCGCGCAATGCCGTGTGGAAGCCTGGCGAAGCGTGGCGATCGACACCTATCCCTGGCTCAAGAGCCGACTCGATCACCTCCGTCTCTCCGAGATCCGTGACACGGCCGCGCCCCGGCGCGATCAGCTCGTCGAGAGCCAGCGGCTCGCGGAGCTGCAGATCGGCTCGGTGCTCATGATTTCCTTCCGCGTCGGCGGCGTTGCCGCGGGCATCCTCGGGTTGGCCAATGCGCTGCCGCGTGGCGCCTGGGACGTGAACCTTCAGCTGCTGCTGAAACTGCTGGGCAACTCGCTGTCGGCGGGCCTTGAACGCCTGCGCGTCGAAGGACGCCTGCACAAGCTCGAAGAACGCCTCGAACTGGCGCAGGGCGCGGCCAACGACGGTCTCTGGGATTTCGACATCGAGAGCAACGAAGTCCACTTCTCGCCGCGCTGGAAGCAGATGCTCGGTTACCCGGTGGACGCGCAGCTCGACTCGCCCGACTGGCGCAGCCTCGTGCATCCGGAAGACATGTCGCGCGTGCAGTCGGCTATCCGCGATCACGTCGCCGGCAAGTCCCCGATTTTCGAAAGCGTCCATCGCATGAAGCACCGCAACGGCGACTGGCGCTGGGTGGTCAGCCGTGCGAAGGCGCGCGTGGACGAACATGGGCGCCTGCTGCGCCTGGTCGGTGTCGAGCTCGACATCACCGAACGCAAGCTCTACGAAGAGGCGCTGTTCCGCGAGAAGGAAAGCGCGCAGATCACGCTGCAGTCCATCGGTGACGGCGTCGTCACCACGGACGCGAACTCGACGGTGGACTACATCAACCCGGTGGCCGAACAGCTGACCGGCTGGCGGCTCGAAGATGCGATGGGGCGGCCCATCGAAGAGATCTACCGCGCGTTCCACGAAGAAACTTGCGAGCCGTTGGAAAACCCCCTGAGCGTCTCGATCCGTCGCACGCGGCCGATCAAGAGCGTGCGTCCGATGCTGCTGATTCGCCGGGATGGCAACGAGCTTTACGTCGAGAGCACCGCGGCGCCGATTCGTGACGGCGCAGGCGCGGTCTCCGGCGGCGTGCTCGTGTTCCATGACGTTACCGAGAGCCGCGAGCTCAATCGCCGGCTGTCGTACCACGCGTCGCACGACTTGCTCACGGGCCTGGTCAACCGCCGCGAGTTCGAAAGCCGCGTCGAGCGCGCGCTGAAGAGCGCGAAGGCGCGCGAGTCGTCGTATGCGTTGTGCTACCTCGACATCGACCAGTTCAAGATCATCAACGACACCTGCGGCCACTCGGCCGGCGACGTGTTGTTAGGCCAGGTCGGCGCGCTGCTGAAGAGCAAGGTGCGCTGGCGCGATACGCTCGCGCGCCTGGGCGGCGACGAATTCGGCATCCTGCTAGAAGCCTGCTCGCTCGACGAGGCGCTGCGCACGGCCGAAGTGCTGCGCGAGGCCGTCCGGAATTTCCGTTTCACCTGGGAAGATCGCGTGTTCCGTCTCGGCGCGTCGGTCGGCGTGGTGCCGATTGCCGCCGAAAACGAAGACGTGGCCTCCATCATCTCGGCCGCCGACAGCGCGTGCGCCGCGGCGAAAGAGGGCGGCCGCAATCGCGTGCACAGCTTTGCCGAGAACGACATCGAGCTCATGCGCCGCCGGCGCGAGATGCAGTGGGCCGCGCGAATCAACGCGGCGCTGGAGGAGGGTCGCTTCGAGCTGTATCGCATGCAGATCCAGCCGCTGCAGCGTAACGAGCCCGGCCAGCACTACGAATTGCTGTTACGCATGCGCGATGAATCCGGGCGCATGGTGTCGCCCGACAACTTCATCGCGGCGGCGGAACGTTATGGTCTGACGCCGGCGATCGACCGCTGGGTCATCGAGAACGCGCTGCGCTGGCTCGTCAGCGAGGCCGACGAGCGCGAGAAGCTCGCGATGTGCTCCATCAACCTGTCGGGACAGAGCCTCGGCGACGACAAGTTCCTGCCGTTCGTCATCGAGCAGTTCCAGAAGAGCGGCATCGATGCGTCGAAGATCTGCTTCGAGATCACGGAGACCGCGGCGGTGGCCAGCTTCTCGCAGGCGAACCGCTTCATCCAGGCGCTGAAGGAACTCGGCTGCCGCTTCGCGCTCGACGACTTCGGCACCGGCCTGTCGTCGTTCGGTTACCTCAAGCACTTCCCGGTCGACTTCCTCAAGATCGACGGCAGCTTCGTGCGCGAAATCCTGCACGATCCCATCGACCGCGAGATGGTGCGGTCGATCAATGAAATCGGCCACCTCACCGGCAAGAAGACCATTGCCGAGTTCGCCGAGAACGCCGAGATCATCCAGATGCTCACGTCGCTGGGCGTCGATTACGCGCAAGGGTATGGCATCGCCCAGCCGCAGCGTGTGCTCAAGGCCGTCAACGCCTGACGAACATGCGGGCGGACTCGATACCGCTTCGCGTTCGACTCTGGTTCTCGGCTCTGGCCCTGCCATTCCTCGTGCCGGGCCTCTACCTGATCGGTGTCGGCCTTCATTGGTTTCCGGTCGATCCGGCGAGAGTCCACGCGCCGGGCTGGGTGATCGCGATCTGCGGTCTCATCTTCGCCAGCGCCGGATGGTGCATCTTCGACACGGCGTGGAAGCTCACGCGCGATCCGTTCAAATGGATGATGGTGACGTTGCTGCTCGGCATGACGGCCGTCTCCGGATGGGTTGCGTTCGGACCGGGAGAACGGCGCTTCGGGCAGACGCGCTACGTGGGCGAACAACTGCTCGTCGAGAGGGGGTCGACCACGGTGAATGAGACCAAGGGGCGGCGGATGTTCGGAACCGCCACCGTGCTGCTGGTGCTGGGGATGGGAATCTATGCGGTGGTGCAGGTTCGAAGACGCCGCGCGAAGGCGGCGGACGCGAAGCCTCGTGAGCCCGTGGCCTGAGTGAAACGCAGGAGCCGGCCCGCAAACCAGCCGGCTCCCGCGCTGCTTCAACTCACTACTTGAAGGCGTCCCAGACCGCGGTCGCTTTCCAGTTGTTGTCCATGCCACCCATCGAGTAGCCATACCAGCTCGGATTGGAGTCGGGCTCCCAGTAGAAAATGCCGAGTCCCTTTCCACCCGACACCTGGCCCACCTTCGTCACCATGTCCTTCACGATGGTTTGCGCGCTCGAGTTGTCCCAGGGCACTCCGATCTCCGTGATCATCACGCCCTTGCCATAGCGCGAGACCATGTCATTGAGGTTCGACAGGCACATCGAGTTCACGGTCTGCCACGACGTACCCGACTTGGTGGTCGGGTAGTTGGACGCGCCGATGATGTCCCACTGGGCGCCGTTGGCTTTGAGGCCGTCGAAAATCCAGCGGAAGTTCGCGTTGTCCCAGCAGTTCGCCAGGTGCACGATCACCTGCGCATTCGGGAAGATGCTTTTCGTGGCGTTGTAGCCGGTGTTCGTGAGCCACGCGTAGTTCTTCATGTTGGGATTGGCCTTGCCGTCGTTCCACAACATGCCGTTGTTGGTTTCATTGCCCATCTGCACCCACACCGGCGTCACGCCGACATCCTTCAGTGCCTGCAGCGTGTATCGCGTGGAGTTCCAGACGGCGTCCATCAACTGCTGGAACGTGTAGCCAGACCACGCAGCCGGCTTGGTCTGCTTGCCGGGGTCCGCCCACGAATCGCTGTAGTGGAAATCGATCATGACGCTGAAGCCGGCGGCCTTGGCGCGCTGCGCCTTGGCGACGACTTCCTGCGTCCCGTTGTACCAACCCTGCGAGGGATTGACCCACACGCGGAAGCGGGCAGCGGTCATGCCCTGTTCTTTCATGATCGCGAAGATGTCCTTCTTCACGCCGCTGCGATTGGTGTACTTGTGACCGTATGCCTCGATCTCCGAGGTCCAGCTGACATCGGCGCCTTTCACGGGCGCGGCGGACGAAATTGCAGACTGAAGCAGGAAGGCAGCGGCGAGCAGTCGCGCCGCGGTGGATGCTGATTTCATTGGAGTCCCTCTGTTTTGAGTCGCCGGGATCCACTCCCTGTGAATCCCTTCGTTATCATTAATACGATAAATAACACTTAGCGACAACTATCGAAGAAGGGATGTACCGATACGAGTTTTTGCGGGACGCGGTGCCAGGAGGCCAGGCGGTGCCGGGAGGGGGTTTGCGTGTTCCGGCGCCGCCAGCGATCCGCATTGCCCTAACACGCAAACCCCCTCCCGGCACCTCTCAGGTTCGGCACCACTTCAGTAGTTCGGCGTTCACGCGCTCCGCATGCGTGAGGATCAGTCCGTGCGACGCGCCTTCGACTACCTCCAGCCGCGCGCCGGGGATCAGCGTCACCGTGCGTTCCGAAGTCATCGCCAGCGGGCACGACACGTCTTCGGTGCCGTGCAAGATGAGCGTGGGTACCGTCACGCGGGGTAGTTCGGAGCGGAAGTCCGTCTCGGTCACGGCGATGTTCGTCTCCAGGATGGCGTGCAGGCAGGTCTGCGTTCCCATCGTGAATCCCCACTGCTGCATGGCTTGCGACGTGTCGGGCGCGAAGAACGCCGGCGTCTGCTGCCAGGCCCAGCCCGGGTAGTCGCGCAACCACGCCGCGCGCAGGCTCTCGAAGAAGGACCTCTCGAGGCCCTGGGGATTGTCTGCCGTCTTGAGAAAGAACGGCAGCGTGGGCGCGAGCAATGCGATTCGCGCGACACGATCCGCGCCATGACGAGTGAGATATCGCACGATTTCGCCGCAACCCATCGAGTGCCCGATCAGCGTGAGCCCGCGCAAATCGAGCGCTTCGATGACAGCCGCAAGATCGTCGGCCAGCGAGTCGTAGTCGTAGCCCGTACCGGGAACGCTCGAGCGCCCGTGTCCCCGCCGGTCATAGGCAATACATCGATAACCCGCGCGCAACATCGGTGTGAGCTGGTAAGCCCAACTCGCAGAGCTCACGCCGGCGGCGTGCACGAACAGCAAGGGCTTTCCGTTTCCCCAGTCCATGAGCCAGAGCCGCGTGCCGTCGGGACGATCGATGAAAGGCACGCGCGTCGCAACCTTTCGATCCTGCGTCCGCGCTGCCCGCGCCTGTCCCGAATGTGAAACCGCCGCCGAAGCGGCACCCAGGAAAATTGCATTGCGTCGATTCATGGCACCTCCGGATTCGTGGATCCAGTAGATCGCCGTCGACGCAGCGAATCGATTACCTGAGAGGTAATGGGAACGGGGGAGGTGCCGGATATGATCCCTGCCATGAACACGAAACGCGCCTTCGGCGAGCAGCTGCGCGACTGGCGACAGCGTCGTCACCTGAGCCAGCTCGATCTCGCGAACGAACTGCAGGTATCTACCCGACATCTGAGTTTCGTGGAGACGGGGCGCTCGCTGCCGAGCCGGGCCATGGTGCTCCGGCTCGCCGAGTCGCTGGACGTACCGCTGCGCGAGCGCAATACCCTGCTCGTCGCCGCGGGGTACGCGCCCATGTACGCGGCGCGTCCCTTCACGGATCCCGCGCTGAGCGCGGCCCGGACGGCGATAGAGCTGATCCTGAACGGCCACGAGCCATATCCCGCGCTGCTGGTAGATAGGCACTGGACACTGGTCTCGGCCAATCGTGCGGCCATGGGATTCCTCGCGGGCGTCGATGCCGCGCTGGTCGCGCCGCCGATCAACGTGCTGCGGGTCTCTCTGCATCCGGACGGACTCGCGCCCCGCATCGTGAACCTCGCCCAGTGGCGCACCCACGTGATCGCACGCCTGGCACGCGATCTCGAACTTACCGCCGACGCCGCGCTGGCCCAGCTCATCACCGAGATCCGCGGCTATCCCGGCGGCGAAGAGGTCGAGCCCGTTCCGGACATGGGCGGGGTGGCCGTGCCCCTGCAGTTGCGGACAGACGCCGGGGTGCTGTCGATGATCAGCACGACCACGGTTTTCGGCACCGCGGTCGAGGTGACGTTGTCCGAGCTCATGCTCGAAGCCTTCTATCCCGCAGACGACTTCACCAGTCGTGCCTTCCATCCACTAGACTCCCCCAGCCACAGGGGGACCGAATGAGAATGACCACGATCCGTCAGGGTTCGCTCGCGTTGTTTGCCGCCCTTGCGCTCGCATCCATCGCGAACGCTCAAACTACGACGCTGTGGTACGACAAGCCCGCCACCGATTGGGAGAAGGAGGCGCTGCCCCTCGGCAACGGACGCATCGGCGCCATGGTGTTCGGCGGCGTGGACTCCGAGAGACTGCAGATCTCCGAGAAATCCCTCTGGACTGGTGGCCCGGGCTCCGAAGGCGGTTACGACTACGGCCTCGCGCCCGAATCCCAGGCCGCGTTGATGAAAAGCATCGGCAGCAAACTGCTCGACGGCTCCACGCTCGCGCCGGAAGACGTGGCCAGACAACTCGGCCGCAAGATGAACAACTACGGCGACTACCAGAGCTTCGGGGACGTCATCATCGAGCGCGAATCCGATGGTTCGCCTGTTTCCGGCTATCGCCGCGAGCTCGATCTCGACACCGCGACCGCGCGTGTGAGCTTCAAGCAGGGCGACGCCGGGTTCCGCCGCGAATATTTCATTTCGTATCCGGACCAGGTGCTGGTCAGTCGCTGGATCAGCACCAGTTCGCAGAAACTGCGCGTGCGGTTCGTGGTGCCCGACAACCGGACGGTCACCGTGCGCGCCGCTGGAGAGCGCATCCAGGTCTTCGGCGCGCTGAAGTCGAACGGGCTCAAATACGCGGCCGAGCTGCGCGTGATTCCGGAATGCGGCTCGATCAAGGTGGATGGGGATTCCCTGCTCGTCGAGAGCGACTGCCAACTGCTGTTCGTGCTGGCCGCGCGCACCAACTATCGCATGCGATATCCGGACTATCGCGACGCCAGCTCGGATCCGGCGGCCGATGTCGTCAAGGACACTCTCGCGGGCAAGGATCGCTACGCGCAATTCTTCTCGCGCCACCGCGATGACTACCAGCAGCTGTTCCGGCGCGTTGCGCTCAAGCTCGAGCCGGGTACCTCGAAGCTGCCGACGGACAAGCTTCGCGCGCAATACGGCACGGGCAACGCCTCGGCCGATCGTCAGCTCGAGCAGCTCTACTTCCAGTACGGCCGTTACCTGCTGCTCGCATCGTCGCGCCAGGGTTCGCTGCCCGCGAACCTGCAAGGCGTGTGGAACGACAAGGCTACTCCGCCGTGGAACGCCGACTACCACGTCAACATCAACCTGCAGATGAATTACTGGCCGGCCGAGGTGGCAAACCTCGCCGAGACGACGCCGCCGCTGTTCGATTTCGTCGATCACCTGGTGGCGCCTGGCAAGCTCGCTGCGCAGCGCTACTTCGGGGCGAACGGCTGGACGATGTTCCTCAACACGAACGCGTGGGGTTACGTCGGACCCATCGACTGGCCGACGGCGTTCTGGCAGCCCGAGGCCTCGGCATGGCTCGCGCTGCATTACTACGAACACTATCTATTCAGCGAGGACGCCTCGTTCCTCAAGTCGCGCGCCTGGCCCGTGATGAAGGGCGCGACGGAGTTCTGGCTGGACGCTCTCGTGACGGATCCGCGCGATGGGAAGCTGGTGGTGACGCCGAGCTACTCGCCCGAACACGGTCCGTTCACCGCCGGCGCCGCGATGTCGCAGCAGATCGTCGCGAACCTGTTCGAGAACGCGTCGGTGGCCGCGAAGCTGGTGGGTGACAAGGCGTTCGCGAAACGCGTCGATGAAGCACTGACGAAACTCGATCGCGGACTGCGCATCGGCAAGTGGGGCCAGCTCCAGGAGTGGAAGGCGGATCTCGACGACGCGAAGGACGATCATCGGCATGTCTCGCACCTTTTTGCGCTGCATCCGGGACACGAGATCGTGACGGACAATGCGGAACTCGCCGCGGCAGCGCGCGCCACGCTCGATGCGCGCGGCGATGCCAGCACGGGCTGGAGCCGCGCGTGGAAGATCAACTTCTGGGCACGCCTTCGAGACGGAGATCGCGCACACAAACTGCTGGAAGGCCTGCTGCGCGATAGCACGCTCCCGAATCTCTGGGATACGCATCCGCCGTTCCAGATCGATGGCAACTTCGGCGCTACGGCCGGCATCGTCGAGATGCTGCTTCAGAGCCAGAACGGTGAGGTTCACATCCTGCCGGCGTTGCCGAAATCCTGGAGCAAGGGAAGCGTGAAGGGCATCCGTGCGCGCGGCGATGTCACGGTCGACATCGACTGGGATTCCTGCGGACCCGTTCAGCTGGTCCTGGCCACTGGTCATGCAGGTGCGGTGGCAGTGCGATCGACGCTGTTCGAAAAGGCCTTTGACGGCGACGTGAAAACCGAAGGCAGCGGGCCGTTACGCAAGTTCGTCGCCAAGCGCGATGGGCTGTACACGTTTACACGCACGGCGGACTGCGAAGCACACTGACCATGCTGATCGCCGGAAGCTGTCACTGCGCCAATCTTCGCTTCACGCTGGACTGGCAGCCGGACCCCACCGAAATCCCGGCGCGCGCCTGCGGCTGCACGTTCTGCGTGAAGCACGGTGGAGTCTGGACTTCCTGCCCGACGGGGCGTCTGCGTGTCGAGGCGAGTCGGCCGGATCGCATCGTCCACTACGAATTCGGAACCAGGACCGCAAAGTTCCACATCTGTGCGGATTGCGGCATCGTTCCGGTTGTCACCAGCCGGATCGCGGGCCGCCTGTATGCGGTCGTCAGTGTGAATGCGTTCGACAATGTCGAGGCTTCGCGCCTGCGGCGCACGCCGGCCTCGTTCGATGGCGAAGGCGAGTCGGACCGCCTGACACGACGCCAGCGCAACTGGATCAGCACCGTTGAATTCGACGCGCTACCCTTGGCGCCATGAATCCCTACATCGTTCCCTGGATGGACGACGACCTCGAGGTGTTCAAGGACACCGTCGTCCGTTTCATCGACACCGAGATGGCCCCGCACGATGCCCGCTGGCGCGAACAGCACCACGTGGATCGGGAAACCTGGCGAAAGGTCGGCGAGACCGGGCTCCTGTTGTTAGACGTACCGGCCGAATACGGCGGAGGCGGCGGCGATTTCCGCCACGAAGCGGTGTTGTACACCGAACTCGCGCGCCGCGGCCTCGCGTCGTTCGGGCAGGGTGTGCACAGCATGTGCGCCCATTACGTTCTCAATCACGGCTCGGAAGAACAGAAGCGCCGTTTCCTGCCGCGGATGGCGGCCGGTGAACTCATCGGCGCCATCTGCATGACCGAGCCCGGTACCGGTTCGGATCTCAAGGGCATACGCACGCGTGCGGTGAAGCAGGGCGATCACTACGTCGTCGATGGCGGCAAGACCTTCATCACCAACGGTTCGCTGGCCGGCCTGCTCATGCTCGTGGTGCGCACGGATCCCGAGAACAGCAAGGGCCTTTCCATCCTCATGGTGGAGACGAAGGACCTGCCCGGCTATCGAGTCGGCCGTGTCCTCGACAAGATGGGCATGCATGGCCAGGACACGTCGGAGCTGTTCTTCGAAGGCGTGAAGGTGCCTGTCACGAATCTGCTCGGAGGCACGGAGGGGCAGGGAATGCACCAGCTCATGCAGGACCTGCCGTACGAACGGACCGTCATCGCCGTGTGCGCGGTGGGCGCGATGGAAGGCGGCATCGAAGAGACGCTGAAGTACGTGCGTGAACGCAAGACCTTCGGCCAGCCCGTCATGAGCTACCAG
>Ga0173480_10000563_pt1 | contig 12549 bp, 13 predicted proteins | sample NitcycUS209509C1_FD_122622 | JGI IMG/M metagenome (GOLD analysis project Ga0173480, IMG submission 122622) | Soil microbial communities from Arlington Agricultural Research Station in Wisconsin, USA - Nitrogen cycling UWRJ-S209-509C-1 (version... | ecosystem: Environmental > Terrestrial > Soil... | reverse complement strand
TCCCCACTGCACGTTGCTTGCCCGCGTCGAACCGCCGATTCCACGGGGAGTTCCGCCGATCGTGCGACCGGGCGATGGGCGTGCGCTCCACAGGTGTGCCGCCGCGTCACACCCGCGCTTCGTCGAAGCCGTTGCCGATCAACAACTTGTAGAATGGCCCGCTGCTTGCCCTGTCGGCGCCCATGCGAACCCTGACCCTGCTCCTTGTCTGCATCCTCGCGGCGTCATCGTCAGCAGTCGCGCAAGACAACGAACCACTGGACGGCGTGCGCGTCGAGTCGGCGGAGATCTCCGGTATCCCCAGCGACCAGCTCAGTCCCGGGCTCCGGCGCGACATCGACGAGCTCGCGGGACGAGCGCTCGCCCGTCCGGACGTCACGCAGCTCGCCCGCCGGATCGAGGAAGAACGTCCGGAGGTCGTGGTGGCGGTCCGGATCGTGGCGCGGCCCGGCGATGAGGCCCGCGTCATCTTCCTCGTCGCCCGGATCAGCGACGACGCCGGCCTCGGCTCGAACATCAATGCCCGCTACACGGTCGAGAGCGTCGAGATCGAAGGCCTCCCGGAGCAGGAGATCAGCGCTGCGCTGCGCGACCGCCTCCAGGCGCTGGTCGGGGGACGGCTCGACCCCGCCGAGGCCGATCAGCTCGTCGAGGCCCTGAAGGCCGAGCGGCCCGGCTACGACGTCGCGCGGCGCATCGAGCGCGGCACCCGCCGCGGACGCATCCGCGTCGTCTTCAAGTTCTCCGAGACCGAGGAGCTCCGGTGGATTCCGTTCGCGCGGTCGCGCTCGAAGTTCGTCTATCACTCCGACGAGGGTTGGAGCGGGCTGCACGACATCCCGATCGGCCACCGCGACCATCGCGTCACGTTCGGCTATGCGGCCGACGACAACGACACGCTGGTCGAGGAGTACTCAGGCGTACGCCTCCGCTTCGAGACCCGGCACATCGGTACCGAACGCGTCGGCCTCAGCCTGGAGGCGTCGTGGCTCAACAACACCTGGCGTGAGCCGACGCTCCTCGCGCTCGCGGCCAATCCTGAGATCCCCGAACCCTATCGCCAGCGGTTGACGGTGGAACCGGCGCTGACGGTGGCGCTGACCCGCCACCTGCGCGCGAGCGGCGGCGTCAGCCTGTCGAGCCTGGAGTCGCTGCACCGTTCCCCCGACTCCCAGATGGCGAGCGCCGTGACCGGCTCGCTCGTCTACCGGCAGCGCTGGGACCGCGACCGCCGCACCCACCAGGACGTCGAGGCCGGCTACGAGGTGCGGTCGGCGGCGGACGGGCTCGGCAGCGATCTCTCGTACACGCGGCACCTCGGCCGGGCACGGTATCAATTCGAGAGCCGCCGAGACACCGGCGTGATCGCCGAGGTCTTTGCCGGCGGCATCAGCGGCGAGGCGCCGCTCTTCGAACGCTTCACGCTGGGCGACTCCGCGACGCTCCGCGGCTGGAACAAGTTCGCGCTGGCACCCGCCGGCGGCAATCGCGTCTTCCACCAATCGATCGAGGGTCGCTTCTACGGCGCCGCGCTGTTCCTCGACGCGGGTTCGGTGTGGGACGACGGCGGCAGACGGGAACTCCGGGCGTCCACTGGGTTCGGCTACCACAGCGACAACGTGTTCCTCACTGTGGCGTTTCCCCTGGACGCGCCGCGAAACGACGTGGCGTTCATGATGGGAGTGCGGTTTTGACCCGCGCCGCGCCACGGGGCTGGGCTCTCGGGTTTGCCGCGCTCGTCTGGCTCGCGCTGCCGCCGCTGCTCGCGGCGCAGTCCTTGACCGTGCGCGCCGCGGGAGACATGCTCCAAGTGCGCGGCACCGGGCTGCGCCTCATCGAAGGTGTCGTCGCCGATCACCTCAAGGACGGCCGGTCGGTGCGGGTGGATTTCGAGATGACGATTCTGGACAAGGCCCAGGGGACGCCGATCACGCAGAATCGCCAGTCGTTCATCCTGAGCTTCGATCTGTGGGAGCAGCGCTACGCGGTGACGCGGGCCGGCGCCGCACCGCGATCGATCTCGCATCTGGCCGCCCGCGACGCCGAAGCCTGGTGCCTGGAGAACATGGCCATCCCGCTGACCGCCCTCGGCCGTTTCGCGCGCGACCTGCCGTTCTGGATCCACGTCGAATACCGGGTGCAGGATCAACCGCCGCCCGTGACCGACACCGAGTCGCCCTTCACGCTGCGCACGCTGATCGAGGCGCTCAGCCGCCGCCGGCCCGAGGAAGCGCTCGCCCGGTCGATCGACACCGGCCCGTTCCGGATCGGCAACTAGTGCCCACTGGCAGCTCATCGTGCAGAGCCTGCGCAACCGGCTGATCGCGGCGTACCTCGTCGCCACGCTGTTGCCGCTCGGCGCGACGATCTGGATCACGACGTCGCTGCTCGAGCGCAGCCTCGGCTACGCCACTACCGAGGAACTGGACGGGTTGTCGCGCACGCTCGAAGCCACCATGCGCCAGTTCTACGAGCGCGAGCGGCGCTCGCTCAAGCAGGATGCGGCGGCGGCGCGCGTCACGGCGACGTCGTTCGACATGCGCACGGCCGGCTCCGCGCCCGAAGCGGTGCGGGCGTTCTGGGACAGCGGCGAGGTAGAACGCTTCACCTTGTCGGGCCCGGGCGGCGACCGCCTCGACTACATGACCCGCGCCGCCGCACGCGTCGACGTCTACAGCCGCGAGCTCGGCGGCATCCACATGCAGGAACTGGCGGCGCAGCTGCGGCAGGCGCGCGAGCTGGTGGGATCGATGGAAACCCGCGACCTGCGCCGCGGCTTCACGCTCACCCTGCTGTTGCTCGTCGCGTTGGTGTGGATCGTGTCGCTGGCGCCGCTCGTGTTCATTGCCCATCGCATCAGCCGGCCGATTCAGGAGCTGACCGCGGGCCTCACGCGTTTCGCCGGTGGCGACTGGGATCAGCGGCTCGCCACCACCCGCGACGACGAGGTGGGCAGCGCCGTGGAGGCGTTCAATCACATGGCGGAACAGCTGCGCCGCAACCGCGAACGGCTCGTCTACCTCACGCAGATGTCCAGTTGGGAGACCCTGGCCCGCAAGACCGCGCACGAGCTGAAGAACTCGCTGACGCCGATCCGGCTCACGGTCGAGGAGATGCTGGCACGGCAGCCGCAGAGCGATCGCGCGTTCATGCAGGAGGCGGCGCAGATCGTGATCAGCGAGATCGAGACGCTCGAGCGACGGGTGCGCGCGTTTTCCGAGTTTGCCAGCGAGCCGCCGGTCAACCCCGAGCCGCTCGACATCAACGCCGTCGTGACCGAACGGGTGTCGCTGCTGAAGCCGGCGCACCCCGAGACCACCTACCGGTGTACTCTCGACGCTCGGGCCCCGGCGGTCTACGCGGGCGCCGACCTGGTGAAGGGCATCCTGACCAACCTGCTCGAAAACGGCGCCGAGGCGGCCGGCCGCGGCGGCACGGTAGAAGTGGCGACGCGAGGACAGGGGCACGAGGTGATGGTGGAAGTACACGACACCGGCCCCGGTCTCGGCGACGAAGCGGCGCGCACGCTCTTCGAGCCGACGATTACCTTCAAGAAGCACGGGATGGGGCTGGGGTTGTCGATTGCCCGGAAGAACGCGCTGCGCATGGGCGGCGACCTCACGCTGATCGAGGGCACGCTCGGCGGCGCCGGCTTCCGCGTCACCCTCCCCGCCGTACGTGGCGCCGAGTCTTTAGACTCGGCCGACAGGACATGACCCGCAGATACCGCATCACCATCGTCGACGACGAGCCCAACATCGGCCTGTCGCTGCGCCTCATCCTCGAGGGCGAGGGCTACGGCGTGACCATCTGCGGCTCGGTGGCGGAGTTCCAGGCGCAGCGTGGGCCCGGCCGCGCTGATCTCTATCTGTTCGACGTGCGCCTGCCCGACGGCAACGGCATCGATCTGCTCCGTGCCGTCCGCCAGGCCGACGACACGACGCCGGTGGTGATGATCTCGGGGCACGGCACCATCCGCGACGCCGTCGAGGCCACGCGCAGCGGCGCCTTCGATTTCCTCGAAAAGCCGCTGGCCCGCGACCGTGTGCTGCTGGTGGTCAAGAACGCACTCGAGCGCTCCGACCTCCAGCGCGAGAACCAGCGGCTGGGCGAACTGGTCGGCGACGGGCCGAAGATGATCGGCCGCAGCGACGCCTTCCGCCGGGCGCTCAGCGAGGCCACGCAGGTGGCGCGCTCCGACGCCGGCGTGCTCCTCACCGGTGAATCGGGCACCGGCAAGGAGCTGCTGGCCGCCCACATTCACCGCGAAAGCCGGTTCGCGTCGCGGCCGTTCATCAAGGTGAACTGCGCCGCGATCCCCACCGAGCTGATCGAGAGCGAGCTGTTCGGGCACGAGCGCGGCGCCTTCACCGGCGCCGCGACGCTGCGGCGCGGCAAGTTCGAGCTGGCCGACGGCGGCAGCATTTTTCTCGACGAGGTCGGCGACCTGCACGAAGCGTCGCAGGCCAAGCTCCTGCGAGTGCTGCAGGACGGCGAGGTGCAGCGGCTGGGCAGCGAGCACGCCGTCCGCGTGTCAGTGCGGGTGATCTCTGCCACCAATCGCAACCTCGACGAGCGCATCGCCGCGAGCAAGTTCCGCGAAGACCTGTTCTACCGCCTCAGCGTGGTGCCGATCCGCGTGCCCACGCTGCGCGAGCGGGCGCAGGACATTCGTGACCTTGCCGCCTATTTCCTCGGCGAGTTTTGCACCCGCAACAACTTCCGCCCCAAGACCATCGACGAGGAAGTGCTGCCCCTGCTCGAACGCTACGACTGGCCGGGCAACATCCGCGAGCTGCGCAACACCATCGAGCGCATGGCGATTCTGAGCGCGGGCGATGCCATCACCACCGACGCGGTCCCGGTCGAGATCCGCATGCCGCCCGCGGCGCGGCCGTCTGGCCTCCACGAAACCCGGGATTCGGCCGAACGCGACCGCATCCGCCAGGCGCTCGATCAGACGGACTGGAACGTGTCGAGCGCCGCACGGCTGCTCGGGATCGAGCGCACCAACCTCCATAAGCGCATCCGCACCCTCGGCCTGGCCCGGGAGCAGTAGCCCGCACCCGGTCGAGCGGCTACCTGATCCACGCCGCACACCGGCGCAGCGTTTGCATCCAGCGTCTTTAGAGGCAGCACCATGCGTACTCGGGTTCTGATTGCCGTTGTCCTTGCCACCATGGTGTCCGCGGCGGCCGCCCAGGGCGACCTGCGCGCGCCCGCGACGCTGCCGACACTCGGCACCTCGCAGCTCGCGAAGAGCCTCGAAGCCGCCCGGACGCATGCCACGCACGTCTGGCGTGACACGCCGCCGCTGAACGCCGACGGCACGGTGAACGGCTACGTCGAGATCGCGCGCGGCGACCGCCGCAAGTGGGAGTTCGACATCGGCGCCAACCGGCGCGCAATCGACCGCACCATGCCCGAGGATCTCGGCGGCTATCCGGTCAACTACGGCTTCGTGCCGCAGACCGTGTCCTACGACGGCGATCCGTTCGACGTGCTCGTGCTCGGACCCTCGGTCGAGGGTGGCACGATCGTCCGAGGCATCATCGTCGGCGTGATGCGCATGGAGGACGAGAAAGGTCTCGATTCGAAGGTCGTGGTCTCACGCCTGGGGCCGGACGGGCGGCCGCTGCATGCGCTCACCGCGGACGATCGGCAGAGGATCGGCGACTACTTCAAGCGATACAAGCTTCACGAGACCGGTAAGTTCTCGAAGGTACCGGGATGGGGCACCGTGGCCGAGGGGCTCTCCTACGTCACCACCACCCACGCGTTCTTCCAGAAGTGCCGCGACCGAGCCGGCCGCACGTGTGACATCGCGCAGCGGTAGCGTCAGGGCGGTCCTCTACAAGACCATCAGCGCGGTGATCGTGGTGCGATACGCGACTTCCTCGTAGGCGCCGAGGACGTCGCGCAGGCCGACGACGCGAGTGGCGAGCGCCTTCGGGTCGAAGCGGCCCGCGTGCAACATCTCGACGAACCGAGGGATGTCGCGCATCGGGTTGGCGCCGCCCGCCTGGCCGCCGGAATGCGTCACGCCGCCGATGGCGAACAGGAACGCCGGCAGCGCGATCGTGCCGCGCACGAGGCCGGTGGTGATGACGTGGCCACCGGCCGACGCCATCTGGTAGGCCTGCTGCATCGGCAGAATGCCGGTGGGGTCGGGCCCGGACTCGAGTTTCGACCGCACGAACTCCGCGCCGGCGGCTTCCACCACCAGATCCGCGCCGGCGCCGCTGCGCCGGCCACCCGAATCACGTCCCCCGCTCCACGTCCGGTTCGTGGGGCCCGCCGTCAACGCGCGCACGCGATCGATCAGCTTGTCGCCTTCCACGTTGGGATCGAGAACGTGCGTGGCGCCCACCTTCATCGCCACGTCCCGGCGCATCCGGATGGGATCGATGCCGATGATCGTGGACGCGCCGGCTATGCGCGCGCCCTGCACCGCGCTCAAACCGAGCGGCCCGCAGCCCACGACGGCCACCGCCGAGCCCGGCGCCAGCGTGGCGAGCGTGCCCGAGGTGGTGGCGCCGAGGCCGGCGACGCTGACGCAGCTGCACACCATGCCGAGATCGACGTTGCTGGCCTTCGAGACGACGGGCACGATCCACTCTTCCCACGTCACCATCAGCTCGCTCAGCCCGCCGATGTGCGAGTTCGAGTAGACCGGAGTGCCGTCGCCAAGGTCGGCCACCGGAATGAGATCCGAGGCGAGGTTGCGTCCGAGTAACTGGCAGATGTCGGCCCGGCCGCGCAGGCAGTGGTAACACGACCCGCACTGCGGCGTGCCCGACACGCAGACGCGGTCGCCGACCTGCACGCGGCGCACTTCGGGGCCAACCGCTTCCACCACGCCGATGCCGCCATGGCCCTGGATGAGCGCCATGTTGTCCGTGCCCACCAGGGTGCCGCCGACGGCAGCCGCGTTGGCGGGCGCGGCGGCGCCGGTCGGGGGCGCCGCCTGGATCCCGAGCACCACGCCAACATTGGAGTAACAGAGGTTGGTCGCCTCGGTGCGAACCACGACCATCCGTCCCGTCACCGGGCGCAGCTTGACGTCCTGGAGCTTGGTGCGGCCCGGGCCGGTTCCGCGGGAGACCCACGCGCGGAACGTGCGTCCGGTGATCACGGCCGGCCCGGAGGTCTGGGCGGCCGGGCTCGCCTGCGCCGCCAGGCCGCCGCCAGCCGCGACGGCCGCGCCTGCCGCGGCCGCGGCCGCCCCTTTCTTCAGCAACCCGCGGCGCGAGAGTCCGTCTGGAACGGTCATGGTCGGCTCCTCCAGGGCATCAGACGCCGTAGTACAGGCGATACGGGCGCGCTTTGCAAGCCTGCGGTTCCGGCACCGGCGCCGGATCGGCTCCGGTCAGAGACTCGATCGCTTCGGGACCAGCAGGAGGGGTCGTCGCGGGAGGCGGGTTCGGCAGCGCTCGAGTGCGGTCTCGAGGATGGCACGGGCCCGCGCCCCGTCATCGGCCGGGCCGAGACGATTCGAATCGAGCGCGGCCTCGAGCCCGGCGTCGTCCTGCGCCGCTTCGGCGGGTGCCGCTTCGACGATATACCGCCCGGCCGGCAGGGCAAGGAGTTCGGCGGGCACGTCTCGCCCGTTCCACGTCATCACACGACCACTCCGGCTCATACCCCATCTTACTGTTCCGACAGAGCGGCGCGGCGATGCATCCGCGGCGACTGCCTGATTCCGGCCACTCTGGCGCCGAGATCGCCGCCGGCGCCGCCGAAGGACCGGCCGTGGGATGATTCTCCCCGATGCCAGCACCGCCGCGTGAAACAGCGCTCGCCGCCATTGACGTTCCGGCCCTTCTCAAGGCCACCGGCATATCGACACGGGCGGTGCGTCATGGCGTGGGCGCCCGCGTCTTCGCCCAGGGCGCGCCGGCGAACAGCGTCTTCTATCTTCAGGAGGGCCGGGTCAAGCTGTCGGTCCTCTCGACCAGCGGCAAGGAAGCGGTCGTTGCGATCCTCAGCGCCGGCGATTTTTTCGGCGAGGGCTGCCTGTCGGGCCAGCCGGTGCGAATGGCGACCGCCACCGCCGTGGCCGTCACCACGGCGCTGCGCATCCGCAAGGCCGACATGCAGCGGCTGCTCCACGAGCACCGCGAGTTCTCGGACCGCTTCATCTCTCACATGCTGGTCCGGAACATCCGCATCGAGGAGGATCTCGTCGATCAACTGTTCAACTCGAGCGAGAAGCGGCTCGCCCGTACGCTGCTGCTGCTGGCGCAGTACGGCGGCGATCGGCGGCCGCTCGAGTTGCCCAGGCTTTCACAGGAAACGCTGGCGGAAATGGTCGGCACGACACGGTCGCGGGTCAACTTCTTCATGAACAAGTTCCGCAAGCTGGGGTTCATCGAATACAACGGCGGGCTCAAGGTGAACAGCGCCCTGCTGAGCATCGTGCTCCACGACTGACGAGCTTGCCCCTGTGCCGCTTTGAACAGGTGGCCCAGGCCGCGGCCGGTACGATACGGCCATGACGCTTGAAAGAATGAAGATCGGCATCGCCGCAGGCTGGGTGTTCGCCGCGCTCATCATCGCCACGCTGGTCAATCTCTCGTGGACGACGGGCCCGATTCTCGCGATCCTCAGCCTGGTGCCCCCGGTGGCGCTGTTTCTGATGTGGCGCGAGCCCACGCTGACGATGAGTGAGCGCATCGCCGCCGGACGACGCTAGCATCGGCTCCAGCCTTCCGTCACGTACCGCCGCGGCCAGCCTCGTCGCGAACGCCGAGGGTCGCCCCGAGACGAGTCAGTTCGTCATCGAGCGCGCCGCGGAACGCGCGGTCGCGCGGGCGTGACGCCACATAGCCGATGTCCGGCTGCAGCCCCTGCCGCGTGACGATCACATTGCCCCAGCCCACGACACGGTCACGCCAGAGCAGCGGCAGCGCGTAGTAGCCCAGCTTGCGCTTTGGCACCGGCGTGTAGGCCTCGAACCGGTACTCCCATCCCCACAGCAGCTCGAAGCGGGGGCGATCCCAGACGATCGGATCGAACGGCGCGAGCAGCCGCACCACGTCGTCGGTCGCGAAGTCCGACGCTGTTTCGGCCGCGGGCCAGAACCACTCGACGCCGTCGATTCGCGCGGACGCGAGCCGTGTTTTGGCGCGGCGTAACGCGCGCTCCAGATCGTTCGTCCAGTGCGGAACGGCATAGCGCAGGCGCTTGACCAGGCGGTTGAGACCAGACGCGGTGAGCGGCGCGTATTTCGCGGCGATGATGTCCACCAGCGCGTCGAGGCGGAGGCGGCGGGCGGCCGGATCGCGCGGTACGGCGGGGTGTTCGTGAACTGCGTACACGCGGATACCGGCATCGCGCCGCACCACGCGCAGCAGCCCGCGGTAGTGCATCTGGTCCAGCAGATGGGTGGTCGCGCTCGACGAGCCGCCCCAGTAATTGGTGACGCTGCCGAGCGCGAAGTGCTCGTCCACCTCGCGCGGATGCACCTCGCCGCGGCCGCGCACGAAGTCCAGCAGGGAGCGTACCTGGCGCCCGCGCGCCGCCGACCACGGCGTCGGTCCGCCGCGGGGGTGCATCAGCGCCGACACCGCGCCGGTGACGAAGCCGTAGTTCACGAAGAAGTCCTCGTGCGCGTCGAGCGAGGCGTACTGACGCTCGAGATCGCCGGCGCGGTAGCCTTCAACCCGATGGCGGAGCGTGAGGTCCTGGGCACGCGCGGGCGCGCGGATCGGGTCGGCCTGCACGAACCCGAGACGATCGAGCGCCTGCTGCAGCGTGCCCGGAGAAAACAAGGTGCGCGCCACCGCGTAGCGGCGCAGATCGTCGAGGGTCACCCCTGACAATGTATCAGCCCAGCCTGACGGGGTTCGAGTCCCGTCCACCTGGCCACTGTGTCAGCACCCGCTGACCGTAGCGCACGAGATCAACAGGTCAAGGATGTCGTAGACTCGAACGCGATGCGGATCTCGTCTCGTTCCTCTGTCGCAGGCTCCAGACCTGTTGTCACGATGACTCTGGTCAGCCTGCTGGCCATGAGCCCGATCGCCTGGCAGCGTCCGCCCGAGCCTGAGCCCGAGTCGGAGCCGCCCCGCTCGCTCGAGACGCTCGCGATCCAGGTGCTGCTCGATCAACTGCAGTTCTCGCCGGGCGAAATCGACGGGAGGGAGGGGCTCAACACGCTGAACGCCATCGATGCGTTCGAGCGTGAGCGGGGACGGCGCGTCAGGGACCTGCTGACCGCTTCCGTCGCTCCGGCAACCGTCTCGTACACCATCACGGCCGCCGACCTGCGCACGCCGATCGTGTCCGCGATCCCCCCGGACATGATGGCGAAATCCAAGCTCACACGGCTCGACTACACGTCGCACCTCGAAATGTTCGGCGAAAGGTTCCATTCCTCGCCGGAGCTGCTGAAATGGCTGAATCCAGGGCTGAAGATTGCCGCCGGCGCTCGATTGATCGTGCCGAACGTGCGGGCCGCCCGCGCCGCCGCACCACCACGCGACATCGTCGTCAGAGTGGCGGAACACGAGGCGGCGCTGACGGTCATCGACCGGACGGGCAAGATGATCTTCTATGCGCCGGCCACCACCGGCAGCGGCGAAGACCCGTTGCCGATCGGGTCCTGGAAGATCACGGCCGTGTCGCACAATCCGACGTTCCAGTACAACCCGAAGCTCTGGTGGGACGCGGACGCGTCGCACAAGCCGGCCCTGATTCCGCCCGGGCCGAATGGCCCCGTCGGAGTGGTGTGGATCGACCTCGACAAACCGCACTACGGCATTCACGGAACGCCCGTACCCGGCTCCGTGGGCTACACCGTCTCGCACGGCTGCGTGCGGCTGACAAACTGGGACGCGTTGCGACTGGCCGGCATGGTGCGCGCCGGCACGAAGGTAAAATTCGTGCCGTGACACGCGTCCTCGCGGCGAACGATCAGACGGTCGCCGCGTGGGACGCCCGCACGGCGAACCGGGTTCAGCCCTGACCGTCGCGCCAGACGCGGAGCACGGTGGAGTGGCTCACGCCCACGTGCCTGGCGAGAGCGCGCGCGGTCCAGCGCTCGCGGTCGCCGGGCGGACTGGCCATGGCGGCGTTGATGGCCGCGACGGCGCCGGCGCTGCGCCCCTTCGGACGGCCGCGCCCGGGCCGATCGTGCTGCAAGGTCGCCGGACCGCCCTCGGCGAACCGGCGCCGCCAGATCGCAACGGTCCGGCGGCTCACGCCCAGCTTGGCGGCCACCGCCGCCTGCGACAGGCCGTCCGCCAGCAGCAGGATGATGCCGCTCCGGCGTTTGAGCCGCGTCTGTGGCGCCGTCTTGACCCTGGGAAATGGCCTCGAGAGAGAGGCTAATCGGTCGCGGGGGATTCAGCGGCAGAGCGGGACATTTCGCGGCGCAGCCAGGCGCGCGACATCTGCCACTCGCGCTTGATCGTGCGCTCGGACACGCCGATCAGGGCGGCCGTCTCCTCGACCGACAGTCCGCCGAAGAAGCGCAGCTCGACGATCTGGCCCTGGCGGGCGTCGAGCGCAGCCAGCCTCGACAGCGCGTCGTCGAGCACGACCAGATCGACCTCCTCCGCCGCCGCTTGCGGCAGGGCGTCGAGATCGTTCACGGTGACCAGCGTCGCGCCATGCCCCCGCTTGTGCGCGTTTCGGCCCCGGGCGTGATCGACCAGCACGCGACGCATCGCGCTCGCCGCCACGCCGAGGAAGTGCGCCCGGTTCTCGAACCGGCCCTGATTTCCGGCAAGACGCAGAAACGCTTCGTGAACCAGCGCGGTCGGCTGCAGGGTGTGGTTGGCGCGCTCGGCGCGCATGGCGCCTTCGGCGAGACGCCGCAGTTCGCGATAGAGCACGTCGAACAGGGTCGCGCGCGCGACGGCGTCGCCCGACGACGCCTGTGCCAGGAGCTGCGTGACCTCACCGCCGTCGGGCACTCTGACTCCTCACTCAGCAGCTCCCGAGCTTGAGCGTCACGCGCGACAGCTCGTTGGGCGCCGCACAGGCGGTGGCGTCCGGTGCGCCCTGCCGGTCCAGCAGGCTCAGACGCCACGCCGTGCAGGCGCCCGGGGCCTCGGCCGCGGCCAGCACGTCGCCGAGCGTTTCGCCGACGCGTGCCGCATCGCATCTCGCCCGGACGTTGTGGGTGTCCTGCCCGATGAAGCCACGGTGCGCCGTGAGCGCCTTTCGGTACAGGTCGAGCGCCTCGGTCACGCTGCCGTCCTTGCGCAGGGCGTCAGCCAGGTTCTCGCGGCTGATCGCGACCGTACGCCCGGCATTGACGTCGGTGGGATCGGCGCCGGCCAGCCCCTCGAAGACGGCCAGCGCCTCGCGGTAATCGGTCACGCCCGCGCCGGCGCCCGACTGCGCCTGCTGGACGTTGCCCAGCTTCTCGTGCGCGATGCCGAGGTCGCGCTGGATGTCGCGATGGGTCGGCTGCCTCGCGGCGAGGTCGCGGCGAATCTCGAACGACTCCTGATAGGCCGCGGCCGCGGCCGCCCACTCTTTCGCATCCTCGTGCATCGTGCCGATGCGCTCGAGCGCGATTCCCAGATAGCGGCGGAC
>Ga0173480_10000560_pt1 | contig 12551 bp, 12 predicted proteins | sample NitcycUS209509C1_FD_122622 | JGI IMG/M metagenome (GOLD analysis project Ga0173480, IMG submission 122622) | Soil microbial communities from Arlington Agricultural Research Station in Wisconsin, USA - Nitrogen cycling UWRJ-S209-509C-1 (version... | ecosystem: Environmental > Terrestrial > Soil... | reverse complement strand
GAGAGTTTGCCCCGCCACCGCCTTAGGCCCTCCAGAACGCAGTCGAGCGAAGGAGGGACCGATGACGGGATCGAGAGTTGGAGTGGCGCGGGGCGTCGCGCTGGGAGTCTTGCTGGCGTTGAGCCTGATGCTGCTGGCAGCGTCGAAGGCGGAGGCCGGCAGGTACCAGGTGGCGCAGTGCGGCTGGTCCGTAGGGGCGGACGCCGGTTGGGCCGACACCACCGGCGGTGCCAAGTTCCGGCCCGATGCCTGGTGCGGTACGCCTGGCGAGCACGTGAAGAGCTTGACCCGCGACGGCCAAGGGACGGTCTCGGGCACCCGCTTCGCGCGCTGGCTCTGGACGCCGCCGCCCGGGACCGGGATCTTCGCCGTGCGCGGGACGTGGTGGCATGCCCTCCACGACGGCATGGAGCAGCGGCTCGGGGCGGTCAACTGGGGCGGCGGATTCGAACCGCTGCTCCAAGCCTCGGGCACCGACACCGCCGCCCGGCAGTTCAGCCTGAACTTCCCGATCGGGGCCTCCGGTTTCGAAGACCGTCTGCTCTGCGCCCGGGCCGAATCGAAGTGGTGCTCGCTAGACCCGGGGTCGTGGTCGGCCCTGCGCTCGCTGACGCTTACCGTCAACGACTCTGGCGCGCCGAGCGCCGGCATTCTCGGCGGCGACTTGGTGGCCGGCGGCTGGCGGCGGGGCGCCCAGTCGGTGGCAGTCACGGCCAGCGATACCGGCGCCGGCGTTCGTTTCGGCGAGACGAAGCTGGACGGAGCCCGGATCGGCTTCACCGAGTACCCCTGCGAGAAAGTCCTGGTCGACGGCGAGTGGAGAGCAACGCGGATGCGGCCCTGCCTGACCACCGTCTCGGCCACCCACCCAGTCTCGACCCAGAGCTTCAGCGACGGATCGCACAGCCTGGTCCATTGCGGGACCGACTTCGCCGCCAACTACACCTGTACGCCAGCCCGCACGGTGCGGATCGACAACAACTCACCGGCGCACCCGAAGGCGGTCGCCCTCGCCGGAGGCGAAGACTGGCGTCAGGTCAACGACTTCGACCTCAGCTGGGAGAACCCCGGCCAGGGGCCAGCGAGCCCGATCGCCGGCGCGCCCTGGCGGATCGTCGGCCCGGCCGGGTACGACACCGGCGTCAAGTTCGCCGCCGGTAATGACCGCCGCAGCCTCGCCAACCTCAGCCTTCCCGCCTCCGGCCGCTACTCGCTGCAGCTGTGGCTGCGGGACGAAGCCGGCAACGAGGATCCGGGGACGGCGGTGACGGTGCCGCTCCGCTTCGACGACCAGCGCCCGGAAGTCCGCTTCTCGACCGAGCCGGCGGAGACGCAGATCAAGGCCGACGTCAGTGATCCTCACTCTGGGCCCGCGGGAGGGGGGATCCGCTACCGGCGGGTCGACGCGGACGCTTGGGCCGAGTTGCCGACCAAGCTCGTGCCGGGCGACCAGCCCGGGATCTCGCACCTGGTCGCGCCGATACCCGAGTTGGGAGTCGGGACCTACGTTTTCCGCGCCGACGCGAGTGACGCCGCCGGCAACGCCGCCTCGACGAACCTGCGGGCAGACGGCACCCAGATGGCGATCCGCCGGGTTCCGCCGCCGCACGTCCCCAAGGCCCCACGGGGCAAGTCGCGGCTCTTCGCCCGGCTGCGCGGCGGCCACGGCCGCGGCGAGTCGCTGACCGTTCCCTTCGGTGCCCCGGCGCTGCTCAGCGGCCGCCTCACCCGCGCTGCCGACGGCGCCGGGCTCGGCGGCCGGGCGTTGCGCGTCGTCTCCCGGCCCTCCCGCGGAGCGCTGACTCCCACCGCTGTCGCCAGCGCCGAGACCGGCGAGCAGGGGGGCTTCGAGCTGCGGCTGCCGCCCGGCCCATCGCGCCGGGTCACGGTCACCTTTCCCGGCGACGGTGGTTTGGAGCCTGCCTCCCGCCAGCCTCTGGAGCTACGCGTCCGCGCCGGGGTCACCCTCCGCGCCATCCCTGAGAGCCTGCGGACGGGACAGGTGGTCCGCCTCAGCGGCAGGGTCAAGAGCAAGGGGGCGCCGATCCCGCGGCGCGGCAAGCTCGTCGCGATCCAGTACCTGGAGGAGGCGACTGGCCGCTGGCGTCCGGTCCTCGTCACCCGCAGCGATCACCAGGGCCGGTTCCGCGCTCGGTACCGCTTCCGCTACGTCAGCGGGCGGGCGGCGATCCGCCTGCGGGCGACGGCGCTGGCCGAGGAGCGCTGGCCGTACGTTCCCGGATCCTCGTCGCCGGTCACGGTCCGCGTGCAGGGAAGCTAGGGTTTCGAGCCATGTCGCAAGCGACCCTTCACACCAGCGCCGGGGCGATCGTGCTCGAGCTTCACGACGAGGACGCGCCGAAAACCGTCGAGAACTTCCGCAAGCTCTCCGCGGACGGGTTCTACGACCAGCTCGTCTTCCACCGGGTGATCCCGGACTTCATGATCCAAGGCGGCTGCCCAGAAGGGACCGGCCGCGGTGGCCCGGGCTACACCTTCGAGGACGAGTTCAACGACCACAAAGTCGTCCGCGGCGCGCTGGCGATGGCCAACGCCGGCCCGAACACCAACGGCTCGCAGTTCTTCATCGTCACCACCGGCGCGGCCCCCTGGCTTGACGGCAAGCACACCGTCTTTGGCGAGGTGATCGACGGCATGGACGTGGTCGACGCGATCGAGTCAACGCCGACCGACGCCGGCGACAAGCCGCTCGAGGCGCAGACGATCGAACGGGTCGAGCTCGACGAGGGCTAACGGCGCCGGCGCTTCGCGCCGGCAACGCTTAGGCGGTTTCGCCCGGGGCGTCGCGCCGTTGGCGCCGGCGCCGCAGCGCCTCGCCGGGTCGCCAGAGGCTGACCAGCCCGGCGACCAGAGTGACCAGGAAGATCTGGCCGAGCATCATCTCCAGGCCGGCGAACATCCGTCCCGGCTGTCCGCCGGGGACGAGGTTGCCGTAGCCGGTGGTGGTCAGGGTCGTGTAGCTGAAGAAGAGAAAGTCGTTGCCCTCGGGGCGGGCGAGCTCTTCGAAGAAGGGGCCGCCCTGGATCCGGTCGATCGTGCCGTAGGCGAAGGTGAAGAGGATGCCGAGGACGGTGTAGACGCTGATCGCGCCGAGGATCGTCCGCGAACCGACCTCGGCGCTGGACACCACCCGCCACAGCACCGCTCCCATCGCCACCGTCAGCAGGCAGATCTGGACCAGCGAGGCGAAGTTCAGGAACCACCGCTCGTCGCTGACGGCGGCGATTACCGCCAGCCCGACCGTCAGCACCGAGAGCCAGATCGAGGCTCGGACCGCCTTTGCCCTGACGTGTGAGCTGACCAGGGCGACGACCGAGGTGGCGCTGGTCGAGACGGTCAGGACGACCGCCGACCATCCCTTGTTGTCGAGCAGGGAGGCCAGTAGGTAGGTGAGAAGAACCAGGGCCAGGACCAGGCCGAACGCATCGCGGACTCTCTCTGCGCGCTGTCGCCAGAGCTCACCGCTCTGGACGCGCCTCTCGGCCCTTTCCATGGCTTGGTCGTTCGTCCACCAGAGCCTCTTTCCTGCTCAGCGATCGCGCCGAAGCAACGTCAGCGGCTCCTCGTCGATGCGCGCCGCGATCCGTTCGACGCTGCGCAGGGTCAGGTTGCGTTCGCCACGCTCGACGCTGCCCATGTAGGTGCGATGGACACCGAGGATCTCGGCGAACGCCTCCTGGCTCAGACCGCGAGCGAGGCGATAGGCGCGCAGGTTCTGGCCGATGGTGCGCTGCAGGTCGCCCTCCATGAGCGAGAACGCTCCCGCTCCGCTACTTGAAGGTCTACAGACTTATAAGTAGCATTCTCGCTTCCTTGGCGGGCGATGAAATGGCGGAGGGGGTGGGATTCGAACCCACGAGACCGCTTACGCGGCCTAACGGCTTTCAAGGCCGCCGCATTCAACCGCTCTGCCACCCCTCCGAAGCGCTGCGCCGAGAATGCTAGAGGGCGGGATGCAGCCCTGGGCGGCGCCGCACTGATTGGATTCACCAATGCGTCGGTTGCTTCTGCTCGCCTCGGCGATGATCTTCTTCGATGTCGCCTTCTTTGCGGCGATCGCTCCACTGCTGCCTGAATACGTCGACGACCTTGGGCTCAGCAAGGCGCAGGCGGGCATCCTTTCCGCCTCCTATGCCGCCGGGACCCTGATCGCCTCGCTGCCGGCGGGGTACGTCGCCAGCCGCATCGGCCCGCGGCGGACGGTGATCTTTGGCCTGCTCACGCTCGGCGTCTCGAGCGTCGCCTTCGGCTTTGCCGAGGAGATCTATCTGCTCGACAGCGCCCGTTTCGTGCAGGGTGTCGCCGGCGCCCTGATCTGGTCCGGCGCGCTCACCTGGCTGATCTCCGCCGCTCCCGAGGACCGGCGCGGCTCGGTCATCGGCACCGCCCTCGGCACCGCCGTCGCGGGGGCGCTGCTGGGGCCGGCGCTGGGCGCGGTCGCCGGCACGATTGGCACCGAGCTGGTTTTCAGCTCGGTCATGGTCATCACCGCGCTGCTGGCACTGGCCGCGGCGCGCCTGCCGGAGACGCACACGCCCGAGGTCCAGCCAGTGCGGACGGTGGTCGCGGCGATGCTCAGCCGTCCCGTGGTCGAGGCGGCGGTCTTCGTCGCCGTTCCCTCGGTGATGTTCGGCGCGATCGAGGTGCTGGTGCCGCTGCGGATCGACGATCTAGGAGGTGGCCACGGCGTGATCGCCGCCGGATTCATAGTCGGTGCCGGGCTGGAGGCGGTGCTGGCGCCGATGGCGGGGCGGATCTCCGACCGGGTCGGCCGTCGCACGCCGTACGTCAGCGGGCTGACGATCTGCGCCATGGCGATGATCGCGATCGCTGCGGTGACGACCATGGGCGAGGTGCTCGCCGCCTTGACCCTGACCTCGCTGGGGGCCGGGCTCTGCTTCGCGCCGGCTCTGACCTTGATCTCCGACGTCGCTGAGGCAAGCAACTTGCATCAGGGCTACGCGGCCGGGCTCTCCAACATGGCCTGGGCCTCGGGCCAGGTGATCGGCGGGATCGGCGGCGGTGTCGTCGCCAGTCTCACCGGCTACACGGCGCCGAGCCTGGCGATTGCGGCGTTGCTCGCGCTGACCGTTGCCTACGCCTTCATGGCGATGCAGCCGAAGGGCGAGCCGCGCGCCGCTCCGGGTTAGGCTCGGAGAGATGGCACGAGGAGGCGGGCAGGTGAGCGGCGAGTGGGTCAACTGGGCAGGGGACCAGGCTTGCCGGCCGGCGCGGATCGTCAAGCCGCGGAGCCGCGACGAGCTGGCCGAGACGATCGCCGCGGCGGCTGCGGCCGGGCAGAAGGTACGAGTCGCAGGTTCCGGCCACTCCTTCACCGAGGCAGCCCTGACCGACGGGACGATGATCGACGCCGGGGCGCTGAGCGGAGTGCTCGACGCCGACCGCGATTCGGGCCTGGTCCGGGTCGGCGGCGGCACCGTGCTCGCCGAGCTGAACGACGAGCTGGCGAGACTGGGCCTGGCAATGGAGAACCTCGGCGACATCGACAGCCAGACGATCTCCGGCGCAATCTCGACCGGGACCCACGGCACCGGCGCGCGCCTGCGCAACATCTCGGCTCAGGTCGAGGGGCTGGAGCTGGTCCTCGCCGACGGCAGCGTCCGTCACCTGAGCGCCACGACCGATCCCGAGCTGCTGCGCGCCGCCCGGGTCGGGATCGGCGCCCTGGGGGCGATCTCCGCCGTGACCCTGCGCTGCGTTCCCGCCTTCAACCTGCTCCGGGTCGACTCGCCGCAGCCACGGGAGGAGGTGCTCGACGCCTTTCATGATCGGGCCGACGCGCACGACCACTTCGAGCTCTTCACTTTCCCCTACTCGGACCTGGCGCTGGTGCTGGAGCGCAACCGCACCGAGGAGACGGCGCGACCCCGCGGCAGTGCCGCCGTCTTCCTCAACGACGTGGTGCTGGAGAACTGGGCGCTGGGGGCGCTGTCGTGGACCGGCAGGGCGATGCCGCGGACGATTCCATCGCTGGCGCGGCTGGCGGGACGGCTGGCCTCCGGCAGCCGCACCATCGACCGCAGCGATCGCGTCTTCGTCAACGAGCGTCGCGTCCGCTTCACCGAGATGGAGTACGGGGTGCCGCGCGAGCACGGGCCCGAGGCGGTGCGGCGGGTGGTCGAGTGGGTGCGGCGCAACGAGTACCCGGTCTTCTTCCCGATCGAGATGCGGGTCGCGGCCGGCGACGACGCCCTTCTCAGCCCTTCACACGAGCGCGCCACCGCTTACATCGCCGTGCACCAATACCGGGGGATGGAGTGGCGCCCCTACTTCGAGGCGGTCGAGGCGATCATGAACGAGTACGGCGGCCGGCCCCACTGGGGCAAGCGCCACTTTCAGACCGCGGCGACGCTGGCGCCGCGCTACCCGGCCTGGGACGCGTTCCAGCGCGCCCGCGACGCGCTCGACCCCGGCCGGACCTTCGCCAACGAGTACACCGAGCGCGTCCTCGGCCCCTAGAGGAACGCCTTGCCCTCGCCGCGGTAGGTGGGGACCTCGTCGACGATCGCGTCGCCTTCGACCAGGTAGAGGGTGTTGAAGCGCTCACAGAGCTCGCCGGCCTTGGCGTGGCGCAGGTAGACGCGGTCGCCGACCGAGAGTTCAGCGGCGGCCGGGCCGAGCAGCGGGGTCTGTACCTCCCCGGCACCCTCGTCGCTGTCCAGCTCGAGTCCCTCGGGCAGCCATGGCGCCGGCAGCCGCGCCTCGTCGCCAGCGCCGGAGGCGAGGTAGCCACCGCCGAGCGCGGTCGCGACGCTGCTCGCCGGCTTGCGGACAATCGGCAGGGCGAACCCTGCCGCTGGGGTGAGGCGGAAGCGGCTGTAGTGGTCGAAGAGGGCGGGCGCGTAGAAGCCCGAGCCGGCGGTCACCTCGGTCACCGCCTCCTCCGCGGCGGTCAGCTCGAGGCTGCCGGTGCCGCCGCCGTTGACTATCTCCAGCTCGACGAATTCGCCGAGGGCGGAGACGATCGCCCGCCGCCGCTGCGCCAGCTCGGCCACCGAGCGCTTCTGCATGAAGCGGATCGCCGCGCCGCGGCGCCACTGCCCGGGGGGCTGGTCGCCGACACCGGCGATCTGCCCCTCGTAGGCCATCAGCGCGTCGAGTTCGATCTGCGGCCGCTTCTCGATCTCCCGCGCCAGCGCCACCGCCTGCTCGACCGTGTGGATCGGCGAGCGCTTCGGGCCGACCTTGACCCGGCCGCCAAGCCACCACCAGCTGGCGTCGACGTCGATGCAGACACGGAGCGGCGGCGCGCCCTTCCCCAGCACCGACTCGATCATCTCCAGGTGCTCGACGCAGTCAACCATCACGATCGGCGCCCCCTCGGGGTTGGCGGCCGAGCGCAAGGCCAGCTCCTCCAGCCCGCCGACGTCGGCGGTCGGGTAGGCAAGCAGCAAGTCCTCGAATCCCTGCTCGGCGAGCCAAAGCGTCTCCGGCAGCGTGAAGGTCATCAACCCCTGAAAGCGCGAATCCCGCTCGAGGATCGCCCGCAACAACGCCCGGCAGCGCACCGACTTCGAAGCGACCCGAACCCTCTTGCCCCCGGCCCGCTCCAGCATCGAATCGGCATTGGCCCCCATCGCCTCCAGGTCGACGAAGGCAAACGGCGCCTCGACCTCGGCAAAGACCCGCTCGTAGCGCTCGTGGGTCTGGAGGGGAGGGGCGGACACGGGGCCAGCCTACCCCGGAGACCCAGCGGAGAGCGAAGGAGCCCTGGGTCTGCCGATCGCGCTGCCATTGGGGTTTTCTGACCGTGATAGAAGTCCCTGAGCGAAGCGCACTGCGTCTGCGAAGGGAGAGAGCAGCCATGCCGCGCGACAAGCCCGAGCCGTCATGGTCTTTGGAAGCCGGAGCCTTGTGGGTCCACGACGTGCTGAAGTGGCCATGCCTGTCTTGGCTCTTCATCGATCGCCGCGAGACAAACGCTGCGAAGAAGAAGCCACGCAAGTGGGACAGGCGTCGCGGCAAGTACGTGATCGGCTGGACGGTGCTGCTGATCGGCGTTTGGCTCTTGAACCCGAGCTCCTTTTGGGCTCGGATGGCCGTCGGGGGGCTGGCCACCTACCGCGCTTACGAGATCATCGTCTCCGGGCTGGGCACTGCCCTCGGAGATGCGACCCAGACCAGGGCCCGCAACCTGATCACCATCGGCTTCTACGGGGTGCAGCTGACGCTGATCTTCGCGATCGTCTACCACAGCTTTGCCGGCGGCTGTTTTCAGCCGGCACATGACTCCTCCTTCGACGGCCACCTGGCTTCAACCGACTACCTCTACATCAGTTGGGCCAACTTCACGTCGCTTGGCCAGGAGGCCTACGAGGCAAAGAGCGAGGTGGCCCAGTTCCTAGAAGTCTCGACTACGTCGATGGGCATCCTGCTGCTGGCGGTGCTGCTCGCCTTCGGCATCAACGAGGTCAAGGATCCGCCGAAGCCGTCGGGCAAGAGTTCTGCTCGGAACTCCAACTGAGCTGAAGGCGTCGCCGTAGGAACTCGATCTCGTCGGCGACGATGGCCTCGTGCTCGGGGCCGTCGTAGATGTCGAAGTGGTCGACCCCTGGATAGGTGCGCAGCTCTCCGAGCGGCGCTTGGCGGGTAGCCCGGATCGCGACGCCGGGCGTCGCCACCCGATCGGCCTCGCCGACGCAGACCAGCCAGGGGCAGTGAAGGCCGCCGGCGAGCCGGGCGTGGTTGAAGGTGAGCGGCGCGGTGAGGAGCCAGCGCGACGAGACCCGGTCGCGCCAGCGGGATTCCTCGCCGGTGGCGACGACGTGCCGCCAGCCAGCCTCGCTGCCGGGGGCGTTGATGAAGGCCGCCTCACCCGGTTGGCCGACGGCCGGCAGGTGTCGGCCGCGCAGCGCGGCGACGATCATTCTCCCCTGGGTCCGAAGCGGCGAGCGGTGCGCCTGCGCCATCGTCAGGAACGGCACCTGGCTGACCGCGGCCGCCATCTGCGGATCGGCAGCCGCGGCCGCGAGGGCGTTGCCGCCGCCCATCGAGGACCCGAACGTCGCGACCCGCGCGGGATCGACGCCATCGAGGCCGCGGGCATGGGCGATCGCCGCCGTCCAGTCCTCCAACTGGCGCCGAGGCTGGAACAGGTCCGGCTCACCCTCACTGTCGCCGAAGCCGCGGTGGTCGAAGACGAGCGCGGTGATCCCCGCCTCCGCGAACCGCTCGGCAAACGCGCCGAGCCGGTCGCGGCGGGTCCCGCTCAGGCCATGCGCCATGACGATCGCCGGCGAGGTCGCGGACCCGCTGGGATACAGCCACGCCGCACAGTGGTCCCCGTGCGACTCGAACCGGACCTCTCGCGTTCCATGACTACCAAACGAGCTCCGGATCCAAAACGTGAGATTGCTCGAACGGAGAGGGAGGGACGAAGTACGAACTCGCGCAAACCTGGCGCCGGATAGAGGAGCTACATGCCAGACGCTATGGCTAGCATCTCACACCCGATATTGGACCGCCGCCGACGAGGCAGAAGAACAGGCGGACCAGGGGAGAGGAAGCGTCAATATTTGGTCGCTCCGAATCGCGATTCGGATGCAATCGAGGTAGTCAATTCGGCGACGGGACTACCGCATGTCCTCGCCATACCAACCCTCGCGTTTGGCCCGCGCAATCGTTTCTTCCCTGACCCGCCGATCCTTTCGCCAAACCAACGGGAAGCCGAGCAGGCCAACTAGCGCGATCACCACTGAGACGCCCGTCGCCTTCCAGACTTGCCCCCAATCCACCCCGGCGAGCAGGCCACCGAGCTTCGCACCGATGAGCAAGACAACCCCGCCCAGCACGGTGCCGATCGCTTGCACTGACACGTCTCTGAAGTAGTCCACGACAGCGAGTTCGCCGTCAGCCGCCCCGACCCTCTCAGCCGGCGGATACGGGGGAGGGGGGACGAAGTACGACTCGACTCCACCTGGCGGCGGGTCAGACAGCTGCATGCAAAGCGCTTCGGGAGCGGAAATCCGAAACTTTTGTCCTGATTTGCCGGAAAGACGGCGGCCCCACCCGCCCTGCGTGCTTTCCTTGAGTTCCCGACCCGAAAGCAGTGATCGCGTGGAACACGTCGAGCGAACCGAAATCCAGATCAATGCCGGCCTGACGCAGGAGCAGTTCGAGGAAGCGGTGGCCGCCCTGTCACAGGTGATCGTCATTGCTGCCGGCCGCTCCTTGGTGCCGATCTCGACCAGCGACCCCTTGTGCTTCATGGTCTGTACCGAGCGCCGTGGTCTCGAAACTGCTGCTGAGCTGAGGTGCCCGGAGCTGGTCGCTTCGTTGAGGTTCGGCTTCTTCGACCCCGAACGGTAAAAGGAGAGCTAGCGAACGCATGCATTTCAATATCTGGAAAAGCACGGATGATCAGTTCTATTTCGAGCTAAAGGGCAATAACGGCGAGACGGTGGCCGTGTCTGAGCTGTACACGCGCAAGCAATCAGCGAAGGACACGATTGAGGCCATCAAAAAGGGCGCCGCGAGCGCAGGGGTGAGCGACCTTACGGGTGGATCGCAGTACGACCGCGACTTGCCCTGAGCCTTAGCCGGGGGCGGCCTACCCGCCCGGCCGGTTGACGCGGTACTCGTCCCAGGCCCGAAGCAGGCCGATGATCTGGTGGCAGAGCTTCACGAGCGCGAAGGCGGTAGCTCTGGTATCTGCCTCCCGTTCTACCGCTACCGAGCGTTGACGTGAAGAGCAATTTCGAAAGTACCAGAGTACAAATGCCTTAACAGGCCGAATCGCCGCGCAAAACCCGCATTAAAAAGCCAGGTTCCGGCTCTCGATTTCTCTTAGCTGTCGAACAGGTAGACGTAGAAGTTGTTGATCTTCATGACGTAGTACTTCTTGAAGATGTCGTGATAGCCCGCCTTGACTAGCTGCCCTTCGGCAGCTCGAACGGTGCAACCGCCGCTTCTTTCGGCGACTCGAAGCAGGCCAAGGCGACCGTAACCCGGACCGGGACGACGAGTCGGAGAACCTGTCGGTCAGCGTGTCCGGTGTCGAGCTGACCGAGCCTTACGCGGTCTTGACGGCCAAAGGCTTCACGAAGATGGCGCGCTCCGTCGTGGCGTGGCTACCCAAGGGAGTTGTCAAAAACGAAGGCGACCCACAAAGGGCCGCCTTCTTGCGGTCGGTGTTCGACCTAACGTCTTATGGCGGAGAGGGAGGGATTCGAACCCTCGAGAGAGCTTGCGCCCCCTACTCGCTTAGCAGGCGAGTGCCTTCAGCCACTCGGCCACCTCTCCACGTGCGCGCTGCGCGCGCTCGCCCGATTGTAGGTACTCGGGGCCGATCGGGACAGCCGCCGTCTACTCTCCGCGGGGATGGCCGCGAGTCCTGAATCCAACGACGGTGCCCACCTCGGGCGGCGCACCAAGATCATCGCCACGGTCGGTCCCGCCAGCTGGGACCCGGCGGTCTTGGAGCAGCTGGTCGCGGCGGGAGCGGACGTCTTCCGCCTGAACTTCTCCCACGCCGGGCCGGAGCGGCAGGCGGAGACGATCGCCGACATCCGGGCGGCGGCCGAGCGGGTCGGGCGCGAGGTGGCGGTGCTCGGTGACCTGCCGGGGCCGAAGCTGCGGATCGGCTCGCTGCGCGACGACTTCGCCGAGCTGGAGACGGGAACGCACGTGACTTTGACCCCGGAAGAGGTGGAAGGCGACAGCGACACCATCCCGGTGCAGTGGTCGGGCGTCTCGGACCTGGGGGAGGACCAGCTGGTCTACCTCGCCGACGGGGCGATCCGGCTGCGGGTCGGTGACAAGGAGAACCAGGGCGTCGGTGCCGAGGTCGAGGTCGGCGGCACCCTCTCCTCGCACAAGGGGATGAACATCCCGGGTGGCGTCGACCTGCCGGCGACCACCGGGGTCGACCTCGACTGGGTCGACTTCGCGGTCGAGAACGGGGTCGACCTGCTGGCGGTCTCCTTCGTCTCCACCGCCGCCGACCTCGAGCCAGTCACCGCGCGGCTGAAAGAGCTCGGCTCCCGCATCCCGGTGATCGCCAAGATCGAGCGCCAGCAGGCGGCCGAGAACATCGAGGAGATCGTCCGCGTCGCCACCGGCGGGATCATGGTCGCCCGTGGCGACCTCGGGATCGAAGTGCCGCTGGAGCGGGTGCCGATCGAGCAGAAGCGCTTGATCCGTGCCGCCGGCAGAGCCTCGAAGCCGGCGATCACCGCGACTCAGATGCTGGCTTCGATGGTGACCGCGCGGCGCCCGACCCGGGCCGAGGTGACCGACGTCGCCAACGCGATCTACGACGGCACCGACGCGGTGATGCTCTCCGAGGAGACTGCGATCGGCGATTACCCGGTGGAGGCCGTACGCGTCATGGATCGGATCGCGCGCGTGACCGAGCCGCACCTCCGCTATGGGGAACTGGTCTTCACCCGAGTCGAGGAGCACGAGCACGACATCGCCGAGACCGTTGCCCAGGTCGCCGTTGCTGCCTGCTACCGGCTGGGCCTGAAGGCGGTCGTCTGTCCGACGTCCTCAGGGCGAACCGCACGGCT
>Ga0173480_10000559_pt1 | contig 12558 bp, 13 predicted proteins | sample NitcycUS209509C1_FD_122622 | JGI IMG/M metagenome (GOLD analysis project Ga0173480, IMG submission 122622) | Soil microbial communities from Arlington Agricultural Research Station in Wisconsin, USA - Nitrogen cycling UWRJ-S209-509C-1 (version... | ecosystem: Environmental > Terrestrial > Soil... | reverse complement strand
TTCCTTGGGCGCCGTAGCGCGTCGCGCGAAGGTGGCAGCCCCGGCAGCCCAGTCGGCTTCATCACTCTCGACATCTCTCCTGCAGACTACTGCGTCACAGCGGGATAGCACGGCAGCCGTACTCCGTTTGCCGTCGTCACCGACTGGCAGCGCATGATCCGTTCGCCCTGACGACTCGGTCCCCCGACGGTCACGATGCGGTCGCCCGGCCGCACTGAACCGCGCGTCCATCCGAGGCGCTGCAGGACGACAGGACTCTCGCTTTCGATCAGCCAGCGGCCCCGCTCGGCGCCATCGGCCACGTCAATCGCAATGTAGGTGTGGGGATTGCTCCAGACGACCTCAGCGACGATGCCGCGGAGCGTCACCGGCCGCGTGCCGTCGAACCCGAGCACGGAATGATGCGCATGCGCTAGCATGCCGGCCAGCGGCACACTCGCGACAATGGACCAGACTCTGGACACTCGGGCCATTCTACGTGCAAGCCTGAGCCATAGAACCTGTCGGTAAAGCGCCGGTAACACTTCGCCACTAATCTGGTGGAGGATGCCAGGCGTCGGCCGACTGGTCGGCCGCTGAACGGCGGGCTGAAGACCCCCAGCGGCGGGGCTGAAAAGCCCCGCCCTACAAGAAACTGCATGCGCGAACGCAACGGATGGCTGCTGGTGCTCCTGGCGGCGATTCTCGTCCCCACGGGATGCCTCCTCTGGTTCGTCAACGAGGCAGCAACGAACCAGACGACGATGGCGATCCAGTCGGCGCATGAGGCATATCGCGCGCATCTGCGCGTGATCTCGTCACGGCTGACCGACGAATGGGTGATGCGCAGCGGCGAGCTGGACGCACTGCCTGGCGAGACGCCGGCCTCGCGCTACGCACGCATCATGGCGTCGGGCATGGTCGATGCCCTGATCGTCCTCGACGATCAGGGGCGCGTCGTGCCGCAGAAGGCCGTCGGCGCCCCGGCCAGGAGACACGACGAAGGCGCGCCGGACCTGGTCGAGCTGTTTCTCGACAACAACATGCTGCACACCGACCGCGGCGGCCTGCTGGCCACACACACAACTGACATCTGGCAGCTGGCCTCCAACGACGGCTTCGCGCTGGCGCTGTACCACGACGAGACCGTCCACTCGCTCGTGCACCGCATCGTCGACGAACATCAGTCCGATATGGCGAAGTTCGTGGTCTTCAAGCCCGACGAGATGGCGTATGAGGAAGCGCTGCCGGTGGGTCCGGCCATGGCCGGCTGGCAGGTGTCGTTCATGCTCCTCGACAGCGCGGCCATCGAGCGGACCGCCCGCGCCGGGGCGATGTCGTATCTGTGGATCGGCTTCGTCGGCGTTGCCGTCATTGCCCTCGTCGGCGCCGGCGCCGGCCATGCCATCCAGCGTCAGCTTCGACTCTCGCGCCTCAAGACCGATCTCGTGGCTGCCGTCTCGCACGAACTGCGGACACCGCTCGCATCGACCCGGCTTCTGGTGGACGGCCTCCTGCAAAGCCCCGAGTTCGATCCGGTGAAGACGCGAGAATACCTGGAGATGATTGCCACGGAGAATGCGCGGCTGACGCGCATGATCGAGAATTTTCTGACGTTCTCGCGGCTGGAGCGCAGCCGGCTGCCGTTGACGTTTGCCGAGGTCGCGCCCCAGTCGATCGTCGACTCGGTGGTTGACGCCATGCGCGAGCGGCTGCCGGCGGTGGGGACAATCGAGATCGATGTGGCGCCAGGCTTGCCGATGATTCGCGCCGACGACGGCGCGCTGGTCACCGCGATCCTGAACCTGCTCGACAACGCCTACAAGTACACGCCTGGCGAGAAGCAGATCCGGATGCGCGTTGCCCGTGACGGCACGCACGTGCTGTTCATGGTCGAAGACAACGGTATCGGCATCCCGGTCGCAGAACAGAAGCGGATTTTCCGCCGTTTCTACCGGACGGATCGCCGGCTGTCGCGTGAGACGTCCGGCGTCGGGCTCGGCCTCAGTATCGTCCAGGACATTGTCGTAGCGCACGGCGGCGAGGTGCGGGTAGCCAGCCATAGCGGCAAGGGCAGCACGTTCACGATGCGCCTGCCGGCCGTCGCGGAGCCGGCCGCGTGAAGGGACGCCTGCTGATCGTGGAGGACGAGCCCGCCATTGCGCGCGGCCTGACGGACATCTTCCGCCAGCACGGGTTGGAGGTGATGGCCGAGGCCGACGGCGAAGCCGGCCTCGCGGCGGCTCTCTCTTCGAAACCCGACCTGATCCTGCTCGACATCATGCTGCCGCGCATCAACGGGTTCGAGATCTGTCGCGCCGTCCGCGAGCAGGGGATCGACGTCCCGATCGTGATGCTGACGGCGAAAGGGCGCGAAGAGGACGTCGTCAGGGGGCTCAACCTGGGCGCCGACGACTACGTGACCAAGCCGTTCAGGGTTGCGGAGCTGATAGCGCGCGTGCAGGCCTTTCTTCGACGCCGCCCCGGACATCACATCGATATCCACCGCTTCGGCGACTGTGAAGTGGACCTGCCGTCACGCACGGTGACGCGCGATGGCCAGCGCGTCGCCCTGACGAGCAAGGAGTTTCAGCTCCTCGCCTACTTCCTGCAGCGTCCCGGCTGTGCGCTGTCGCGCGACATCATCCTCAACGCGGTGTGGGGGCACGCGGTGTTCGTACTGCCGCGCAGCATCGACCGCTGCGTCACGACGCTGCGGGCGAAGATCGAAGTCGACCCGCGCAAGCCTCGCTACATTCAGACCATTCGCGACGTCGGCTATCGCTTCGAGCCCTGAGTCGTAACGATGTGGGGCCCGTCCTACTGGCCGAGACCTACTGGGTCTCCTGCGGCCATGGGCCTGCGCCTGGAGGCCTCGAGAGGGCCGGACGATTGGCCGGATGGATCGGTGCTCCGGCGGCGTCGTCAATCTGAGCGGCCACCACTTCGGTGACATCGTCACCCTTCTTCAGGCGCCCCGAAACCAGCAGCATATCGCCGACGTGGATCCGGCTGGTCATTCCTTCAGCCCCGTTGGCGAACACGCGACCGAGTGCCGACGCCGCCAGGAAGATGATGCGGTAACGCTGGCCATCACGCGCCTTCAACTCGATCAGCGTGTGCGGGTTCTCGATTCTGAGCGCCTCGACGCGCGCCTCGAACAACGTGCGCGTCTGGTCGAATCCGGCGTACGAATGATGCGCCGCCAACGGTACGGCCACCAGGCTCGCGGCGAGCGCCGCGGTGACAATCGTGCGAGTCATGTCGTCTCCTCCGCGCCGATCATGCGACAGGCGTGTGACCGTTCATTACTGCTTTCGACTCCATGCCTACCTGGCAAAAGACGCAGGCACCGGGCCTGAGCTCTGAAGCTTCGTGATCGCCGGGCGGTTGAGCGGATAAATGGGCACTCCCTGGGCATCGTCGAACTGCGCTGAGCAGACTTCGATCAGCTCATCGCCGCGCTTCAGACGCCCGGAAACCAGCAGCGTGTCGCCGATGTGGATGCGGCTGGCCATGCCCTCCGCACCGTTGATGAACACGCGACGGAGCGCCGATACCGCCAGGAAGATGATCCGATAGCGCTGGCCGTCGGCGGCCCTGAGCTCGATGAGCGTATGCGGATTCGCGATCGTGATCGACTCGACGCGCCCTTCGAACACGGTGGGCGTCGGTTCGAATCCGGGGTACGAATGATGCGCTCCCAATGGCACGACGGCGACAAGACAGGTGGCGAGCGCGGCGGCGACGATCCTGGGAGTCATGTCATTTCCTCCAGGCGACATCGTCCGACATGTGTATTACCGCCTTATTACCACGCCTGAGATGTGGGGGCCGGCTTCAGCCGGCCCAGGGTGCGCCTGACGGTTCAGGTCCGCCTGAAGGCGGACCCCACAGATACCTGATCTTCGTGCCCTTGATCTAAATGAGATCGTTCAAACCCAAACTTCGCCTGCATCCGCACGCTCAGAAAGAAGAGGTGGAGCCAGACCCTTGAGACGAGCGACGGCCGCCAGTAGCCGGCGAGCACGGTGATGACGGCGCGGAACATCCGCTGCGGCGGGTCGTCGCTGAAGAACAGATCCCGGAACGCCGGCGTATAGAACGACACGACAAAGCGCCGGAATGAGCGATAGCGGGCGCGCTGACGCCGATCGAACGCGCGGAAGGCGCGGGCGGACAGATCGCCGCGAGCAAGTCCACGCTCTACTGCACGCGCCCCTTCGAGCCCGGACTCGAGCGCGATCGCGACGCCGCTCGAAAACACCGGATCGAGAAAGGCGCCGGCGTCGCCGACGGTGATCCAGCGATCGCCGGCATACCGCTTCGAGGCATAGGAGAAATCGCGCTCGACGCGCACGGGCCAGCGTCGTTCGGCAGCCGCCACCAGCCTGGCCACAGCCGGCGTGTCCGCGATCAAACACTGCAGGAGCTCGCCCGCCTCCATGCGTCGCTGCGCCAGAAACGCCTGCTGCGGCAGCACCGCACCCACGCTCATCAGCTCGTTCGAGATCGGAATCAGCCAGAACCATCCGCCGTCGGCACGCGCCACGATGCGGATGTCGCCCGCCCGGCGCCCCTCGGCGCGAGGCACACCCGCATAGTGCGAAAACACAGCGACGTTGGCCAGCCCGGGCTCATTGACGCGCAGTCCGAAACGGCGTCCGAGCAGCGACGCCCGTCCGGAGGCGTCGATCAGCATCTGTCCGCGAAGTGTGGCGGCGGGATCAGGACCGGGATCAGGATCGTCCTGCTCGCCCCGGTTGACGCGGTAACTCACCTGCACGCCATCCGCCGCGAAGGTGATGTCGACGACGCGGTGACGCTGGCGCACGTCAGCGCCACATGAGGCGGCGTGCCGCAGCAGCATGTCGTCGAACTCCGCCCGCGGGACCTGCCAGGTCTGCGGCGACGGAACTTCGGACGAGATTGCAAAGTCGGCGAAGCGCTCGACATGGCCGTCCGGGGTCATGAACGTCGCGCCCCACTTTTGCGGAAACTGCGCGGCGCGAATGAGTTCGCTCGCACCGATCGCCTCGAAGACGTCATTGACCGAGGCCAGCAGCGACTCGCCGATGTGAAAACGGGGGAAGGTATCGCGCTCGAGGATCACGACCGAGCGGCCGTCTCGCGCCAGCGCCGCAGCGGCAGTGGACCCGGCAGGTCCACCACCGATGACGATGACGTCACAGTCGAAGCCCACGAGGGCGAGAGTACCACGCAGGCCTCAGGCTTCAGGCCTGCTACCTCCGCCGATCGCGCACGTCCTCGCGATGATCCCGGCGATTTTCGCGCCGATCCCGGACGTCTTCACGCCGATCGCGGAGATCCTCGCGACGGTCCCGCACATCCTCCCGACGATCGCGGACACCGCCGTCGTGCAACGCATCACGGCGATCCTCGCGCCGATCGCGGACGTCCTCGCGGCGATCCCGCACGTCCTCCCGGTGATCACGCACGTCTTCGCGGCGGTCCCGCCGATCCTCACGGCGGTCCGCCCGAGGGGGGGTATTTGGACCCTGAGTGGCCTGGGCCAAGGCGTTGAGCGGGGCCATCAGCGACAGCCCCAACACGAATACTCCAATTACTGCACGCATTTACAACTCCCTGTGCGGCCGCCAGCCCTCCGGGGGAGGTGGCGGCTTCAGCACCGTCACGGCGCAGGCATCTCGTCCGTCAAAGAGCCAATACAGCCGGGCGTATCACTCTGTTGGGGTGTTGGCAGGGGGACTGAGAGCTGCGTATAATCCGGCTCCGTCGGTTTCATGCCTGCATTAACGACCCAAAGGAGCGCCTACATGGCCTGGACGAAGCCGGAGTTCACCGTTGTCGCTGTCACCCTCGAAGTAACCGCGTACGCGGGCAGGAAGTAACCACTCGCTGGTTGACGGCGGGGCGTTGTGCCCCGCCGCTTTTCCCCGGGGATTCACTCGGACTCGCGACCATCGCCTCCGGGTCTGAGAAGCTGTGCACGTCCTCCTGCTCGGCAGCGCCGCTGGCGGCGGGTTCCCTCAGTGGAACTGCTGGTGCCCCGGCTGCCGCACCGCCCGCACGCAACCCTCACTCGCCATTCCCCGCTCTCAGTCGTCAGTTGCCATCAGTACCGATGGTGCGCGCTGGTTCCTGCTCAATGCGTCGCCTGATGTCCGGGAGCAGCTGCGCTGGGTCGACGGACACCCATCCGCAGGCGCCGTTCGGCACGTCCCGATCGAAGGGGTAGTGCTGACCGATGCGGAGCTCGATCACACGCTGGGGCTCGTCCTGCTTCGCGAAGGCGGGCACATGCCGGTCTATGCGACCACGGCCGTCAGCGGGATCATCGAGCACGACTCGCGCATCCTCGCCACGACACGCGCCTTCAGCACGGTGCCGCTGACAGCCCTCGCCATCAATCAGACGACACCGTTGCAATATCGGGATGACAGTGCCTCGGGGCTATCTGTCGAAGCGTTCGAAGTACCCGCGGGACCGCCGCGTTTCGCGTCGCACAATCATGCAGGACACACGGTCGGCCTGATCATTCGAGATGAAGCACGCGGACGCTCGTGTGCATTCGTGCCAGGCTGCGGCGGACTGGACGAAGCCCTGCTGCAGCGGCTGGCGGCAACTGATGCCCTGCTCTTCGACGGCACCTTCTGGCAGGACGACGAACTGATTGCGCTGGGGGTCGGCCTGCGCACCGCGCGCCAGCTTGATCACCTGCCGATCACAGGTGACGGCGGCAGCCTCGCACTGCTCGCGGAACTGCCGTGCCGCCATCGCATCTACACGCACATCAACAACACCAACCCGATCCTGCTGGAAAACTCACCGCAGCGTGATGCCGTCGTTCAGGCCGGACTGACGGTGGGATTCGACGGATGGCGCGTGCAACTGTGAATTCACAATGCTCAATGCCCAATGCTCAGTGCTCAAGAGCGCGCGTTTCTGGGTCTCGATGCGCGCTCATCTGTGTTCGTTGGGCATTGGGCATTGGGCATTGGGCATTGAGTTAATCTCATGAACCTCCACGCCAGCGTGCTTGCAACGCCTCCTCCCGCGCCGATTCCCGTGCTGACCGACCCGCTGCGGCCGGAGCAGCTGGAGGCGGCGCTCAGAGACTTCAGCCGCGCGTACTACGCCAACCATCCGTTCCATACGTTGATGCACGAGGGACGGCTGACGAAGCGGCAGTTGCAGGGATGGGTGGCAAACCGGCTCGCCTACCAGCGGGCGATTCCGCGGAAGGATGCGGCGCTGATTTCGAACTGCCCCGATCCCAACGTGCGCCGCGAATGGCTGCAGCGCATCATCGATCACGACGGCACCGCGCCAGGCAGCGGCGGCATCGAGATGTGGATCCGTCTCGGCGAGGCGCTCGGCGTCCCTCGAGAAGAAATGGAGGACGAGCGTCACGTGCTGCCGGGCGTCCGATTCGCCACGGAAGCGTATGTCACCTTCTGCCGCACCCGGCCGTGGGTGGAAGGTGTGGCCTCGTCGCTGACGGAGCTCTTCGCACCCGACCTGATGCGCCGGCGCATCGCGGCGTTTCCCGAGCACTACCCCTGGGTGCGTCCGGAAGCGCTGGACTACTTCAAGAGCCGGCTCACGCAGGCGCCGCGCGACAGTCAGTTCGGCCTGCACGTCGTCACGACGCACTGCACCACCGTCGAGACGCAACGGCGCGCGTTCGAAGCCCTGGCGTTCAAGCTCGAGCTGCTGTGGGCGATGATCGACACGATTCACCACGCCTACAAAGACGAGTGATGGCCGAGCTCTCTGCTTCCTCGATCCCGTCGCTATGGAAACTGGCGCGCCTGGAGTTCGACCCGGTCCGTAATCAGCGCGTGCTGCTGTATCCGGAAGGCGTGGTGTTGCTGAACGACACCGGTGCCGCGATTCTCGATCTGGTCGATGGACGACGCTCGGTCGAGGCAATCGCAGCTGATCTGAAGCAGCGCTATGATTGCGGCGATATCACCGGCGACATCGTCGAGTACCTGTCGGGGCTGGTGGCGCAGAATCTGGTACGCGTCCGGCTCGAGGCTCCGGAAGCCTGAAGGCTTCCGGCTACCCGTTATGACTGAGCCCTCATCCCTGCGGCCTGATGCCTGGACAGCCCTGCGGCCCGAGCCCTGAGGCCTATGTCTGTTCCCACTACTCTCCTCGCCGAACTGACGCACCGGTGTCCGCTGCACTGTCCCTACTGCTCGAACCCCACGAAGCTGATCGAGCCATCGAGTGAGCTCACCACTGATGACTGGAAACGCGTCTTCACGCAGGCACGCGAGCTCGGCGTTCTGCAACTCGGTCTCTCCGGCGGTGAGCCGCTGGTCCGTGCCGACGTCGAGGAGCTGGCCGGGCACGCGCGCGGGCTCGGACTCTATACGACCCTCGTCACGTCGGGCGTGGGGCTGACGCGCGGGCGGGCCGAGAAGCTTCGCGATGCCGGGCTCGAGCACATTCAGATTTCACTGCAGGATACCGACGAGACGACGGCGGACCTGGTGGCTGGGATGAAGGCTGTTCGCCAGAAAACAGCGGCGGCGGCGATCGTCCGCGAGCTCGGATTCGCCTTCTCGATCAACGTCGTCCTGCACCGCGCCAATCTCGATCGCGTTGGCGAGATCATCGAATACGCGGCCAGCCTCGGCGCCGACAGGCTGGAGCTCGCCAACACGCAGTACTACGGCTGGGCACTCGAGAACCGCCAGGCACTGATGCCGACGCGCGCACAGGTCGCCGCCGCCGCAGCCGTCGCCGAGGAGGCCGCCAGGAAGTACGCGGCGACCATGCAGGTGCTCTACGTGCTGCCGGACTATTTCGAAGCGACGCCAAAGCCGTGCTACGGCGGGTGGGGCAAGTTCTACTTCGTCGTGATGCCAGACGGACGGACGTTGCCCTGCCACGGGGCGACGCACATCACGACGATGACGTTCGACAGCGTGCGGGACCGGTCGCTCGGCTGGATCTGGAACGAGTCGCCGGCGTTCACCGCGTTCCGTGGCGACGACTGGATGCGCGAGCCGTGCCGCACGTGCGATCGTCGCACGCTCGACTTCGGCGGGTGCCGCTGCCAGGCATTTGCGCTCACCGGTGATGCCCGCAATGCCGACCCCGTGTGTACGCTGACACCGGCGCGCGCCATCATCGACACCGCCATCGCGGCCGCAGAATCGCACATTCCCTACCGCTACCGCCACATCACGCTGACGCCTGCGCGCCCATGAGCGACGCGCCGGCAATCGAGACGCATGGCCTCGGCCGCGACTACGGCGAGACCATCGCACTCCGCGCCCTGAACCTCGCCGTGCCGCGCGGCGCACTTCTCGGACTGCTCGGCCCGAACGGAGCCGGCAAAACAACCGCAATGCTGATGCTGGCGACGCTGCTGACGCCGACGCGCGGCAGTGGACGCGTGTTCGGACACGACCTGCAGCGGGAGCGGAGCGCGATCCGACAGCGGCTCGGGCTCGTGTTCCAGGAGGTCAGCATCGACGGCCTGCTGACCGTGCGCGAGAATCTCGAGTTCGCGGCCGGCCTGATGGGACTTGCCGGCCGGCGCGCGCGCCAGGCGATAGACGACGCCATCACGCGGACAGGGTTGACGCCGCACGCAACGCGCCCGGCGCGGCAGCTTTCCGGCGGCTGGCGACGACTCACCGACATTGCCCGCGCCACGCTCCATCGACCAGACCTGCTCATCCTGGACGAGCCGACCGTGGGCCTGGATCCCGAACATCGCGATCGCATGTGGAGCCTGCTCGACGCCGAACGCCGCGAGCGTGGCACGACGGTCGTGTTCTCGACTCACTACCTGGCGGAAGCGGAGCCCAGCGATCGCGTGCTGATGCTGGCACGCGGCGACGTCGTGGCCGATGGCGCACCACGAGACCTGATGGCGCAGATCGGCGATCAGGTCATCGACGTCGAGGGGCCCGATGCGGAATCAGCGGTGCGCACGCTGGCCAGCCGGGCGACGGTGATGGCGCAGCTGAAGACCGTGCGCGGCTTCCGCGTTGGCCTCGCCGGGGCTACGGAAACGCTGGCGACGGTGATGAGCCACGCGCCGCGGCTGACGCATCTCGACGTCCGCCGTGCGTCGCTCGAAGACGTGTATTTCGCGAAAACACAGAACAAAGAACATTGAAGATTTTGGATCTTTGATTTGTGATTCGTTGTTGATTGGGGATTGAAGATTGTTGATGTATTCGGTTGATTTGGGTATTTGGATCGAGCGCGGCGTGGCCGATTGACGCGGCGTAGTCGGCCGGACGGCGATGCTGGCGGCGTACCGGAGCCGGTGGCAGCAATGACCGGGGCGTGAGCCGGATGCGCTCCGGGTGAGGCCTCAATCACCAATACGTCAATCACTCGAATAAATCCCCAATCATCAATCCCCAATCACACAACGAATCAAACATCAAAGATCCAAGATCACGAATTGACATGATTCACGTTCGACACCTGGCCACCATACGCGCGATCGTCCGGCGCGACCTCTCGCGCCTGTTCCGCCAGAAGAGCCGCATCATCGGCGGCCTGGCGCGGCCATTCATGTGGCTGCTGCTCGTCGGCAGCGGCTACAACGCGATCGCTCGCGTGCCTGGAGCCGCGTCGTATCAGGAGTTCGTGTTCCCTGGCCTGGTCGTCATGGCCGCGCTCTTCGGCGGCATGCTGACGGCGATGTCCACCGTCTACGATCGCGAGTTCGGCATGCTGCGCCTGATGCTGGCCAGTCCCGCCGGCGTGCCCACCCTGCTGGCTGGACGTGCGGTCGCGGCGATGGCGATTGGCGTGATCCAGGGTGGTGTCGTCCTTCTGTGTGCGCCGCTGCTCATCACGATCACGCCAGACGCGTTCATCGCCGCAGCCGGTGCACTCGTGCTCACCGCGCTGGTGAGCGGCGTCGTCGGCCTGATGATTGCCGCGCCGATGCAGACGCTCGAGAACTTCGCCGGCATCATCAACGTCGTGCTGTTTCCGATGCTGTTTCTGAGCGGCGCACTCTATCCCGCCCGCGAGCTGCCGTTGGTGCTGCACATCGCCGCGCGCGTGAACCCGGTGACGTATGCCGTGGACCTGATGAGGGGCGCGATGGGTCAGCGGATGGAGTTCGGCGTCGGCGCGTCAGCCGCTGCCTTACTCGGCGTCACGGCGGTGGCGTTCGCGCTCGCCGTGATGCTCTTCGATCCTGAACGTCGCCTGCGCAGGGCGCCGGCGGGCGCGAGCAGATAGCCGGAAACAACGAAGGCGCCCGCGAGGGCGCCTTTGTCCTGTGCCTGTTTCCTGAGGCCTGGTAGCCGGGCCTGCCGGATCGTTCGCTTGTCCGCCGTAGTTTTGGCGGAGGTGGAAGGCCCGGCCTACGAACCTTGCCCAGCCCTGAGGCCTGAAGCCTGAGCCCTGAGGCCTGTCGGTCTACTGTGCTGCTCCGCCGCCGCGACGGCCGGCGCCACCGCCAGGACCACCGCCTGCTGGCGCCTGACCGCCCTCAATCGGTTCGATGCGAAGGATGTGACCGGGGTTGGTATCGGTCAGCACGTAAATCAATCCGTCCGGCCCGGGCTTCACTTCGCGAATGCGCTGACGCAGGTCCGCCAGCATGTTCTCGCGTCCCGTCGGCAGCCCCTTCTCGTTGAAGGTGACGCGCACGATGTACTGGCCGGTGTTGTTCCGCATTCCGCCGACGAACGCCTGATCCTTCCAGGCCGGGAACTTGTCGCCGTTGTACCAGGACAATCCAGAGTTGGCGATCGCCGGCACCCAGTAGACCACCGGATCCTCGTATCCTGGCGCACTGAAGCCCTTGTTCATCGTCTCGCCGGTGTAGTGACGGCCGAGACCGACCTCAGGCCATCCGTAGTTTTTGCCAGCCTTGATCAGGTTCAGCTCGTCGCCGCCCTGCGGCCCTTCCTCGGTGGACCACAACTCGCCGTTGGCGCGGAAGTAGAGACCGAGCGGGTTGCGATGTCCAAGCGTGTAGATCTCCGGCAGGTACGCCTTGTCCTTGACGAACGGATTGTCCGGCGGCACCGAGCCGTCATCCTTGAGGCGAAGAATCTTGCCGTTGTGCGACTGCTTGTCCTGCGAGATCTCAGGGATGTTGCGGTCGCCCGAGGTGACGTAGAGGAAGCCGGCGCTGTCGAACGCGAGGCGCGAACCGAAGCTGCCCGTCTGCGGACCGACGCCGCGGGCGGAGTTCGGTCCACCGGCCCAGCCCTGGGTCACGATGATGTCCTTGACGTCGGTCAGCGAGCCGCCGCCGTCGTACTTCGCCCGGGCCACAGCCAGCGTCGCCGAGCAGTTGTTCGGCATCGGGCACTTCGTCGCGTCGGGGTTCTTCTTCGAGTAGGCGAGATAGATGTACTTGTTCTGCGCGTACTGGGGATGCAGGGCCACGTCGAGCATGCCGCCAAGACCCACGCCGTTGGATTCGGGCACTCCGGCGATTGGCGTCGGATCGAGGACACCGTTGCGGACGACGCGCAAACGGCCCGGCCGCTCGGTGACGAGCAGGTCACCGTTCGGGAGAAACGCGATGCCCCACGGCGTATCGAGGTTCCTGACATAGGCGGTCACGCGATAGCGCACGCCGCGGCC
>Ga0173480_10000557_pt1 | contig 12571 bp, 13 predicted proteins | sample NitcycUS209509C1_FD_122622 | JGI IMG/M metagenome (GOLD analysis project Ga0173480, IMG submission 122622) | Soil microbial communities from Arlington Agricultural Research Station in Wisconsin, USA - Nitrogen cycling UWRJ-S209-509C-1 (version... | ecosystem: Environmental > Terrestrial > Soil... | reverse complement strand
GGGCGCGACCGCAGCACGTGAAGTTAGTTCTTCTTGTAGACCTGCTTGGGCGGCGCGCCGCCACCACCAGGAGGGGCCCCGCCACCTTCGGTGGCCGTTTCCACTTCCATCATGCCGGCGTTCATCGCGACCGAGACCTTCTGCGTGACGCCCGGTCCGCCGTCGCGTCCCGGCTGCTGCGTGGTGATGGTCAACTTGGCGCCATCCCACATAGCCTTCGACACGACGTCTGCTCCACCACGCCCTGGATTCTTGCTCTCGCTGCCATCCAGTTTGTAGGTGGCCTTCTGCTCGCCGGCCTGCGTCGTGCGCGTGACCGTGAGAGACGTCGCGTCCTGGGCGATCGTGCACTCCTGCCCGCAGAACCCGCCGCCGCCGCGACCACCGCCGCCACGACCGCCGCCGCCACCGCCAGGTGCACCACCGCCGCCCGGAGGAGGACCACCGCCACCCGGAGCACCGCCACCGGGAGCGCCGCCACCCGGCGCCGCCGCCGGTGCCGTGTTCGTCCACTTACCTGAAAAGTCCGGCTTTCCCTGCGCCGAGAGGCCGGCCACGAAAAGCGCTGCCGCTGTCGCCGTTGCCAACCAAGACATGCGTCTCATTCAAAACTCCCTGTTCAACATCCGGCTCCCCTGCCGGTCAACGAGGGCATTATCACGCCTTGATCAGTGTCAAGACGCTGACAATTTCACGTTTTACAAACGTTTAACGTCATGCCTGTGCCGGCTCAGGAATGGCCGGTGCTGAAGACGCGCCAGCTGGGCACGTCCGACGAGGTGGGCGCGAGCCGTTTCCCTGTCGCCAAAAGCGTCCGCGATAAAATGTCACCACAATGTTGAGATTCCTTACTGCGGGCGAGTCCCACGGCCAGGGCCTCGTGATGACGATGGATGGCGTCCCCGCAGGCCTGCACCTCGATATCGACGCGCTCAATCACCAGCTCAAGCGGAGGCAGGGCGGATATGGCCGCGGCCGTCGCATGCAGATTGAGAGTGACCGGGCGGAAATCTGGTCAGGAGTCCGGCACGGCCGGACGACGGGAGCTCCCATCGCCCTGCTCATCCGGAATCGGGACTGGGTCAACTGGCAGCAGACGATGTACGTCGAGCCCACCATGCCCGAAGGTGCGACCGGCGCCCGACGGGCCGACGTGACGCGCCCGCGTCCCGGCCATGCCGACTACGCCGGTGCGCTGAAATACGGCCACGACGACATCCGCGATGTCCTGGAGCGCGCCAGCGCGCGCGAGACGGCAGCCCGCGTCGCCGCCGGCAGCCTGGCGCGGCAGCTGCTCGCACAGTTCGACATCCACCTGGCCAGCCATGTCTCCGCCATCGGCGACGTCGTCGTACCGTCCGAACGGCTCGTCACCTTTGCCGAAGCCGCCGCTCTCCCTGACGATGGGCCGCTGCGGTGTACGAACGAAGCATTGCAGACGCAGATGATGGCCGCCATCGATGCCGCCAAGGAGGCCGGCGATACGCTGGGCGGCGCCTTCGAAATCATCGCGACCGGTCTGCCACCTGGACTCGGCTCCTACGTGCAGTGGGACCGGAAGCTCGATGGCCGGCTCGCCCAGGCGCTGCTGTGCATTCACGCCATCAAAGCCGTCGGCATTGGCATCGGCCCGGAAGTGGCGGTGAGCCCGGGCTCGCGCGTGCACGACGAGATTCTGCCTCCCGACGCCAAGGCATCAGTCGTCCGGCCCACCAACAACGCGGGCGGCCTCGAGGGCGGCGTCACCAACGGCGAGGACGTGCGCGTCACCGGATTCATGAAGCCGATCGCGACGCTGATGACACCGTTGCGCTCGGTCGATCTGCACACGCTCGCCGAAGCTCCGGCGGCCATCGAACGGAGCGACGTCTGTGCGGTCCCTGCCGCGGCCGTCGTCGGCGAAGCGATGGTGGCATTCGTGCTGGCCGACGCCTTTGTCGAGAAGTTCGGCGGCGACTCGGTAGACGAGATTCGCAGCCACTACGCCGCCACCGCCGAACAGATCCGTCGTCGATTCGAGGCACCACGCCCCGCATGATCCGCCCCATCCTTCGCCATGGGGCCAGCGTGCTTCATCAGCCTGCCCAACCGGTCGCAGAGATCACGCCGGACATTCAGCAGCTGATCGACGACATGGTTCAGACGATGTACGCCGCACCGGGAGTGGGCCTCGCGGCCACCCAGGTCGGCGTCGCTCTTCGTATTTTCGTGGCCGACGTCTCGTTCGGCCGCAATCCTGCCGACCTGCTCTGCTTCGTCAACCCCGAATTCGTCGAGCGCGAAGGCATGCAGCTGGAGGACGAAGGCTGCCTGAGCGTGCCTGGCTTCAACGCCACCGTTGCCAGACCGACCCGAGTGGTGATGAAGGGACTCGATCGGCACGGAGAAGCGCAGCAGGTCGAAGGTACCGGTCTGCTCGCCCGATGCTTCCAGCACGAGATGGATCATCTCGACGGGATCCTGTTCGTGGACAGACTGCGCGGGCTGCAGAAGGACCTCATCGTCAGGAAGATCCGCAAGCTGGCGCGTGCCGGCAAATGGTGACTGATTCTGCCGGGGATTCTGCCGGGGCTGCCGCCTTCGCGCAGGGCGCTACGGCGCCCAAGAAAGCCCCGGCCCACGAGTTGGCACCGCTGCGCATCGTTTACTGTGGGACACCGCAGTTCGCCGTGCCCACGCTCGAAACGTTACTGGCGTCCCGGCACCGTGTCTGCGGGGTCATAACCCAGCCGGATCGGCCGAAGGGTCGCGGTCAGAAGCTGCAGCCCGGCCCCGTGAAGCTCACCGCGCTTGAGCACGGCGTGCCGGTGTTGCAGCCTGAGCGGCTGCGCACACCTGACGTGCGAGACACATTGGAAGGTTGGGCTCCCGATCTCGGTGTGGTCGCCGCGTATGGAAAGCTGATTCCCGAAGATCTCCTCGCGGTTCCCAGGCTCGGCATGATCAACGTGCACGCATCGCTGCTGCCGAAGTACCGCGGTGCGGCACCGATTCAGCGCGCGGTGATCGACGGCGAGACGGACACAGGCGTCACGATCATGAGGGTCATCAAGGCGCTCGACGCCGGCGGCATGCTGGCCAGGGTCCACTGCCCGATCGGGCCAGACGAGACGAGCGACGTCATCGAGCGGCGGCTGTCGGAGCTTGGCGCGTCACTGCTTCTGGACGTCGTCGAACAGCTGGCGCATGGACCAGTGACTGAGGAGCGACAGGACGACACGCTTGCCACGTATGCGGCGCGGCTTACCAAGGCCGAAGGGCTGATCGACTGGACCCTGGCCGCCAGTTCTATTCACAACCGGGTGCGCGGGCTGTATCCCTGGCCCCACGCCTACACGTTCATCGCCAACGAGCGCCTGATCGTGCTGACCAGTCGTGTGGAGTCAACGAGTGGGCCGGAGGTTGCGCCGGGGACGATCGTCAGTGCCTCTGCAGAAGGCATCCGCGTCGCCGCCGATCGCGGCGGACAGCTCGTGATCCTGCAGGTACAGCCCGAGGGCCGGCGCGCAATGGCCGTTCGTGATTTTCTCGGCGGTCATCCGCTCACGGCCGGCGCGGCATTCGGCAACGGTCTCACATGACCGGGATCAATGTCTAAAGCCCGCACCGCGGCATTCCGAGTCCTGCGGGCCATCGACGCCGGCAACGCGGACCTGCCTGCGGCCCTGGCCCGCGGGCGCGCCGATCTCGACGACGAACGGGACCGGGCGCTCACCATGGAGATCGTCACCGGCACGATCCGGTGGCAACGAAGTCTGGACTACCTGATCGAGCATTTCGCTCGCCGGCCACTGTCGAAAGTGGATGCCGACGTCGTGACGATCCTCCGGTTGAGCCTGTATCAAGTGCTGCACCTCGATCGCGTGCCGGCTTCAGCTGCCGTGGACGATGCCGTCGACCTGACCCGGCTGGCGCGAAAACCAAGCGCAACAGGGTTTGTCAACGGCGTGCTGCGGAGCGTCGTCAGACAGCGCAACCGGCTGCCGTTCCCCGCACGGCCGGCGGATCCCGGCGATCGTGAGATGGCGCTGGCGTATCTCGGCGTGACGCACTCGCATCCCGAGTGGCTCGTCGCCCGCTGGTTGGAGCGCTATGGATTCGACGTCACCGAGCGATGGGTCCGCTTCAACAACGAGCCGCCCCGGTTGACGCTGCGGGTGAACCGCCTGCGCGGCTCGCGTGACACGCTGCGTGACTCGCTTGCTCGCAACGGAGTGGAGACGGAGCCGACGCCGTTCGCCCCGGACGGCCTCACTGTCACAGCCGGCAATCCGTTGCGCGCCGCGCTCGACGGCAGCTTCGTCGTGCAGGACGAATCATCGCAGCTGATCACGCAGGCGCTGGGAGCACGGCCCGGCGATACGGTGCTCGATCTATGTGCCGCTCCCGGCGGCAAGACAACCGCGATTGCCGCAGACATGGAAGACCGCGGCCTCCTCGTGGCCAGCGATGTACGGCCACGTCGCATGCGGCTGCTGACACAGACGGTGAAGGCAGCGGGTGCGGGCCATGTCAGGCTGCTGCAGGTAGACGCAGACGGCGCGCTCCCCTTCCGTCCTGTGTTCGATCGGGTTCTCGTTGATGTGCCCTGTTCCGGTCTGGGAACCATCCGTCGCGATCCGGACATCCGGTGGCGGCGTCACGAGGAGGAGTTATCCGACCTCGCGCGTCGTCAGACCGCTCTTCTCGAACGCGCCGCAGCGGTCGTGAGACCCGGCGGACGCCTCGTGTACGCCACCTGCTCGAGTGAGCCGGATGAGAACGATGCCGTCATCGAGATGTTCCTCCGATCGCGTGGGAACGAGTTCACCCCAGTGGATCTACGGCCAGAGCTCGGCGAACGTGTCCGGCCGCTGGTGAACGCGCGCGGCTGCCTGCAGCCGTCTCCCCAACATGGACTCGAGGCGTTTTTCGCCGCCGCGCTGGTGCGCGTGAGGTAGGCGGAGATTCTTCATCGTGGGGTCCGCCTTCAGGCGGACCTGCCGGCCTCTGCTTTCAGGTCTCCGCGCCATGGTACGATTGCGTGTTCACATGCCAATCGGCCGTCGCGTCTGGGGCGTCGGAAAAGTGTTGCTGCTCGTGGGAGCGCTGCTGGCGACCTTTGTCGCGTTCTTTCTGATCTCCATGCGCGTGGCCATTCGTGCCGGACAGGTGCAGGTACCCGACCTGACCGGATTGACCGTCGAGGACGCGACGCTCGCCCTCCAGCAGCTTCAGCTTCGCCCCCGCATCGAGGAAGTGCGGCGGTCCGACGACAAGGTTGCGTCCGGGCGCGTGGCACAACAGGATCCGCCCGGCGGTGTCGAGGCTCGGCCGCAACGAACGGTCAAGGTCTGGGTCAGTTCCGGACCGCACACGACGCCGGTACCGTCGCTGGTCGGACAGAGCGAGCGCACCGCACGCATGCGCCTCGATCAGGATGGCGTCGCGCTGACGTCGGTCAGCGAAATCTGGTCGTCCGAATATGCGGTGGACGCCGTGATCGCGCAGGACCCGCCGCCGCCAACGCTGGCGCCCCGGGTGTCGCTGCTCGTCAATCGCGGTCCCCGGCCGGTCATTTACCTCATGCCGAGTCTGCTTGGACTGGACGCAGGGCGAGTCGAACCGGTGCTCCAGAGCAGCGGCTTCCGCGTCACCGTTGTCGAATCGCCGAACTATCCGGGTATTCCGCCGGGCGTCATCGTGCGGCAGCAACCCGCGTCAGGCAGTCAGGTGCCTGAGGACGCATCCGTAACCATCGAGGTGAGCAAGTGAACGGCATCCAGCTGGCTCCGTCCATCCTGTCCGCCGACTTTGCGGCCCTTGGACGCGACATCGCCGCGGTCGAGCGCGGCGGCGCCGATCTGATTCACGTCGACGTGATGGACGGCCATTTCGTGCCCAACATCACCATTGGTCCCCCGGTGGTCCGCGCCATCAGGAAGGTCGCTTCCTGCCCGCTCGACGTGCATCTCATGATCGAGGAACCGGATCGGTATCTGGAACAGTTCGTCGAGGCGGGAGCGCAGATGCTGTCGGTGCACGTGGAAGCCGTTCCGCACCTGCACCGCACGTTGACCCGGATCAAGCAGCTCGGGGCCAAAGCGGGTGCCGTACTCAATCCGTCCACGCCGGCGCTGATGCTCGAGGACGTCGCGGCACTGGTCGACTTCGTCCTCGTCATGTCGGTCAACCCCGGCTTCGGCGGCCAGGCGTTCATTCCGCACAGCCTGGACAAGGTGCGCCGGGTGCGCGAGGTGCTCCGCGCGGCCGGCTCTCAGGCGCCGATCGAAATCGACGGTGGCATCGACGCCGGCAACATTGCCGACGTCGTTCGGGCCGGCGCGAGCATCATCGTGGCCGGACAGGCGGTCTTCGGCCATGGCGACCCGGAAACAGCCACCCGGGCGCTCCGCGACGCCTGTGCCGGACTGCATGTCTGAGGTCGTGGATCTCGACGCCATGCGGCTGACACCGGTCCGCGTCCGCTATGCCGAGACCGATCGGATGGGCGTGGTCTACTACGCCAATTATCTCGTCTGGTTCGAGGTGGCCCGCACGGAATGGCTCCGGCAAACCGGCTGGAGCTACCGGGAGATGGAAATCGAGGGGACGTCGCTGCCAGTGATCGAGGCGCACTGCGATTACCGCCGTCCGGCCCACTACGATGACGAGATCGACATCCGGACCAGGGCGACCCTGCTGTCACCGGTGCGCATTCGTTTCGACTACGATCTGAGCCGCCAACGCGACGCAGAACAGCTCGCCACCGGTTACACTGTTCACGCCGCCCTGGACGGGGGTGGCCGCCCATGCCGGCTTCCCGCGCGTGTGAGGTCCATGCTCGACCGGAAGGGCCCATCCATAGCGGGCTGACCGGCGTCTACAATACAGATTCAATGATTAAGCACCACTCCAAGGCCTGGCAGCGGGTTCTGGGCGCGGCCTGCCTCCTGCTCATCCTGACTGCCGCGACCGGGTGCGCCGGGAAAAAGAACAATACGCCGCCCGATCCCGCCGTGGCCGACCAGTTCCTGATGCAGCGTGGCCGTGAGGCCATGGTCAAGAAGCGCTGGATCGAAGCCCGCGAGTACTTTCGCGAGGTGATCGACAACTATTCGTCCAGCCCGCTGCGGCCGGAGGCCAAGCTGGCAGTGGGCGACTCCTATCTTGGCGAAGCGTCCACGGAGTCGCTGGTGCTGGCCGCCAACGAATACCGCGAGTTCCTGACCTTCTACCCGAGGCACCCGCAAGCCGAAACCGCCCAGTACAACCTGGCGATGACCTACTTCAAGCAGATGAAGAAGGCAGACCGGGATCCGACGTCGACAAAGGAAACGCTGGCCGAATTCGACGTGTTCTTCCAGCGTTACCCCGAAAGCGCTCTCACGCCCGAGGTCAAGACCAAGTGGCGCATCGCCCGCGACCGTCTGAGCGAGACCTCCTTCGGTGTCGGCGTGAGCTATTACAAGCGAAAGTGGTATCCCGGCGCCATCGATCGCTTCAACGAGATCCTGCGTGACGACCCGGGGTACACCAACATCGATCAGGTCTACTACTATCTGGCGGAAACACTTGCCCGTGCCGATAGAAAAGGGGAGGCGATCCCGCTTTTCGATCGGGTGGTCAAGGAATACACGACCAGCGAATTCGTCGAAAAAGCCCAGAAGCGCCTCCAAGAGCTGAAAGCTCAGTAACTTGATCGACCACACGTTCCCCTGACGCGGCAGCTGCCTGCCGCGCCGGCGCGTGCAGGTCTGTTCGGGGAGAGACGAGGCATGTCGACGACGCGATTCACTTCGAGTGTGCTGGCTGCGGCCCTTCTTGCCGCGGTGCCGGTGATGGCGCAGCGCGCGCCGGCTTCCCCGCCCACCAATCTGCCACCGGACGTTCTGTCGCTGGCCTGCGCACCGGGCCTCAGTTACGAAACCCCTGACAAGAACACACGAGTCACCGGCGGTCAGGATTCCGCCATCCGGCGTATTCATGCGCCTGGCGACCTCGTCGTGCTCGACCGCGGCGAGGAAGATGGCCTGAAGGTCGGGCAGGAGTTCTACGTGCGTCGGATCAACTCCACGACGCCGACGAAGATCGATCGCGATCATCCAGCCACGGTTCGAACCTCCGGCTGGATCAAGGTGTATGCGGTCGATCCGAAGATGTCGCTGGCCACCGTCACCCACGCCTGCGACAGCATCGAGATCGGCGATTACCTGGAGCCGTACGCCGTGCCCCAGGTGCCGGTGGCCTCCACCACGCGCAACAAGCCGGAGAAGACCTACGGCCGTGTGCTGCCGGGCAAGGACTTGCGCCGCATCTTCGCCACCGGCGACTACTTCGTGCTCGATCGCGGTGCCGACCAGGGCATCAAGCCGGGCGCGCAGTTCGTCGTGTATCGCAACAAGCACGAGCGGAACGTGCAGCAGCCGGATGTGTTTCTCTACGAGCTGGGCGAAGCGGTTGCGGTGGACGTGCAGAAGGATCGGGCGACGTTGAAAGTGACGATGTCACGTGATGCCTTCGTCGAAGGCGATCTCGTGGCCATGCGCCCCGAGTAGTCGGCAGGGCGGGTCCCCTTGGACCCGCCAAATCACCACTACCCCGCCTTGCGCTCCCGCGCGATGTTGACGTCGGTGACGGGGGCGTTCGACAGGACGATGAACCGGCGGTAGTAGTCGGCGGCCGAGGCGACCGCGGCGATCATCACCACCCACAGCGCCGCCACTCCAAGCGGCGCCAGGGCCGGCAACGGCCCCCACCCCAGAATCAGCAGCAGGATCGCGGTAACCTGCGAAGCCATCTTGATCTTGCCGAGCGGCGACGCCGGGATCGTAATGCCCTTCGTGTACGCCAGACTGCGCAAGGCCGTGACGGCGAACTCGCGGCCGATAATCAGCGCTACCATCCATGCCGGCGCGAGATCGAGCTGCACGAGGGAGATGAAAGCGGCCGACGTCAGCAGCTTGTCGGCAATCGGATCGAGCACCTGCCCGAGCCAGGTGACCTGCCGGCGCCGACGCGCGAGATAGCCGTCCAGCCAATCGGTCAGCGATGCAATCGCAAAAATGGCGGCGGCGAGCAGTTCCTTCGACACGCCGAGGATGCGCCGGCCCTCGAACTCCGTCAGCAGCACCACCACGAGCAGCGGCACCAGGAACATCCGCACGAGCGTGAGCGTGTTCGGCAGGTTCACAACGAGCGCAATTCTATCGTGTACAATTGCAGATTGTCATGAAGGCGATCCTTCTCGCTGGGGGCAAGGGCACGCGGCTGAGGCCGCTCACCCTCCACACGCCCAAGCCCATTGTCCCCATTTTCAACCGTCCGTTTCTCCACTATCAGATCGACCTGCTGAAACAGGTGCCGGAGATCGACGAAGTCATCCTCAGCCTGAATTACCAGCCGCGGCGCATCGAGGAGATCTTCGGCGACGGTGCCGACGCCGGCATCAAGATCCGCTATGTGGTGGAGCCGGCACCGCTCGGCACGGCTGGCGCGGTCAAGTATGCCGGCGACAAGCTCACTGAATCGGTGGTCGTCTTCAACGGCGACGTGCTGACCCAGATCGATCTGGCGGCGGTCATTCGTCTGCACCGCGAGCGCAAGGCCAAGGCGACCATCGTGCTCACCCCGGTGGAGAATCCATCCGCCTACGGCCTGGTCGAGACCGACGCGCAGGGCAACATTCAGCGGTTCCTCGAGAAGCCCAAGCCGGAAGAGATCACCACCAACCGCATCAATGCGGGCATTTACGTGCTGGAGCCCGACACGTTCGACCGCATTCCAAGCGAAGTGGCCTGGTCGATCGAGCGCAGCTACTTCCCGTCGCTCGTGGAACGCGGCGAAACCTTCGTCGCCTACGTCTACGACGGCTACTGGATCGATATCGGCACGCACGAAAAGTACATCCAGGTGCATCGCGACATCATGGACGGTCGATTTACCGCGGCGCCGTTCAACGGCGGCTCGCGCCAGTGGATCGCCCCCGATTCGCGGGTCGAAGCAGGCGCCACCGTCGAGGGACCGTGTTTCATCGACGAAGGGACCGTGATCAAGGCCGGCGCCAGGGTCGGGCCCTATACGGTGCTGGGCAGTCACACGCACGTCGAGGAAGACGCCACGCTCAACGGCACGATCATCTGGCCGAACTCGCGGGTCAGCCGTAACGCGGCGGTCGGCTCGGCGATCGTCGGGCGCAACTGTCACCTCGGCCGTCACGTCAGCGTCAGCGACGGCGCCGTCCTTGGCGACCGCACGACGCTCACCGATTTCACCCGCTTCTGATCCGAGCGGTTCGCGGTCACAATACTCAATGCCGCATTTACGACCACGCACTTCCCGTTCGATGACGTGTCGTCACTCCGCTTCTGGTGACTGATTCGGACTCCCATGCAGATCAATCCCTCGATTTTCAAAGCGTATGACGTCCGCGGCCTCTACCCCGGCGAGCTCAACGAGGAAACCGCGCACGCCATCGGCCGCGGCTTCGCCGCCTATCTGCAGGCGCGCACGATCGCCGTGTCGCGCGACATGCGGCTGTCGTCGCCCTCCCTGTCCGCCGCGTTCATCGACGGCGTGCGCCTTCAGGGCACCAACGTCGTCGACTACGGCATGCTCGGCACAGACCAGATGTACTTCGCCGTCGTCAACGACAAGCTCGAAGGCGGGGCGCAGATCACCGCCTCGCACAATCCGAAGCAGTACAACGGCGTGAAGATGGTCCGGGCGGAAGCCATGCCGCTCAGCGGCGACGCCGGCCTTGGCGACATCCGCGACATGATCACCGGCGACCGGCTGCCCCCTCCCGCGGCGCAGAAGGGGACGCTCACGAGCCGCGACACCCTGCCGCAGTACGTGGACAAGGTGATGTCGTTCATCGACCCCTCGATCATCAAGCCGTTCAAGGTGGTGCTCGATGCCGGCAGTGGCATGGGTGGGCTGGTCGCGCCACACCTGTTCAAGCGTCTGCCCTGCAAGGTGACGACGCTCTGCTTCGACATCGACGGATCGTTTCCGAATCACGAATCCAATCCGCTCATCGAAGAGAACCGCCGCGACATCACGGAAGAAGTGATCCGGCAGAAGGCGGACGTCGGTATTGCCTGGGACGGCGACGCCGACCGCTGCTTCTTCATCGACGGCAGTGGCGAGTTCATCTCCGGCGACTTCGTGACCGCGCTGCTGGCCGAGGCCTTCCTGCTGAAGTATCCGGGCTCGACGATCATCTACGACCTGCGCGCCAGCCATGCCGTGCGTGACACGGCGGCGAAGTACGGCGGGCGCGCGCTGATGAACCGCGTCGGACACGCGTTCATCAAGCAGCGCATGCGGCAGGAGGACGGCATCTTCGCCGGCGAAGTGACCGGCCATTACTACTTCCGCGACTTCTACTATGCGGACAACGGATTCATTCCGGCGCTGCTCATCCTGGAGCTGATGTCCAAGAAGGGCCAGTCGCTGCACGAGCTGCTTCGTCCCTACCGGGAGAAGTACTTCATCTCAGGCGAGATCAATACCAAGCTGGCATCGATGGGTGACGTGCCGCCGAAGCTGAAAGCACTCGAGCAGCGCTACGGCGACGCGAGGCTCGAGTGGCTCGACGGGATCTCGGTGGACTATCCCGACTGGCACTTCAACGTGCGGGCCTCGAACACCGAGCCGCTGCTGCGCCTCAATCTCGAAGCGAACACGCCCGCAGATATGGCGCGCCGGCGCGACGAAGTGCTCTCCATCATCCGCGGGTAGTAGGCCGGGTCCCCCTTGAACCCGGCGGACGTAGGCCGGGGCCTGGGTGTGTAGGCCGGGGCCTTTTGGCCCCGGCGATCACGTGGGCCGGGTTGGGTGTGTAGGCCGGGGCCTTTTGGCCCCGGCAATCCGCTACTTCCCCTGAAGCCCGGTCAATTCCCGGGCGATGAGACCGGCCGTACGCGCGTTGTGCACGAGGAGCGTCTGGTTCGCGCGCTGCGAGGCGCCGCCGCTCAGCTCGGAGACGCGCTTCAGCAGAAACGGTGTCACCGCTTTCCCGCGAATCCCCTGCGCCTCAGCGTCGGCGACCGCGCGTTCGATCGCCCCGTCGACATCGCCGGCCAGTTCCCCGGACGCCGGAACCGGCACCACCACCAGCACGCCGTGCCGCGCGTCGATCAGCTCCGCCGCAGCGATGACCGTGGCGACGTCGCGTGGAGTCTCGACGCGAAGGTCGATCGGCAGGCCGCTGGAGCGCGTGTAGAACCCTGGCAACGTATCCGTGCCCAGGCCGATGACCGGAACACCATGGGTCTCGAGCACCTCCATGGTCAGCGGCAGATCGAGAATCGCTTTCGGCCCTGCGCACACGACCGCGACCGGCGTGCGTCCGAGCTCGATGAGGTCCGCCGACACGTCGAATGGCGCGCCACGGTGCACGCCGCCGATCCCGCCGGTGCCGAAGACGCGGATTCCCGCCCGATGCGCCACGATCATGGTTCCCGCCACAGTGGTCGCGCCGTCGTCACCACGCGCCACGACAATCAGGAGATCGCGCCGGCTGCACTTCCGCACGGAACCGGGCGGTCGCTGCGCGAGATCCTCGATCTGATCAGGCGCGAGACCG